>Ga0102592_1000073_pt1 | contig 317580 bp, 273 predicted proteins | sample AraplaCol_mMF_r2_FD_76861 | JGI IMG/M metagenome (GOLD analysis project Ga0102592, IMG submission 76861) | Arabidopsis root microbial communities from North Carolina, USA - plate scrape MF_Col_mMF_r2 (SPADES assembly) (version 2) | ecosystem: Host-associated > Plants > Roots > Endosphere...
GCCTCAGGCCAGCGCGACCGCCCTACGCAAACGTCCACGAAAGGCATCCAGAAAGAAGAAAACCACTCTGCACTGACCGGACATCCTGATCTGGCCAGCGATAGGACATTCTGATTTAGCCAGAACACAGATGTCAGGGCCAATTAGACTTGTCGTACTTGGGATCAATTCAAATGACGTACCCCCGTCCCGGATCCTGCCAAGCTGGCGGTTTCCCGTCTGTGCAAGACCGGAGGCCACCATGCCAATGCCCGAGTCCATCACGAACTCGACCGATTCAAGGTGATTCAGGCCGTGGTCGAACAAAGAGACAAGTCGGCGCGTACCTTCAGGCCGCGCCAGGCTGTTTCGGGCCCCGGAAAATCGCCATCTCAGGGAATTGCACGCCATCCTTTTCTCGTGCCCGCTCCGCGGCAAGCCGACTCTCCCTCTGCGGTCGGCTATCATGCTCGTCCTATCTGAAGTAGCTCCCTATGATTTCCATCCGCAATGTCACGCTGCGTCGCGGTGTGAATGTCGTTCTCGACCGCGCATCCGTAACCTTCAACCCCGGTGAAAAAATTGGCCTTGTCGGCCGCAATGGCGCCGGAAAGTCGTCCTTCTTCGCCCTTCTTAACGGCACGCTGCACGAAGACAGCGGCGAATTCTCGATTCCCGCTGCATGGAAGATGGGCCAGGTCGCTCAGGAAATGCCGGAGACCGAGCAGAGCGCGACTGACTTTGTCGTCGAAGGGGACACGGCGTTGCTGGATGCCCAGGCCGAAGTGGCCGCCGCAGAGGCCAGTGACGACGGCATGCGCATGGCCCACGCCTACATGGCACTGCACGACGCAGGCGCACACGACGCCCCGGCACGCGCCCAGGCGCTGATCCTGGGGCTCGGCTTCAGTGCAGCGCAGCTTACCCAGCCGGTCAACAGTTTCTCCGGTGGCTGGCGCATGCGGCTGCAGCTGGCACGCGCGCTGATGTGTCCGTCCGATCTGCTGCTGCTCGACGAGCCGACCAACCACCTGGACCTCGACGCGCTGGTATGGCTGGAAGCCTGGCTCAAGCGTTACCAGGGCACGCTTGTCGTGATCAGCCACGACCGCGAATTCCTCGACGCGGTGACGCAGGTGACGGTGCACGTCGACAACGCCAAGCTGGTGCGTTATGGCGGCAACTACAGCAAGTTCGAAGACATGCGCGCCGAGCAACTCGTATTGCAGCAGGCCGCGATGGCCAGGCAGGCAGAAAAAATCGCCCACCTGCAGTCGTTCATCGACCGCTTCAAGGCCAAGGCCTCCAAGGCGAAACAGGCGCAGAGCCGGGTCAAGGCGCTCGAACGCATGGAGAAGATCGCACCGGTGCTCGCCGACGCGGAGTTCAGCTTCGAATTCAAGGAGCCGCTCAACATCCCGAACCCGCTGTTGTCGATGCTGGACGCCAGCTTTGGCTACCCGGCACCGGCCGACGCATTGCCGGGCACACCGCCCACGGTCATCGTCCGGGGCATCAACCGATCTGTGCTGGCCGGGCAGCGCATCGGCATTCTCGGCGCCAACGGCCAGGGCAAGTCCACGCTGGTGAAGACGGTGGCCCATTCGCTGGCGCCGATTGCCGGCGAGATCAGCGAGGGCAAGGGCCTGAACATCGGCTACTTCGCACAGCAGGAGCTCGACGTGCTGCGCCCGCTCGATACGCCGATGGAGCACATGATCCGCCTCGCGAAGGATACGCCGCCGCATATGCGCGCCCCCGGCCAGAGTGGAACGGAACAATCGCTTCGCACTTTCCTCGGCACCTTCAACTTCAGTGGCGACATGGTCCATCAGGCAGTCAGCACGATGAGCGGCGGCGAAAAGGCGCGGCTCGTGTTGTGCATGATCGTGTGGCAACGCCCTAACCTGCTGCTGCTTGACGAGCCGACCAACCACCTTGACCTGGCCACCCGCGAAGCGCTCGGGATGGCGCTCAACGAGTTCGAAGGCACCGTGATGCTGGTCAGCCATGACCGGGCCCTGCTGCGCGCCGTGTGTGACGAGTTCTGGCTGGTCACCAAGGGCGGCGTCGAGCCGTTCGACGGGGATCTGGACGATTACCAGCAATTCCTGCGCGACGAAGCCCGTCGCATGCGCGAGGAGGCGGTCGCCGGCTAGTGCCGGAGCCCGGACCCCGGAAGCCTCAGGGCTCCGGGGCTCCGGGGCTCTGGGGCTCTGGGGCTCTGGGGCTCTGGGGCTCTGGTGCCCTCGCGCGCCGTTGGTCCTCGTCGAACACCCCAATCCCGCGCTAAAAACCGCAGCTATGAAGATAAGCCTTCTTATCACAATAGTATTGGATGTTGCACAAACTGCGCCGTGAGAATGTCTGGCTCAGTTGTTATCCGGGAGCAAGGTTAGCGCTGGACACGGCGACTGAGCGGCGGGCCGGATGCGCGCCGCCTTTATGACTCGGATCAGCCGGGAGACGGGGCGCGAGGTCAGAGATTGCCTTGAACCCACTCACTAAACGAAAAAGCCACACGAGCGTCTGCAATCAGACGGTCGAGCATGCCGACGTCCGTGACGATTGGCCGGGCTGCATCTCTTAGCATCGGCTCCCAGCGGCCTGCGATCAAACTGGCTGTCACTTGAATCCACTCCCTCGCCACCTCGGCGCTCACGCCGAAATGGCTGGCGGCAGCAATCAGCTGCCCCACACCAGTTCGAGCGGAGCCGTCCGCGCCGGTGGCCATGGAAAGGATGGGTCCGTCGGCAGGCGGTTGCGGGCCAACGGACATGACAGGCGTGATATCAAACGCTGGCGCCAGACGCCAACCGCGCTGGGCATTGCCTTCATGCAGCAGGCCGTGGTTGAGGGGATGATCGTCGGTATTGCCGACCAATGCGTTGAATGCCATGCGCCGCCACAATTCGGCGAGCTGGAGGCTTAGGTCCTCGCGCCCCCTGCACCAGACCCGCAAGGCGTCGCCAAAGTTCAGATACGAGCGGCGTGGATCGCCCCGGACAGCGTCCAGCGGCAGTCTGAGCACCGTGTGAGCGCTTGCGAAAAGGCGGCGCTGCGGCCGATAGGGATCTCCCGTGCGGTCGAATCGCTCGACGAGCAAGACCTGATGTGAGCCGAATGTGTGCAGCACCACGGGGGCGACATCGAGCCCCGCCAAATTCGCCAGGGTCATGGTCACGAACTCGCGAGCAGGCATGGCAACCCGGTCGCCTCGGTCCTGCATCTTTGCCAGCCATAGACGGCCCGCGTGTACGAGTGTCGCCTTGGGTCGCTCGCCCCCGGCGCTGGTATCGAGATCGTCGTTCAGACGCCGTAGCGCCCGGCTGGCAGGCGCGATGTCATCCAAGGCCTCTGCGAGCGGCTTGAGATCATCCAGTTCCTTCGGGATCCAGGCCAGCTTGCGCTCGATGTCCGAGCAGACCTCCAGCGCCCCCACCCCATCCGGCACGCCGCGTTCGAGAAGTTCGAGTGGGCTAAGGTCCGTGCCAGCGTGGGCGTTCAGCCTGTCCGCTCCATAGCCAGCGGGCTTGGCGTCCCTGATGACGCCCGGAAGACCGTCTGCCGCAGATACGGCAATTCCACGCGCACTGCGCACGAGACGGAGCTGAACCGGATCGAGAGGGATGGCCTCCGGGTGATCCAGATACTCTTTGCGGTAGTTGAACCTGGCGGTGCGCTCGACCGCGAGCTCGGCAATATGCAAGGGGGAATCGTGGCCGGGGAGCCAGGCCCAGACGGGTACGGTCGGCATCAGCGTCCGCCGACTTGCCGTTCGGCAAAGTTCACGGTTTCGGGGTCCAGCCGCGGATCGAGCAATCCCTCCATCTGTTCAAGCAACTGCAGACCTTGCAACACTTTGAGAAAGTTGCCGATGGACACGCCGTCGCTACCGTCTTCCAGAGCCCTCAGCGTCGAGGGGGATACATCCGAGAGCGCGGCGAGCTGCTCCTGAGTCATCTCCCGCAGTTTCCGGGCAATGATCAGGCGCTGGCCGAGGCGCTCAAGACAGCCTTTGACCAGAATGGGAGTGTGTTTTGGAGGGCGACGTGGCGGCATGTACCAAAACTAGGGGTGATTCGCCATAATGTCAACAAAAAAGGCAGATAAATCCTGATCCTTATGGCGTGCCGGTGGTTGGAACGCCAGCGTTCACCAAACCTTTTGTCACCCCAATGCGCTTATGGCATCACATCAATGGATGTGATCCGCCACGCGGCGTCGATATGCCGCTTCTGCGCGGGCCGCAGCCGCCACCGTCCGCCGATAGCAAAATAGCCATCGTCCGTCAGGCTCGGGGTGCTGCCGGCATCAAGCCTTATGCCTGGGGAACTGAAGCTCAAATTCCGTGAACTCGTGCTCCACGGATCGGCAGGAAATCGACGCGCCCCAACTGCGCAGGACGTCCCTGCAAAAGGCCAGGCCGATACCAGTTCCCCGGTGCGCGGGATAGGAAAAGAACGGCTGGAACATGCGAGCCAGTACGTGCGCCGGGACACCTGGCCCGGTATCCCGGAACAGGACATAAACATCGCTGCCCCGGATCTCGCACCGAATCAGAATCTTGCCCTTCCCCGCCCGTTTGATTGCCTCGAGCGCATTCTTGGTCAGATTGGTGATTACCAATTCGAACAGTTGGGCGTTACCCAGCACGTGCAGGGGTGCCGACGCGTGGATCGTGACCATATCCTGATGCGCAGGTTCGAACGGAAACCGGTCGATACTCTCGCGAACTGCGTGCACCAGGTCGAACACCTCCTGCTTGGCCGCCTTCGGGTCCTTGGAGTTTGCCACCAGCAAATCGATGCTGCTGCTGACATGCGCGAGATCGGCCTGCAAGCGGCCAATGGCCTGCAAAAGCCCCTCACGATGCGCTGCCTGCGGGTCCAGCGCCGCCGGCAACCTGCTTTTGAGTCCCGCTGCGGTCATCGTCAGACTCATCAGGGGCGTGCGCAGTTCGTGTGCGACCGTTGCCAGGGCCACCGCCATCCCCCGCCGCTTTTCTTCGACCAGCAACTGGCGATCCAGCTTGATCACGACTAGCACGGCAATGACGAACGCAATGATCGGCAGTTGCAAAAGCAACGGCTGCCAGGGAATGCCTGCGATGGAGTGACCAGCCACCACAAACAATGCAAATGCGCCGGCCGCTCCCGAGAGCAAGGCAATCGTCGCGAACGCCGAACTGAAGTGGTACAGGACCACCACGGCGATGATGACCGACTCTGCCCAGACCAGAGAACCATTGTTCTCCAGGTAGAAGAAGATGAAAGCGAACGGCATCCCGACGGTGATGGCAAATAGCGCATAGGTCGGGAGCCATCGCTTGTGCGACAGCGCGGATGCGAATAACAGCGGCACGAACAGCGCGGTGCAAATCAGCCGGAGCCACAGGTTCTCGTAAGCCTGCGGGAAGACATAGGACCAGATGACGTAGTAGAGCGGATGGCCGATAACCCCGAGCGCGCCCACCATCTGGATGCGACGCAGGCGCACGACGGTTTCCTCGTCGAGCAACGTGGTCCTGGAGGCCGTCTCAAATACGGCACGCCGGGCATCCTTGACGAGTCGAACCCACAACGATTCGCCTCCTGTTTGCTCTTGCGTGGCTTCCATCTCGAGCTTCTGACTCCTGGAAGATTACGGCGCTGTGCTGCCTGGTGAACGGGTATGGCCGCGGTGCGCGCGGCGCGTTGATGACCACTCCGCCAGGCTGACCTCGTCCCGAATCTTCGCGAGAACGTCGATCAGCCGGTCAATGTCGGAGGGGTTGAGTTTCGCATGCAGTGTAAGGCGCATCAATGCCCTATTCTTGGGGGTAGCAGGCGAGCAGAAAACGGCACCGAAGATGCCATGCCGTTGCAATGCGTTGCGCAGAACCATGACCTGCGGTTCCGTGCCTGCCTCCAGCCCGATAATCTGCTCGCTGCCGTCGCTGATGTTGTAGCCCAGTTCGGTGATTGCCGCCCGGGTCGTCCGGGTGATGGCATGCAGGCGCTCCCTGCGATCGTCTGCGCGCGCGATGAAATCCGCCGCGGCGTCGAACCAGGCGATTTCATGGCGCAGGAGCCCCGAACTGAAAATCGCCGGACGCGCCTCGACCGCAAAGAAATCCTTGAATCGGGTCGAACAGGCCACGAACCCCGCTCGGCCTGCGAAGGCCTTGGCCAGCGATGCCGTCCGGAAGTGTACGCGCTCGGAGAGCCCTAGCGCGGGAACGAGTCCGCCACCTGCCGGCCCGTGCGTGCCCAGGGAATGTGACTCATCGACCACCAACACGCTGCCCGTCGCTTCCGCCATCTGGACGTACGCTTCCAGGGGCGCCACGCTGCCAGTGGTGCTGTAGACGGAATCCACCATGATGACGCCCGGCCCCAGACGCTCGATCTGGCGTGCGGCATGGGCGAAGTCGTTGTGGCGCACCGGCACCGCCTGTGCCCCCGCCGCACTGATGCCTTCCCACAGCGAGGCATGACCGTTCATATCGATATAGACCGGCACCCCTGGCCCTGCAATACACTGCACCAATCCGACGTTGGCCGCCCATCCTGACTGGGCGATCAGGCCATCTTCGGCCTGCATCAGATTGGCGAGTTTTCGTTCGACTTGCTGTTGCGGCGTGTCGCCGTGCCGGAAGACCGAAGACATCAGCAACTCCGGCGCCTCGTCCAGTAGCGCCCGCGCCTGCGTCTGCACCAGCGCCGATTCTCCCAGCAGGCATAGATAATCATTACTGCTCAGGTGCAAGGCGTCTGGCCCCGGGACGCGACCGTGCAGCAGATGATCGCCTCCCCAGAGCTTTTCCATTCTGTCGACGAAATGGGTAGCCATTCGATCCGAGATCCACGCTGGTAACGGCGCAGACTGAATGCGACTGACAGATTTTGTCGGTTGGGAATGAAGATTGGGGGGCGACATCGGTTTTCCTCCAGAGAAATGAGCGCCAAAATCAAAAAAGGGAAGAATTCGAAAACTTCAGGACTGCTGCGGGACGCCGCCTGGATGGCACGGCTGGGGCGCTGGCAAGCGTAGGCTAAGGCTAAGCCAAAGCCTGCCGATGACGCCAAGAACGCGCCCACCCATGCTTTGCCCCGACTGCATCGGCATGCTGCCATCCTCGGTTGTCGTTCTGGGGACGGCATGGCCCTGCATGACAGTTTGAATCATCTATTTGGCGCGAATGGCGAACGTCCGCGCCATTGCCAAAGACCCTTGGACCACCGCGTCGAGCAAGAGAAAGTCATGCCAGCTCCCATCGTGGGGCAACATGACAAAACCTGTTAGTGGATATATGGGCCGGGCAGTTTTCTGGCGGTTAATTGCTTTTTCTCAGCTACGACGTCATTGTCTGTGCCGAGTTGGGGCTGTTCTGAGTGCTGGGCCGTTTGACGGGAATGTCGGGCCTCGTAATAAGTGCCTGTTTTTGCTGGGTTTCTAATTGAAACGCCAACTGCATGCCTATTAATTGTTGCTTTTAAGGCACTTTTAGATAGAGGCCAGGGCGTTAGCGATGTGCGTCGGTGCGGGATAACGCCACCATCCAGAAGCGTGAACCATTTGGCCGATGGGCAAATCGTGGGCCGTTCATTACCCTTGGCTTGGGCGTCGCAATTGGAATTCTCCTTGCGCGCCCGCCCAGAACTGCTACCAGCCCGCCCTGCCCCACAGTGGCGGGTTCTTTTTTGGCTTATGGAAAAGATGCTGGCGCGAAGTTCACATCCGGCGCCAAGGGCATTCAAAAATCGCCCGTGTCCAGAATAATGCGGCCATCATTCGGCATTCCGCTTCGCCGGGCAGCCACGTTTCGTATCCGTTGCCAGCCCTCCAGGAACGCCTCATGTAGCGCCGCATCGCGCTGGTCCCCGCCGAGCCCGGCAACATCAAGCTTGAAATGGTCTTCCAACGCCTGGCGCGTCACCAGGAAAGCCTGGCTGGTGCCTGCAATCAAATAGTCAAACTGAACGCCAACATCGTCGTCGATGTCGGCCACCTTGGGTCCGATAGGGTAGACCATCACTGTGCTCCGAAACGTTGTTTCGTCGGCACTAGGATACACGCGAAGACCACACGCATTGTGCTGCTTTCACCGGGCGCATTGCCTCACGCTATGACGCGTCTTTTACCTGATGTGTGATCATCGCCAGGAGCCTGGTTTCAATATAGATTCGCTTGACCGTTGGGTGCGAGTCCCTGATGGCATGTTCGGCGCGCTCTACGGCGTCCGCGATATCGTGCGAATCCGTATCCTTTTCGAACTCCACATCCAACGTAACGAGGACTTCGTCCGGACCGAGATACATCGTGAGGGGCCGCCCGGCCCGCACGATGCCGTGTTCGTTTTCGACCAGTCGCCGGATGTCCTGTGCCATCTCCCTGTCGACGCTTTCGCCCACCAGAAGGCTCCGGCTCTCTCGCACGAGAAATATGGCCACGCCCGCAAGCAACACGCCAATCAATACCGAGGCCAACCCGTCGAGCATCGGCATTTCCCATTGATGGCTTGCGTACACACCGCCCGCGGCGATAACCAGGCCCCCTAGCGCAGCAGCATCCTCCGCAAGGACCGTGATCGTCGTCGGGTCCTTGGTGGCATGCAACGCCGTCCAGAAAGGCATATCCCCTTTGCTCCGGTGGAACTCCCGCAATGCAATCAGGAAACTGCCGCCTTCAAATACCGTCGCCATTGCAAGCACGATGTAGTTCCAATGCGGATCCATCATTGGCGCAGGGTTGCGCATGTGGACGACGCCCTCATATACCGAGATCCCGCCGCCGGCGCCGAAGATGAGCACGGCCACAATCAGGCTCCAGAAATACAGTTCTTTCCCGTACCCGAAAGGATGCTCGGCATCGGCCGGACGACGGCTTCGCGCCAATCCGACCAGTAGCAATATCTCGTTGCCACAATCGACCGTCGAATGAATCGCCTCGGAGACCATCGCCGAGCTTCCCGTCACAGCGGCCGCGGCAAACTTCGTCAGTGCGATCGCCAGATTGGCGGCTATTGCGCCATATATCGCAACTGGCCTGTCGGGTTTGGAAGACTTTTCCTCTCTCGAAGCATTGCTGTCTTTTTGCATGGCGCTTCTGGGCTCGGCAAAGCGGGGCCCTTCCTGTCAACGACGGAGCGATGGAGAAGCGTACGAGGGCGTTCCTCTCCCCTTCCCGCTCTTCATCAAATGACAGACAAGCAAGCAAGAAACATGACACACGCATAGCCGCCTCATCGATGTCGCCGTCTCCGGAGCATCCACTACGCCCCATCGTCCCTGATGCCGCAGGCCGCACGGATCTTCGCGATGAGGTCGAGCAACAGCGGCGCGTACCGCGCTACATCGCGGCGTTTCTCGCTTGGCTTGTGTGGGAAGCTGATATTGAGGCCATACCACTGATGGTCCGGACCGCGGAACGCGGCACCCACCGCGGTCAGATGGCCGGGCTGGTAATTGGCAGTGCAGTAGCCAAGTTTCTGTGCCTGCTGGATGCCACGAAGCAGCGTCTTGTTCACGGCCGGCCAGCTGTCTCCTGCCTTACGTTCGATACGCGCCAGAAACTCGGCACGCACCGCTGGCGTTTCGGCCGCCAGCCAGGCCATGCCAATCGATGCCTGCTCCATGGGAATGCGCGTGCCAACCGTTACGCGCCGCGTGCGCGAAACGCTGTCGCTACTACAACGCACCGCTGCCAGGTAAACCATCGCCGCCTGATCCGGCACGGCAATGCCGACGTTGACCTTTTCCGCTTCGGCAATCCTGCGCATGAGCGGTAACGCGATCTCGGGCACCTCGACAGCATGGTAGAACGCGTCGGCCAAGCTAACCACCACGGCGGCAAGGCGATAGGCACGCTCAGTCGTGTCATAACGCAGAAACCCCGCGTCCACCAGCGAGCGCGTCAGACGGCTCACCGTCGGGCGAGGCAGCCCGGTGCGTGCAGCCAGTTCGGCATTGGTCAGGCTCGACGATCCGATGCGAAATGCACGAAGCAGCGTCAGGCCTCGCTCCAGCGACTGACTGCCTTCGGTCTGGCGCGTGAAGCATCCCGTACTGTGCGTCAATTCGCGGCTGGATGGCATGGCGTCATGGTCGTCAGCGACCAAAGTCGGACGTGAGCGCGGCGATGCGCCAGATCGGGAAGTGGCCATTGCAGGATACGGCGCGACAGGGGATGGTCTTGCTGCGCCGCACATAATTTCATTACTCGAAATTGCAGTGTAGCGCGACGGCGCGGGTCGGCGAATACTGATTGCGTTCATCACGCCCCGGAATGTCCCGACATGACCCTCGCTACCTCTGTCATTACCACGACCCGCGACGCGCACGTCGCGCTGATCGAGATCTGCCGCCCGCCTCACAACTTCGTCGATGTGGACGTCATGCGGCAGCTTTCGGAAATATTGCTGGAACTCGATAGGGATGACAGTTGCCGCGCGGTGGTGCTGACTTCCGGAGTCGGCACGTTCTGCGCGGGCGCCGACTTCAGCGGCGGCGGCACCGTTTCACGTGACCCGTCGGCGTTCTATGTGCAAGCGATGAAGCTGTACCGCAATCGCAAACCGATTGTCGCAGCCGTCGAAGGGCCCGCCATTGGCGCTGGCCTGGGCCTCGCGCTGGTTGCCGACTTCCGTATCACGTGCTCCGAGGCCCGCTTCAGCGCCAACTTCAATCGCCTGGGCTTTCACCCCGGATTCGGCATGAGCGTCACGCTGCCGCGCCTGATAGGCCATCAACAGGCTGCCCGCCTGTTCTACACGGGTATCCGCATCGGTGGCGAGGAAGCCGTACGCATTGGCCTGGCCGATGAATTGGTGGCAAAGGACGAGGTGAGATCTCGCGCGCTGGCCCTGGCGCACGAGATCGCCACGTCGGCGCCACTAGCCGTAGAAAGTACGCGTGAGACGTTGCGGCTGGGTCTGGCAGACCGCGTTGCCGAGGCCAACCAGCGCGAACTGGCCATCCAGCGCCAGCAGTTTGCCTCCGACGATTTCCGTGAGGGCGTTGCTGCGATGGCCGAGCGCCGCACACCTGTGTTTCACCGCCGCTGAGGAGAGGACGATGCAAACACCGAAGCCAGCCCGCACCGGCCCTCTCGATGGCATCCGCGTACTAGACCTCACGTCAGTCGTCCTCGGGCCACTCGCCACGCAATCGCTTGCCGACCTGGGCGCGGACGTCATCAAGATCGAAGGGCCCGAAGGGGACCTGATGCGCGCCAATGGCGTTTCGCGCAATCCGGGCATGAGTTCGATCTATCTGGCGCTGAACCGCAACAAGCGCTCGGTCGTGCTGGACCTGAAGACCGAAGCCGGTGCGACGGCGCTGCGGCAACTGATCGCCGGCGCCGACGTATTCATCCACAACATGCGCGTGGCGGCCATTGAGCGCCTGGGTTTCGGCCATGCCGCCGTGGCAGCGCTGAATCCACGCATCGTCTACTGTGTGGCCACAGGTTTTGGCCAGGACGGCCCACACCGGGACAAGCCGGCATTCGACGACATCATCCAGGCCGCGTGCGGTCTCGTGTCCCTGGGCGCCGCCGCTGGCAGCCGGCCCGAGTACGTGCCGAGCCTGATTGCAGACAAGACCACCGGCATTGTATTGGCCAATGCCGTATTGGCCGCCCTGCTGCATCGCGAGCGCCATGGCGAGGGGCAGGCCGTTGAAGTGCCGATGCTCGAAACGATGGCAACCTTCGTGATGGCTGAACATCTTGCCGGGCTGACGTTCGATCCCGCTACGGGACGTGCCGGCTATGCGCGATTGCTCGAAGGCGGGCGGCGCCCCGCGCAAACGGCCGACGGCTGGATCTGCGCGCTGCCCTATACGGATCGGCATTGGAAAGCGTTCTTTCGCGCCGTGGACCGCGAGGATCTCGCCGAGAAGTACAACATCGCCAGCCGCGCCGAGCGCAACGCCCACATTCGCGCGCTGTACCAGCACTTTGGCGAGATCACGCCCGGACGCACTACTGCGCAGTGGATGGCGTTGTTCGAAGCGCTCGATATACCCGCCACCCCCATCTATACCCCCGACGATCTGCCATCGCACCCACATCTGGAAGCAGTAGGACTCTTCCAGCCTACCGTGCACCCCACCGAGGGACCGCTACGGGAAATGCGTCCTACCGCGCGATTCTCGGCCACACCGCTGGCCCTGCGCCGCCACGCGCCGTTGCTGGGTGAGCACACCGAGGAGGTACTGCGTGAGGCCGGAATCGCGACTGTCGACGGCGGCGCGACCAGCACCTGATACCACAAACACATCACGAGGAGACACGCATGCATTTCGCACTCGATGAAGAACACCAGATGCTCAAGGATCTGGTGGCGCGCTTCGTCCGCGAACAACTGATTCCGCTCGAGCCGGCCGTGCTTGCGCGAGAGGCCGAGGGCGGCCAGCTCACCCTGGCACAGGAGGATCAGGACAGGCTGGACGGCATGTCGCGCGAACTTGGGCTATGGGGCCTGGACGCGCCCACGGAAATGGGGGGTGCAGACCTGCCGGTGGTGGCGATGGTCGGCGTCAACGAGGAACTGGGCAAGACCATCACACCTTACGACCTGCCGCCCGATTCGCCAAACCTGCGCATGCTGCTGAAGACTGCGGATGCTGCACAACGCGCGCGGTATCTGGAGCCGTATGCACGCGGCGAGACCGTTTCCGCCATCGCCATCTCGGAGCCTGGCGCCGGCGGGGATCCCGCCATGATGACCACCCGCGCCGAGCGCGATGGCGACGACTGGGTACTTGATGGCCGCAAGATATGGATCAGCCGCGCCGCGCGTGCTGACTGGACCATCGTAATGGCTGTCACCGACAAGACGCGTGGCGCCCGTGGCGGCATCTCCGCTTTCCTCGTCGACCGGGACACCCCAGGATTCAAGGTAGAGCGGCGTATCCCGATGATCGGCGGCGCTTCTACTTACGAGGTGGTGCTGGAAGATTGCCGGATTCCCCACTCGCAACTGCTGGGCGTGGAAGGCCAGGGTTTTGCGCCGATGCAGACGCGCCTGTCCAGCCGCCGGGTGCAGATGGCGGCCTGGTGCATCGGCCGGGCCCAGCGCGCGCTCGATATGTTGTGCGAGTACGCCCCACAACGCCGTACCTTCGGCGCACCGCTGGCAGACCGGCAAGCCATCCAATGGTGGGTGGCCGACGCCGCCACCCGCATCCACGCATGCCGCTTGATGACCTACGAAGCGGCAGCCCGCATCGACCGTGGCGACGAGGCACGCACGCAAGTCTCCATGATCAAGGTGTTCGCGACAGAAATGGCATGGGACGTGATCGACCACGCGATGCAGGCATTCGGTGCGATGGGCATGACGAAGGAGATGCCGCTTCAGCAGATGGCCAACGAAACCCGTCTGATGCGCATCTACGAGGGCCCATCTGAAGTGCATCGCTGGGTCATTGCCCGCGAACTCCTGGGACTCAAGCGCTAGCGCGCCCCCTGCTCCGGCACCCCTCTGACCTACCCGTACCGGCGGGACACACCGCCGGACATCCGACAGGAGACAACATGACAACCACCCTCAGTCCTTCGCGGCGGCGCTTCACACTGATGGCCGGCGCCGCATGCGCCGCGGGTCTGGCTGGACTTCCTCTGCCCACCAGGGCTCAGGCATTTCCCAACCGGCCAATCCGCTTCATCGTCCCATTTCCGTCCGGCAGCGGGACGGATATGACCGCCCGCATCTTTGCCAAGAAGATCGGCGACCTGACGGGCCAGGGCGTTGTGGTGGAAAACAAACCCGGCGGTAACGGATTTATCGGGGTGCAGACGCTGCTTGGCGCACCGGCCGATGGCTACACGGTATTTATCGGCAGCAATTCCACGCTCTCCACCAATGCCGCCACCTTCCGCAAGCTGCCCTACGATCCCCTGACCGACTTTACGCCGATCACACTGTTGTCGCGTGGGCCTTGCCTGATTATCGTGCCGGCCAATTCCCCGTATCGAACGCTTGGGGAATTGGTGGCGGATGCCCACAAGCGACCCGGCGCGCTCAACTATGGCACGGGCTCGGTCTCGTACACGTTGTATAGCGAGTGGCTGAACGAATTGAGCCACATGAAGACGACGGGTGTGCCATACAAGGGTGCGGGCGATGCCATCAATGGCGTGCTGGCTGCCAATGTCGACTTTGCGGTCGTGGACGCCAGCGGTGCCATCGAACTCGTGAAATCCGGCAAGCTGCGCGCATTGGCCTTCACTGCGCCCCAGCGTTCGCCCTTGCTGCCCAATGTACCGAATGCCAGCGAGGCCGGTGTACCGGATTTCCTGGCCTACAACTGGGTGGCAGCGGCCGTATCTGCCAAAACGCCCGCGCCCGTCGCGCAGCGACTCGGCGAGTTATTCGCCCAGGCTGCCGGATCCGCCGAGGTCAAGGACTATTACCAGCGGCAGTCCACATCGCTGATTGTTTCCACTCCGGCTGAACTGCACAACTATCAAAAGGAGGAAATCGCCAGGTGGAAGCGGCTGGCGGCGCTTGCCAAGATCGAGTTGCTGTAAGGTCTCCCATCCACTAGTCTGGTTTTCGCGGTGCAAACCCCTCCGCGTACGCCTCTCGCAAGAACTCAACAAAAACCTGCGACACGCGGGACGCGTGTGCCGCGTAGGGCCGAATGGCATACAGCCATTCGCCGAATGCCCCGGTGGATCGCCATTCGGGCAAGACTTCCACCAGGCGGCCGCTCTGAAGCGCAGACTGGGCGGTGAAATCGGGGAGCAGTGCGATGCCCAGGCCTGCGGTCGCGGCGTCGCGCAACGCCTCGCTATTGTTAACGGCCAGCGGCCCCGAAACCGGGACGGTGACGGGGTCAGCGGCCTTGGTATCTGTCGAAACAAAAGTCCATGTCGTCGCCCCTTGCGCTCGGGGGTAATGCAGACACGCATGCTCTGCAAGCTGGATTGGTGATTCCGGCACCCCATTGGCCCGAAGATAGGCGCGGCTGGCCGCAAGCACCGTACGCGTGGATGCCAGCGTCCATGCGACATGGGTCTCCGGAGGCGCGGCGGTGTGTCGGACGGCAAGATCGAAGCCTTCCTGGGCGAGCGGCCTGATTCTGTCGGACATATCCAGCTCAACCTGTATGTCCGGATACCGCCGCAGAAAGGCCGGCAGCTGCGGAACGAGTTGCTGGCGAGCAAACGCAACCGGTGCGGTGACGCGCAGTCGCCCCCTGGGTGCGCCGGCCAAATCCCGGACATTCGCGAAGCTCGTCGCAATCTGGTCGAACGCACCCCGCATCGAATCGACCAGTTCGCGCCCCGCCGCCGTCAGCGTCGCACTTCTTGTCGTGCGCTGGACAAGCATCACACCGGCGGCCTTTTCCAGCGCCGAAACATGCTGGCTCATGGACGCCTTGCTGACACCCAGCCGTGCAGCCGCCTTGCTGAAACTGCCTTGCTGGTCCAGCACGACAAGCCAGTGAAGATGCTTCCAAAGCGCTTCGACGTTTCCCTGCCGCATGCTGCAGCCCTCCTCTCCCAGACCCACTTTTTCGTATCTGTGACATGGTACCAGTGCAAAAACGTGAACAATATGTTTGAAAATGCATGGCTACCTCGTCCGGGAAGGCGTTCATATACTGCGTTCACCGCATAGACGCACAACGAACAGGAGATGCCCGTGATCGCGCCTTTCAACGATTCCACCGAAGTCATCCATTACATCTCTGGTGAGCAATACAGTGGCTCCGGCACGCGTTCCCAGGACGTGTTCAATCCGGCCACCGGTGCGGTCGCGCGTCAGGTTCGCCTGGGCACCGTGGAAGATGTGGCCACTGCTGTGGCAAGCGCCAAGGCCGCGTTCCCGCAATGGGCGGATACGCCGCCGATCCGGCGTGCGCGCGTCATGCTGAAGTTTCTCGAATTGATGAACCAGCATAAGGACGAACTGGCGGCGATCATTACTGCCGAACACGGCAAGGTTCTGAGCGACGCAGCCGGCGAGGTCAGCCGCGGCATCGACATCATCGAATTTGCGTGCGGAATACCCCAACTGCTCAAGGGCGATTTCACAGACCAGGTCTCCACGGGCATGGATAACTGGACGCTGCGCCAGCCGCTGGGCGTGGTCGCAGGCATTACCCCCTTCAACTTCCCGTGCATGGTGCCGTGCTGGATGTTCCCGGTAGCCATTGCCGCCGGGAACTGCTTCGTCCTGAAGCCCAGCGAGCGCGATCCGTCAGCTTCGCTGTTCATGGCAAAGCTGCTCAAGCAGGCCGGTTTGCCTGACGGGGTCTTCAACGTCATCCAGGGCGACAAGACCGTTGTCGATGCCCTGCTGCACCACGATGACGTCAAGGCGGTGAGCTTCGTTGGCTCAACCCCTATCGCCAACTACATCTACGAGACAGGCGCAAGGCTGGGCAAGCGCGTCCAGGCGCTCGGCGGCGCCAAGAACCATATGGTCATCATGCCGGACGCGGATATCGACCAGGCCGTGGACGGACTGATCGGTGCGGCCTATGGCTCGGCCGGCGAGCGTTGCATGGCCATCTCGGTGGCGGTTCTGGTTGGCGATGTCGCCGACAAGATCATCCCGAAGCTGCAGGCACGCGCCCTCGAACTCGTTATCAGGAACGGCATGGAAGCCGATGCGGAGATGGGCCCGGTTGTCACCAGGCAAGCCCTGGAACGCATCGAGAATTACATTGCCATCGGTGTCGAGGAAGGTGCGAAGCTGCTGGTCGACGGGCGGAACTACAAGGTTCCCGGGCACGAGCAAGGTTTCTTTACCGGGGGAACGTTGTTCGATAACGTGACCCCGGAAATGCGGATCTACAAGGAAGAAATCTTCGGCCCCGTCCTGGCCTGCGTGCGTGTCGAAGACTTTGCCCAGGCGGTGAAGCTGGTCAACGACCATGAGTTCGGCAACGGCGTGGCGTGCTATACCCGCGATGGTCAAGTCGCCCGCGAGTTCTCCCGCCGGATCGAAGTGGGCATGGTCGGCATCAACGTGCCCATCCCAGTGCCGATGGCATGGCACGGCTTCGGCGGCTGGAAGCGTTCGCTGTTTGGCGACATGCACGCCTATGGCGAAGAAGGGGTGCGCTTCTACACCCGGCAGAAGAGCGTCATGCAGCGCTGGCCCAATGACACCGCTCGCGGCCCGGAATTCGCCATGCCGACGGCCAAGTAAGAACCCACGGCCCGCCGGAATTTTGAGCCTCAAACGGCACAAAAAGTGATACGCAGGGCCGGATTTCTCCTCCGGCCCCAGACTGTTTTCCTTGCCCCTTGCGCCTTTGCCCCCTTGGACGCGATAAGGTTGCAGAAATCATTTGATTTCAATGCGGGCGTTGCAGCCGGTTCGGCAAACAGTCATGACATCACGAATTCTGGGCTACCTCATTTTTGTCATTGCCTGCATGGCGGGCAGCGCCCCTGCGGCCGAGTTCGGCAGCAAGGGCGGCCCGGCTCCTGCGAATATCGATGAGGTCTCTGCCGTCCTTCACCAAGACCCGATTGACCTGGAGTTACTGATCAGCTTCGGGACATCCAAGGGCGGATCGGCAGGTCACATTGCCCTGGCGGTGCGTGGCGATACGTCATCCGAAGATGACACCGTGTATTCCGCGAACTTCTACGCAGATCGCACCGCCGAACACGCGAAGCGCTTCGATACCTCGGATCTGATCCTGGCGATTCCCAAACGAGAATACCTGTTCGGGACCACCTCGTCCTTGTCAGAGGCGACCGTATTCGGCCTGGATTATGGCGAAATCTACAAGCGGTCGGTCATCGGAGTGCGCGTCTTCGGCGTCCCGGCTCAGGAAAGGCAAACACTGGTTGCCTTCTTTCAGCGCGTCAACGCCGACTACCACCGGCGCGCGACTGATGCCGATTACCACCGGGGCGAAATCAAGTACGACTATTTCCGCCTGAATTGCGCAAAAGCGATCGGCGCGGCTTTCAAGTACGGCGCCGGCTACAAGGACCTCAAGGTCAAGAGCCCACGTGCGCTCCGGGGAAGGCGGGTAGTGGCGGCCGCTACCGCCAATATCCCGACCGAGATGGCAATGAAGCTGATGTCTGCGTGGAACGAACGTGGGTATCGCATGGATGTCGTCCTCTATAAAAAGTACGTCGGTTCCTCCTATGTGGAGCCCCGCGAGGATCCAAAGATCGCCTTCAAGGACTTGCCGGATCGATTTCCTTCTGTGCTCTCCCTGGATTTCCGCAGGGAGCAAGGAGCCTACCGCGATTTCGATAATCTCTACGCCATGTACCTGCTCTATAACCTCGGGCGCTATAGCGTGCGCGTGGATGCCCCCACGCAATTGCTTGAGATCGAGAAAGACAAGGAACCCATGGACTATCCTGCTGCCGCCCGGCTCGCCAAGGACAGCGCCAAATCGGACAGCCAGAACTTTCGCCGGCACACGTTGTTCCAGCCGCTTGGCAAAAGCATTGGCGAGGCGCCAGACAATACCCATCTGTACCATTAGCGCTTGTAAATGGGCGGGCGCCAGGGTCGCGCGTTGCCAGCAGCGGCCGGAATGTCGTTAGCAGTGCGCCCTCAGGCACCCGCTGCATCAGACTATTTGTGCAACCGGGCTCGATAAGGCTGCCCGGGATCCACTAAGATTGCGATCCGCTCTCCAACGCATCGCAACTTCCGTCATGGCCCGTCTCAATTTTGCGGCTGCATTTCCGGCGGTGAACTGGGTCGGCTGACCGCGAGCGTCTGGTCCTTGTTCACATGCATCGACGGTCTGCTATTCGACCTTGATATTGGCGGTTTTCACCACCTCGCCGTACCTCTTCAGATCGGCCTGAATCTGCTTGCCAAACGCTTCTGGGGTGTTGCCCACAGGCACAATGCCCAGCGTGGCGAGCCGCTCGCGCGTATCGGGCTGGTTGACGACCGCATTCAACTCCTTCGACAGGCGATCGACGATTTCCCTGGGCGTCCTGGCAGGCGCCAGCAGTCCCACCCAGGAATCGCTGACCAGCCCGGGAGCGCCCGATTCCTCCAGAGTCGGCACGTCGGGCAGTGCCGGCACCCGGTTGGCACCGGACACCACAATGGCGGTCGCCTTGCCCGACTTCACGTATTGCTGCGCGCCTGCCACGGCGGTGTACAGCACCGGCAGCGTGCCGCCCACCAGATCGCCCATCGCCTGCCCGCCGCCCTTGTAAGGAACGTGGACCATTTTCAGCCCCGTACGGGCCTTGAGCAGTTCGCCAGCCAGGTGCGGCGTGCTGCCGGTGCCAGCGCTGCCATAGGACAGGCCGTCGGGGCGGGTCTGGGAATAGGCCACCAGTTCCTTCAGGTTCTTCGCCGGCACCGACGGGTGCGTAATCAGGATCAGCGCCGCATCGCCGATCTTTCCCACCGGCACGAAGTCTTTCACGGTGTCGAAAGGCACTTTCGGAAAGACGTGAGGGTTGATCACCATCGTGCCGTCAAACCCGAGCAGCAGCGTGTATCCATCAGGAGCCGACTGCGCCACCATCGCCGTGCCGATGTTGCCCGAGGCGCCCGGCTTGTTGTCGACGACGATCTGCTGCCCAAGACGCTGGCTGAGCTTGTCGGCGATGACCCGGGCGCTTGTATCCGAGACGCCACCGGGCGCAAACGGTACGACCAGGCGTATCGGCCGCGACGGGTAATCCTGCGCGAAGGCGCCCGTGCCAAACGCAGCCGGTGTAACGAAAGCCATGGCGCCCAGCGCCTGGATCAGGGTACGGCGTTGCATATTGTCTCCTCCTGCCTGCGACAGCAAGTATTGGCGTTATCGCCTGTTATGTTGGACTACCGGACAGCTGGTACCGCGCTGGCTCGATCAGACGACGATAGGCGTGGTAGCGCCGTCGACGGACAGGATCGCGCCGGAAACATAGGCTGCACGGGCCGACGCGAGAAACAGCACGACGTCGGCGATTTCCTCCGGTTCGGCAAGCCGCCCGAGACCGGTTCGCGCGCTGGCCGCCTGCAGCGCCTGGTCGACCGTGGTGCCGGCCAGTCGCGCTTCGGCCTCCAGACCTTGCTGAAGACGCTCGGTACGGGTAGCCGACGGATTCACCGCGTTAACGCGGACGCCCGACCGGCCGTAGGCGGCCGCCAGACCGGCCGTGACCAGCATCAGCGACGCATTGGCCGCACCGCCCGGCAGATGCGTGGGACTGGCCACCTTGCCGCCCATCCCCACTACGTTGACGATCGCGCCGCCTCCAGCCTGGGCCATCTGCTTGATGACCGGGTCGATCACATGGATGTAGCTGAAATACTTCGCGTCCATGGCATCGCGCCAGGACGCAGGCGTCAGTTCCGCCGGCGGGGTGCGACGTGCGCCGCCGGCCGACGTCACGAGGATGTCGATGCCGCCCAGCGCCGCCACGGCAGCCTCGACAGCCCGGGCCGCCGCTGCCGCGTCGGTCAGGTCTGCGGCCACGGTGAACGGCTCGCCGTCGCTGACATCTGCCGCGAGCGATGCCACGGCAGCAGCGAGGTTCGCTTCGCTGCGACCGACGATGGCAACCCGCGCGTCCTCGCGCAGGAATGCCTTGGCACAGGCCAGCCCGATTCCGCGGCTGCCTCCCGTAATCAGTACACGTTTGCCAGCGAGTTCCAGATCCATATGCCCTCTCCCAGTCGGAATTGTCGGATAACCTCGAAATGCCCGAAAACTGTAGCGCTTATTCCGGCTGGATGCCGCCGCGCCGGGCCACGTCGGCCCACTTCTGGGTCTCCTTGCCGAGGAAAGTCCGGAACTCCGCCGGCGGGGTCAGGACGATGGTGGCGCCCTGGTCCTTCATCTGCTTGGCGAGTGCCGGGTCCTGAGTGACCTGCTGCAGGTCCCGATGGATCTGGTCCACGATGGCGTTCTGCATGCCAGCCGGCCCGAACAGGCCATACCAGTTCAAGGACTCGACTGCGTCAAGGCCGGCCTCCTTGAACGTCATCGCGTCCGGAAACAGCGACATGCGCTGGTCTGCTGCGACGCCGATCACCCTAAGGGTGCCGTTCTGGACGTGTGGCAGCGCCGTCAGCACGCTGGTAAATCCGGCACCGACATGCCCGCCGATGACGTCCACCATGATCTGCGCGCCGCCCTTGTAGGAAACCGGAATCGTCTTGAGGTTGCCCGCCTGGCGCATCAACTCGCCCGTCAGGCGCGTCTGGCCTTCGGAATAGCCCAGGCCCAGCGGCTGGTTCTTCGCCGCGCCCACCAGGTCGGTCAACGATTTCGCGGGGTTGGACTTGGATACCACCAGGACCATCGGCGAGATGGCAAGCCGGGTGATCGGCGTGAAGCCGCGTACCGTGTCATGGGGGATACTCTTCATCAGCACCGGGTTGATCGCGTGCGAACCCACCACCATCAACAGCGTATAGCCGTCCGGCGCGGCTTTCTGGACGTGGCTGGACCCTATCACGCCGTTGGCGCCGGGACGGTTTTCCACGACTACGGATTGCCCCCAGCGCTCGGACAGCTTCTGCGCCACCAGACGGCTGACGATGTCAGTCCCGCCCCCTGGCGCGTAGGGCACCACCAGCGTCACAGGCTTCTCGGGCCATTTGGCGGCTGCGTGCCCGGACCCCAGCGCTGCTGCCGTCCAGACCATCGCGCCCAGTGCGCCTCGCATCCAGCGAACCTTCCACATCGTTTGTCTCCTCTTGTTTGTTCCCGCCTGCCTGGCAGCCGGATCGGCATCGGGTGCCGTCTTTGAAAATCGGTCAGGCCGCGGCGCGCTGGCGCTCACGCCGACGTCGCAGCCACGCGCTGGATCTGCCGCCCAGTTGTCGACCCAGGAGCGACTCGGCAAACTCGACTGCGTCGAGCAACTCATCGAGCGAAATGCCGGTTGTCAGGCCGCACTGTTCGGCCATCAGCACCAGATCCTCGGTGGCAAGGTTGCCGGCAGCGCCCGGGGCGAACGGACATCCGCCGATGCCGCCGACACTGGCGTCGAAACGGCGCACGCCAGCTTCCAGCGCGGCCCATGCATTGGCGACGCCCAGCCCCCGGGTGTCGTGCAGGTGCACCGCCAGCATGTCTGGAGCGATAGCCTGCGCCAGCATCGACATCCGGGCCTTGACAGCGGCAGGGGCCGCAGCGCCGATGGTGTCGGCGATAACGATTTCCCCGGCGCCCGCTTCCCGCATGCGGCAAGCCAGATCAAGCACCGTATCGGCGTTGACGACGCCTTCGAACGGGCACTCGAAGGCCACCGCCACATAGGCGCGCGTGCGCAGGCCGAGTTCAGCCGCGCGCAACAGGGTCTGCTCGCTGACCGCCGTCGCCGCAGCCAGGCCCATGTTGATGTTGCGCTGGTTCATCGTTTCGGTGGCCGACAGGACCACGGCGATCTCGGCGGCGCCTGCCGCATGCGCCCGCTCCAGCCCGTTTAAATTCGGCACCAGCGTGGACAGCCGCAATGCCGGGTGCTGCCGCGATACGCGCTGAACCACGTCGCTGGCGTCCGCCATCTGCGGGACCGCCTTCGGCGAGACGAAGCTTGTGGCTTCCACGCTGCGCACACCGGCACGGGCCAGCAGGCGGATCATTTCGACTTTCGCGTCCGTTGATATGGCGACTGCCTGGTTTTGCAGCCCATCGCGCGGCGCAACGTCGGTAATCGTGAGCGCCGGCGCCGCGCCGGCGCGTTCGGTAGCGTCGTGGCTCATGCGACAGCTCCGGCTTCGCGCAGGCGCGCCACTTGTTCATCGTTGTAGCCCAGCACGTCGCGCAGGACCGTCATGGTGTGCTCGCCAAGCGCCGGCGGACACGTATAGGCTGCAGGCGCGACACCCGAAAGCTTGACCGGATTGCCTGGCATGCGCACCGTTCCGCCAGTTCTCAGCGGCACTTCCACGATCATGTCGCGGTATTCGACCTGGGGTTCGGCCAGTGCGTGGGCAAAGTCGTTGACCGGACCACAGGGGATACGGGCCTGCCGCAGGCGCCCCAGCCAGTATGCGGACGATTCGGCCTGCAATTCATTGGCGATGATGGCGTCGATGCGCGCCTTGTCCGCAAAGCGGCCCGGCTGCTTCAGGTACTCGGGCGCCCGCAGTTCCGGATGATCGATCACGCTCAGGAAACGCTCGAAGAACGCATCGCCGATGCAGGCGATGATGATATGGCCGTCGCGGGTCGGATACGTGTTGTATGGCACGTGCACGAAGTGGCTGTTGCCGATGCGCTCGGGGACATGGCCCGACATCAGGTGCATCGTCGCCATGTAGTTCAACAGTGAGATCTGGGCGTCCAGCATCGAAATATCGACGTGCTGGCCAATGCCCGTCTGCTCGCGTGCGGCCAACGCCGCCAGCACGCCGATGGCGCCGAACACGCCGCCGCCCAGATCGCCCACCGGAATCCCGCTACGTACCGGAGGACCGTCCGCCATCCCGGTGATCGACATGCCGCCGCCCATGGCCTGCACCACCTGGTCGAACGCGGGCTGCTGCCGATCCGGGCCGGTCTGGCCAAAACCGGTGACCGAGCAGGTGATGATGCGCGGATTGACGGCGCTGAGCGTTGCGTAGTCGATGCCCAGCCGCTCGGTCACACCAGCGCTGAAGTTGTCGAACACGACGTCGGCCTGACGCACCAGATCCAGGAACACCGCACGGCCCTCGTCCGACTTCAGGTCGATGCAGACGCTTTCCTTGTTGCGGTTCAGGGTCAGGAAGTACGCGCCCATCCCGTCGCGCGCATAGTCCTCGCTGTCGGCCAGCAACTGGCGCGTGCCTTCGCCCGTGCCGGGGGGCTCCACCTTGATCGTGCGCGCGCCCAGGTCCGCCAGCAGCATGGTGCCGTACGGGCCCGAGAGCATATGGGTCAAGTCCAGCACGGTGATGTGTCCAAGCGCCTGCATTCGTTTCTCCTTCGATCGTATGCAAGCGGTAGCGCAATCGGTATGCCAGGGAGTAGACAACCCTGTAACCCGTTGATTCTCAATGACTATGGAAGACCCCGAATGACGGGGGCCTTGTTTCATGAAACACTCATGAAACGCCATGAAACGCCATGAAACATCGATGCAACATCGATGAAACGCGAGGAGACCCATGCGCAGTGCCACCCCGGAGCGCGGCAGCCTGCCGCGCATCTGCTTCATCAGCTACAGGCATCTGAGCCGCTTTGCCATGACGGTCCTCGAAGAGTTCGCCTCGCGCGCGACGATCGAGGTGGTAGACGGCTCGTTCGACGCCGCGCTGGACGCCGCGCGCGACCGCCTGCGCGATAACGCGGCGGACGTCTTTGTGAGCGCTGGCGCCAATGCCACGATTCTGCGCAGCGTGCTCGATGCCCCGGTGGCGACGATCAAGCTCAGCGGCTTCGACATCCTGATGGCGCTCTTCAGCGCCCGACGGATTTCGAGCCGGGTCGGCGTGGTGATGTACGGGGAGTGCATTCCGGAACTGGACGCCATCCGCGAGCTGCTCAACATCGAAGTGGCCCAGTATGCGTATCGCACACCCGACGAGGCGCGACAGTGCTTCGAACTGCTGGGGCGGGACGGCTATGAAGTGGTGGTGGGTTCGAGCATCGTCGTGGAGCTCGCCGAGCAGTACGGCATGCAGGGCCGGCTGGCCTATTCGATCAATGCCGTGCGCCAGGGCATCGAAGACGCCATCGAACTCGCACGCGTGGCCAGGCTCGAAGCCGGCCGCTACGACCAGCTCAACGGCGTGCTGCACAACCTGCAGGATGCAGTGCTGGCCGTTGATCGCGACAATCGCGTGATTGCCGTGAATCCGCCCATGGAAATCCTGCTCGGGCGCGTCAAGGCGCGCATCCTGGGGCAGCACATGGATGACGTCGAGCCGGCGTTGTCGCTGCAATCGACGCTGGCAAGCGGCAACCAGGAGCGCGGCAGCGTGTTCCAGTTCGCCCAGCGCGACTGGATTGCCAATCGCACGCCAATCCGCGAGCACGGGGATACGGTGGGTGCGGCCATTACGTTGTACGACGCCCGCAACATCCAGGATGCCGATGCCAGCCTGCGGAGCCAGCAACGCCGCCACCCCCGCAGCGCGCGGAACCGCTTCGACAACCTCATCGGCGCCAGCCCCGCGTTCGAGCGCGCCTGCGCGACCGCGCGGCGTTTTGCGCGAACCGACCTGACGGTGCTGTTGTCGGGCGAGAGTGGCGTGGGCAAGGAGCAGTTCGCGCAGGCGATCCACAACGAGAGCAAGCGAGCCGCCAAGCCCTTCGTCGCCATCAATTGCGCGGCCTTTCCAGAGGCCCTGCTGGAGAGCGAACTGTTCGGCTACGACGAAGGCGCGTTTACCGGCTCGCGGCGCGGTGGCAAGCGCGGGCTGTTCGAAACGGCGCATACCGGCACGCTGTTCCTGGACGAGATCGGCGACATGCCCGTGTCCCTGCAGACCCGCCTGCTGCGCGTACTGCAAGAGCGGGAAATTCTCCGCCTGGGCAGCGCCATACCGATTCCCGTCGACGTCCGGATCATTGCCGCCACGCACCAGGCGCTACCGCAGTTGATCGCGTCCAAACAGTTCCGGCAGGATCTCTACTACCGGATCAATACGCTGCAGCTGGCGTTGCCCACGCTGCGCGAACGCTGGCAGGACATCGAACTGCTTGCCAACTTCCTGCTGCGTCGTTCGCTCGAACGACTGGATTCCCATCTCGACGGCAAGGCGCTCGTCGCACACGTACTGCCCCAGCTCCAGGCCTATGCGTGGCCGGGCAATATCCGTGAGCTGGAAAACATCTGCGAGCGCATGGCGGTGTTCTTCTCCCAATGGGAAGACCCGCGCCGGATCGCTTTTGCCGATCTCCGGCACGATTGCCCGGAACTGTTCGGGACCGCCGCCGACCGCAGCCCGTCCCCTGGCGTCAAGCCAGCAAAGCCGCGCGATCCACCGCCGGCGCGATTGGGTACGCCCCGAGACAGCGTGCTCGAAGTTCTGGAGGCGTGCGGTGGCAACCGGCAGATGGCCGCACAGCAACTGGGCGTCAGCCGGGCGACATTGTGGCGCTGGGAGAAGGCGGCGACGGCGGGCTGCATACAGGAACCTCCGTAGGCGTACTGCAATTGCCAAAAGGCGCGTCGGTGGAAGTCGATTTCATTTTCACGGTGGGGCTGCCATCGCCCGCTGCAGTCGTTCAGTTGAGCGGGTAGCGCTTCGCCAACGCCGTGAAGCGCTCGTCCTCCTTGCGTACCTGGGCAGCGAAATCGTCTGGCGTATTCACCAGCGGTTCGGCACCCGCCGACGCGATGGCCTTCTGCAGTTCGGGATGACGCATGGCTTCGCGCACGGCGGCATAGATGCTGCGGGTGATCTCGGGCGGTGTTCCCTTTGGCGCGAACAGCCCGAACCAGGTGGTGTATTCGTATTGCGGCATGCCGGTCTCCACCACCGTGCGGACGTCCGGCGCGCCACTGAAACGATGCGTGCCCTGGTTGGCAACGATCTTCAACGTCCCGGCCTTCTGGTGCGGAAGCGCTGAAGCCACCCCTGTCACCGCGAAGTTGACGTTGTTGGCGATCATGTCAGTGATGATCGCTGCGGTCCCCTTGTAGTTCGCGACGATCAGGTTGGGCAGCGCTTCTGCCTTGAGCTGCTGGCCGAAGAGCTTGGCCACGTTTTCGCCGGTGCCCATCGAGCACGGCGTCGCTGCAGTCTTGCAATACTTGATCAGTTCAGGCAGCGAGGTTGCCGGAAACTTGCCGTTCGCGACGATGACACCCGGCGATTGAGCGATATTGGTGATCGGTACCAGGCTTGCCAGCGGGTCCGTGCCCGTGAAGGAAGGCGCGTGCTTGGTCAGCACGATGGCTGGCGTCTGCAAGAGCAACGTGTACCCGTCGGGCTTTGCTTCAGTGACCTTGCGCGTGCCGATCAGGCCGTCCGCGCCCGGCATATTGGCCACCAGCACGGGCTGGCCCCACTGTTCTCCCAGCAGCTTGGCCGTGGCACGGGCCGAGGCGTCGGTGCCGCCCCCGGGCACATAAGGGACCACGATCGTGACCGGGCGATCCGGTTTCCAGGCTGCCGCCTGGGCGAGTGCATAAGCAGGGGTCGCCAGCGCGGCTGCGGCCAGCCCCGTGGCGAGCAGGCGCCGGCCCAGCGCTGGACGGTAGCAGGCGAAATTGCGCGTCGTCGTCATCTTTGTCTCCTCCAGTCGAGTTCTAATGTTTTGTGCGGTGCTTCAGCGCGCCCAGCGCTTTTCGAAGTCCCACACTTCCTCGAAGCCGATCAGCCGGCAAAACTCGTTGAAGTCGGCCATCGGAATCTCCGCCGACAAGCTGGTGCCGGCTTCCTTGAGATGGCGTAGCGACTTCTCCATCGCGGCGGCCGCCACCAGGCTCGTCATGGCCGGGAAGATCGCCAGCGAGTAGCCGATTTCCTTCAGCACGTGGGCCGGCAGAATGGGCGTCTTGCCGCCATCGGCCATGTTGGCCATCATCGGCAGATCGAAGGCTTCGCAGGCGCGCCGCATTTCTTCCTCCGACTGCGGCGCTTCGAAGAACAGGATGTCAGCGCCGGCCTTGGCATAGGCCTCCATGCGACGCATGGCGTCATCCACACCCAGGCTGGCGCGTGCATCGGTGCGTGCAATGATCAGGAAGTTCTCCTTGTCCTGGCGCGCATCCGAGGCGACCTTGATCTTCTCGACCATGTCCTCGATGGGTACGCAGCGCTTGTAAGGCGTGTGTCCGCACTTCTTCGGGAACTCCTGGTCCTCGATCTGGATGGCGGTGACGCCGGCCTCCTCATAGCCGCGCACCGTGTGGTGTACGTTCAGCAGGCCGCCATAACCAGTGTCCGCGTCGGCGATCAGGGCCGCCCGCGAGGTACGCGTGATGGTGCGCATGCGGTCGACCATCTGGGTGTAGGTGGCGATGCCCGCGTCAGGCAGTCCCAGGCTGGAGGCAGTGAGCCAGTAGCCGGAGCCGTAGATGATGTCGAAGCCGACCTTGTTAGTCATCACGGTGGCGATCATGTCCTGCACACCGGGGATGACGATAAATTCGCCGGCGGCGAGCTTTTGTCGAAGAATGGGATTGGCCATGGCGGTTCCAGTCAGGCAGAAATTTGGGAAATGGTTGGGTCAGTCCATCGAGGCCAGCCACGGCTGGTCACGCTGGACGCGTGCCTCGTAGGCGCGCAACGCCTCGTCGTGCCGCAGCGTACGATCGACCTCATCCTCGGCGGAAAGCAGTTGCTCCGCGTGCCCGTCGGCCAGCGTGACGGGAATGACACTGCCGTCGGGCAGGCGCAGCGTTCGCGCGGCAACCGCCAGATGCAGCGTTGCGTCGGGTGAGCCGGAGCGCGCTTCGAGCAGGCGTGCATGATCCGCCGGCGTGACGATGGCGGCGACCACGCCGTTCTTCACGCAGTTGCTGCGGAAGATGTCGCCGAACGACAGTGCCACCACCGCCTTCACGCCATAGTCGGACAGGGCCCAGACCGCATGTTCGCGCGACGATCCGCAGCCGAAGTTCTGCAGGGCCACCAGCATGCGCGGCGGAGCTGGCTCTGCCATGAACGCGACCTCCGGCCGCCCTTCCGCAAGCCAGTCGGCAAACAGGTGCGCACCCATGCCGTTACGCTGCACGAGGCGCAGGAAGCGCCCCGGAAAGATGGCATCGGTATCGATGTCGTCGCGCTGCATGACGGCGGCGCGGCCTTCCACTTCTGCAATGACGGCTTTCATGCCAGGTACTCCCGGGGATCGGTCAGGCGGCCCTGCAGCGCGGACGCCGCCACGGCTGCCGGACTCATCAGGTGGGTACGACCACCCTGCCCCTGCCGGTTCTCAAAGTTGCGGTTGGAGGTGGAAGCGCAGCGTTGGCCCGGAGCCAGGCTGTCGCCATTCATGCCGATGCACATCGAGCAGCCAGATTCCCGCCACTCGAAACCCGCGTCGACAAATACCTGCGCCAGCCCTTCGGCCTCGGCGGCACGCTTGACGCTGCCCGAGCCCGGAACCACCAGCGCCCGCACGCTCGATGCCACGCGACGCCCACGCACTACATCTGCGGCAGCACGCAGGTCTTCCAGCCGGCCGTTGGTGCACGAGCCGATGAAGGCCACGTCGATCGCAATCGACGACAGCGGCTGGCCGATTTCCAGGCCCATATACGCCAGGTTTTCTCCCAGACGATTGCGCTCGGCGGCCTCGCCCAGCCGGGCACCATCCCCGACCCTGCCGGCAAACACGGCACTGTCGGCGGGCGTGGTGCCCCACGTCACCATCGGCGCGACTGTGGCAGCGTCGAACGCCACGCTGCGGTCGAACTCGTTCGTATCGTCGGTACGCAGCGCGCCCCAGGCCTGCGCGGCCTGTTCGAAGTGTTCCCTGGCGGCGCCCTGCACGCGGTCGCGCAGGTAGGCAAGCGTGGTGGCGTCCGGCGCGATCAGGCCGAAACGCGAACCGGCCTCGATGGTCATGTTGCACAGCGTGAGCCGCGCCTCCATCGACAGCGCCCGCACAGTCGGGCCGAAGTATTCGACGCCAAACCCGTTGCCGCCGCTGGTGCCGATCTGGCGGATGATGGCCAACGCCAGATCCTTGGCGTAAACGCCCCTCGCCAGCGCGCCAGAGACGGCGAGGCCCATCGTGCGCGGCTTGCGCATCCACAGGCTCTGGGTGCTCATCACGTGCGCCACCTCGGACGTGCCAATGCCCCACGCCAACGCCCCCATGGCGCCAAGCGTGGCGCTGTGGGAGTCGCCGCAGACCACGGTGCTGCCGGGCAATACGTAGCCCAGTTCGGGCGCGATGACGTGGACGATGCCCTGCAAGGGATGGTCCAGGTCGAACAGCCGCATCCCCGTGGCCCGCGTATTGCGTCGAAGCGTGGCAATCTGCTCGCGGCTCTCAGCATTGGGGATGTTCGTCAGGCGGTCGGCCGTGGTCGGCACGTTGTGGTCCTGTACCGCGATATGGCGCGGTGCCGAGCGCAGCGCGTGGCCGGCTTCGGCCATGCTCGCGAACGCCTGCGGGCTGGATACCTCCTGCACCAGATGCCGGTCGATATAGATCAGGTCTTCGCCGGCATCGTTACGGGCGACCGCGTGGGCCGCCCAGATCTTGTCGAACAGTGTTGTCATGATGTGGGGTGGCTTCTTTAAGGGAAGGCAGCACTGCCGCGCGCGTGGCGCAGTGCCGCCACCGTGCTTAATCCAGCTTGATATTGGCGGCCCTGACGACGCTCTTGTTCTTGGCCAGGTCGCGCACGATCTCGCGTCCGTAGGCGTCGGGCGTGCCCGGCGTGGCGACAATACCCAGCGCCGCCAGGCGTTCGCGCATGGCCGGGTCGTTCAACACCTTTTGCAGCCCGGCACTGAGCTTGTCGACGATGGGCTTGGGCGTGCCCGCTGGCGCCATCAGGCCGACCCACGAGTTGATCTCGAAATCCATCATGCCGGTCTCGATCAGCGTCGGGACGTTGGGCAGCGACGGTGCCCGCTGGCGCGACGTCACGGCCACCGCATCGACCTGCCCGCTCTTGACGAACGGCATCGCGCCGGTCACTGCCGCGAACGTCACCGGCAACGTACCGCCAACCACGTCCAGCAGCGCCTGGCCACCGCCCTTGTAGGGCACATGGGTCATCGGCACGCCGGTGCGCTGGTGGAACATCTCGCCGGCCAGGTGGGTGGTGCTGCCGTTGCCCGCACTGCCGTAGGACATGCCGCCGGGCACGGTCTTGGCGTAGCGCTCCAGGTCGGCAACGGTCTTGATGCCCAGCTTCGGATTGGCGGCGATCAACAGCAAGGCATCGCCAATCTTGCCGATCGGCACGAAATCCTTGACCGGATCGAACGGCACCTTGGCGTAAACGTTCGGGTTGATCACCAGCGTCCCGTCGTAACCGAGCAGCAGGGTGTAGCCGTCAGGCTCCGCCTTGGCCACCATCTGCGTGCCGATATTGCCGCCAGCGCCGGGCTTGTTGTCGACGACGATCTGCTGGCCCAGCTCCTGGCCAAGCTTCTCGGCGACGATGCGCGCGCTGGTATCGGTCACGCCCGCGTTGGCAAACGGCACGATCAACCGGATCGGCTTGTTTGGATAGTTGCCCTGCGCGTGCGCCTGGGGCAGGAAGCCGGCGGCAAGCGCCAGGGTGACGCCCAGCAGGCGGCGGCGGGTCTGTGCAGACGTGGTGTGAGGCTGTTTCACGGTGTGTGTCTCCGGTCTTGTGAGAGATCGGGCATCGGCGTGCCCTTTATCATGGCGGTATGCTGCGAAACTCCGGATCGGCCGTGCTCAGGCCTGCGACTCGCAGGATTGCCGGCTCGCGGCAAATTGCATCAGGCGCTCATCGCGCCAGGCTCGGCGCGCTTCCAGATCAGCGTGTGACAGGTGCTCGCGGCGCTGCGATTCCACCTGCCGGATCAGATCCGCGTCCCACGGCCCGTCGTGCTGGCGCGACTGCGCGATTCGCTGATACAGGGGCCCCAGCCGCACCGCGTAATCGGCAACGCCGCCGGGTGCATTCAGGTCGATGGTTTCAAATGGCCCCATGAAGGACCAGCGCCAGCCCAGGCCATCGCGGATGGTCTTGTCCACGTCCTCGCAACTGGCCACGCCGTCCTGCACCAGCGCCCAGGCTTCGCGCAGCAGCACGGCCTGCAGCCGGTTCAGGACAAAACCCTCCGCCTCCTTGCGCACATGGACCACGGTCTGGCCGGCCGCCAGCATCAGCGCGTCGGCGAATTCAGTGGTGCGCGCAGCCGTCTCGGGCGACGGCACCAGCTCCACTACCGGCACCAGATACGGGGGGTTCACAGGATGGGCGATCAGCACGCGCGGCGAGATGGACAGGCCCAATGCAAAGGCCGAACCGGGGATACCGGAGGTGGAACTGCCGATCACCGTGTCGGAGGAAACCAGCGCGTCCAGTTCCACCATCAGTTGGCGTTTCACGTCGACGCGTTCGAGCACGGACTCCTGCACATAGGCCGCGCCCTCCACTGCTTCGGCCAGCGTAGCGACGGGCGTGATGCGGGCCAGCACTGCAGCCGGCGCCTCGTCGATGAGCCCGTACCGGTGCAGGCCAGCCAGCTGTGCTTCGATGAGCGGCACGGCGCGCGCCGTGATGTCGGGATTGGCGTCGAACATCTTCACGTCGATCCCCGCCCGTGCAAACACAACGGCCCAGCCCGCCCCCACCAAACCGGCGCCCACGACAGCCACCGGGCGACCGGCGCACAGCGCCTGGATTGCAGATTTATCGGTCATTTCTCTTGTGTCCCCGTCAGGAGGCACATGGCGAGAGGCCCCCAATGTCTGATCTTGAATACATATGCAGGTTAGTTTTTTTGCATTCGTATGCAAACTCCGTATTTTCCCGATGGAACCACTTGCGGACGGCGTAGGGTAGGCGTCAAACGGGGTTTCTGCGGAGCGGGAATCAGACAACCGGGGTGCAGGCTGGCATTGCGGAGAGCCACGGAGGGTGTGGCCTTCATTTGGCGATGCAATACCGGGGGAGCGGAATGGCCCGCGTGGTACTGTATATCTGCACAGTGCCACGCGGGCGGTGCCGAACGGCGCGCAACATTCTGGGCTGCCGGGGCACCGATTGCCCCCCCGCTATTTTCCGGCCAATCGCTGCACGGTCTCGACGTGCAAGGTTTGCCAACGCGCATACTTGCGCTACGTGGAGGGCGGTGGGTATTTCGTCGATCAACGCATTCGGCGACTCAGGGAAAATGTTCTTGTGAACGCCCCGCTTTCCGAATAGGCGCTGCCTTCCTGCGACGAACGTTGCCTAGAACGTCGCAGGCGAATTCACCCAAAGCACCTTCGCCACGACATCGCCGACGTTGCGGTAGCCGTGCGGCACCTGGCTGGAGAACGTAAACGCATCTCCCGGGCCAATCAGGTAGGTGTCGTCACCAAGCATCAACTCAAGCCTGCCTTCCAGCACGTAGCCGACCTCCTCGCCCTGATGCTCGATCTGGCCGTCGCTGGCCTCTCCAGGCCAGACGATATGGATGTTGGCCTGCAGCAAGCCACCACGTTTTGGCAACACCACGCGTTCGAGCGCCACGCCGCCGACGCGGATGACCGCCCGTTCGCCATGCCGCAAGATTGGCGACTGATGCGTATCGTCTTCGCTGGTGAGCGCCCCGATATTCGTATCGAGGGCCACGGCCAGGCGATGGAGGGTGGTAAAGGACGGTGTGGCCAGGCCACGCTCGACCTTGGAGATCAGGCTTTCGGAGCACCCCGCCTTGTTCGCCAGTTGCAACAAGGTATAGCCGGCGACCAGCCGCGCATGGCGCAGCTTGACACCAAGCGTCAGGGTGGCCGACTTGCTGTCGACCGGCTCTTGCGGAATCGGGCTCGCGGTCTTCGCCATGCGGGCTTGTCGTTAGTCGTTCAAGGGAACTGCCGCCACGTATTCTGCGCTGTCACGGCTGACGGCAGGCGAGTTCGGCGACAGTGTACGCCAGCGCCCGCGTGCCAAGATACAGGTCTGTGGCATCGGTGTCCTCGGCGGCGTTATGGCTGATGCCCCCCTTGCTCGGCGCGAAGATCATCGCCGTGGGGCAATGATCGGCCACGTACATGGCGTCGTGGAAGGCGCCCGATGTGAGCCGCATGGGTTGTCTGCGGCCGGCAACGTGGCTGGCCCGCGTACAGGCGCGCTCGATCGATCCCAGCATCGATTCCGGAAAGTACGTCGGCCCCCGGTGAAAGAAGCGCGTCACCACGACATCGGTAACCGGCGCATGCCGCACGCAGGCAAGACGCAACGCGTCCTCGGCACGGTCCAGGACCGCATCGTCCAGGCAGCGCATGTCAACCGTAAACGTAACCTTGCCCGGAATGGTATTGACGGAATTCGGCGTCACCGTCCACTGGCCCAGCGTCAGGCGCAGTTCTGGCTCGCCCGCCGCATTCGGATCGCGAGACGTACGCGGCGCCAGCGCGTAGAGGTCCTGCGCGATCGCGACGGCCACGGCCATCGCGTCACGGCGCACGGCCATGGGTGTGGTCCCCGCATGCGCCATGGTGCCCGCGCATTCGACACGGAACCAGCGCACGGCCTGAATGCCGGTCACCACCCCGAGCGGGACGTCAGCCGCTTCCAGTACCGGACCTTGCTCGATATGGAGTTCAACGCAGGCCGCCATGGCCCGCGCCATCGGCACGCGGGCCACGTCGTGACTGGCCGCCAGCGCGGCATCCAGCGCATCCCCGAAACGGATGCCAGCCGGGTCGGCGGCATCGCGATACCCGGCTAGTCGCGCCGGCTCCACAAAGGCGCTGGAGCCCATCGCTCCCGGCCCAAAGCGACTGCCCTCTTCATTGGTCCACGACACCACCTCGATCGGGCGCAGCGTTTCGATACCCGCCGCATTGAGCGCCGCAATGACTTCCAGACCCGCCAGCACCCCGTATGCGCCATCGTATTTGCCGCCCACCGGCTGCGTATCGGCATGACTCCCGGTCAGCACGGGAGGCAAGTCCTCGCGTCCGGGGCGGCGGAAGAACAGGTTGGCGCAATCATCGATGCTCACCTCGCAGCCCAGCGCGCGCGCCTGATCCACCAGATGGCGGCGTGCTGCCAGATCGATATCGGTCAGCGTTTCCCGTGATACCCCGCCGTCGTCCCTCCCGCCAAACTGGGCCAGCGCAGCAAGCGATGCGGACAGGCGCCCGGCGTCAACATGATCCTGCGCCCGCTCCGCGATGGCTTGCGCGGCCTGATCAGTGTGATCGGCGTGGTTGAAGTTTTCGGGCTGCAATTTCTGATTCACGTCTTCTCCTCAAGTCAGGCCTGAATTGCCAGCGCCTGCTGCAAACGATGCGCCACGGCCAGCACACGCACGTCGGCGTGGCGCGGCCCGGTAACAGTCACGCCCAGGGGCATGCCAGCGGCTCCCACACCTGTCGGCACATGGACGCACGGCGTGCCGAGCAGCGTCCACATCCGGCAGAAGATGGGGTCGCCGGTGGCGGCCAAACCCTCGGGGGCTTCGCCTTCGGCGCTGGGCGCCAGCACGACATCGAACCCTTCGAGCGACGTCGCCAGGGACGTCCTTGCCGTCTCGGCCAGCGCAAGCGCGGCGCGAAAGCGCTCTCCCGTCACCGCGCGCCCCGCATCGAGCTGGCGGGCAAACGCCGCACTGAAGCTTGCCGCCGCGTCACTTGCCTCCGGCGCGAATGCCGCAGCGGCTTCGAAAGCCATGATGTCCATCTGGGCCTCCGTCAAGCGATTGCACACGGCAGGCAATTCGACTTCCTGCACCACCGCACCAAGGCCTTGCAACGCTCGTGCCGCCGTCTCCAGCGCGTCACGGGCCCCTTCGCTGGCGCGATCCCAGTGCGGTGTACGGACGATCCCGACGCGCAGCGAAGTAGCGGTTGCCTGGGCACAGGCCTCTGCGATCGACACGTCACGGGCCAGGGCGCCGATGAAAAGCGCCGCATCATCCACGCTGCGCGCGAGCACACCCACGGTATCCAGGGATGGTGACAGCGGCTTGATACCTGCCAGCGGCAGTGTGGCGTGCGTGGGCTTGTAGCCAACGACACCGCAATACGCGGCAGGACGAATGATCGAGCCTGCCGTCTGGGTACCGAATGCAAGCGGCACCATGCCGGCCGCCACGGCTGCCGCCGAGCCGCTGGAGGAACCGCCCGGCGTGCGGGGCGCGTTCGCCGGGGCGCGCGGGTTGCACGTGGGGCCCGGCTGGAACGTCGCGAACTCGGTGGTCACGGTCTTGCCCACCACCACCGCGCCGGCACCTCGGGCCAGCGCAACCGCGGCGGCATCGCGCCCGGGCCGATGGGCCGCGTAGATCGGCGACCCATAGCTGGTCGGCAAGTCGGCGGTATCCATCAGGTCCTTCACACCAAGCGGGATGCCGTGCAAGGGCGCGGACACTGCCCCGGCATCCAGGCGACGCGCGTGCTCGATGGCCGCGTCGCCCCCGACGTGTTGCCACGCATGGATGGCAGCGTCCTGCGCCTGGATACGCTCAATCGCTGCACGCACGATGGTTTCCGCGCGCAGTTCGCGACGGGACATGCGCGCGACCAGTTCGCGCACCGGTAGATCGAGAAATGAGTCCAAAACCAGGGGTCTCCGGAATGGGTTTGCCAGCTCGGCTTAGCCAAAATACGCCGCACGCACTTCGTCGTTCTCGCGCAAGGCCTGGGCCGAACCCTGCGCCACCACGCGTCCCTGCGTCAGGACATAGCCCTGGTGCGCGATCGCCAGTGTCTGCCGCGCATTCTGTTCGACCAGCAGCACGGTCATGCCGAGTTCGTTGATCTGCTGGATGACCTTGAAGTTCTCCTTCACGTACAGCGGCGACAATCCCAGCGATGGCTCATCGATGACCAGCAACCGTGGCTGCGCCATCAATCCGCGACCAATCGACACCATGGCCTGTTCACCGCCCGACATCGTGCCGGCCAGCTGGCCCGCCCGCTCCCGCAGGCGTGGAAAGATCTCGTAGACCCGCGCGATGCGCTCGCGCACCTTGTCCGGGTCGGTTTCGAGAAAGGCGCCCAGGGCCAGGTTCTCGGCGACGGTCATGCGCGGGAAGACCTTGCGCCCCTCCGGAATGCACGAGATTCCGCGCGCAATGATGTTGTGCGTCTTCTCCGCCGCGATATCGACGCCATCCCACAGGATGCGCCCCTTTCGCGCCGGCGTAAGTCCCAGGATCGCGCGGATCAACGTGCTCTTCCCTGCCCCGTTGGCGCCAAGGATGCAGGTAATCTTGCCAGGCGGCACATCGATGGACACGTCATGCAGCACGTTGACCTTGTCATAGCCCGTGCTCAGGCCCTCCACCCGCAGTGTGTTCTCGCTCATGCCGCTTCCTCCCCGAGATAGGCGGTCTGCACATCGGGATCGGCCGTGATCTCGGCGTACGTGCCTTCGGCGATCTTCTTGCCGTAGTTCAGCACCACGCACCGGTCCGTAATGCGTTCGATCACGTTCATCTCGTGCTCGATGAGCACGACCGACAGGTCTTGCAGCTTGCCGCGCACCTGCAGGATGTCATCCATCAGTTCGTGGGTTTCGTCATGCGTCATCCCGGCCGACGGTTCGTCCAGAAGCAACAGCCGGGGACGGCTCATCAGCGCGCGGCAGACCTCGATCCGGCGACGGTCGATCATCGTGAACGACTCGACTGGTTCGAACAGGCGACTGACCAGCGGGGGACTGAAGATGCCCAGCAGTTCGCGCACGGACTCTACATAACGCTCGTATTCGGCGCGGAAGGCCTTGCGGCGAAACAGGTTGAACACGAGCCCGTGCTGCATGTGCTGGTAGTCGCCGATCACGATGTTGTCAAACACCGTCAATGGCAGCGACAGTCGCGAGCGCTGGAATGTCCGTGCCACGCCACTGCGATAGATGTCCTGCGGCGTCTTGCCGATGACGTTCTCGCCGTGATACGTGATGGTGCCCGCGCTGGCCTTGTAGAGGCCCGTCAGCACGTTGAAGAACGTGGTCTTCCCGGAGCCATTCGGACCGAGCAGGCCCAGCACTTCTCCGCGGCGGATGTCCAGCTGGAGGTTGTCCAGCGCGGTCAGCCCACCAAATCGCATCGTGAGATTGCGCACCTCGATCATCGCGTCGCTCATTGGGTGTCCTTGGTCGGGAAGAACAGGCGGATCTTGCGCGGCAACAGTCCCTCCGGCCGGAACAGCAGGATCGCAATGACCAGGGCCGCGTAGAAGAGGAAGCGGTACTCCTGGATGAACTGCAGCTTCTCCGGGAGCACCAGCACGATGATGGCGGCCGGGATCAGGCCCACCACGTTGCCCAGTCCGCCCAGGATCACGATCGACAGCATCAGCAACGAGTCCGCGAAGGTAAAGTTGTTCGGCGCCACAAACGCCGTCACCATGCCGTAGACGCTACCGGCCACGCCCGCGAAGAAGTTGCCGAGCATGAACGCGATGACCTTCCAGCGCGCGATATGCAGGCCGAACGTCGCCGCCGCCGTCTCATCGGTGCGCACCACATCCATCGCCAGCCCCACCCAGGAGCGCTCCAGCGCCTTGACCACGGCGAACGTGCCAGCGCAAAGGGCCAGGCTCAAGAGCGCGTAGCTGGCATAGAACGACACGTCGATGCCGAACAGCGTGACGCCCTCGTTGAACTGGAAGCCGAACAGCGTCATGCCGGGAACCTGCAGACCTTGCGGGCCGCCAAGCACGTCGTTGACTTCGAGGAACGTCTTGAACAGGATGCCAAACGCAATGGTCACCAACGCCGCATAGTGGCCTCGGGTGCGCAGTACCGGCGCAATCAGCAGCGAGCCGATAACAGCCGCCGCGATGCCGGAGAGCGCGATGACGAGAACCGACGGAATCGGCGTGTGCGCGCCGAGAACGGCCGTGGTGTACGCCCCGATGCCAAAGAACGCTGCACCCGCAAAGTTGGATACCCCGGAGTAGCCGAACTGCACCGTCAGACCCAGGCAGGCGGTGGTATAGAGCAGCACCGCGCAGAGCATCAGCAACACAAAATGGCTTTCGTGAAACAACGCGATCAGCGCAAGCGTACCCATGACCGACCACAGTCGGGACAGGCCGGGCCGCCGTGCGGCCGCCTGCTCCACGGCCAGCGTGAGCTTTAACTTGCCGGCAATCACGATGGCCGCCACAGCCACCGCCAGCAGCACGGCCACGGCGACTTGCGATTCCGCGTGCAGGAACAGATAGAGATAGGCCACGATGGCGATCGCCGCCATACCCAGCACCCGCGCCGGGCTGCGAGGCTTCGCGCCAGCACCAGCGGCCGCCGGGGGCAGCGGATTCGAGACGTTGTCAGACACGTTCACTGGTTTTCTCCGCAATGAGTCCGGTCGGCTTGAAGGCCATCAATACGATGACCACGGCAAATGCAAAGACATCCTTGTAGGCACTCGGGATATCGGGCACCAGCGCCGGCAATGTCGCGCTGCCCAGAACCTGCAGGGCCGCAAACAGGAAGCCACCGAGGATGGCACCGTAGAGGTTGCCCAGGCCACCAAGAATCGCAGCGGCAAATCCAATGACGCCAAGCAGCAGGCCGACGTTGAAATTGATCTCGTTGTAATAGAGCCCGTTCATCACGCCGGCCAGCGCCGCCATGGCCGAGCCGAGTGCGAACGTGGCCAGCACCACCACCTCGAAGTTGATGCCCATCAGGCGCGCAGTCTCCCCGTCCTGCGCCACGGCGCGGATGGCCATGCCGAACCGCGTGCGTGTAATCAGCAGGTGGACGCCGATAATGATGGCGACACCGGCGGCCAGCAAGATCAGGTTGTCCGCGCGCAGCGTGAGCGCACCGAGCGTGAGCTCCGTGCTGGGCAGCAGCGCGGGAAACGGCTTCGGGTTCGAGCCATCCGGATAAAAGAGGCGCACGGCCTCGCGCAACACCGTACCCAGCATCAGCGTCGCCAGCAGCGTGTTGAGCGGCGGCGCCTTGCGCAGGGGCAAGATCAGCAGTCGCGCAATCACGGCACCCAGAATTCCCGTCACGATCACCGCGCACACCACGATCGCCAGCAACTGCAGCCACGGCGAATCCACGTGCAGCGCAATCACCCCAGCCGATGCGGCGAGCCCCGCGAACGCCCCCACCATCAGTACATCGCCGTGAGAAAACTTGATGACGTCCAGCACGCCGAAAAACAGCGTGAAGCCGACTGCCACCATGGCGTAGATCATGCCGAGCATCAGCCCGTTGAAGACGTACTGTCCCAATACACTCATCGGTATCCCCAGAATGGCCTGAATAGACCGTCCAGCTGCGCTGGCGCCCGGGTACGCAAACCGCGCGCCCAGGCGGCCAGCTCCTTGCTTACAGTCCGCTCAGCTTCTTCGTACCTTTGCCGTACGCGCTGTCTTCCCAGATCACCCACTTGCCGTCCTCGACGACGTACTTGGTGATCAGTGGCACCACGTTCTGGCCATGCTCGTCGAAGGTAACCTTGCCAATGACGGTGTCGACGTTCTTCGTGCCATTCAGCACGTCACGCACCTTCTTGCGATCCGGGCCGACCTTTTCCACGGCGTCCATGATGAGGTTGGCGGCGGCATAGGCAAACGGACCATAGGCCTCGGGCGGCTCGCCGTACTTTTGCTGCGTGTAGCGCTCCATGAAGAACTGGCCACCGGCCAGCTTCTCGACCGGCGCACCTTCGATAAAGGCGAGCGATCCCTCGGAGAGCGGCTTGCCCACGCCTTCGATATAGGCGTCGGACTTGATGCCGGAGGTGCCTTCGAACTGGGCCTTGATACCCAGCTTCTCCATCTGGGTACGGATACGTACGCCCAGCGGGGTGAGACCACCGAAATAGACCACGTCGGGCTTGAGTTCGCGGATCTTGGTCAACTCGGTCGTGAAGTCCTGCTGGTCGGCCGTGACGCCAAATGTGCCGACGATCGTGCCGCCGTCCTTCTTCAGGAATTCACTGAAGTACTTGTTATGGCCCTTGCCATAATCGGTCGTGTCATGAATGATTGCCCACTTCTTGTAGCCCAGGCCGGTCATGAACTTTGCGGCCACTTCGCTCTGGTTGATCATCGTGCCGTTGACACGGTGGATCTCCTTGAAGTTGTTCCCGTACGTGACTTCGGGCAGCACCGCGCCCCACACCACAGCGGGCATGCCGAAGCGGCTGTAGACACCGACCGTGCCCATCGCCACGGCCGAACAGAAGTGCGTGACACCGGCCACAATGGACTTGTCCGCGGCAATCTTGGTGGCAACCTGTACGCCCACGTTGGGCCGGCACTCGTCATCCTGGACGACCAGCTCGTACGTGTATTTGGCCTTCGGATCGGCATTGCGAAGGCGTACGGCCAAGTCTGCCGAGTTGCGCCCGCCCAGGCCGATCGACGACACCCCACCCGTCAGCGGGCCCACAAACGCGATCTTGACGACGTCCTTTGCCTGCGCCGGCGCGGACATCAGCACCACTCCGGTAGCGGCGGCGGCAATCGCGGCCGTGGCCACAGTTTTCTTCTTCAGCACTCTGTTCCCCTTAATAGAGATGTCCAACGGGCGGCAGGCCCGGCATCTGGACCGAACGGTGCAAGGCGCCGAACGCGCGCCCGTGAGCGTTTGGGAAAGTTCTCTGCACCAAATTCAAGTCACTTGAATGCTATGCAACAGACATGCCAGGGAACAACGAGCAATAACCCGTAGGTCTTTTGGGGGGAAAGAAGGAATTTTGCCGATGACGCGGCGCAGAAATCAGATCGGTACGGGGGCGTTTCGGTGCACGGCAGGCCTTTTCGGTGCACGCCCGCCTTGTTTTCGAGAACCGCTGCCAGCCGTGACGGGCGCTGGCAGGCAGCGCGCCTTGGACGCCCCCGTCTCTCTAGAGATTGCAGAAGCGCAACGGAATCCGATCTTCGGCGTACGCAACAGAGGGCTGTCAATGCCAATCGAAACTTGCACAATTGGGGCGGCCGAAAATTGCACGAACCGAATCTAGGTTACATGTTTGCCAGGCGTGCGTGTTTTTTGCGGTGCAGCGTTGATGGTGGCCTGTACGGCGGCGGTGCTGGCCTGAAGTGGCAGAGTTGGAATCAGAGCCAGCCCGGCAAACTCCGCAACGGTCAGACCTAGCTGACCTAGCGCCATCGCCCGAGTCCGCCGATCAGAGACAGCCGCGGTCCTGCGTGGGCTGACGGCAGAGTTCGGCCAGGAGCGGACGGTCGTGAACGTCGGCTTTCATATAGCCTGTCGAATCTGCTAACGTGATCGGCATGACAAACGCTAGCATCCAAATGGACTTTCTCGAATTCACCTTCGCCGAATCTCGTGAGTCAAATGACCACGAGGCGCGTCCGCTGGCCACGGGGATCGACATTTTGGAATCACTTCGCCCAGGCGATCTTGGTCTCGACCCTCCTGAGTTCTTTGGTCAGCCTGAGCTTCGGGCCGGCGGCAGGCTTCTTATCGGAAGATGCAGTTGCGGCGTCATTGGCTGTGGAGATCAGCTTGCAGACGTCGAAGTGTTCAGCGATCAGATCGTCTGGCGCCTAGCCCAAGGTCGCCGTTTCGCCTTCAACAAGGCGCAATACGAAGCGGCTCTCGCGCAGGGCGCAGCGTCGACAATTTGGGAGTCACTAGAACGCACGGCTGAAAGACTCGTCAGCGGCCTAGATTTCTCCAAGCGTGCCGAGCGTGGCTACGTCTTCCAGTGGGCCTCGGCAAGAATCAAGAAGGGGCAGATCACGCTTTCGTTTGGTGTAGGCGAGCGCCAGGCAATGATCGATGTCGGATGGAATCATCGGGATGCAGAAGACGCCCGAGACAGCGTTCTGACATGGATCGCTGCCGATGGTTAGTCCGCTATTCCTGTAGAGCTCTTGGTCGATCACTGAACACAATATGACTGCTTTCGGGCATCGAAGTTGGCAAGCCGAGGGACCACTCAGGGTCGCGAGGCGCCGATTGAGCCTGGCCGGCCTGTGAATGTGGGCCGAGGGCTGAGACCGGCCGGACTCAGTCATTGCGACTTGGTTGGCGAGCGTCCGCGCCACGGCTCGCGTGGCGGAGGTCAATTAAATCCAGCTTTCTCCGATGGCAATTACGGAGTCCAATCGCCGGTGCCTGGAAAAGGCCCGCCCTCTCCCGTCTTCTCGCCTTTCCTCCTAGCCAAAGAATCTAAAAACGGACGGCAGGATCTTGCGTCACCCGTGGCGCGAGATTGCGTTCCCTAACGGAGGTATCGTTCCCACGCGGCAATACGCTCGGACTCGGGCACGTCGCATGATGGACTCTAATCATCCAGGAAAGGCCTTGACGCTCTTGTATGGGCTGTTGGCCCGACGATCAGCTGCTTTAGGATGGTGCCCGGCACCGCCACCGGCGCAAACGACTTGACTGCGTCATACGGCAACTTCGGATTGCAGCGGGCGGCAATGGGACGATCCTGCAGATGTGAGCAGAACTGCTGCTGCAGGAAAACGTGCGCATGAACCGTCAGCAACCAATCGTCTTCGGCCCCCGTCTCAAGCTCCTTGCCGGCCGCGCGCCAGGCATCGGTGCCACCATAACGCATATGGAAAGGCCACCATGACGTATACGCAATGGAGCTACCCGATCTCCGCCTCACAACGATCAACGCATAAGCCTATGCAAAATCCTCAGTTCCCTTGAAGCCTCGGCGTGGCACACAATCGGTCGCTTGCCTTCGCCACGCCGCGCCGCAATCGCGCCCGCATTCAGCATGACCCGCCAGATTCGCCTCAACGCCTTCACGATGAACTGCGTCGCCCATCTTGCCCCAGGGCAATGGACGAATCCAGAGGACCAGTCAGCGGCTTACGTGCATACGCATCACTGGGTCGCGCTCGCACAATTGCTGGAAGCAGGAAAATTTGACGCCCTGTTTCTTGGCGATATCATCGGCATCTATGATGTGGCCGGCGGCGCGCCCGATGCGGCGTTGCGCACGGCCGCGCAGGTTCCCATGAACGATCCCGCGCCGTTGATCCCGCTGATGGCACATGCCACCAAGCATCTTGGGTTCGGCGTAACGCTGTCGGTGTCGTACGAGCATCCGTATCTGCTCGCCCGACGGCTGACCACGCTCGATCATCTGAGCCAGGGCCGCGTGGCGTGGAACATCGTCACGTCCTACCTCGACAGTGGCGCGAAAAGCCTTGGCCAGGATGGCCTGCGTGCGCATGATGCCCGCTACGATCGTGCCGACGCCTATCTCGATATCTGCTATCGGCTTTGGGAAGGCGCGTGGGAAGACGGCGCCGTGGTACGCAATCGCGAGACCGGCGTCTACGCGGATCCGGCACGCGTGCATCGCACCACCTATCAGTACGACGACCTTCGGATCGACGGCGTGTTCCAGTGCGAACCCTCGCCGCAGCGCACGCCACTGCTGTTCCAGGCAGGCGGTTCGGATCGCGGTTCGCGTTTTGCAGCGCGCCATGCCGAATGCATCTTCGTCGGCGCGCCCACACGCGAGGGGCTGCGCCGTACCGTTGCCAAGCTGCGCGATGCATTGCGCGCTGAAGGGCGAGACCCGGACAGCGTCCTGATCTTCGCTATGTTCACAGTCATCGTGGACGACACGGCGGAGAAAGCGCACGCACGTCACGCCGCTTACCGGGAACGCGTGAGCTACGAAGGCGCACTGACCCTGTTGTCCGGCTGGACCGGCATCGACCTGAGCCGCTACGCGCCTGACGACACGCTCGACTACGTGGACACCAATGCGGGGCAATCCGCGCTGGCGTCTTTCAGCAAACTCGACCCGAACAAGACCTGGACCGTGCGCGATGCGGTGGAATTCGTCGGTATCGGCGGTCGCGGTGGCGTGGCCGTTGGCGACGCGCAGCAGGTAGCCGACGAACTGCAGGCCTGGATGGCTGACACCGGCATCGATGGCTTCAACCTGGCCTCTGTCGAAATGCCACGCACGTTCCAGGACATCGTGACACATCTTGTGCCCGAACTGCAGCGCCGCGGCGTGTACAAGACCGCGTACGCAGAAGGCACGCTGCGCGATAAATTTTTCCACGCGGGGCCGACGCTGCGTGCGCCGCATGTCGGGTCGTCGTTCCGTCGCACGTCACCAGCGTCGGTCGACATCCCCGCACTCACGAAATAGCCGTCTCACCGGAGTCCCCATGCCTCGCGTCAGCGAAATCTCTCCCGATACCTTCGACCCGGCGCGCCGCGCACTGTTCGACGCCTTCACCGGAAACGGCGCTCATTTCGCCGATCAGTTCTCGGTGCTAGCCCATGTGGGTCCCGCAGTCGATCATCTTCCGCAGTTGCTGCTGGAACTGAAAGCACGCAATGGGGTGTCCTATCGCTATATCGAGATGGCAATCGTGGTCGTCTCCCTGCTCAACGACTGCGAATACTGCGTGGCCAATCACGCGCCGCGGCTGGCAGTGGAAGGGATCAGCGAAGGGGGCGCGCGCAGTCTGCTCGACTACGCCGATCACCCCGAACTGTCGGACACCGACAAGCTCGTCGTCGAATACGCGATCGCTGTCACGCAGCAGCCACAACGCATTCGTGACCACGTGTTCACGCGGCTGCGCGCACATTTTAGCGAGGCACAGATTGTTGAGCTGACGCTGCGCATCTCGCTGTGCGGCTTTTTCAACCGCTTCAATCAGGCACTGCAGATTGGCGAAGACGCCACCGCGGTACATCCGGCCTGACGCTCCCCTTTTTCCATCTCGTCCGTCTTCATTCGCATGTCTGACATTTCGTCGCTTATCTCGTTGCAGCGCCGCGCGTGGCTGCGCGCCGCTGGCGTCGGCGCGGCCGCCCTGGCCCTGCCCACCCTTTCCCTCGCACAGGACAATGGTCCGATCCGAATTGGCATCCTCGCACCGCTGAGCGGCGGTGGCGGTGCCTATGGTGCCGGCATGGCCAACGCCGCGCGCAAGGCCGCCGACTACATCAACAGCCAGGCCGGGGGGCTGCTGGGCGGCCGCAAGATCGAGATCCTGGTCGAAGACGACGAAAGCAATCCGACGGCAGGTGTTGCGGCGGCGCGCAAACTGCTTGACGTTTCGAAGGTGAACGCGATTGTCGGCGTGTGGAGCAGCGCCGTGGCCATGGCCGTCAAGCCGCTGACGATCGAGCGCGGCGTGCCGTTGTTCGTGACCGGATCGGGCGACGAAGTCACGCAGGGCGACAACAAGGGCTTGGTGTGGCGATTCCAGGCGCGCGGCAGCGATTGGGGCACGGTGTTCGCGCGCGCCGCCGCGAAGGACGGCGCACACAAGGCATCGCTGCTGGTGCTGCAGACGCCGTTCACGCTGAGCATGGTCGATCCGTTCGTCAACACGTTTAAGAAATCGGGCGGTCAGATTCTGGACGTCGTCTACTACAACCCGAACCAGCCCTCCTACCGCGCCGAAGTGGAAAAGGTGTTCGCGCGCAAGTCTGATGCGGTGTTCATTCCCAGCTACCTGCCCGACCTGTCGGCGATTTCGCGCGAGGTGTATCGCAGCGGCTTCAGTGATACGCGTCTCTACGCCAACTCGTCCGCCGCCGACGCCGAAGGCGCGTTCATCAAGAACGTAGGCAAGCAGGTGGCCGAAGGCATCCACCACATCCAGTCGATCCCGCCCGCCTCGTCCACGGCGTACAAGACCTTCGCGCGCGAAGCCGGCATTCCGTCAGGCACGCTCGCCATCTTCCCGTCGAATGTGTGGGACGAAATCTCGGTGCTGGCACTGGCCATCGAACGCGCCGGCAGCGCCGACCCGAAGGTATTTGCGAAGGCGATCCTGCCCGTGGTCAATGGGCCTGGCAAGGCGGTGGAGAATCCGGTGGACGGCCTGAAAGCCATTCGCGCAAAGCAGGCCATCGCCTACAGTGGTGCGGGTTCGCAGTTCCAGTTCACGCCGACCGGCGATCAATTGAATCGCGAGTACGGGCACTTCGTGATTCGCGATGGCGCCAACCACCTGGTGGACGTCCTCAAGTAATGCGTAGTGCTGCCACCCTGTCAGCCACGTCGCTGAACATTGCATTCGGCGGCCTGCGCGCGTTGAACAACGCCACCCTTACCCTGCAGCCTGGGCGCATCACCGGCATCATCGGCCCCAACGGCGCGGGCAAGACGACGCTGTTCAACGTCCTTGCGGGTGTGCTGCGGCCCGATTCCGGGCGCGTCGCGCTGGGCGATGTCGATATTACAGCGCTGCCCGTGCATCGCCGCGCCCGCCACGGGGTGGCGCGCACCTTCCAGCTCGCGCGCGAGCTGGACAGCCTGACGGTGCTAGAAAACCTGCTGCTGGCCATGCCGGCGCATCCCGGCGAGCGTTTCTGGAACTTGCTGTTCGCGCGTGGGCGCGTGCAGGCGGCCGAACGACAGGCCATTGATCGCGCACGGAGGTTGCTCGAACGGGCGCGGCTCCTGCCGCTGGCCAACCAGCTGGCCGGCGGCCTGTCGGGCGGTCAGAAGAAGCTGCTGGAGTTGTGCCGCACGCTGATGGCCGATCCGTCGATCGTCCTGCTGGACGAGCCGGCGGCGGGCGTCAATCCGGTGCTGGTGGAATCGCTGGGGCGTTTCATATCCGATCTGCGCGACGAGGGCATGACCTTTGCGCTGGTCGAGCACAACATGGACATGGTCGCCGCGCTGAGCGATCACGTCTACGTCTTCGCGCAGGGCGCCGTGCTCACCGAAGGTAGCTTCGCCGACGTGACGGCCGACACGCGCGTGCGCGCCGCATACCTCGGGGAAATCGTATGACCCTCGCCCTGCAACTGGACGGGATTAGCGCGGGCTACCACGGCAAGCGCATCATCCACGACGTCTCGCTGCACATCCCGGCGGGCGGTGCCGTCACCGTGATCGGCCCCAACGGATCCGGCAAGTCGACCCTGCTGAAAGCCGTCGTCGGCCTGCTGCCGCTGGCATCGGGCACGCTGACGCTAGGCGCGCGCCAGATCGGTGCACTCGACGCGCCAGCACGCACGCGGCTGGGGATCGGTTACGTCCCGCAGGAAAACAATGTCTTTCCGAACCTGAGCGTGCTGGACAACCTCAGGCTCGGCTAAGAAGGCGTACAGGGCAACCGGCGGGATGGAGACCGGAGCAAGGGTCCATCACAACGGGCGCATCTTGACGCCGTGTTGGCGCTGTTCCCGGAAATCGCCGGGCGGCTGCGAAGCGCTGCCGGCCTGCTGAGCGGCGGTCAACGCCAGATGGCGGCCATGGCTGCCGCGCTGATGCAGCAACCCTCTGTGCTCGTGCTCGATGAACCTTCCGCGGGACTGTCACCGCGCAACGCCGCGCTGCTGTTCGAACGCATCGCCGACGTACGCCGTACCGGCGTGACCCTGTTGATGATCGAACAGAACGTGCGGCTGGGACTCACGGTCGCCGATCACGGCGTTGTACTTGTCAACGGCCAGGTACGAAGGCAGCGTCCCGCGCAGGCGCTGCTGAACGACGACGATCTGCCGCGCCTGTTCTTCGGCCACGACCTCGAGGCACTCACTGACGCTGACACTACTGCTTCAGCCGACACTCCCGATAGCACCGTTCCCGCATGATCCAGACTTTATTCAACGGCGTGGTCACGGGACTGTTGGTCGCCCTGCCCGCGCTGGCGCTCGCCCTGACGTTCAGTGTGCTGCGCTTTGCCAACTTCGCCATCGGCGCCATGCTGACCGCCGGGGGCTACATCGTCTACGCGTTCAATGCCGGCCTTGGTTGGCCGCTGCTGCCGTCGGCGCTGGTCGGCGCCGTCCTCGGCGGCCTGCTCGCCGTACTGGTCGATACCGTCGTGTACCGGCGATTGCGCGATCGATCGGGCGTGGCGCTGCTCGTCGCCAGCATGGGCGTCGCATTCGTGCTGGAGAACGCAGTCCGTTTCATAGCGGGCAACGCCGCCGTCGGTTACGAGGTGGATCCCGCGCGCCCACTGCGTGTGGCCGGCTTGCGCATCAACCATGAACAGTTGCTGATCGCGGCGGTGAGCCTGTTCACGCTGCTGGCCATCTGGGGCTTGTTGCGGCTGACATCGCTGGGGCGGGCCATGCGCGCCGTGGCGGACAACCCGTCGCTGGCCGCCGCGCGCGGCATCGTCGGTAATCGCGTGATCGGCATCACATGGTTCATCGCGGGCGTGCTTGCGACGGCTGCCGGCACGCTGATCGGGCTCGATGCCACGCTGGACCCGCAGATGGGCTGGAACTACGTGATCCAGGTCTTTGCCGCAGCCATCCTCGGTGGTATCGCACATCCGATGGCTGCCGTGTTTGGCGCGCTGGCGCTGGGCGTGATAGCCGAGCTTTCCACGCTGATTGTTCCGCCCCACTACCGACCGCTCGTCGCATTCGCGGTCCTCACCGCGCTGCTGCTGGTGCGGCCCTGGGGCGTTTTCGGCACGGCCCGCATTGCAAAATGACAACCTACCTAATCTCCATCCTCGTGCTGGTGTCGATTGCCGGCATCGCCGCGCTGTCGCTCAATCTGCAATGGGGCCTGACCGGCATGGTCAACTTTGGGCTGTTCGGGTTCTACATGCTGGCGGCCTACGTGTATGCGCAACTGGCCGCCACGGGCGCATCGCCCTGGCTCGCGCTGGCCGGCGCGATTGCCGTCAGTGGCATCGCCAGCGCGCTGACCAGCCTGATCTCGATGCGGCTGGCCGACGACTACCTGGCGATCGTGACGCTGGCGTTTGCGGAATGCCTTCGACTGATCGTGATCCACGAAGACTGGCTCACGCGCGGCAGCTTGGGCATTGCCAACATCTCGCGTCCCGTGGCCAATGACGGCGCCTTCTTGCTGCTAGCGCTGGCGGCATTGCTGCTCAGCTTCCTGCTGCTTGAAACGATTGCACGCTCACCGCTGGGACGCGCCGCACGCGCCTTGCGGGACGACCCCCTCGTGGCGGCCACACTGGGCAAGGACGTGCTGTGGCTGCGTGTGCGCCTGTTCGGCATCGGCGGCGCAGTCACTGGCGTGGCCGGCGCGCTGCATGCCGCCTACTACCAGTACATCGATCCCACGCAGTTCGGGCCCATCATCACCGCCTATGCGTTCATGGGCGTCATCATCGGCGGACGCGGCAGCAATCGTGGTGTGCTGCTGAGCGCGTTTACGGTGATCCTGTTGCTCGAAGGTACGCGCTTCCTGAACGACCAGGTCGGCTGGATGACGCCCGCGCAACTGGCGGCGCTGCGGCTCATGTTGATCGGGATCGCGCTTATCGCAGCCTTGATAGTGAGGCCCGCTGGATTGTTAGCGGAGCACCGACTGAAGGTATAACTCTCGATACCGCTATTGGCCGTCGAGGTCGTGTGTATCCGGCTCGACCAGTCGACCATGTGCATCGAAACGGAATCGAAGCGGGGCTGCCCCGAGCCCGGCTCGGAATGCACCTATTTTTTGAAACTGGTCCAGATGAAACCCCTTTCCCAGGCAGCAGCAGATCAGTTTTCGACAATCCAGTTCGTGCTCACGGACATGGATGAAACACTGACACATCAAGGCCGTCTATCTGCGGAGACCTACACTGCGCTGGAAAAGTTGCAGACCAGCGGCATTCGTGTCGTGCCAGTCACGGCAGCCCCCGCCGGATGGTGCGACCAGATGGCCCGCATGTGGCCGGTAGACGGTGTCATCGCCGAGAACGGCGGCTTGTTTCTACAGCGAAGTCCAGACGGACTCGGCGTAGATAGGCAATTTTGGCATCCGCCCGAACACATCGAGCATGTACGTGAACAACTGAAGTCGATCGCTCAGGTTGTCGAGAAGATGGCGCCCGACGCACAACAGGCCGACGATCAAGTGTTTCGATTGACGAGCCTAGCTTATCGACGCACCGATAACGATGCCGATCACCGCATCGTCGATGTGCTGAGACAGGCGGGAGCAAACGCGACAATCAATAACCTTTGGGTTCTAGGCTGGTTAGGGGACTACGACAAGCTGACAATGTCATTGCGAGTACTAGCCAACGCATACGGCGTCAATGCTGAAACAGCCCACGAAGTTGTCGCCTATTCCGGCGACTCCGCCAACGACGCACCAATGTTCGAGTTCTTTAAGCACACGGCAGGCGTTAGCACGGTGATTGATTGCCTTCCTCAGTTGCCGATTCCACCCCAGTGGATTACACACGGCCCTGGAGGGTCTGGCTTCGTAGAATTCTCCAATGCCATTCTTCGCTCCGCTTCAACGAACGCTCGCGACGCGTCCGAGCGATAGACCTTGGGGCGGCTGCTTTACCACCAAGCCGACTCCTTCAGAGATCCCGGCCGCGGTCCGAGGCTCCGGTAGTTGCCCTGACACCCATACCTTACCAGGATGAGCCAACGGCCCTGGCCGGCCAAGGGACTGAGTCGCTGGCGCGGAAACGCTACTCTCCAGTTGTAAACCTGGGCAGCTGCAGACTAGCGGGGGCGTTGAAGCTCAGGACACTTTGGCAGATTAACATCGGAACACGGGCGGACCGACTGCACTCGCCAACGTGGCGTTCAGTACAAGCGATCGATTAGAAATCGCTCGGGCTTCTTGCCAAGCCACGCGGGAGCCCTACCGCGCCCCGACCAGGTCTGGCCCGTCTTGGGATCGCGGTACCGCGGACGCGGCGCGGCCTTCGTCGCGGTTGGAACAGCGCGGGCCGCGGCGTCGACTTTGGGCTTGCGCGCAATGTCGTCAACGCTGAGGTCGTACTCCTGCATTAACTGCTGAATCTCCGCCACGACCTTTGGCACTTCCGTGGCGCGCAACCGCTGAAGTTGCGCATTGATAGATGCTAGCTGAGCGAGCAGCGAGGATATGGACTGCCTTTGGGTCGCAATGGGCGCTTTTTGCTTCTGTCGCGCCGTACGAGTTGGCGTTTGGTGGGTCCGCGCTTCCGAGGCAGCCTCTCCTCCAGGCGGTGCTATCTGCTTCGGTCCGTGCTTCCGGGTTGGAGACTCTTGATTCGTGACTTCCGCACCGGCAGGCTTCCGACCGCGCTTCGGGGCTCGCGTGGCTTCTGGCGCAGCTTCCCGAGCTGTGGCATAACGCGACGCAGCCGGGGCGTGCGACTCCGTCAATTCGTCACGGGAGAAGATTTCGGTCGGTTCCTCCGTGTCCAGGACTTCAACCGGGACTTCGGGCACGGATTCAAAGGTCGCTTCCGAGGGTGCGGCTTCAAGGGGCGCTTCCGGCGAGCCGGATTCCGTCAACGATTCCGATTCAGTCACTCCCATCGGTTCCTCGGCTGCCTTTTCCGTCGAAGCGTCAGGGGCCGTGTAACGCCGCCGGCGCCGATATGACACGGTCGCCGTCGGGCCGCCACTCCGGCTTGTCGACCAGAAGTCCGAGCGTTGAGCCTGAGAGTCAACGCTTCCAATACCGACGCATGCATCACTGGCTTCATCGCTGAAACAATCCGCGTCGCGCATCGCCTCAGCTATGGGAAGCTCCATCTGACCAAGCCCGTCCGTCGCATCGCTCGCGATAACCGGCTCAACCTTTAGCTGGGGGTCAATTCGTTCTCCTTCATTGAAGTCACTGCACGTGCAGTCGCTTCCTAATCCCGTGGACGGTGAGACCTTGTCTCTTGCGTGTCGCGTTGCGACGCTAGCCGAATGGGCGGTACCGTTGTATCACACGTTCTCACATGTTTTGAGAATTCTCAAAAAGCATGAGAATAGATGAGAACGGCCTTCCCGACCCTCTTTTGGCGTGCGTCGGCCCGACCCAGGGAGGTAGATCGCAATTTATGTTAAATGCTCTGCGTAAGACGAAACTGAGTTCCAACCTACGGAGTGGCGCAAAACGGAGGGAAAGAGGTCCTTCGCCCCCTCCCCGAGGTACTTTAGACGAGTACCCCACTTCCGCGGGATTAAGGCACAGGTCATAGTGTCCGTCATGCGGACTGGCTAACAAAGAACGTTTGCCACAGCGCCCAGGCCATCGACTCGACCACCACAGTAAGGTTCATGAATGTGTGTTGTGTTCCGTGATGACCTACGCTTATAAAACTCAGGAATCCTGCTCATAATGCTGAGCATTGATGACTCCCATCGCCCTCTCATATTCTCAATGTATGACTGCTGTTGCAATATTATTCGTTAATACACTTCCGGTTATAATTACTGACTCACTAATTAGCAGCACTGGAAATATCACGAACAATCTTCATACACCACTTACAGAAAATGAGGCGCGTATCGGCATCGATGGTTATCGACCTGCCGGCATCGCAAGAAAAGTGTGGTCAATATCCGAGAACGTACTATTTCTTTACTCCGGAAGAGTAGACCACGCGGAAAGAGTTTTCGAAAAAATTGGCCGAGATCTTTCATACGGAAAGATCTATGATGATTCATATCACAATATGATCGCGGAAATGGTTGCCCAAGATAGACTGGAATTATCTTTCATTATCTTGAGCAAAGAACCTGACGATGAGATTGGATATTACTATCATGGAAATGTCTATAAGGCTAGTGCTGATACTTATGGAGATGTCATCGCAATAGGTTCAGGCGCCGAAGAACTTGTAGGATGTTTGCATCAACGGCCGAGCGGAGCTCTACCTGACCCATCTGTGTCTCTTAGGAGATTCACCGAACAGGTTGTTGTCAACTCCGTTCACGCTGCTGCTACGCTTACTATTGAATATCGCAATCATGCCTCCAGGTTAGCGGCTGCCTCGACGGGCGCCTTTTTTGAAGTCATCTTTCCAACAATATTCTGCCCGCCAGAATACAAAACAATAGTTGACAATTTCTATGGCAAAGGATTTGCTCATGTCTTCATGGAGCTCGATGATACACAAACACGAATAGTGAAGTTCGTTTATGCTCGGCCTGAAGTTAATGAAAACCTCGTTATAACTACTCGGGAAGGGACGTACGCCAGCATCAGTAACGACGGCGGCATCAACCTATCACGCCCAAACCTCATTACCTTAATTATCAAGGAAAAGAGAAATGACTCTGAGATTTCAGAGTTTGATGAAAGCATCAAGTCATTTAATGCTTCGCATCTGATCGTATACTGCCGCCGCCTCTACCGAACTTGCGGCCATTACTATGGCACTTACAGCGTCTACTCCAGCCTAAATGGATCAATTTTAAATGCACGATCTTTTGACGATGTAATGCGAATAAAAATACTGAAAGATGATATCTTTTCCAGAATCGAGAGCCGGTTTTCTGAATATAAAACTTGCCCTATTTGCTTGTCGTAGGATACGAGTATCTAGGGGAATCGAATCGGCCACACGCAAGTATGTGATGCGGGCTACGGGAGATGTCTATGTTATCTCCGGCCCCGTGTTCGGCGACCGCCCCTAAATCATCGGCCAGGGCCGCGTCGGGTACCCGGACACTATTTCCAGCTGCTCTACGACCAGACGACAAATCGTGCATGGGCGCACTGGATCGCAAACACCAACGAGGCACACCCCGGCAAGCCGATCAGCTATCGCGAACTGGTCAAGCGCACCGGTGTCGAATTCCTGCCCGGTGCGCCCCCGGTCGACGAGACCACCGGAGGCACACTTGAAGTGCGCGCGAAATCTTCGCCGCGTGATAGCAGCAATCATACGGCCAAGGAAGGAGAGGATCTGACGCAACTGTTCAAGTCGTCGGTTCAGTCGGCAGCGCAGAGGATCCAGAAATCGATGGGGCGGTAATAGTAGCGAGCGCGGAGCCGGCATACACGCTCTCTGCCGCTCCGTTCGGGCGCGAACGCGTCCAGGTTGGGCTCGGTGAAAAGCTACGCGCCAAAACGCCGACCTCCGGCCTCGACTCCAACGTGCTTTTCGGCACATTTGCATCGCAACATGGCGTTCGGCTTAAACATAGAATTGCGCTGGCAGCCAAGCGCCTTGTATTTAACAGTTGGCTTCTACCCCCTACAAAAGAGGGGGCGTTGAGTGCTCTAACGTTGGCACCAATTTAGGGCCGCTCGATATACACTTGCGCAACCCAAGCTCGTAACTATTTGTAACGTTACCGAACAAGCCACACAAGATTCTGGGACGGCTGGGAAATGCGCCCCAAACGCGCACTTGTTGCGGTGGGAAAAACATATCAACCAGGGGGATGGTCGAAATGAAGGGATTTCTCAAAGCATTTGCTGCGGTAGCCGCAGGGTTTGCCGCGCAAAACGCGCCGGCGATGCAAGTTCCGACTCTTGATTCTACGGAGCAGAACTCGATCACACCGACGGACTCGAAGCCAACGGAGCGGATCGCAGTTCGCACTCAAAGCGGTGATGCATTCAACTTCGTTCTGAAGCGCAACGCCGAGGAAGGCACGTTGATGGCCTACCACCATTCCCACGCCTCGCATGCTTCGCACGCATCCCACGCGTCGCATTACTCTGGTCGTTAATCGTCCAGCAGACTGAATTGCAGTATCGGCTCCATCTCGGAGCCGTTTTTTTGAGCCTACGATGACACTACGTCTGGAACTGGACCCCGCCATCTATCGACTGGAGGCTGTTCAGAAGGCAGCCTATCGGTTCATTGATCGCCTTACCATCCTGATAACCCAAAGCGGGGATAAGCTCGTCTGCGAAATCGATCCAGTGAAGGCGGGAAGCACCACACTGGACGACATGGTGGCAAACTTCAAGCGAGAGTTGCTTGACCAGCAGTTGCGCCTGCAAATCAAAGAAGAGACAGAGCCTGCCCGAAATCTGATTCTGGCATACGCCTTTTCTCGCACCGGGCTCCAAGGATGAGCAAGTTTCAGCCTCTCGAGAGCTACCTCGATAGCTCCGGTAAGTATCATCTCCTGCCGTTCCGGTTCGAGCCGCTGAATGACGAGGAAGTCGTTCTCACAAATGCCGTTGGCGAGTTCACCTTCTTGTCGCGCGAGAGGCTCGACGACCTGGTCGCCCATCGCCTCAAGTCTACCGACGACGACTATGTGGCACTGCGGTCGCGACACTTCATCAGGGAAGAGGGAGACGAGGCAAGCCTGGAGCTTCTCGCACTCAAGACCCGGACGAAGCTCAGCAAGCTCTCAAACTTTACGAACCTGCATCTGTTCGTCGTTTCACTGCGTTGCGACCACAGCTGTCAGTACTGCCAGGTTTCACGTCAGTCAGAGGACAAGGGCGCCTTTGATATGACTCGCGAGACTGCGGACAAAGCTCTGGAGCTTGTCTTTCGCTCTCCAAACGCCGCCATCAAGATTGAGTTCCAAGGAGGCGAGCCTTTGCTCAACTTCGACCTGATTCGATATGTGGTCGAGAAGGCCGAACGGAGAGGAGCCACTGAAGGCCGAGATCTTGAGTTCGTCATTACGACGACTCTTGCACTTGCCACTGACGAAATCCTTGAGTACTGCAGGGACCACCACATCTATCTGTCCTCATCGTTGGATGGACCTGAAGACCTACACAACAAGAATCGTCCCCGACCTGGACGAGATAGCCATGCGAGGTTCGTCGCGGGCCTTCAACGTGCGAGGGACATCGTCGGGTATGACTCCGTGTCGGCGCTGATGACGACATCCCCCGCGAGCCTGAATCGAGTCCGTGACATCATCGACGAATACGTGAAGCATGGCTTAAGCGGCATCTTCTTGCGGCACCTTTCCCCATACGGATTCGCCCTGAAGACGAAGAGCTTCCAAGCCTACAACGCGGAGCGTTGGCTGCAGTTCTACAAGGAAGGACTGGAGTACATTCTGGAACTCAACAAAGCTGGCCTGCCCTTTACCGAGTACTACTCCAGTCTCGTTCTGACCAAGATGTTGACGTCGAATGATCCTGGTTTCGTCGACCTCATGAATCCGGCAGGTGCAGGCATAGCAGCAGTCGTCTTCAATTACGACGGCGATGTGTATGCGTCGGACGAGAGCCGAATGCTTCGAGAAATGGGCGACACAACGTTCCGGCTTGGCAACGTTCACGAACACACCTACGAGCAGATCTTTACGAACGACGCCTTGCTCAATGCGCTAGAGGATTCCTTCACAGGTTCGGCGCCGATGTGTAGCGATTGCGCCTTCGAGCCGTGGTGCGGAGCCGAGCCGGTGTTCCACCATGCGATGTATGGCGATGTTCTTGGACGGAAGCCCGAGTCGGAATTCTGCACGCGCATGATGGGTGTGACCAAACACCTGCTAGACGTCATGCGTCGAGATGCCGAAGCGAAAGAAATCTTCATGCGGTGGGTGAACCGATGCTAACTCTATCAGGCCGTGTCATCTGGATGGAAAAGAGAACTGCTCAGCGCCAAATATTAAGTCTGAGCACAAATCGCACGCTTGCCGCACCGCTGCGCGGAGGCAAGGCATTCCTTGCCAAGGACTCCGGGCGTGTACCGGCGGGATTTTCGCACTATCTGGCGTTCAATAGCCGCCCCGAAGGTCTCAGAGAAGAAACGCCGTGCACGCTGTTGGGCGACGAGTTTGCGTATTTGGACGATGGCGATGTCATTGCTCTAAGCGGCGATGGTCGTCTTCGCTCCTTATATCGCGCGAGTTCCAATCACAATAGCCTCTTGCTCACGGAGCGGTGCAACAACTATTGCTTGATGTGTTCCCAGCCTCCCAAGCGTGTAGATGACAGTTGGCTCCTGGAAGAGGCGAAGGAAACCGTTCGTCTCATCCCTCGCGAGACTCGCAATCTCGGCATCACCGGAGGCGAGCCGACGCTGTATGGCGACGGGTTCATCGCCCTACTTCGCCATATCAAGAACTGGCTGCCACATACCTCGCTGCATATCCTTTCCAACGGCCGGACTTTTGCTGACCCGCAGTTCGCTGCAAAATACGCTGCTATCGGACATCCCGACATGATGGTCGGCATTCCCGTATATTCGGCGGATCCGTCACGACATGACTACGTCGTCCATGCCAAGGGAGCATTTGACGAAACCATCCGCGGTATCCTGAATCTGAAGCGCCTAAATCAGAAGGTCGAGATTCGTGTGGTACTCCACAAGCAAACCTGCGAGGGATTGCCAGAGCTGGCTGAGTATATTGCGCGCAATCTACTGTTCGTCGACCACGTCGCTCTCATGGCTCTCGAGATGACGGGATTCACTCGAGCGAACCTGGATGCGCTCTGGATCGACCCTATCGAGTACAAATCGGAGCTGAGCAAGGCCGTGCAGATTCTGAGGAGTTACGGCCTCAAGACGTCCGTGTACAACCATCCGCTGTGTCTCGTGAATCGCGATGTCGAGCCATCCTATGTCAGGTCAATCTCAGACTGGAAGAACGAGTACGCAACGGAATGCGGACCTTGCGTGAGGAAGTCCGACTGTGGTGGCTTCTTCTCGTCTGGCATCCAGCATGGTTACAGCAAGTCTATCCAGCCGTTCCTGACATAAAGTGCTCTGAAGGGTGTAGACGCTTAGGTCTTCTTACAAAGGCAAGTGCTCCAGTATCACGGGAGCCCACTTCCGCGCCCCGTACAGGTTTCTGCCCTGGATCGCGAACATCTCAATTTTTCTTACCAGACCACCGATCTTTCCGATCGCAATCTTGCCCATGCGCCGGGCATGGACCCAATCTGGCACACTACACGGCCTGTGTAAATTTAGCCAATTCGTCGTTTCGGGCCATACTTTGGCCCTGGAAGTTAATACCGAAGGACGGCCCGTGCATCGAATCCGGAAGATGTTTCTCGTCAATGTGGGGACGAACAAGCAGCGTCCCTCGCGCCGAATCACTGAAATCGACCCGCGCGACGGCGCCGCCGTGGTTGGGCCAAATGGCGTTGGCAAGACTACGACTCTTCGTCTCACACCTCTCTTCTATGGGCACCTACCGAGCCAGATCATTCAGATCGGACATGGCCAAAAATCGATGCCGCGCTTCACGCTGCCCACACCGGAAAGCGCGATCGTTTTCGAGTACCAGCGAGGCCCGTCCGAAGCCCACGATTTGCGCCTGGCCGTTTTGCGTGCCCGCCGGGACAATCCTGACGCAATCGAGTATCGGCTTTTCGAATCCAGCTTTCGGCGCGAAATTTTCGTTGACGAGAATGGAACGTTTCTGGACGACGAAGGAGCCAAGACCGCGGCCACCAATATCGGTGTAGCGTTTTCGATGAAGCTCGACGCTTCCGAGTATCGATCCATTATCCTGAATCTCCAGGCGAACACGAAACAAGCACACAAGCTGCGTCAGATCGCCCGCGAGTACTCTTTCGCTCCGCGCGCCATGCCGAACCTCGACCGACTGGTTGGCGCAGTCGTCAAGGAACACGTGAGCTTCGCCGACCTCATCCAGGCCGCCGTCGGCATGGTCAACGAGGAAATGAGCGCGAACTCCGATTCGGAGCGGAACAAACTTCTCCTGAAGCAGACCAAGACCGAAATCACCGATTGGATCAAGAATCGCCGCGCGTGCGAGGACGCTAACAAAGCTACTCCGCTCGTGGATGACCTCGAATCCACTATTGACCGCAGTTATCGCGAGGAAGACGACATTCGCCTGCTCGCGGCTGAAGTGAGTGCGCTGCTGGACAACAAGACGAAAACGCTCGACGATGTCATCGGGCGCCAAGAACAAGCTGCCACGCAACGCCGGCGCCGGCAAGAGGCAGAACAGGATATCCAGACCACCCTGACCACGGCGCTGGAGCAAGCGCAGGCCAATCGTCGCACGGCGGATCAGGCATACAACGATCAAGCTGCACTGAAGACGCGCTTCGATACGGAGGACGTCGCTGGCTGGGCAAAGAAGCAGGAGAGCGTACAGGAACTGCAAGCCGAACGAGCCGGCATCCTGAAGCAGCGCCAAGTATATTCCGCCGAGGCCGCCATCATCGATGACGAGATCCGGGCCGCGCGCGACGATATCGACGCTACCCGTGACGCCGACCTCGAGACGCTCAACGTTGAAGCCGATGAGAACCGCGACCGTCGCGCAGCGCAATTGGAGAGTCTGTCCACTCAGAAAAACGCGTCGCTTGAAAGTGCCCGGGAACGCCACTCGGAACAAGCCACGGCCAACCAAGGAGAACTTCTCGATACGAGAGTCGCGCTTGAGCGCGCCAAAATCGAATCGAACCGTGTCGAAGGACCGGAGGAAGCACGGGCGCTTGTCAACGACCTCCGCGACCAGATCGACGACATCAAAGACTCTCTGGTTGGTGCCCGCAGCCTTGAGATGACACGAGCCCAGGAAAGCGCGGCAGCCCGCGAGCGATTTACCCTTCTCGATCAGGACGTCGGGGCCGTTCAGGAGCAGATTGCGAGCATCGACTCCGAAATTGGCCGCCTTGAGCGAAGCCTTAAGCCGGAAGACGGAACGCTCTTGGCCGCCATCCGGCGTGAACCGAAAGAGAACTGGGAGAACTTCGCAAAGGTCCTTGATCCCCAACATCTGGCTCGTTCGGACCTGAACCCATCGTTTGATGGACCTTCTGACCCTACAGCAGCCTTCGGATGGTCCCTCGATGTCGAAAAGTTGGCTTTGCCGACGTGGGCGGACGAGGAGGAAATCCGCGCACAAACTGAACAGGCCCGTCAACACCGTGCCTCCGCGAACCTCCTCCTGACCGAAACCAAGGCCAAGCGCGAGGCCGCATCAGCCAATGTTACGTGCGCGCATGAAGCGTTCCTCCTGGCACAAAGCCAAGTCTCAGTGCTCACAAAGAACCAGTCCACGAAGGCACTCAGCCTTGAAAAGGCCCGTGACGCTCTTGAGCAATCGAAAAAGGCGGAACGCGAGCGGCTCGCCGAGATCATCAGCCGGCTCAACAAGGAGTTGAAGGCGCTGCAGCAAGCACAGGCAGATCATGCCTCCTCCGCGAAGCAAGAAATCCAGCGCATTGAAAGCCGCTTCGATAGCGAACTTTGGGACGCTGGAATCGCTACGAAGAACGAAGCCTCAGCTTTCGAAGCCCGCCGTGAAGCGATCAAGAAGCAAGCGGCTAGCCAGATTGCCGCGCTATCCGCCCATCGCAACGAGCGCCTGCGTGCCCAGAATCTCGATCCGGAGAAGCTCGACAAATGGGACGCTAGACGCCGGGAGATCGATTCAACCCTGCGCACCTTGGAAAACAAGGCTGTGCTGGTCGAACAGTGGCGCGCCTGGCTCAAGACAAACGGGCCAACGGAGCTGATCCGCCTTGAAGAAGTGGCGCGCGACGCAAATACGACACTATCGAAGGCCGTCGCTGCCATCAAGGCACATGAAGATGACGTCAAGCACGCAATCGAAGCCTATCGCGTCCAACAAAAGGCCTTCGCCGAGTCGATCAATGACCTGGACAACCAGGTCAAGAAACTGCAGATGCTTGAAGGTGAGTTGCCGCCGCCCAAGCACGCAGATGTCTCCATCGACCCCAGCATGACCGCCGCGCAATTGGCGATCAACGTCAGCGCCGCGCAAGGCAAGTTGGCATCGACGACACGCCAAATCAGCGAGCTTCACAACACGATCTACAACCGCCTGACGGCCGGCGACAACAACGTCAAGGAGTTTGCCGAACGCTCAGTGGCGGAAGTATCGAATGACCGCATCGAGAAAGCACGCGCCCTTGTACGGTGCCATCGCAATATCCCGAACGAGATCGTTGCGAATCTGAACAATACGCTTCGTGTGATACTGGATACCATCGAACGCTTCCATAGTGCGATTCAGAGCTTCGAGTCGGACATCAAGCGATTCAACAAGGAGCTCGGCAAGGGTCTTCAGTCGGTGCAACAGTTCGAACGCATTCGTGGGCTGGAAATCGAGATGGTCACGGATTTCTCTGACCTCGGCTTTATGGAACGCCTGAAGCAGGTCAGCAAGTTCGCAAACGATTCACACCTTACCCTGGGACGCGCAGGCCAGCGCCGGCAAGTGCCCGACGACGCAGCGGAAACCGTACTCCACGAGTTCGCCAATACCATCGCTAGCGGCGGCCGGCTTGAGGTCGACCTGTCGCAGCACATTCGTATTCGCGGAAAGGTGATGGAGAATGAGGTCGAGAAGACGTTCCACCGCGAAAGCGAGTTGGAGAACGTGTCGTCGAACGGCCTGACCTCGATCATCCTGATCACGCTCTTGCTCGGGATGCTAAACATGATCCGCGGCAAGGACGCGATCTACATAACATGGGTCACTGACGAGGTCGGAAAGTTTGACGGACCGAACTTCATCGCCCTGATGGATATGCTCCGCGACAACCGGATCGACGTGATCACGGCCTCGCCGGATCTGAACCCCCGCCACTATCGCAAGTTCGCGCAGCGATATCGTCTGGAGGATATGGGCGTGATCCGTACATTCGCCGTGCCGAAGCACGACCTCGTGACCACGAGCGAAATCATGACCCTCGCAGCTGGAGACGCTCAGTGATCGCCGCTGCTCTTAAGACCCTGCTCTCCGGCCGCTTCATCTGTTCGGTCGCGTACCCAACCGAGTACAACTACCTCTCGGATCCGGAATCGCTCGCAAAGGTCGAAGAGGTTCTGGGCCACATGGACTTCCGCCTCGCGCGCACGAATCCGGAAGACGGCGCGTACTACACGGCGCCGAAAGACGTCACAACCCTGTCAGTCACCCGTCTGAAGGAAGATCTCCGCCGCTTCCGAGACGTCTACGGACCTGCGGTGATGCTGCTTGACCTGATCCGTCAAACAAACTCCACTGAGATCGCCCTCAGCCCGGGCGATGTCATTCGACTGGCGCGGATGGAGGAACTGATCATCGATAGCGCGTCGCTGGAGAGCCAGCTCAATGGGCTCAGCCATGTGATCAAGGGATTCAACTCGCGCCAGTCCATCCGGGAGAACTTTCGCAAAGTCCTGGAGCAGTTGCGCGACGAGGGTTACGTCATCCTCTTCAACCCCCAAGCCGACATATACAAAATTACCGGCAAGATTGAGCACCTCTATTCCGTCATCGAATTCATCTCGGAGAACGAAGCTATCCAGGCCGACCGAATTGAGGATGAGGTTGCCGAGGAGCAACAGACGCTGGGCGGGATGAGCAATGCGTGAGTCCTCCGATCAGATTGGCAAACTCCTCAAGGCGCTGAGTCTGAATGACGACCTGATCTCAGAAGCTTTCGATGCCTCAGTGGAGTTGGGAGACCGTACTCGCAATGCCCGGATTGACACGCTCTCGAACCTGAAGGCGCTGAAGCCACAGGACGAAGGCGTCTATCGTCTTAACCCGCGACTGCGCGATTTCATCGCCGACTATCTCGTCAGCTATCGCGCGTACCAGACGCTAACCCGCCTGTCCGGTGGGATCCAGCAAGCGCGGTCGGTCTGGCGTGAGATTCGCGTTCGATACGATAACGGCAACGCCAGCGACCGGGAGTCTCTGGTTGCCCAATTGGTCGACACGGTCATCGACATCTCGTACTCCATCGAGCGAAATCTGTCTTTGCTTCATGCGCTCATCTCGACGCAATACGGCGACGTTTCTGACTTTCAAGCGAAGCTTCGCCAGAACAAGTTCTATGTGAACGAGGTCTCCGAGTCACTGAACGAGATGGAGCAAGTGAGCACCCTGTTTGGCGAGGTGGAGATCCAAGCGTTGAACATCGGCATGCTCGACGTCCGCTCGATTGTTCGCAAGCGTCTGACGAGCCGCATCCTCACATGGACCGCGCAAATCAAGGACGTGCAAGCGGCGATCAACCGCTCGCTCTTTCGTGCGAAATTGCAGTCGGAGCGAGTGCGAAAGCTTAGTCGCGTCGCACACTACTTGCGCCAGAACAAGACCGCCTCCGGATTCGAGGTCTCGTGGGACAGCGCGCCCCCCGATATCTTTGTGGCCGAGCCAATCCCGCAGGTGCAAAACTTAGACGTCAGGACCTGCAGCGACCGCGACCGGGCAACGTTGATGGATGCGCTCCGGCGCCTGCCACCGCGTGCGGTTCCAGTCCCTGTTCAGGCAGCGGAGCCGGCCCTCGCGATCATTGACGAAGAGGACGTGGCCGCCCCCGATCCCCTTGAGCCTCACGACGCGATGCTGAGCGAGCTGATCACGGCGCTTCATCAGTCCTCACAATCCATCTCGTTGCGCGACTGGAAGGAACGTCGCCCAGACGGGATAGACCTGCGGGACGAGGATTGGCTACTCTATGCGTCCATTCAATTGGAGAGCGAAGGCGTCCACCTGACCTTTGTCAACGCTTTGCCCACCGACCAGTTGTACGTCAACCAAGTATCCAGCGATATCCTCGCGCACGGTTTCCTATGATCCTCTCCGCCCAGGAAATCACCTTTCTCCAACGCCTGATCGAAGCGCGGCCGGGGACGCGAAAAGCCGGCCCGCTCTCCGAGACGATTGCGACCTACGGCGTCGGAAGAGCTTCCGGCCGATCGGTCCACTACGGCCCCGATGACTGGGACAGAGCAGCAAAGCTCCTGGAGAATCGAGGCATCCCACTCACGCGGCCTGACGGTGAGATGCGCCGTGCCGAGACTGTGGAATACGCTGGTGTATCCGAGAAGGTGTTCGGCCGTCGCCCACATTCCAATTCGGTGGCGCTGCGCACCGCCCATGGCGACTGCGATCTGGACGGGGCGGGGTTAAAGGCGCCAGGCGGCGGATATATGGTGCTTAGCACCGAGGACGCAATGCGTGTCCGGTGTGACCGTATCCTTCTGGTTGAAAACCTGGAGACGTTCAGGCATTTGCATCGTTATGAATGGATTACGTACGGTCGCGGGAGCACCCTCGCAATTTTCCGCGGCGACCCGACTTTCAGCCTTGCTGACTCGGCGAAGGTCCTTGCAACTCGTGGAGAGCCGGTCGATGCGTTCGTGGACTTTGACCCTGCAGGACTGTCCATAGCCGCTTCCCTTCCCCGCCTCGCCCATCTGATTTTTCCCGATGAGCGATGGCTTATAGCGGCCACCCGAGAGCGCAAGCGCTACGACCTGTACGACGATCAAATCGGAGTGTACGAGGCCAAACTCACAGCGTCGACGCATCCCGACATCGCGCACTCGCTCGCCCTGCTCAAGGAACTTCGCCAAGGCTACAACCAAGAATGGATGGAGAGCGCGCCTACAACCCGACGGTGTGACTGACGCCCGAAAGCTACGTTGTGTCTTATGGCTTGGCGAGGCGTTGATCTGCATGGCGGGCTTTTCGGCAAAGCGCACGATTGCGCCGGGAGACTGGCAAGGACAGAGATGGGCTTTGGTAGGCCAACCTTCCGTCGTCGCGAATATGCATATTGCGCCACCTCATAGCTCCTTGGTTCGTTCGCGAGACTGCATCAATCTGTCCAACATAATGGACATTTGAGCAAAGCCTAGACGCTGCCGGGAATGGTGGACATATGGAAGCCATGCTCAATCCTGCCTTGGTCTTTGAGCGCTAATTGCTCTTGCATTTGGGCGATCGGCTCAAGCGTCTTGGAAAGGCGCAGGGACTGACGACGGTAGTCTGCTGCGCATTGGGCGCGGGCGGCTTGGTGTCCAGCAGCTTGAGGACGTCGTAGCGGGTTGCTGTGACCTCCCGCCCGCCGGCGGGGTAGTAGCAAGACCCTCCGAAGTCCTTGCCCAGCGTGGCGCCGACTTGGCAGATCCCATGATTCTGCCGGCCATGGTGCTCCGAGCCACCATCGACCCCGCCGGGCTTGCCGTCCACGGCCACCCAGCCGTAAATCTCGTCGTTGACCAGATACTTGAAGCTGTTGCTCGCGATGGCACGCCCCGCATAGGACACCACACAGGGCCCGGCGGTGCGTTGGCCGCCTGACTGGCTTAGCGCCATGCCGCCGGGAACGACGTTGGCTTCGCTGTCATTGAGCGCCGCGTGGCACACGACCGTATCCGTGGAACCCTTGGCGTAGACGAAGCGTTCCAGATCGGCTGCGGTGATTGGTGCACCGGCCTGCATCGGGGTCCATGTGACGGCGACGTCGGCCTGGCAGACCGGAGCCATGGCAAAAGGCGCGCAGCCAATCCAGCGTGTGATTCGTGTCAAAGTCATACATGCCTCTGTCAATGGGGCCGTCGAGGGGGGTGCCGGGCAAAGCTGGTCAAAAGCCTAGTGGCCGACATCGGACAATGACAGTGGCTTGTGTGGGGTATGCCGCCAAGCGGGCGGGGCGTACCGTCGGAGAGTCAGCGCGGTGCGATGCCATTGGCGTGCCGCGGAATTCCTAAGCCCATTTCGGCTTGACCAGCTCACGGAAGCCCATCCAGGCCTCTCTGCCACCCGCCTTGCATGGAACTGTGGGGCGCCATCGGCAGCTAAACGAAGAACTGCGCCCCTCTCATGGAGGGGTGTATTGGTATCGCAAAATTTACACGATATCCGTATCATCTCTTTCGCACACTTTCAGTGCCTTGGGTGAAAATTGCCCTCGCAAAAAGAAGCAAAAAAAACGGAATCGGTTGTGGAAGCACTCGGGTCGTTAAGCACGCTGGATCGGGCGTGCATCAAAGGCGCATCGCGCCATTCTTCGTCGCCACCTTCTGGCGGACGGATCTCGTACTGGACCCCACGTAGCGAGATCCAGTCCTAGCACACGCCACGCACTCACTGAAGATCAAACAATGAATTTCCTTGAAATGCCAGCTCGACTGGCAGTGATGGCGCTCATCCTTACGCTGGCTGCATGCAGCGACAAAGCGGCAGAAAGCCCGCCTGCGACCGAAGCGGCCGCCCCCAATGTCTCGGTCAAGGCCGGCGACGCCTCCGCGGAAATCAGCGACTCCGGCACGGTAGTACGTGCTGGCGACGTTTCCGTATCCATCTCCAACACTAAATGATTCCCATCATGAATGCATTTCGTAAGACGCTGCTGGTAACGGCCACTGCGGCCATGTTTGCTTCCCCGGCGGCACAGGCCATGGACATCGAGGCTCGCGGCGTGGGAACCGCCAAGGTTACTGACGACCTCGCGTCCGTCCGTACGTCAGCGCTCAGGCAGGCCAAGCGAAATGCCGTGTTGGCAGCGCTGGACAAGGTGGTTGGCGCCGGAACCAGCAAGAGCGCAGACGTCCAGGCCAAGTTGGACGACCTCGTTGTCCAAGTGGGAGAGGAATCGTTCTACAGCCCCGTTCCCAGTACTGTTGATGGGCAATACCAGGTCAGCATCACGCTGCGCATGGACGATAAGGCCCTGCGGACGCAGATCAGCGATCTTGGCCTTGCATTGAACACCACCACCACGCGCAGCCAGCCCATCCTGGTGATGATGGACGAGTTCTTCACCACGCCCACCAACCTGCGCGCACCGCTGGAAGAGCTGACCGAATTTAGGCATGAGGAAGGCAGCAGCTACAACGAGAAGGAAGCCGCGTCCAGCTCGAAAAAGGCGGTCTACGCTGCAAGCAGCAATTCGGCCTACGCATCGAAGGAGCAGGCCGCCTTTGCCGTGAAAGAAAGCGCAGCAGGCCGTGTGAGCGCAGCCCGGGACACGCAGGTGGCCGGTGCCGCGCGCGACGGATATGGTGGCCAAGCCGCAGTCGCCGGTCGCGACAGCGCCCGCTACGACGCCGCCAGCGCTAGCAGCCGGCAGGCCGCCGGCGCGGCGTCGCGTCAGGTTGCCGCGGCCAGCAGCAGCAATGTCGCCGCAGCCTCGTCGTCTCAGTCGGCCTACGCGCACAATGTCAGCGCCGAAGACCACAACAACACGTACTTCCGCAAGCTGGTCAAGTACCAGCCCCAGAACACGGGACCGGACAAAAAGAACTACACCTATAACGAGTTGAAGGGTCAGCTTGGCGATCTCGATATCAAGGTCATCGACAACGCCCTGTTCAAGAGCAAGTATTTCGGCAACCGCGCCATCACGCTGGACCAACTGGAAAACGGAGCTGAACTCGCCAAATACACGGAGTTCGCGCGCCAGGAAGCCACGGCCGACTACCTGATGATCGGCTCGTCCGTCATTTACGACGTAGGCGTGGACAAAAACTCCGGCCAGCCGGCATGCACGGGCGTGGCCAGCACGAAGACGTTCTCCACCAAGACCGGTGAAGATATTGGATCGGCAACGCAGTCCGAGGCAGCCATCGGCATCTCCTCCGACGATTGCCGCGCAAAACTCGCGGGCAAACTCGCCGCAAGCCTTGGCAACCAGGTCGGGAAGCGCATTCAGGACTTCGTCAAACGTCGCACGATGTACGGCGCCGAGTACGTGATCCGCCTGACCGGCGGCACGCTGACCCTGATGAATCGTACGGCATTCAACCAGGCATTGAAGAACGTGCCGGGTCTGGAAAAGGCAACGCAGCGCCAGGCCGGCACTGACAAGCTGGAAGTTGTGGCGACCTATCGCGGCACTGACCCGCTCGACCAGGCCGTGGCCATGGCGCTCGGCAGCAACCCGATGTTTGGCGGCCTGGACTCGATGGTCGACGGCAACATCGTCACGCTCTGCATGAACGGTTGCGCCAAGACCAAGGCCGCTCGCTGACATGCAGAAGACGATCCTGACAATAGCCGCTGCCGCGGCCCTGACGGTCTGCGGCAGCGCGGCCGCAGCCGCTGGCGTCGGCCTGTACGTCGTGCCGGGCATCTTCTTTGATGATGCCAGTGCTGGCGCAGGCAGCAGCAAGATCGATCCCGCCTTCCGCCCCGCACTGGACATGAAACAGAGCGTGGTGCAGTTGCAGGACCGCGCCCAGGCACATTTCAAGACCCTGGCGCCCACCATCGACAGCAAGAACAGGCTGCGCACCCTCGCCTTGTCGGTCCAGGTGACACGCGCGTCGCGCTACCAGATCGACAAGTCCGACGGCACCGCGGACATTTACCTGCCGTTGACGCTGAGCCTGTACTTCACCAATCCGATGACTGGCGAAGTGCTGCAGTCGTTCAGCCAGACGCGCTATGACGTGATGACTGTCACGCTCGCTTCGGGCAAGGCGGCGATCGACGCCAGCGTTGCCAATGCGTACCGTAACGGCTTCGCGACGTTGCTGGACACGATGCTCACCAGCGCTGCCCGCCAGTTCAATCCTTATGTCGTGGAGACACGCGTTGTCGATACTTGGCGCGGCTTTGTGATTTTGGACCGCGGCTACCGCGCCGGAATCGGCAAGGGCGATGTCATGAACGACGGCGCAAGCGAAATTCGTGTAGAACACGCCGGCGCCGACTACGCGGTGGCAGTGCCGGTTCTGGGCGCGCCCAAGGATGGCGCGGTGTTCAGCCGCGCGGGAACAATGGCACTGTCCGATGTGAAGAAGCCCCGCGTGCTGGCCCTGGTCAGCGACGGCAACGAAGACTTGTCCAATGCCGTCAGCACACAGCTCTTCACCGACAAGCTCGGCAGCGGTGCACCGTTCGCCACCCTGCCCCTGAACGGCAACTTCAGCCAGGTGCAGGCTTCCATTGACAGCAATACCAGTATTGGTCACGAAGTAAGCGGCAAGCGCGCCCTGCCCGACTACTTCATCCGCATGGTGGTGCCGCCCGCGCGCCAATATGCACTGCCGACCAACCTGGCCTACAAGACGCTACAGAGCTACCAAGCATGGGCGTTCGCCGAACTCTTGTCTCGCGATGGGCGCGTGCTCTACGCGGCGGACGTCACGCAGCGCATTGACGACACCGTCACAGACAAGGCCGGCTTCAATGCCGCCGACCGTCGCGAAGTCGTGCTGAAGAACGCATTGAACGACCTGGCTGACAGGTTTAGCAAGGAAGTTCGCTTCCAGCCGCTGAAACTGAAGGTAGTGGGAACCAACGCCGACACGTTTCAGGTTGACGATGCTGCCGGGGCGCTGCAGTCCGGCGACACCATCCGTGTCTATCACGGCATCGGTAAACCGGGGCCCTTAACGGAGGAAGCCCTTGTCCCGACCTGGGAAGCCACTGTCGTGAGCCGCGACGGCGCCCGGGTAACCGCATCGCCCGTGCTGCCGATCGCGGGCAAACCGCCACGCCCCGAATCGGGCGACTTTGTACTGGCCGACAGCGTGGCCAACGCAAACGGTGGAGGCCAGCGCATGGCGTACTGCCCCGCCGAAAAGAGCCAGATCGGCTCCGTGGCAATGGACCGCTTCAACCTGCTGGCCTACGCAGGCGCGGCGTCAGCCAAGGTCGTCATGATCAACCCGGCGCTCGCGGACCTGGTCAAAGGGCGCGTCGGCGGCCAGTCGGGCTTTGCCCGCGATTTAGCACTCCGCCCCGGTACCTATGACCGTTGCATCGAAGCGCTCTACCGGATTGATCCGCGCGATCGCAAGTGCGAGGACGGACTGTGCGCACAAGGCTACAACGTGCGGCTGGCCTATCGCCAGCGTGCCGGCGGCAACGTGGTGGGACAGGCCATCCTGGAACACGGATTTGTATCCAACGGCTTTCCCGCCACGGCTGATGCGACCAACGTGAACGCCCTACAAGCCATGGATCTCGACCGCGATACGCGTACGAGCCTCGACGGCGTCATGAAACAAATGCTGAATCCCAACTGAAGGAAATTTCAACGATGAAGAAGACCTCCCTCGCATTGGCTGCCCTGGTAGGCGGCACGCTGTTCATGTCCGCCCCGGCTGCTATGGCCTTCGGCCTGGGCAACATCACCTCCGCCATCCCGGGTGTTGGCGGTGCCTCCGCCTCGGCGGTTTCCGGTGGCGACATCGACGCGTTCATCCAGACTGCCAATGATGCAAACCAGATGATCGGTACGTCGTCGGCACACATTTTCAAAGCCTTGGCCAGCAAGGAAGAGATCGCAGCACTGGAGGCACGCCTGGCGACCGCCAACGCTATCGCTGACCCCGCTGAGAAGGCCGCCGAGATCAGCAAGATCAAGAGCGACGAAGCCACAGCCGTTCAAAAGGCACTGGCTAGCAAGGAAGGCGAAGCCAAGCTGGGCGCCATGAACAAAGCTCAGATGGCTTCGTTTGGCAACGCCGCCTTCACGTTCATGCTGGGTGTTCTGAAAGACAAGCAACTGGCCGACGGTAGCACCGCCCTCGTGTCGGGCGTGGCGTCGAACCCGACGCTGGTCACGCGCCTCGGTGCACTGAAGGACGTCGCGTCGTCGGTCAGCTCGCAAGTTGCCAACACCGCCAAGATCGGCGAAGGCCTGGTCAAGCTTGCCAAGGCCGGCAAGATCGCTGCGTTGCCGACGTCGGCCTCGGAGAAGCCGAAGAAGGTCGACGAGATCTAAGTTTCTAGTCGCGATTCATTCGTTTCACAAGAAAGCATGGCTCGTACGGGCCATGCTTTTTTCGTTTGACTGCTGCCAATGTCAGTGGGACTCCACACCTGACGCGTGATGGTGGGGACAGACTGGACGAAACTCATGTTAAATGGATCGCGCCGTGATCCATTGCCCATAGCACCCTCAATCCAGGCGGTTCCATCAGGCGAGCGCGCAGCTCGCGGTGGCGCTCCTCCTGGTCCTACGCGCATGGGCACCAAGGGCAGCGTGCTCGCCTGATGGCCACCGCTCCCCGCACAGTCTCGCGGCGAAAGTAGCTCGGCCAGGGGATGGCGTAGTCCTCGCCCTGGTTGCTTCCTGTGAGGGTGAATCGTCTTTATCGACTCCCTGCATAGCGGTGTGCCGTCTTCATCTACAGGCACGCACACATGACCGCTGCAATCATTGATATTCAGCTCGAGCAAGGCATTCCGCGCTCGGTAATTGTCGCCAACTGGCGCAACGAACAGGGCGAGCTGATCCCCCTGGCCGGATCGGCCGCAAAGTTCCAGCTCCGCACGTCCATCGAAAGCGACGCCCCGCTGCTCGAGCTCTCCACCGAGGCGGGCGGCGGCATCACCATTCGTAATGACGATGGCGTGGAGTCGCTGGTGGCGACGTTCACCAAGGAACAGACCGCCGCGCTCAAACCCATCGAGCCGCGCAAGGCCACGGGCGGCCTGCCCAACGTCGCGCCGGCGTTCCTGGTCGGTGTCTATGAGCTACGCATCGATCATCCCGTGCACCGGCCCTGCAGCGTCCTGCGCGGCATGCTGAATATCGTCCTGGCGGTGGTGCGCACATGAGCATTACCGTTGAGCAGCAGCAGAACGGCGGCACTATCGACGTGGACGGCCTGACCGTCTCCGGTGGTAGCCCCAAGGTGGTAACCGTCTCCCTGGATGGCGCAATGCCCCAGGCGACGGTTATCGAACGGGCGCCCAGCTCGTGGGGTTTGAACGGCAAGGACGGCGAAGACGGCAAGGACGGACTGCCGGGTGCCAACGGTGAGCCCGGCGAGAAAGGCGCACCAGGTGACAAGGGCCCGCGCGGCGCGCCTGGCGATAAGGGCCTGCCCGGTGACAAAGGCTTGCCCGGTGACGCCGGCGACAAGGGGGCACCTAGTGATAAGGGCCTGCGCGGCGACAAGGGCCTGACTGGGGATAAGGGCCCGACCGGTGACCCTGGCCAGCAAGGCCTGCCGGGCGAGCGCGGCACGCGCGGCCTGCCCGGAGACAAGGGCGAGCGCGGCGATCAGGGCTTCCCAGGTGACAAGGGCCCGAACGGCGCCCGTGGTCTGCCTGGTGACAAGGGGCCCATCGGCGACAAGGGGCCGCTGGGCGATAAGGGCGCTACAGGCGATGCGGGCGCACCTGGTGATGATGGCAAACCCGGCGCGAACGGGAACCCGGGCGCGGATGGCGACCGTGGCCCCATTGGCGACAAGGGGCTGACGGGTGACAAGGGGCTCCAGGGCGACCGTGGCGAGCCAGGCGTGCAGGGTGACAAGGGTTTGCCTGGCGATCAGGGTTTGCCGGGTGACAAGGGCCAGGCTGGGGACAAAGGCCCGGCCGGTGATCCTGGCATCCAGGGCGACCCTGGCCCGCAGGGTGAGCCCGGCGACAAGGGGCTGACTGGCGATCCTGGCGCGAAAGGCGACCCGGGAGACAAGGGCTTGCCTGGCGACCAGGGCGATAAGGGCTTGACCGGCGACAAGGGTTTGACCGGCGACAAAGGCCCCACGGGTGACAAAGGGCCGGCCGGCGACCCTGGTGCAGCTGGTGCGCCAGGTGATCCTGGTGCCGATGGCGACCCTGGGCCGGTGGGCGACAAGGGCCCGGCCGGCGATAAAGGCGCGACCGGTGACAAGGGCGCTACGGGTGCCACGGGCAACCCTGGGCCGCAGGGCGAGCCTGGCCTGCAGGGCGATCCTGGTGATAAGGGGCTGACCGGCGACAAGGGACCGCAGGGCGACCCAGGCCTGGCTGGTGACAAAGGCGCCGTAGGCGACAAGGGCCCCATCGGCGACGCTGGCGCGAAGGGTGAGCCGGGCGACAAGGGCGCAGCAGGCGACAAAGGCGCCACCGGTGACAAGGGTGCGGCCGGCGATAAGGGAGCCACGGGCGACAAGGGCCCCATGGGTGACCCCGCGATTGCGCTGCTGATGCCTGACCGCTCGCTGTGGCGCCGCACGACTGGTATTTTCGTGGACGTGGGTACCGCGCACAACGCGCAGGCCACGCGGCAATGGCCGTCCATCCTGGCGCCGGCCGGTGCCGCAGATCCGACGCGGTACCAGCTGGGCGGGCAGTATTTCGCCTACGCGCGCGCCGGTGCGGTTGCCAAGCAAGGTACCGCTGCGGGGGATGAGCAGTTTGTAACGTTCAACAACGTCAACTACGGCGACCGCACTTCGAACAACGGCTACAGCGTGGCCGTGATGCACGATGGGACCAACATCGAGTTCGGCGTGCGCGGCCTGGGCGGCACGATCCAGATTCGCGTGGACGATGCTTTCTCCTCCACTACCAACGCGATTCCGGCCACAGGCGAAGAATTCTTCGTCAAGCTGGCGCTGGGTTCGCGCGCCATGCGTCGCGTGCAGCTGTTCGCCACTAATGCGCCATTCAGCGGCATCTGGACCGGCCCGACCGACACGGTAACCCGAACCGGGTTTGCGCCCAGCTCTTAGGCCCCGGCGATTCCCCTCCAGTGGGGTGTGCCACCCGCTTGTCTCCCGTATCATCCGCTGACGCTATCAATTTCTCTGACACCTATGACCACCGACCTGAACGGCGGCCCCGCCTTCCCCGCCGCTGCCCTGAGCAACGAAGGAACGATTGACCGCCAGGGCATGACGCTGCACGACTATTTCATGGCACACGCCCCAGCCGAGCCGCAGCCGTGGTTTCAACCAGCGACGCCTCCGCGTCCGGTACCCCGCCAAATTAGCGCGGATGAATTCGAAGACGTAAACGCCCAGCAGGAATGGGAAGCGGTGCAATCCGACACCTTGAGCCGAAAGATGGTCCAATCGCCCGCCGTCCTCGCTGCCTTGGCCGAAAACCAAGCGTTGATTAAAGCCGGCAAGGCTTGGGACGAAGAACATAAGAAGCAGCGATGGATTCAATGGCCTGCCGCTTGGGCAGACGCGATGCTGAAACAGCGCAGGGTGTCCAAGCCGCTCGTACACGATTCGCTTGACTCTCTGTTGAGCGGAGCCCAGGGGCGCCGGCCGCTTGCACGGCTCGAGGGTCGGCCCGTTTTCGAGGGCGACACCCTGTATGACCGCCATGGCGAGCGCCTGACTGCGCATTCCTATGAGAAACCGGGCTTCCCGCTGCTCATGGTCCCCATTGACAATGATTCGGACCACCGCAGCACCTCCTGGGCGACCGATACCCACCAGGACGGTAAGCAGGTTCTGTTTTGGACAAACCCGAAGGATGCGCAATGAGCAAGCTCGATGCCTTCCCCGATGTACGCGCCGTGTACCGCAACGGCCCGGACCTCTCCCTAGACAAGCCCTTCTGATCGCAAATGGACGAGATTAAGAACGCTTTCTCATCGCCTTTGTGGTGGCTGACCACTTTCGTGTTTTCATTTTTAGTGAACGCTTTCAGCCCGTGGCTCATGGGCAAGCTGTCGTCTCTCACGCAGCGCCTTGGAGATAAGCGCCGGGTCGAAGCAGAGAAGCGCGACGCCGACTTTGCTCGGATGGTGCTTGATGCCAAAACGGACTTGCGAGCGCTTATACACGTCACGGCTCTAGCATCGCATGCTCACTCCCTTGCGCTGCGTTTGCTATTGTTCACTGCAATTATGTTGGGCACGGGCTCGCTCGTTTTGAGCTTTCCGCCGTCGACTGAATCCATGTTCGGGCCCTGGCGGGAATCCGTTACCAAGTCGCTTGCCCTCGGCGCCATGTTGCTCGGACTCGTAACCATGCTAATGGCGAATATAGTCGTCCGACGCGCGCGCATGTACGACAGCGCCTTGCGCCAGGCGCAGACTTCGACCGCACGCGAACTCGCTGCCAAACGCATCGCGCAGGACGCGAGCCCTAACTCAAACCAACTTGAGGCGAATTAACGGGCTGCGGGGAATATTCCAGGAATATTTTGACGCCGGGTTTGTAGTTCCGCGCGGCGCTAAAGGGTTGGAGAGTGCATGTCGTTAGTCTGATATGGGCGGCCTTTCGCCGATGATTTGTCTGCTGGCGTTTGCCGGCTTTGCTTCGGTTGCCGCAGCGCAACCCGCTCCGGCGCCCGCCGTAGCCCCTGCAGCTGCCGGCGCGACGGATACGACGACCTTCTGCTACTACGAAGGCAAACCCTACACGAAGGGCGCGGTCCTCAAAGACACGGTGTGCGCGGAGGAGCCTATCCTGCTGGTTGACGGCAAGCCGCACCACCTGATTTGGCAACCGAAGAAGAAGTAACCAACGGCGGCCGCACAACCGGCAGCAGAAAAGTAAAAGCCCGCGCGAAGCGGGCTTTTTTACTACTGCGCGCAACTTTATTGCTTTCCGCCAGGGGCGTCGCCACTATATTGCGTGGTTCCGGTCAATTCGAGGCTCCCCCGGCAATCGACAGGGCGTAAAACTCTAGGGCGCTCAGTCTTTGGCGCTGAGTTCTAGGCCGCCACGGCAGTCCACGATTGCGTAGTACTCCCGCCCTCCCTTGCGAAATGCGATGGTTGACAGTTGGTCGTCATAGAACGAGCCGGGAATGAACTCGATATCGTCTGCACCCCTCTTGTTGCGCACGAAATGGTCAATCACGGCTTGCTGGAAAAACTCGGGCGTCGCATTCGGGCAAGACGGCAAATCGCCGTCGTAGTGCCGGAAGCCGATGAGCACCGGTATGCCAAAGATGACCAAGGCCGCCAGGAGGACCACGCCGACAACCACTCGAACAACAATTTTTCGCATGCCAATCTAGCCTCGTTGAGTTGCCTCGACTATACCGGCCTGGCGACGGCCTAGTCTGTGTCCTGTGTGAAATTCGGGCTTCACCCTGGGCTCACAAACCCATGGATGAAAAAAAGCCCTCTCAGAAATCGAGAGGGCTTCAGGGTCAGCGCAGCTTAATACTCTGCGGCCTCCGGCACCGTCGGCAGCACCATGAGATTGGTTTGCGGGTCAACGACACCGTAGAACTGCAGCCGGTCCGTACCAGTGTAGGTGATCGTATAGTCCTTGCGGCCATACGCATCGCCCATCCAGGTCAGGAGCGCCGCCATATCCGGTTTCATCCACGGCCGATTGGTCGGGTCGGCGTTGAACGTGTCGGCGTTGAGGGTGAAGGTGGCGTCGAACACATAGGTGTTGTCGTCGTTCACCCACACGATACCGACCATCACGCCGCCGATACGACCCAGACTGCCGGCCACGCCGGCGTCGGGCGCCGAGGTGTCGTACTCGTAGGGCCTCATGAAGATGTTCGCGCCCTTCTGCATCGGTGTCTGCAGGTATGCCAGCAATTCCCCTTGCAGCTTTGCCGGGGTCATGTTCAGGTCCATCCCGCTCGTGGGAATGCTCACCGGGGCACCGTCACCATCCAGCCAGTGCTGAACAGCCTTGACGAACAACAGCGGGCTACCCTTCCACTCCGTTGCCACGTCACGGTAGTTCCATTGCCCCAGACCGCCAGCGACCCAGAGGAATTCGCCCGCGACGCTGGCCAGGTGGCCAGGCTCCGCGATCTTCGCGCGCGGCACGCGTTGGGCACCCGCAGGGTATTCACGAAGGGCCCAGTAGTAGGTCAGGAAGTCGTTGGCCTGCCCCCAAACCCGCAACTGCGGTACCGCGACATATGCAGGACGCGCGCTGATCTGCTTGGCCAGCTCCTCCAAGACATCGGCCCGGCTCCCCTGTTCAACCTTGGACCAGAAGGCCGTGCCGTTGACGTTGGCATCGTAGGCGGCCGTCACGAAGTCGGGCGGCATGGGGTCCGACCAATAGGTGGGTTGCGTGTTCGCGCCGTAACCCCAGTACGGATCGGCCGAGGACGGCGCCGCGTAGGCGGTCATCACCGGCAAATTCCCGATATCGTAAATGGGCTGCGGGGTCGGCGGGTTGGGGCTCGAGGTGAAGGCACCGGTCATTCCGGACGTGCTGAATGGCACCTCGCCGTCGAACTCAATGAAGTAGTCCGTGTGACCGAAGGTTTCGCCGATCCAGCGCAGGAAGTCCGTCAGCGCCTCCTGGGCCCAGGTCCGATTGCTCAGGTCCGCATTGTAGAAATCCGGATTGAGGCTGTACTTTCCGTCGAACGTGTAAGTGTGGTCTTCGTACACGGTCAGCGTCCCCCGAATCTGCCCGTTGACCCGGCCGACGGTACCGCCAACCCACAGCCCTTCGTTGAATGTGTTGTACGAAAACGGCATGTCGATTTCATACGTGCCCGGCGCGCGGCTCTTCTGGATTTCCGCGTTGAAATTGCCCTGGATGTTCGACGCCCGCAGAGAAAGCCCCAAGCCCTTGAGCGACAGCTTCACGTTCTGCCCGTTGCCGTCCACCCAATGAGCCAGAGCTGCAATCGGCATCAACGGGCCAGCATGCCAGTCGAAGTCACCGGAATCGAACGTCCAGCCGGTGTTCTTGCGGTAGAAATAGTCGCCGAACAAACCCGCGATCTTTGCGCCGTCCGTCACCAAGGAATCTTCCCTGGTAAAACCGTCCTTGGACACACCGGCAAGCTCGGCATACCAGGCCATGTAGGAATGGAACCCTTTGACCAGCGTGAGCTGGTTCTTCAGATATTGCCCCGGCCGGCCGCTGACGCCTTTGCAGAACGCTTCGAGACAACGCAAGCCGGCGTAGGAGTCCAAGCCCATGCTCGCGTTGAAGACACCGGCGCCGTTTGCGACCGCGCCCGTGCCCAAACCCACAGGGTCATACATAGGCGGCATGCCAATGGGGAAGTCTGCAGCGATACCGGTGCCCCAATACGGGTTGAGCACCGCAGGCGGGTTTGCGTAGACAGTAATTGTGGGGAGCGTGCCCCAATCACCTTCACTCATAGCTACCTCAAAAAAACGGAAAATGGAAAGCGATACACCGGTGTTTTGCCATCGATGCATCACTTTACATTGTCGCAATGAGAACGACTATCAGTGCCATGCGTTTTCCTAGCGTCCCTTTCTGGCAAGAGAAAGACGCAGAGCCTAGCGCATTTGTCGAGCGTCAGCGGCGGCAACCGGAGGCAGGTTCAATCTGTCCCTGAGACGAGCCAAGGCAAGGACAGGGATCCCAAGCGGAGCGCTGTTATCTCTGAAATCGCCGACGTTAGCACCTGACGTTGCTGTGCTCAAACGCCATGCCGATAGTTCCGGTAGGCCGCGGCCGGGCAATCTCGGTCCGCCAGGACGATCGATGTTTTACCTGCAGACGCCTGCCGGCGAGGTGCCGCTTACGCTCAGACTGGAGTGAGGCGGGCCATCCCGACGTGCTAGGATGCGTGGAATCGTTGGCTTGGCCAGCCGGGCGACGCCCGGCCAGCTTGTTGCTTAACGTGTCAGCAGTTGGCGAACTGCGATCACAAGCAGCGTTGCTGCAGTGATTAGGAGCATCATTTCTACCATGTGTGGCTAGTCCCATTTCGGTAGTGGTTGCAAACCGGTCCACAGGGTAGAGCGCGCCATGATGCAGGCGCTGTTGCTTGACGTATGGAGCGAAGAGCGGCCCACCGTGGCATTCGTCACGCACGATATCGACGAGGCACTGTTCCTGGCCGACCGCATTCTCGTCATGAGTCCTGGGCCAGGCACGCTGATCGAGGACATGCGCGTGCCGTTTGCCCGTCCACGTGCACGTGGCGAGCACGAAGACCTGACGACCCAGCCGGAATTCATCGACATCAAGCGCCACCTGCTGACTTTGCTGCGGCACCAGGCACCTGCGCTGCCCGCTCCGCGCCTGAGCCCGCTCGGCGATCCGCGCGCCGTGCCATCCACCATCTCATCTGCCTGACCTTGATGACTGCCTCCCTTTTGCTCACCAATGCCTTGCCGGACGATATCCGTCTGCAATCCCCCGATGCTGCCGTACGCCGGCTGGCACTGATCGATGCCGCCGAAACCGAGGACGAGGCCTGTGTGCCGCTGCTCGTACGTGCGCTGCGTGACGACGCCGATACCGGCGTACGGCGCACGGCTGCGGAAAGCTTGGGTGCGTGGGAGACACCGGAAGCGGTCGATGCCCTATGTGATGGCCTGTATGACAGCGATGTCTCGGTCCGGTCCACGGCTGCGGAAAGCCTGGCTTGCCTGAAACAGCCGGCACTTGGCGCCCGGTTGTTGAAGCGCCTGACCGACCCCGACGCCAATGTTCGCGCGGCGCTGTTGCGGGCGCTACGGGAACTGCGCTTGCCACAGAGCGCCGCGCCGGCCCTCCAGCGCCTGGCTGACCCCTCCGCGGCGGTAAGACGGGAAGCCATTGGCGTCCTTGGCTGGTTGCGCCATACCCCCGCGCTATCCGACCTGTCCACGCTCGCGCAACAGGACCCCGAGTCCGACGTGCGCCGTGCTGCCATGGGCGCTCTCGCATTCGCTAGCGATGACGGCGTGCTGCGCACACTCATCGACGGCCTGGTGGACAGCGACTGGCAGGTACGGGAAGAAGCCGCCGCCACGCTCGGCAAGCTGCGTCTCACTGCCGCCCTCCCGGCGCTCGAGGCTGCGCTTGACGACGCATATTGGCAGGTCGCCTTGCAGGCGGTGCGCGCGCTGGGCCGACTTGGCGATCCGCTAGGTGGTCGTCCAGTGGCCATGTTGCTGACGTATCCGGTGAGCAACGTACGCAAGGAAGCGGCGCTGGCGCTGGGCGAAGTCGGCACGCTTGCCGAGCTTGCCGTACTTGGCGCCTCGCTGCAGGACGATGACCCGGAGGTCCGCAAGGCCGCCCGCATCGGCATCGCGCAGATCGAAGCACGCCACCGTGCAGCCTGATCGGTATCCCAGTCTGGCTGCAAACCGAGTACGGTCGCCAGCCGCAACGCTGCCGACCGCAGCCAATACGCGCAGCCCCATTACAGCAACGCCAGATTGCGGCGCGCTTCGTTCCGCACGAGATGGAGTGCGTGGGCCTTGATGTTGCGGTACACCGGGTCAGCGGCCAGTACCTCGGCGTCTCGCGGACCCGCCGCGACGGGGACGTTGATCTGTTCCCGGATGCGTCCGGGCCGCTGTCGAAAACAGACAGCCACGGGTGCAACAGCGGCTGCAGGAATGCCATGCCGCGCGACGGCGAGGGTCCGGTAACAAGGCGCCCCCTGGCTCAGGATGCGGCCATGCTGAGCGCTCTCGAAGCCGGCAATCAGGTTCTGGATCGTCGACTTTCCGCAGCCCGAAGGGCCCAGCAACACAACGAATTCGCCGCGTTCCACCTGCAGGCTCACATCCTGCAACACGGGAAGCTCCCTTGTGCACTTATGCGCCGCATGTATAAGCGCATGACGAATTGCAGCTTCGCTTCACGTGTCGCACTCCATACAATGGCTTCACGCAGCTTGCGCTGCCAACGAACATTCCCAAGAAATAGAGGAGCGACATGACGATAGCAAGAGGCGTCAAGCTGTTTGCCGCGCTGCTAACATTCAGCTTGACTCAGGTGTCCCACGCCGTCGACGCCGACAAGAAGGAAATTCGCTTCGGTGCCACCGCAGGCCCGTATGCCGACCAGGTGCGGTACGGCATCAAGCCGCTGCTGGAAAAGCGCGGCTACAAGGTCACCATCGTCGAGTTCAGCGACTACGTGCAGCCCAACTTGGCGCTGGCCGATGGCGCAATCGACGCCAACGCATTTCAGCACGTGGTGTATCTGAAGAAGTTCTCCGCCGACCGCAAGCTGCAACTGTCGGAGTTGGTGCAGGTGCCGACGGCACCGATCGGCATCTACAGCCATAAGCACAAGACCCTGGCCGAAGTGAAGTCCGGGGCCACGGTATCGTTGCCAAACGATCCGACCAACCTGGCGCGGGCAATCGCCATCCTGCGGCAGATCGGCTGGATCACGCTCAAGCCGAATACCGATGCCGTGCGCGCAACTGAGCGCGATATCGAGGGCAATCCGCTTAATCTCAAGTTGATCCAGCTTGAGGCCGCACAGCTGCCGCGATCGCTGGACGATGTCGACTACGCCTTCGTGAATGGCAATTTCGCACTGGCGTCGGGCCTGAAGCTGACCTCGTCGCTGGCGCTCGAAAAGATCCCCGACTACTACATGAACCTCGTGGCCGTCAGGACCGTCGACCTGAGCAAGCCGTTCGTCGCCGACATCCGCGACGCCTACCGCTCCGCCGAGTTCAAGACGGTGACCCAACAGCGCTTTGCCGGCTTTGTCACGCCGGCCTACCAGCGCTGATCGCCGACATACCGCAAACATCTCCACCAAGAGACAACATGCAACGCCGCCATCTCGTCAAAATCATCGCCGCTGCCGCCATTGCCGCGCTCGGAACCACCGCAGGCGCATTCGCGCACGCCGCCGAACAGACAATCCGGCTGGGTACCATGAGCGGTCCCGATGCCCAGATCTGGGAAGTTGTAAAGACCGTGGCCAAGCGCCGCGGGCTCGACATTAAGCTCGTCGAGTTCAATGACTATGCCCAACCCAATGCCGCATTGGATGCCGGAGACCTGGACGCCAACGGCTTCCAGCACCAGCCGTTCCTGGACAGCCAGATCCAGGCGCGTCACTACAAGATCGTGAATGTCGGGCTGACCTATGTGGCCCCGATGGGCTTCTATTCGAAGAAGGTGAAGTCGCTGCGCGACCTGCCCGAGGGCGCTAAGGTGGGCATCCAGAACGACCCATCGAACGGTAACCGTGCGCTGCGTCTGCTGCAGGCACAGGGCGTGCTGACGCTGAAGCCGGGCGCGGGGGAGAATGGCAAGAATGCCACGCCGCTCGATATCGCGTCGAATCCAAAGAAGCTCAAGATTGTGGAACTCGACTCGGCCATCCTGCCGCGCTCATTGGACGACCTTGGCGCGGCGTCGATCAATACCGACTACGCGGTCAAGGCCGGACTGCAGCCGACCCGCGACGCGATTGCCATCGAGGATCTCAGGGGACCTTACGCCAACCTGATCGCCGTGCGCGAGCAGGACCGTAACAAGCCCTGGGTCAAGGACCTGGTCGCGGCCTACCAGTCGCAGGAAGTGCGCGACTTCCTGGCCAAGCAGTTCAAGGGATCGATCCTGCCGGCGTTCTAGTATCGGAGCCGGGGTGTTCGGAACCCCAAGGCTTGGCCATCGCGCCGCGAATCCGACGCGGCGACATATCCATCCGTGACCTTGTAGATCAGCTGCGTGACTCTTGCAAGCCGAGAGGAGGCGCATGCGGAGGGCTCCAAGATCTCCGCGTGACGCCCGAGCTAATCGCCCACTTGACCGCGCAAGTCAGGCACGCATATCGAAGTACGAAAAGATTTGTTCGTATCGGACGCTGCAATCCATAAGCTGACTGATCCGCGACATTGCTTGACTGCATGCCGTGGACACGCTGCTCCCCGCGCTGGCGGAGGCGCGGCCATGATCGACACCTGGATCGTATTCGGCATTGCAGCGGTCAAGCCATTGGTCAACAACCATACGCACGAGCATGTGGGCGGCAACGAAGGATCGCTCTACGCGTTCGAATCCGTTTATGCGGGCCTGGTGGAAGCCGAACCCGATCTGCGGGACTGACCGCACCGTATTCCCCCCTTTTACGCCCCTGTCCCGCTTACCGGGCAGGGGCGATTTCATTTCCCCTTCGCCTACCCCCTGCACGTCATCGGTTCATCGACCCGCCGGCTGCCGCCGCGCGGCCGGTGCATGTCCTGCCTGTCCTGGCGTTTCTGTGCACCTCCCATAGAGCTTCCGTGAGCCGCTCACGAAGCTGGGCTGCTCAGTCACAGCAACGTCTTCATATGCATCCGCAAAACCGTTCGTTTGCTTCCCAAACACGCGGCCCTAAGCTACGCCCATGTATTGCAACGCGGACATGAAGGCCGCGACGAACGCAAAGGGGCAGAAGACGATGATCGTGCAGGCCGGCATTGCAGAAGACGCGCAGGACACCAGCCTGGGCCTGGCGGCGTACGCGGCGCTGCGGCGCGACATCCTGTCCTGCAAGCTGGTGCCCGGCGCGCTGGTCACGGAAGGCGAACTGATGACGGCCTATGGCTTTGGGAAGAACAGCTGCCGCATTGCGCTCACACGGCTCGCGCATGACCGCCTGATATTCGCCAGGCCACGCCGTGGCTACCAGGTTGCGCCCATCACGCTCAAGGACGTCGAGGAAGTGTTCGCGCTGCGCGTACAGCTGGAGCCGATGGCGGCCCGCCTGGCCGTGGGCCGCGTCGATACGGCGCTGCTGCACGGGCTGGAAGCTGCATGCCGCGACGAGTATGCGATCCCGGTACCGCGCCGCATCGACAAGTTCATGGATGCGAACAAGCAGTTTCATCTGGCGATCGTCCACGCCACCGGCAACGACCGGCTGGCGCGCACACTGTCGTCACTGATGGATGAGATGTCGCGACTTGTCGCGCTCGGCTTCAACGTCCAGCGCGTGCGACCCGAGATCCGTCACGACCACAACTCCCTGATCAAGGCATTCGAAGACCACGACGAGAAGGCGGCCGAAACGATTGCGCGCCGCCACATCGAGGCATTCCGCGCCCAGACAATGGAAAAGGTCTACGCCAGCCTGTCGCAGGCCGGCACCTACTTGCCGCTGCGCGTGGCAGGGAGTGCCACGTGAATCCGCCCGTCCTGTCCGCGCAAGGCATCGTCAAGCACTTTGGCACGACCACCGTGCTGGACAACATCGATATCACCGTGCGCCGCGGCGAAGTGCTGGCTCTGGTTGGCCCATCCGGTTGTGGCAAGAGCACGCTGCTCAATATCCTGTCTGGCCTTCTGGCACCCGACGCCGGCCAGCTCGCAGTGGACGGCGTCCCTGCCGCGCAGGTATCCGACTGGCGTCGCATTGCCTACATGTTCCAGGAAGACCGCCTGCTGCCCTGGCGCACCGTGCGCGACAACGTGGCCTTCGGCCTTGAAGCGAGCAATCTGTCGCGCCTCGACCGCCACCGCCGCGCGGACGACATGCTCGAACTGGTGGGCCTGCACGCACGCCGCGATGCATGGCCGCATGAACTGTCGGGCGGCATGCGCAGCCGCGTTGCGCTGGCGCGCAGCCTGGCGGTGCAGCCCGAAGTGCTGCTGATGGACGAACCGTTTTCCAAGCTCGACCCCCAGACGCGCAGCCAGATGCATGAGGAACTGCTGCGGATTCAGGCCGGCAACGGCATGACCGTGGTTTTCGTCACGCACGATATGGAAGAAGCCGTGGTGCTGGCCGACCGCGTGGTCCGGCTTGCCGCCCGCCCTGGCCGTGTGGCCGACGTGGTCAACCTGGCCGGCCTGCTGCGGCCGCGTGTGCCCACCGCGCCTGTCGTTGCGGAACAGGTGCGCGTGCTGCGCGCCGCGGCATAGGGGGCACCATCGTGAAAACGACTTCCGTCCACCGCCTCGCCGCACTGGTGCTGCAACGCCTGCTGCTGGTCGCCGCGCTGCTGGTGCTCTGGTGGTGGGGCGCCACGCGCGTGCCATCGTTTGTCCTGCCTGGCCCTCAGAAAGTTGGTCTGGCCCTGGCTTCCCTGTGGCACAGCGACTCGTTCGGTATCGATGTGGCGGCAACATGCCGCCGGGTGCTGTCCGGCTTCGTGCTGGCCATCAACGTCGGCACCGGCCTCGGCCTGACACTGGGGGCCAGCCGCGTCCTGGCACGCTTTTTCGAGCCGGTGTTGACCGTTTTCAACACCGTGTCGTCGGCCATCTGGGCCATCTTCGCGATCATCTGGTTTGGCATTTCCGATGCCACCACAGTCTTTGTGGTGTTCATGACGGCCATGCCGCTGATCCTGAGCAATGTCTGGGAAGGCACCAAGACCGTCGATCCGCACTACGTGGATCTGGCGCGCAGCTTTCGCATGTCGCGTGTGCAGGTGCTTCGCAAGATCTATGGGCCGACGATCCTGCCCCATTTGTTTGCCGGCGCACGACTGGCCTTCGGCTTCGGCTGGCGCGTGTCGCTGGTGGCCGAAACGATCGGCTCGTCCAGCGGCATTGGCTATCGCCTGCGGCAGGCCGCCGACCTGGTGCAGACCGACCAGGTTTTCGCGTGGACCGTTCTGTTGGTCGGCCTGATGCTGCTGCTCGAAGGCGGCGTACTGAAACCCGCCGAGCGCTGGTTATTCCGCTGGAAGGCTTCCGCGCGGCAGCCGTCCCCCCCATCCGTTTCTCTCCAAGCCTGAGGATTCCATCGTGCGCAAGCTCCTGTCAGCGGCCGCCGCCGCGTTCTCCGCCTATTCCGCATTCATTGCGCTGTCCTATGCCGCGATCACTCCGGCCAATGCCGCCGAGCCCGTACCGATCGTCAAGATCGGCTACTGGACCAGCGGCGTGAGCCTTGGCTACGGCTCTGTACTCGAAGCCAGGGACTTCCTCAGCAAGCGTGGTGTGCGCGCCGAGTTCGTCCACTTCCCCGATGTCAACGCGCCGCTGCGCGCACTGGCTTCCGGATCTATCGATCTCGCGTTTGGCGCTCCGGTTGCCGGCGTATTCGGCACCGCCGCGTCGGGAGTACCGATCCGAATCTTTGCCGCAACCCAGCCCGCAGACGTGCAGTTCGTCGTTCCGAAGGACTCTCCCATCGAATCCATTCGTGAACTCAAGGGCAAGAAGGTGGGCATGTCGCCGTCAGGTTCTTCGGTTGCCGTGATCGCGGGCGCCGTGCTGGCCGGCAACTATCAGATAAAGAGCAACGACTTCGCACTCGTCGGTGGCAACGAATCGCGCCTGGCGCAGTTCCTTGTGCAGAAGCAGGTGGATGCCGCGGCGCTGCGCTCCGTCACCGTCGAGCAGCTTGGTGACGAGCTGCAGGTGCGCCGCCTGGGCACCTTCGCCTCGGAATGGAAAACACTGACCCAGTCGGATGCCGTGCCTTACATCGGCGTGGGCGCCGCGCGTTCGGATCTGGTCGACAAGCACCCCGAAGTGGTGGCACGCGTGATTGCCGCCTTGCGCGACACGCTGGCCTGGGGCAATGCCAACCGCGAAGAGGTCGTGCAGATCCTGCAGAAAAAAGCCAACCTGCCGGCCGACGACGCCAAGGTGTATGTCAGCCACTGGAACGATATGAATCGCGTGGCCTTCGAGCCGACAGACATCGCCACGCTGCGTCGCCAGCATGCCGTGTTCGTCGAATCCGGCCTGGTCAAGGGCGACCTCAAGGACGACCTCTTTGCCCGCACGCCGTACGAGCAGGCCAAGGCGCTCAAGTAGGCCGCCCCTGCTCTTCTCCTTTTCTCCAGCTTTCCCTTCCCCCAAGGAATCCATCGTGAGTCAAACCATGCAAGCGCTTGTGCTCGATGCACACGGCACCCTCGAAGAACAGTTGCGCGTCGTCGAAGACAAGGCTGTGCCGAAAGCCGACGAAGGCCATGTCGTGATCCGCGTCGGCGCATCGTCGTTCAACTACCACGACGTCTTCACTGTACACGGCATGCCGGGCATCAAGGTGCCGTTCCCCGTCGTGATCGGCCTCGACCTCGCCGGCACGATCACCGAACTGGGTGCCGGCGTCACCGGATGGAAAGTTGGCGATCGCGTACTGGTGAATCCGCTTAAGCCCGGCGTGGGTCTGATGGGCGAGATGACCGACGGCGGCATGGCGGAGTATGCGCGGGTTGACGCGCGCCAGCTGATCGCCTTGCCCGACAACGTCACGTTCGCGCAGGCCGCCGCGCTGCCCGTGGCCTATGGCACGGCGCACCGGATGCTGATCACGCACCAGACCGTCAAGGCCGGAGACAAGGTTCTGGTGCTCGGCGCCAGCGGCGGCGTTGGCACGGCCACCGTGCTGCTGGCCAAGATGCTGGGCGCCGAAGTCATTGCCGCGGCAGGCTCCGACGAGAAGGGGGCGCGCCTCAAGGCGCTGGGCGCCGACCACGTCATCAACTATCGCGAGGTCGACTTCGGCAAATGGGTGATCGAGCGCTACGGCAAGCCGCAGCGCCGCACGTTCGACGGTGGCGTTGACGTCATCGTCAACTTTACCGGCGGCGATACCTGGCTGCCGTCGATCAAGAGCCTGAAGCGCGGCGGCACGCTGCTCGTTTGCGGTGCCACGGCGGGGCACGATCCCAAGGAAGACCTGCGCTATGTCTGGAGCTTCGAGCTGAACATCAAGGGTTCGAACAGCTTCTACGAGGACAACCTCAAGGCACTGCTGGCACTGGTCTCCGAAGGAAAGCTCGACCCTGTCATCGACAGCGAGTTGCCGCTGGATCAGGCCGCCCGCGGACTGGCGCTGATCCGCGACCGCGCGGTACTGGGCAAGGTTGTGGTGACGCCCTGAACCGCGCGCTGACACCCGTCCGGCCCACTCCACTCCATACCGACATCCAGACCAGATCATGACGCAAGCCACCCCCCTTCCCACCGCCGCCGACGTACAGGCACGTCTGCTGCGCGCCCCCTATCACCAATGGCTCGGCCTGCAGGTCGAATCCGTCACCGAGGGCGAGATCACGCTGACGGCGAAGTTCCGTGACGAATGGATCGTCAATCCCGACGGCGGCTACATTCATGGCGGCATCCTGGCCGCACTGGTAGACCTCGGCGCAGACTGGGCACTGGTATCGCACACCGGTAAGGGCGTGCCGACGATCGACCTGCGCGTGGACTACCATCGGCCCGGGCGCGGCGATCTGAAGGTCGTGGGCAAGGTCATCAAAACCGGCCGCCAGGTGAGCGTGGCCGAGGCCAATGTCTACGACGCCGAGGATCGGCTCGTGGCCAGCGGCCGCGGCGTCTACGCCACGCCGGCACAACCGTGACCCATCATGGCAGCTGAACCGCACGCGGCTGATGGCCGCAATCCGGGCAGCAATCTGGGCAGCGTGATTGCCCGGGATGCCGATCCCGCAACACTGGCCATCGTCGGCATCGGTGCCGACGGGAGTGCCACCGAACACACGTTTGGCGACATCGACGCACGTGCCGATGCCGTGGCCCGTGGCCTGCTACACCACGGCCTGGTACCAGGCGATCGGGTCGCGCTGCTGGGCGTCAATTCCGTGGACTATGTGGTGTCCGTGCTCGGCATCATGCGCGCCGGACTGGCCGCGGTACCGGTGAACTTCAAGCTGCCACAGCCGCTGGTCGACTATGTCGTGGCCGACAGCGGTGCATCGCTCGTGCTGTGCGATGGCCCGCGTCATGCACAGGCGCCGGCCGGCATACCGGCCATCGTATTCGGATCGCCGGAACATGCGGCGCTGACCGCCCCGACCGGTGACTCCGGTCCATTCACGCCGTACGCGCCAGGCGAAGACGATCTGGCACTGCTGCTTTACACCTCGGGCTCCACTGGCCGGCCCAAAGGCGTACGCCTGTGCCACGCGAGCCACCTCTGGGTGGTTGAGTCGCGCCGGGCCAGCACGCCGCTTGGCGACGAACGCGTGCTGATTGCCGCGCCGCTGTACCACATGAACGCGCTGGCCCTGATTCTGCTGACGCTGGCCTGCCACGCCCCGGCGGTGCTGTTGCCACAGTTCCAGGCCGCGGCCTATATCGAAGCCATCCGGCGCTATCGCTGCACCTGGCTCACTGCCGTGCCACCGATGATTGCGATGATGTTGCGCGAGCGCGAGTTGCTGGCGCGCACCGACCTGAGCAGTGTACGGGCGGTGCGCATGGGGTCAGCCCCGGTCAGCCCCGCGCTCAAGGCACAGATTCACCAGTTGCTGCCCAACGCGCGTGTCATCAACGCCTATGGCACCACCGAGGGTGGTCCCGTAGTGTTCGGGCCGCACCCACACGGGCTGTCGGCGCCGCCGCAATCGGTCGGCTATCCGCATCCCGCTGTGACGGTCCGACTCATCGACGAACACGGGCAAGCGGCCGACGAAGGTGTGCTCGAACTGCGTAGTCCCGGCCTGATGCTCGGTTATCACGGGCGCCCCGAACTACGGCCGTTCACTGACGACGGCTTCTACATCACCGGTGACGTGTTCCGGCGCGACGAGAACGGGTTCTACACGTTCGTGGGTCGGCGCGACGACATGTTCGTCAGCGGTGGCGAGAACTTGTACCCCGGCGAAATCGAAAAGGCGCTGGAACGGCACGATGCCGTGCAGCAGGCCAGCGTGGTGCCGGTGCCAGACGACATCAAGGGCACCAAGCCGGTGGCGTTCGTCGTGCTGCGTCAGGGCATTGCCGCTCCCACCGAGAGCACGCTGCGCGAATGGTCGCTGACGCAGCTGGCGGCTTACCAGCATCCACGGCGCATTTGGTTTGTCGATGCGCTGCCATTGGCCGCTACCCAGAAGATCGACCGCCGCGCGCTGGTGGACGAGGCGCTGCGCCGCCTGGTTCAGTGACGCCCCACCGATCGCAGATTGAAGATTGAAGATTGCAGGAGTCAATGATGTCGTTTCAGAAACCGGCGCGCGCCGGCGCCATGTTCGCAGCGCTTGCCACCGCCACACTGTTTTCCTCGTTGGCATTCGCTCTCGATGAAGTCACGGTAGCGCTGGCCATTCCGCCGGCGGTGCATGATGGCGCGCCCTACGCGGCCGCCGAGGCACTGGGCCTGTTCAAGGACGCGAACCTCAGTGTCAAGACCATCGTCTTCCAGGGTGCGGGAGCACTGCTGCCCCAGGTGGCAGGCAAGCGCGTCACATTCGGCTATCCCACTTCGGAGCCGGTCATCGCCAGCTACTTCTCGGGCAAGGACCCGCTGCCGCTGCGCTATTTCTATAACGGCGTGCCGGGCAACACGATGGAGTTCGCCGTGCTGGCCGATTCGCCGATCCGCTCGCTGGCGGATCTCAAGGGCAAGCAGATCGGCGTGGGCGCCCTGACCTGGGGGACGATACCCGGCGGGCGTGCCGCGCTGCGCATCGCGGGGCTGGAACCGGGCAAGAACGTTGACTACGTGGCAGTCGGGGCGCTGGGCGCCGGATTTCAGGCGCTGCGCACCCATCGCGTCGATGCGCTGAACTTCAACAGCAGTTGGGACGACCTGCTCGAATTCTCCGGCACCCGGATCCGGCGCATCGCCTATCCGGCGGTGTTCCAGGAAACGGCTGGCAACGGCTTTATCGCCCACGTCGACACCCTGCGCGACCAGCCGGACCTGGTTCGCCGTTTCGGCCGCGCCTACACGCAGGCGCAGATCGTTTGCGAGGCGAACCCCGTGTTCTGCGTCAAGGCCTTCTGGCAGCAACATCCGGAATCCAGGCCGGCGGGTGACGAGGCCAGGCAACTTGCGGAAGCCTCGGAACTGCTGACGCGTCGCCTGAAACGCGTGCTGTACACGCCGTCTGGCGCGCCCCGCGTGCCGGGCCAGTACGATCTGCCTGCCATCCAGCGCGGCATCGAGGCCATGGCCAAGGCCGGGGAGTATCCCAGCGCCGATGTGCCGCTGCAGAAAATCTTCTCGAACGACTTCGTCCCGGCCTTCACTGACTTCGACCGCGCAGCGCTGGTGCGACGCGCAAAGGCGGCGCAATGACCCGGCCCTCGCACGCGCGCATTGATATCGATCCGGCGGATGCGTTGATCGATGTCCCGCGCGACATCACGCTACGTGGATTCAATGGCCAGGAACGCGTGACCCTGACCGCGAACCTGAACCATCCGGACGGCAGCCAATGGGAAAGCCAAGCGGTGCTGACTGCCGATGCCGACGGCACGGTGATCGTCGCCGATACGGCACCGGTCAGCGGCGGCTGGATCGTGGCCGACGCGACCGCACCGGTCTGGGCCATGCAGCGGCTGCGCGCCCCGACGCACCCGGCATGGAGCGAAGGCATCGCGCCGCTCGACGTCACGCTGACCGCGACGGGCCAATATGGCGCACGGGCGCGTGGGCAGTACACGCTGCGCTTCCTTGCGCCCGGCGTGACGCATCGTCCGGTGCGCGAAGCCGGGCTCAGCGGCACCCTTTATACGCCGGAGGGCCCCGGCCCGCATCCGGCGGTGCTGGTGCTCGCAGGTTCCGGCGGCGGGACGCATGAACAACGTGCCGCGCTGTACGCCGCGCACGGCTATGCTGCGCTGGCCCTCGGCTACTTCAAGGCGCCGGGCCGGCCCGACCATATCGACGACACGCCGCTCGAATACTTTGAATCCGCGCTCCAATGGATGCACGATCGCCTGGCGCCCAAAGACGGATTCGTCGCCGTATCGGGCGTGTCGCGCGGCGGCGAACTGGTGCTGTTGCTGGCGTCGTACTTTCCGGCGCTGGTGTCTGCCGTCGTGGCCTACGTGCCCAGCGCCGTGGTCCATGGGACGCTACGCGCGGGCCATCCGGACAAGCCACGCGATGCCACCGCGTGGACATGGCGCGGCGAGCCGCTGCCCAACGTCTGGCGCGACAATCCGGACACCGACTGGCATGCATTCGAACACCCACCTGAACCCGGGCAGCCGGTGCGACAGGCGCCCGCCTTTCACACACCGCTGCGCAATGCCCAGGCCGTGGCGCGCGCCCGTATCCCCGTGGAACGTATCCGAGGACCGGTGCTGCTGATTTCGGGCACCGATGACGGCTTCTGGCCGTCGACGTTCTACAGTGACAAGGTGGCCGACTCGCTACACCAGCGCGGCGATGGGGCGATCGTCGAACACTTTCGCGCCGAAGGCGCCGGCCACGCGATCGGCTTGCCGCAGTTGCCGGCGACGCTGATCGCCAAGCCGCACCCCGTGGCCGGGCAGCTGCTCGATGGTGGGGGTACCGCGCTGGCCAATGCCCGCGCCAGCGTCGCCTCATGGGCACGTGTGGTCGATTTCCTTGCCGAAGCCGTGCAGCGATCGGCAAGCAGCCTTGCCGGGCGGGCTACCGCATGATGAGCGCGGCACTGTCGATTCGTGGGGTGGGCCTGACCTATCCCACGCGCTCCGGGCAGACCGAGGCATTGGCCGACGTCGATGTGGACATTGGCGAAGGCGAGTTCGTCGCCCTTCTAGGCCCTTCGGGCTGCGGCAAGTCCACGCTGTTGCGTCTTGCCGCCGGCCTACTCTCACCGACGCGCGGACGCATCGCGCTGAATGGGCACCCGGTCGACGGGCCAAGCCGCAGCGCCGGCGTGGTGTTTCAGAAGCCAAGCCTGCTGCCGTGGAAAACCGTGCGCGAAAACGTGCTGCTGCCGGCGCGCACCCAGGGCCTGGACCTTGCCCACGCAAAGGCCCGCGCGGACCAGTTGCTGGAGTTGGTAGGCCTCACGGCATTTGCCGGCAACTATCCGTTCGAGTTGTCGGGCGGCATGCAGCAACGGGTCGGTATCGCTCGCATGCTGTTGCCGGACCCCGCCTTGCTGCTGATGGACGAACCCTTCGCGGCACTGGATGCGTTGTCGCGCGAGACGCTGACCTTTGCCCTGCAGAACATCTGGAGCGTCCAGCGCAAGTCCGTGCTGTTCATCACGCACAGCATTCCCGAGGCCGTGTTCCTGGCGGACCGGATTCTGGTCATGTCGCCGCGTCCCGGCCGCATTGTGGAGTCGCTGCAAAACCCGTTGGCGCGCCCGCGCAGCGTCGACACATTCGATCATCCCGAATTCACCGCGCTGACCCAGCACCTGCGGAGACACTTCAATGCCCACTGACACCGTGGCCCGACGCCTGCCCGCGCCGCTGTATCCCGCCATCAGCGTCGGCCTGCTGCTGCTCGCGTGGGATCAGGCCGTACGATGGCTGCAGATTCCCGACTATCTGCTGCCGCCGCCAGAGGCCGTGTTCCGTTCGCTGGCGGATGGCTTTCTCACTGGCACGCTATGGCCGCATATCGGCGCCACGCTGCTCAACACCGTTGCCGGCTTTGCGGTGGGCAGCGTGCTGGCCGTAGCGCTTGGCGCGTTGCTGGCCGAATCCGAGACCTTCGAGCGCTTTTTTTACCCGCTGCTGGTGGGCCTACAGGCCACACCCAAGGTGGCGCTAGGCCCCATCCTGCTGGTCTGGTTTGGCTTTGGCGCGGCATCAAAGATCGTGCTGGTGGCTTTGGTCTGCTTCTTTCCGCTGTTCGTCAACACGATCAACGGAATCCGGCGCACCGACCCAGAACTGCTCGAAGCGTGCCGCGCCTTCAGTGCGTCGCGCGGTTTCCTGCTGTGGCACGTAAAGCTGCCGGCGGCGCTGGTCGACATCTTCTCGGGCTTGCAGATCGGTGTCTCGCTGGCTCTGATCGGCGCCGTGGTGGGAGAATTCCTGTCGGCCCAACGCGGGCTCGGCTTCCTGATTGCGTCGTCGTCGGTCAGCATGAGTCTTGCCACGATGTTCGCAGGCGCGTTGCTGTTGGCGATCACTGGCCTGATCGGCGTGGAAACGGTACGCGCCATCCATCGGCGCGTTGTCTTCTGGCACCCGGCGGCGCGCGGACGGTGAGCTTTTTGGCAAGCTCGCCGGATCAAGACTTCAAAAATTCCAGAGCACTCCCACGCGGAATGTTCTCGGTTCGGCCGGATGAATGTGGTGGTCGTTGATACCCGTGGCCACGCCATCGGCATTGAGCGGCGAGGTCTCGCCTTTCAGTAACGATGCGTAGTAGTAATCCATGTCGTTCACACGCTTGCCGAAAAGGTTGAGCACTTCGGCAAACACGCGGACATTCTTAAGCACACGATAGCCCAGCTTCAAATTCACCAGGAACGACGAGGTCGAGCGTACGCTGTTGTCCTCGATCAGCGGCCGTGGGCCGAAGTAGCGGCCACGTGCGCCCGCCGACCACCGCTGCCAGTTGTACGAGACGCCCATCGATGCCGTGGTCTGGATCGATTCCGGGATGTAGTCGCCGATGTCCTCATGATCGCGGAATCGCGCGCGCGAGAACGCCGTGTCGACATCGACGATCAAGCCGGCCAGCGGGCCTTCGGACGGCGCGTAGTACGCGGCAAGCTCTACACCGCGACGGCGGCTTGGGCGGCTCGGCTCGGTGGTACCGGAATCTCCCGAGTAAACCAGTTCAGAGCCGATATCGAGCTGCCACAGCGATGCCGACAGTTGCAACCCCGGCGCGAAGCGCTGAGTGCGCACGCCGACTTCGTAGCCCGTAGCCGGCACCAGCACGCTCACTTTCTGCGCGGCATCTCCGGTCGCAGGGTCGATCGTGGTGGTAGCGCCGCGCACATCGTTGCTGTGGAAGCCACGCCCATAGTTCAGGAACACCTCGGTCCGTTCCGCCGGAGACATAATCACGCTGAACTTCGGGCCGAGGATACGATCGCTGCCATTGCCCGAGTTGGCGGCGTTGTCGCTCGACACGCCATACCAGAACTGATCGGCGCGCAACCCGGCAACAGTACGCAGCCAAGGCAGCCATTCAGTGGTATGGCGGATATATAGCGCCGCGCTGGTCTCATTGACCCTGTCAGTGCGCACCGTTTCGTAGATCTGGCGCGATTCGGAATTGGCGAGCGTGATCGGGTCCAGGCGGTCGTAGCGCACCTGCACGCCCACTTCGGTTTCGGTATCGCGCTGCCCAAATTTTCCGAACCACAGCCGCGATGCGTTGACACCGGTCGTCACGCGATTCTCGAACTGCTGGAATTGATCGCCGCGCTCCGGATTGTTCAGCGCGTACGTGAAGTTAGAGAACAATTGCAGCCGGCTCTTGATGACATAGGCATTGGCCTTGAAGAAGCCAGAGTTCAGCGGCCGCAGCCAGTCCGCTGAAAGGCTGTAGCGCGACGCATATCCACCGTCACTAGGATCGATATAGCCGTAACGAGAGATCAATCCTTCGCTGATCGCGCGCTTTGGAACCTGATCGGTGGAGTCCCAACTGTTGCGGTAGCCCATCGCGGTCACGCCGATCCGTTCGCCGCCGCCAAGCGGCACCGTATAGCGCAGCACGCCATTGAGCTTGTGCACGCCTTCCGGCAGTGCCCACGGGCCGTTGGTGGCCATCCACTCGAAGCCATAGAACATGGTGCCTGGCCCGACCTCGTGGGAATTCGCCAGCACGCCACGCCGGTAGTCATGCTGCCCCAGTTCGACCTGAGCAATACCAGCGGCCAATTGGGACACATAGTCCATGCTGACGGCGCCCGCTGCCGAGAAGTCACCCTCCTCGGCGTAGTACGTCCCTTTCTTGTACGCGATGCCGTTGATCAGTTCCGGGATCACGAAGTTGAGGTCGGTATAGCCCTGCCCATGCGCGTTGGTCCGCATGTTCACCGGCATCCCCGCCACCGTGGTGGAAAGGTCCGTTCCGTGATCGAGATTGAAGCCCCGCAGGAAGTACTGGTTCGCCTTGCCGTCGCCGCTATGCTGCGTGACGATCAGTCCCGGCACCGTTTCGAGTAGTTCGCCTGGGCGCAGTAGCGGACGATTCTGCAGTTGCTCGCGGGTGACAAATCCCTGGTTGGCGGAAACACCGGTATCCGTGGTGGTGATCTCGCCAGCTTTGGCTTGCACCGTTACGGACTGCAATTTCTGAGTGCCGCCCGCCCTGCCCAAAGATGGTGCGGTCAGTGCGGATGCAGCGAGAAGCGTGGATGCGGTGGCAAAACGGCGCCTGCCCGTCGCCAGACGGAGGTTGGTCGATCGGCTCATTTTTTGTTTTATGAAATCATATGAAGATTTAAGCAATCCTCATACCAATCTGCCAACCCTATTTTGGAGCGCCCGTCAGCCCCTTCGGCTCTTCGCTCCCGCCTCGCACTCAGTCGTGAGAGGGATGCGAATGGCCGTGCGGATGCCCATGCGATTCATGACGCATGGGGTCCGCTTCCGTCATCACGAGATTCAATTGGCCCTGATGCACACCGCGCTCGCTGCTGATTGCGTTGGCCAGTTTGCGTACCGCGCGGGCCGGTCCCCTGAGGATGACGGTTTCGATGCAGCGGTCGTGGTCGAGGTGCGCGTGCATGGTCGAGACCGTGAGGTTGTGTTGATCGTGCTGGATCACTGCCAGCCGCTCGACCAGGTCGCGCTCATGATGGTTGTAAACGTAGGACAACGTGGCCACACACGGACCCTCGGCATCGTTGGATTCGCGCCAATGGTCGAGATGCCGGCGCAGAATGTCGCGTACAGCCTCGGATCGGTTGTCATAGCCATGTTCGGCAATCAGGCGATCGAACTCCACTGCGAGCGAATCGTCGAGGGAGATAGTGAAGCGTTCCATTGTGGGGCGTGCAGAAGCGGACGAGCCGCAAAGGTATCACGGCCTCGACGCGATTCGCCTCCGCCGTCGGAGTCTCTCTTCCAATGTCCGCAGTGGTTCCTGTTCCCGCCGAAGGAGACCCGATGCGCGAATGGCTGCGATGGGTCGGTAGTCGTCTCTGACGCCGGGAAACGCTTGGCCAGGTTGGCCAAGGGCAGAGACCGGCCAATTGCGGCCATAGGTTGCCCAGCTTGGCGCCGGCCGCTATTGGCGTGGAACCGGTCATCGAAGTCGGCCGGCCGTCACTGCACTGCCGCTAGTGCACCACACTGTTGCTCGCCTCGACCTCTTCGGCGTAGAAGTCGAATTCAAGCGGTAGATTCTGTTCCGCGAGCGCGCGCAGCAGCTTTTCCGAGATGACAGGCCCGCCACCACGCCCGCTGCTTGCCCGGAACACGGCCACTTTCGCCTGGCATCCGGATCTGCAAATTTCGCCAATCCTTCGCCCGGGAGTCACACCACTAAGAAGCCAGTCGACGTGTGGCTGCAGATCGAGATCTCTGCACCGAATCTTGGGAGCAGAGTTGCCGAAAATACCGAGGCGGGGAAGGAGTGGCAGTCCCCATGATCTGCGCAAGTCGAGCTCTCCGCGCTACCACCTCTGGCGTCTGCGTGTCTATGCTTTCACCGTTGACAAGACCTAGAACATGCCTGACCGTGTCGGCCAAGTGAGCGTCATTTTCGCTGCTGATTACAAGCGTACGGTACGTCCTCGTCATCATTCCTCACCTATTCCGCCAGCATAGCGACCCATATTTCGTAGTATCTCTTTGAGATTTGGCTTCCCGCCCTTGCCACGCTTTCCGCCTTTGCCCCTGTCACCGGCAGACCTCGCCGATCACCACCTACGGTCGATCCAAAGATTGAGATGATCACAAATGCCGTCACTGGGAAGGAGCGGCTCACATCCAAAGTCCTTGACTCCACCTACACGAAATCGGGTCTTTGTACCTTAGGCATGTTGTCGTATGCCTTCAGAACGACGTCCGTGGGAGTCAGCTTCATATCCTGGAGCGAGTACACGATCCGGAGCCACATTGCCGCGCGAATCGTCTGGCCTCCTCCCAACCAGCGATCTGCCAGGTAACGCCGTAGAAGCCGCCGCCCCGCGTCGAACAGTTCGGACTCAACTTGGACATGCCGTCCTGTGTAATGCAAGCAAATCGCGTAACCAAAGTCTCGCGGAAGCATGAGTTTGGAGAGTGGCCGAGGCTGGCGTTTTCCAGTCCAATCCTCGTACAGGCAAATCGCATGCTCAAGCACGTCCTGAGACTGAAGGCACTGACAGGCCTGGGCCATATATTCGTCAAGGCCGAAGCTGATGATTTCCGACCGTTGCCATGGGCGATACTCATTCGTCCACCGAAGCGTTTCGAAGTGCCTCGCAGATTCCCAGTCGCCTTGACTTTCACTTCCATCCAGCATCCATCTTCCGATTGCTCGCGCACCATGTAGCACCGAAAGATAGGTGTTCTGGTCGGCGCCAAACTTCTCTCCGGACGTAATGGCGTTAGTGATCCATTGAACTGCTCTCGGGAGAGTCTCGGAAAACTCCGACTGCAAGCCAAGCAGCCATGCGGAAATCACCCAATGCAGGCCGTCTGCGCCGGTATTACCCAATGGAGGGCCACCCCACATGCCTTCGCGATAGAAGGAAATCATGCCGGCGCTAAAACCGTTGGTTCGCAGTTCTTGAGGATTGAATAGCATTAAGTCTTAACTTCCGGAACAAGGGGAATTCCATAAAACCTGAAGGTAGTGGAGTTTCCTGCCCCGACACTACTGGCCTTGAAACTTCCCTTGCGGAGCCCTTTCAGCGCGGCTGATCTTACCAGCGTCGGGCAAGTTCGAGCCGGATGGTGAATGCCCCTTCCCCACCGCAGGTGCGACGTTTTCCGAGTACGGTTCGACCGGCCGAGATGGGTCGCGAGCCGCCGACTGAGCCAGGCCAGCCTGTGATCATGGGCCGACGGCCGGGACCGGCCATGAGCGGTCAACAAGATGGTTAAGATCCTCCGGCAATCCGCGCCATCGGTAGCACGCCGCTGTATGCACGACGATTCACCATTAGGAGATGCAGAGCATCGTCAGCACCGGCTCAAGGACGCTTTCCGGCGAGGATTGCCGCGATCAGAGGTCTCGTGTACTTCTCGGCGGGATCAATGTGGTTCTCACCAGATCGGTGGAATTCTCCCCCGTCGAAAGCAAGAAAAACCTCCCAGAAGAGACTCGGCCGCGTATCGCGTTGAGCTACCGCATCCGAAAACACGCTTTCAACGAGAATATTCACGACCGCGTCGCAGAATGCGAACGACAGTTTCCCTTCGTGATACCAGTGAGCAAGCACAAGTGCGAGCGCATCAAATTTTTCTGGTTGAACTTCACCTAGCGGGCCTGTGAATTGCTCCATGCACTCCTGTGAGATTTGGAACCAGTCCGAACTCTCATCATATTGACTAAGCAACACGAGGACGATTTCGCTCGGATTGAAATCAGGAGAGCGTTGTTCAACGTTGTTCAAGAAAGTGATAAGTTAGTCGAGATTGCTCCGAGTTTAGCAGCCGGCGGCGCAACGGCTGCTTTCGGCAAATGCGAAGGACGGCAACGGGTCGCGAGCCGCCGATTGAGCCTGGCCGGGCTGTGAATGTTGGCAGACGACCGGGTCCGGCCATGAGCGGTCGGACAGAGGCAGCGTTTCAATGGCCGGATTGCAGTGGACTTCAGACGTTCGAATACCGGCGATATTGAACTCGGGATCTGACGAGATTTCACGCGGTTCGCCCAAATTCTCCCAACGGTCTTGAATGCGGCGCGCCAGTTCAAAAGCACATCGGCGTATGTGGCACCGTCACTTGCCGGTGCCACATTTAAGCGCCCTCCTACTCGCTAAGCCATTTCTTGATCGACTGAACAACCACGTTGGTGGAAATGCCATAGCGATCATGGAGCGTGGGGAGGGCGCCCGCATCCAGAAACTCGTCGGGCAGCGCCACTTGCCTGAAAGGCACGTGTGCGCCCGCACGCATCAATGTTCCAGCAACCGCCTCCCCAAGACCCCCGATGACGGTGTGATTCTCTGCGACGATTACCAACCGGCCCGACTTTCGCGCTTCACGCACGATGGTTTCCGTGTCGAGCGGCTTGATGGTGGGAACATGCAGTACGGCCACGCCTACACTGTCCGCTTCCAGTTCCTTCGCTACCTCCAATGCACGCATCGTCATGATTCCGGACGAGATGATCAGTACATCGGCACCGTCCCGGAGCAGCTTGGCTTTGCCGAGTTCAAACTTGTAGTCATACTCGTCCAGGACCACAGGCACGTTGCCACGCAGGAGGCGCGCGTAGACGGGGCCGTTGTGTTCGGCAATGGCTGGAACCATCTGCTCGATGTCGATGGCGTCGCACGGATCGATGACCATCATGTTGGGCATCGCCCGCATCAGCGCCAAGTCCTCCGCTGCCTGATGGCTGGGGCCATATCCTGTCGTCAACCCGGGCAACGCACAGACGATTTTGACGTTCAGGTTGTCCTCTGCAATCGTTTGATGCATGAAGTCGTAAGCGCGACGCGTAGCAAACACTGCGTAGGTCGTGACGAAGGGAACTGCACCTTCGTGCGCAAAGCCTGCGGCCGCTCCCGTCAACAGTTGCTCCGCCATGCCCATTTGATAGTAGCGATCCGGGTAGGCCTTCGCAAAAATATGCAGATCGGTGTATTTGCCCAGGTCAGCCGTCATGCCGATGATGTCCTGCCGTTTGGCAGCCAGGGCTGCCAACGCGTGACCGAATGGCGCCGACCGCGTTGCCTGCCCTTCGCCAGCGATCGACGCAATCATGGCCGAGGTCTTCAGGCGGGGCTTGCCCGATTGAGTGTTGCTGTTCATGCTTTTCTCCCATCTTCGAGGGCCTGCAGGGCCAGTTGCCATTCGTGCGCATCCACCCGAATGAAGTGATTCTTTTCGCGTTGCTCAAGGAACGGCACACCGCAGCCCATCCGCGTGTCGCAGATGATCATTCGCGGCTGCGCTTCCTTATGCGCGCGGGCGTTGTCGAAGGCAGTCGCCACCGCATCGATGTCATTGCCGTCCACCCGCTGCACATACCAGCCAAATGCCTCCAGCTTCGGAACCAGTGGCTCGAATGCCAGAATCTGTGTCGACGGCCCGTCGGCCTGTTGGTTGTTCACGTCAACCATGGCGATCAGGTTGTCCAGCTTCCAGTGGCTGGCGGACAGGATGCCTTCCCAGATCGATCCTTCGTCCAGTTCCCCGTCCGAAAACAGGGTGTAGACGAATGCGTCGGAGTTCTTGCGCTTCAGACCCAGGCAACGGCCCACGGCAATCGTGAGGCCTTGGCCGAGCGACCCCCCGGACATCTCCATGCCCGGTGTGTAGCTAGCCATGCCCGACATGGGCAAGCGGCTGTCATCGCTCCCGTACGTTTCGAGCTCTTCGGCAGGCAGAATGCCCGCCTCGAGCAGCGCGGCATACAGCGCAATCGCGTAATGACCGTTGGAAAGCAGGAAGCGATCCCGCCCCTCCCACTGAGGATCTTCCGGGCGGTACTTCATCGCGCCGAAGTAGGCGACGGCAAGCACGTCCGCGATATCGAGAGCCTGGCCTACATAGCCTTGCCCCTGGACTTCTCCCATCAGGATGGCGTTGCGCCGGATGCGATAGGCGCGTTCGGCCAGCGAGACAGGCGCCTCGAGATTTGTACGACTCATGATTGACTCCGTTGGATGGTGGTTGGCTCAGCGATTCACAACTTTCGCCGGAACCAGAAATACGAGCAGCGCGCCGAATACGACCGTTGCCGAGATGAAGATCAGGCCCGCAGTTGACTTGCCAGTGAAGTCGTTGAGCCAGCCCACGATGGCGGGTGAGAAGAAGCCAGCCAGGTTTGCTACGCAATTCACCGCAGCGATACCTGCTGCTGCGGACATGCCACCAAGCACGGCCGTAGGAAGTGCCCAGAACTGTGATGACGAGGTCATGATCCCGGCAGCAGCAATGCAGAGGCAAATGATGGCTGCGGTGACACTGCCGAGCATTGGCAGCGTGGCGAAGCCAATTGCAGCCACCAGCATCGGAATTGCGAGGTGAAGACGACGCTCCCGCCGACGGTCAGCCGACAGGCCAACCAGCGGCAGTGCAACAATGGCGCACAGGTACGGTACGGCGGTAAGAATGCCAACCCACAGCGGGTCCGCGACACCAGTCTTGCGGATGATTGTCGGCAGCCAGAACGTCAACCCATACTGGCCCAGCACCACGCAGAAGTAGATGGCAGCCATCAACCACAGGCGACGATCCGCCATGAACGCACGAATCGAAACGTGCTGGACCTTCTGGGCGTTATCACCCTCCACATTACGCAGGAGCAGCGCCTTTTCCTGGTCTGTGAGCCATTTGGCGCCCTGAATGCCATTGTCGAGGTAGAACAGAATGGCAACACCGAGAACCAGAGAAGGCAATGCCTCAACCAGGAACAGCCACTTCCAGCCGGCCAGGTCATGCGCACCATGGAAAGCATGCATGATCCAGCCCGACAGTGGTCCGCCCACGATGCCAGCCAAAGGAATCGCCATGAAGAACATCGACAATGCCTTGGCGCGTCGCTCCGACGGGAACCAGTACGTAAGGTAGAGGATGACACCAGGCGCAAAGCCGGCCTCGGCAACACCGAGCAAGAAACGCAGTACGTAGAACTGCGTGGGCGTGCTGACAAACGCGAATCCCGCTGAGATAACCGCCCACGTCAGCATGATGCGCGCCAGCCAGTTGCGTGCGCCTACCTTGTGCAAGATGACGTTGCTCGGTACTTCGAAGATAAAGTAGCCCAGAAAGAAAATGCCGGCGCCGAGGCCGTAGATGGTTTCGCTGAACTGCAGATCGTTCAGCATTTGCAGCTTGGCAAATCCCACATTGACGCGATCAAGGTACGCCCCCAGGTAGCACAGCATCAGGAACGGAATCAGTCGCCGCATCACCTTGCCGTAGGTGCGAGACTCGAACGTGGCTTCTTCGGCGCGTTGTGTCACCACGCCAGGCCCTACGGCCGACGCTGCATATTTGGTCTTCATGGATGTCTCCTGCCGGTGCCCCGGGTGGTCCCGGGTGCTTTGACATGGTGGGAAGGCGGCCCTCGGGCCGCTATCAGTGAATCAGCATGCCGCCGTTCACATCCAGCGTGATGCCAGTGAGGTATGTTGAAAGATCGCTGACCAGGAACAGGCACGCGTTAGCCACGTCGGCGGCATCGCCAAGGCGTCCAAGCGGAATGCCCTTGATGATGTCCGTGCGCATTTCTGGGGTCAGCTTGTCGCCCGTAATGTCGGTTTGAATCAGTCCCGGGGTTACCGAGTTCACGCGGATACGATCGCTGCCAAATTCCCGGGCCATGGCTTTTGCCAGCCCGAGAACGCCGGCCTTCGCCGCGCTATAGTGCGGACCACCGAAGATGCCGCCGCCGCGTTGCGCGGATACCGACGACATGCAGACAATGCTCCCGCCCTTCTGCTCCTTCATTTGCGGGAGTACCGCCTGTGACATGTACAGCGTGCCGCGGAGGTTCACGTCGACCACCGCATCGAAGTTGGCGGCACCGATATCCAGTGTGCGGATCGGCTGCGTGATTCCTGCGTTGTTGATGAGACCATCAATGCGGCCATAGCGTGCGATGGTGGCCTGCACGGCAGCGTCGCATGATGCCTTGTCCGTGACGTCGCATCGCAGTCCCAAGTGGCCTTCACCCAGATCGGCGGCCGCCGCCTGGGCGGCGTCGAGTTGCAGATCAACGATGACGACCTTGGCGCCTTGATCCGCCAGCGCCCGGGCGGTCGCTTTGCCGATACCACGAGGCGACGCTGCGCCCGTAACGATGATGACTTTGTTCTCGACCAGCATCTCATGTCTCCTTGGTTATGCCTGGTGTGTTGATGGGTCGAGTTTTGTCTCTGGAGCGCTTCCGATCAATGCATTCGATGTCAACTATTGCTGAGAAATTTTCAGTTATCGAGGGTTGTCGAGATGAGGGAAAACCCGCATCAATCCGCGCCCTCCTGACGCCGGTTGACCTCCCGATCAAGCCAGGTAAGGAAGCGCTGAATCCGAGGCAAGTCGGCATTTTGGGCTGGATAGACCACATGATGGCTAACAACTTCCACTGAGTATTGCTCCTCGAACACTGGTACTAACGTCCCCTTTTGAAGCATCACCGACGCCAGCAGTGAACTCTCCAGCGCAACCCCGAGACCGAGCGCAGCCGTTTCAAGTGACATGTATGAACGGTCGAAAGCGAAATCGAAGTTCTTGTGCATCGCCGGCACGCCGAACCGCGCAAACCATTGCTCCCATCGAATCAGGGGAGTTTCGGAATTGATGAGCCGTCGCTTCACAAGGTCGGCGGGTGTCTGAACCGGATTTTTGCTCAGGTAACCAGGCGACGCGAGTGGGAGAATCCGTTCATGGCGAAGCGTTTTCACCTCGAGGTCTCGCCAGTGCGCGTGGCCGTGTCGTACATCCACGTCATAGAAACCAGCGGTGAAGGACACATCCTCGTAGGAGCACGACAAGTTGATCTGTATATCGCCGTTGTCAGCCTGGAAAGACTCCAACCGTGGAAGCAACCACATTAATCCGAAACTTGGACTGGTGTGAACGCGCAGGATGTCGATGGCTGCAGGTGTGGACGCGCGCTCGGTTGCCCTGTTGAGCTCCGCCAGAGCGCCGGTGATGTCCCGCAAGTACTGCTCGCCCACGGGTGTGAGTACAAGTCCTCGACCTTGGCGAAAGAACAACGGCTGGCCGATCGCTTCCTCCAGATTGGCCAGTTGATGACTGACCGCGGAAGCAGTCAAACCAAGTTCGTCGGCGGCCTTGCTGACGCTTCGATTTCGCGAAACGCTCTCAAAGGCAACGATGCTCTTCATTGGCGGGATGCGCATTGAGTTCCTTGGTAACGAGCTCTTCGGCCATTATCGCGCATACAAGCATCCGCCTCGTAGGGCGGAGGGCGGGGTGTCCCACTCTGCGTCTGACCGATAGACGTCACAAACTCGCCATTCACAGCTACCGGCCGAACGACGGTGATGGGTCGTCAGTTGCCCCCGGGCTCCGCAAGGGCTTGTCATGTGGGCCCGAGGACGGAGACCAGCCAGAAGCGGTCGGTCGACCACGCAGTCGGAATCGGCGACAATCACGTCGAGTTAGCATATTCCGCGCGACCATGTCCAATGACCAAAGAAATGTTTGCCAGCGATTCGGTACAGAATACATGCCGCCTGAGGCGAGCCAGAAGGTAGGGATCTCGCTTGGATCCCTTGGAAATGTGCCGCTTCACGCGGTTCGGCTATCCCCGGAAAACGGTACGTGCGGTTGGTATATTTACGGTGGCGAGTACTCGCCGGACGCTGACTTCTATCAGCCGCTTCATGTCGCCCACTTGATCGAGCGCTGTCCGAACATCGTCCCTTACTTGGCGCTGCCGCCGGGATGGCGTGTATTGCTTGCGCCGGACTATGAGGATGTCTGGTTCGATGGTGAACTGCTGAAGAACGTCATTGATAGCCTGTAACGGCCAATAGCGGCCGTCCAGTTCGCTAACGTCAACGTTGCGCGCACGTTACACCCCACTTCGGCGGCGCAATTATCTTGCCCCCTTTGCTAAACTGTTCAGCGTTCAAATTCGGTGCAATAACGGCCGTAAAAATCGGCAGGAGCTATTTTGGGGCGCGCACTAATAGGAATCGGATTATTCCTGATTTTTGGCGGGGCCTATGGCCTATTCGATGTATCATCGCTGTTCGCCCTAAACGAGTCCCAGCGCAAGGAAGCGCAAAAATACGCGGCTTGGCGTTGCGGTCGAGCTACCTTTTCCACAAACGAAGAGAGACGAAGCGCTGAATATTTCTGGCTTACGCACCGCACAAGAAAATGGTGCCTGATCGCGATCGCTGTAGGTCTGCTAACTTTGCTTTCAGGTATCATCTATGCGAGCGTCGAAGTTAGCCATACTTGAGAGACCTCCGTTCCCGCATAAGCGCAGAATCACCTCTTACTCCCATGCGTTTGGAGGACGGAGGCCGGCCAAAAAAAGCTCATTAATTATGGCGTAGCGGATGACGAGTATGCCAAATCTGTCGCCAGAAGAAGACAAAGTCCGTGTCGCGATGCGACCCTGTCGACGTTGGCTGCTACGCTTTCAGCATCCCAATCTGTATCGAGCAAAGCCTGATGAATACAGGAAGGCGGTCAACACACCTCTCATGGATCTTGCTAGCCGGTCTGGCTGGATGTGCGTTGGCACCAAGTGCTTCACTGACACTGCCGGAAGCTATTGCACAATCCGATTCGCAAGCTTTTCTCCTCCATCCAAAAGAGGTCGCTCGGGCCTTTAACATCGAACTCACTCTGATCGATCCACCGCCCGCTAGTCTTTCTGCCCCCGGCCTCGTACCTCAGGCCTACCAAGCGCGGGCATTAAACCCTATGATGCGAGATACCGTTCGCTACCACGTTGTCCGCGATAACAGTACCGCCGTCACACGCGCTGCATTTTCATTTCAATTGACGGGCGAGTCCTGCGTGAAAGAAATAGATGTGTTCTCGGTCGCCAAGGGTTTCTCTATCTTCCATGGGTCACCATACGCTCCTGGTCGACACTGGAATCGCAGAGCAGGAAAAGCAGAGATGCTTCTCACATTCGACGCGAGCAGCGGTTGCCTTTCGTCAGCACAGATGTTCGACGAATCATAAACGATCGGGCGCCAGTTGAATGCCCGGTTTTGGGGATTGCGACCGGCCGCTTCGGGTCGGCCACGGACCCTCAACGCCGCGATATTCGGCCGCGGTGGTAACGGGCACTCCTCTGCCGTCCATTGACACCGCCAACTGGATCATGTCCGATCGACGTGCTGCAATTGCGCTTTAGCCAGATTGATCATCCGCAGCGCCTCTAGAAAGATGCCATCAATGTTCTTGCCGCTCTCAGTGACGGATGCCGACGCCCGGTCCGCCGCAATGCCTTCCGCCATCTCAAGCAACATACCCGGGCGGTCGGATTCCAGCCGCTGCAACAGCATGTGCAGAATATAGACACACGCGCCGACTTGATTGTCCTGAGTGGAACTCATGAATTCACCTCGTCTGCTAGTAGGAAGATCCAATCCTAACGCGGAACTCACCTGCTTTTTGTAGGTAGGAACGGCTGGGATGGGTCGACTGGAAACGACAGGACTGAGCGATGATCTTCTCCGCGCCCCGGGGCTGCTGCCGTTGACACCGTCCAGACACTCGCCGTCGACACAGGCCTTGACAACGGGGTTCCACCATTCTAGTTTACGGGAATTACCATCCATTAAACTGGAAGCATGGATATCAACACGGTCATCGCCCAGCGTCTGAAAGAACTTCGCGATTCGCAAGGCTGGTCGCTCGACGTGCTGGCTGAGCGCAGCAAAGTTAGCCGCTCCGCCATTTCCCTGATCGAGCGTGGGCAGAGCAGCCCCACCGCTTCCGTCCTGGACAAGCTCTCTGCCGCGTTGAACGTCACGCTTGCTTCTCTGTTCGAGCAAAAGGCCGAGGTTGCCGCGGACCCATCGCCAATGTCGCGCGCCAACGAACAGGCCGTCTGGACCGATCCGGCGTCAGGATACGTCCGTCGCAACCTGTCGTCCGCCGCGCCGTCTCCGATCCAACTCGTCGAAGTCAGTTTTCCCGCTGGGCAGCGCGTTACATACGAGACGGGGGCCCGGGAAACAGAGGTTCATCAGCAGGTCTGGATCATCGAAGGGACCATGGAGATGGCCGTCGGCGACACGGTTTGGCGCCTTGAAACAGGAGACTGTCTATCCATGCGCCTTGACGTGCCGATCACGTTCCGAAATCCGACTACAAAGGCTGCGCGCTACCTCGTGGCGCTCGCGAATATGAATAATAACTTCAGGGTAAACAGATGATCGGCACTGTGACTATACGGCGTGTCTGTGCGGAAGACGCTCAGGCTTGTGTGGACGGACTCGCGGACGTGCTCATTGATTGCGTAGAGGGTGGTGCGTCGATAAGCTTCATGCTGCCTATCGGACGAGAAAAGGCCATTGCGTTCTGGCGCGAAGTTGCTGATGAAGTTCAACAAGGCGCGAGAATCTTGCTCGTCGCCGAGGATGAAGCGGGCCAGATTGTAGGCACGGTGCAAGTCATCACCGCACAGCCGGAGAATCAGCCGCATCGCGCCGATATCGCCAAGATGCTCGTGCACCGGCGCGCCCGGCGAAACGGCGTCGCGCAGCAACTTATGATTGCTGCCGAGGTGGCCGCGCGGCAGGAGGGCAAAACCGTTCTGGTTCTCGATACCGTCACGGGCGGTGCGGCAGAACGTCTCTATCAGCGAGTCGGCTGGCACCGCGTGGGAGACGTTCCGAACTATGCCTTGATGCCTACCGGCGAACTCTGTGGAACGACGTTCTATTGCAAGCAGATTTGATCAGCCTCCCGCTTTCTTATCTGCGTGACACGAACGGCGCGAAGAACCATGTCGTCACTGCAACCAAAGACCAGTCATTCGTTTCACGCGGCTAGACTTCGGTGCCACTCACATCGAGCTACAACATGGACTTGAGTAGGACTCTCGTTATCGGCAATTCGGGGTCGGGAAAAAGCTGGCTTGCCGAGCGCATCGCGAATCGTGTTACTGCGCCTTGGGTAGACCTCGATTTGATCCATTGGGAACCAGGGGGGTACAACATCGCCCGGCCTCCCGAGCATGCCATTGCCCTCACCAAGGAGGCAGGGGCATCGCACCGCTGGGTCATTGAGGGTATCTACGGATCGCTCGTAACAGCGGTCGCGCTAAATGCGACTGCACTCGTCTGGTTATGTATTGATGAGACGGACTGCATCGCCAACATCCGACATCGCGGCGTGCGGCGCGGAGGAAGTGAAGAGTCCCTCAATGCGTTGTTGAAGTGGTCGGAAACCTATAGAACGCGTGAAGGCTCGAGCTCGTACTCGGCACACAAGGCAATCTTTGACGACTTCTTTGGCGTGAAGATATGCTTGTGCAACAGGAGCGAGGTGACAGCGTTCGCCAATTCAGTCGGCCCCATGCAGCTGGGTTGAAGGCGGCGGGGGTTTTTGCTTTGGGAAGAAACCAGGGACCACTTAGGGACGATGGCGGCCTTGCGTAGTCCCAAAAGACTCATGCATCTCCAACCACCACAGGAGCACTGATTGCTACCCCTCATCCTCTTGCTCGCGATGCCATGCGACGAACGTATGTATTCCGCGCAGGATTCTGGTCTATCAGACCTGACTCATGGTGCTAAGGAGTGAACTTCAAGCCCCAAGTGTCCTAGTAAGGCGCTTTTATTTTCTCGAACCTATATGCATTGAAGTCATGGAGCAGACACATATCTCGCAACCCTCCTGAGTCAACGCCAGCTCCAAATAGCCGACCTGACTCAATCCAAACGAGCCGCTTTCCATCGACATCCGCCCACGACCAACTCGGCATTGCTATTGAGCGTCCCGTCGCTGGGTGCAATAGCTCGTGGCGCTCTCGACTTCCGTGTACACGCTTGCGTAGCCGCCATCGTAGCCCGATTGGTTTCTCGAAATGGACAATGGCACCCTTCCCAATCCAACGGGAATCCATTCGCTGCCAACCGTCCATCTGCAGCCGGATTTCATACAGATCGGTTTGACCTATTGGAGGAAATTCGTGCCACGGATAGGTTCTTGTGCGCTGGGCTTTGGATTGGTCACGGACGATAGTGTGCCCATAGCCGTCGTTTAGCCAATACTCGTGCCGGGAAACAAATAGACCACCACCATGCCAGGTGTCCCCTTTGGCCAGGAGCGTTTCGGCCTTGAGATACGGCGCACGCGAGATTGCCGTATAGGAACCTTGGCTCTCGGTTCCCCACTTTCCGGTGATCGCAAAATAGATGAGGTAACTGCCGTCGGGTGACAAGTCCGAGCGTCGCTCATCAATTCGTCCGTTGAACCACTGTCCAACCTCGAACCTGTCGCGCCTCCTGTCCCAGCCAATCAATGCCGTCTTTTTCGATGGGCCGCGGCGTATCACAACCGCGGAACGCGCCTCACGCGCCATCAGAATATGAACGCGTGCGGGCGGCGGTGGACGTTTTTTGGGTTCCTCCATTGTCATGCCCCCAGCTTCCTCTTGGCAGCGCGCCGGCCACCAGCAGCTTCCATTTCAGCCCTGTACAACTTGCGTTTGGCTACGTGTTCGCCAAGCGAAATATCCGGCCACTTTCCCCATCCTCGATTCTTCCGCCTCGCGATCCCGGCACGGAGTTCCGTAGTGACTAGCAACTCATTCTCGAACTGCGACTTCAGCGATTCAAGAGGCTGATTCTGGGTTCTGCGCGCAATCCTTGCGAAGGTGCGTTTTCGCTTCGGGACACAGCTTCCCCTTTCTCCGTGGTTTGGCCGGTGGTCCTTGGCATAGCTCAGCCGCTTCTTTTCCTGCGGTGTTTTGAAGTTGCCCATTCTTTGCCAAACTTGGTTGCCAGTTTTGTTCAGGGACCGCTGCCGTCAGCGACGTCCACTCAACGGAGTTTAGGGTTTTCCCTGTGCGCGATTGCGCGCTAGCCTTCTGCTATTTCTAGCGCAAAATATATCAAAAATGTAAGATTCAAGCACGCTGCCAGCTTACCTGTTGACCGATCTTGCTTGCCGGGATTGAATTCATTGTCGGATTTTCTCCTATCGGCACGACGCTATGATTTCGCACACTAACCTCCTCGCACCTAAGGATATTCCGTCTAGCATGGTCGTCGAGCTGCAGAAGTGGAACAACGGCAAGGGCATCGATCTTGAATCCTGGACCAATTGCTCCGGAAGTTTCTCTCTTGCAGTGGGGTACACTACGATTTTTTGGCCAGAGTTTGTAGAGTTCGATGGATATATTCTGCGTGGCGGCTTTTGTGAGAACACGCTCAGATCATTTGAGTCTGCAGATGGTTACGACAGGAAAGCTGTCTAGAGGGTGATGAACCACCTGCACATCGCTGATATCCAGCACTATGGCTGCGAAGATATTTCGCGAGACAAGCTTCAAATTCTAGGATCTTCTCTTCAAGAAAGATATTCAGTAAAACTGAAGGCTCAATTCCCACACACTCCATGCGTCGTCGAATTCTATCAGCCTGAAAGCGTTGATGATCTTTGGGGATATCAATTATCGTTCTGGCAAGAGAAGCATGATTCGACGCTGAGATAAACCTGCGATGTGCGTAAACAGCGAAAGCTGGGAGACGCGTACCCACCTGAATCGGAACCGTCTCTAAAGGCGCTCTCAATGACCGCTTCGGAGAGATCTGGCAGGCTGCTTGGGGTCGCGAGTCGCCGACTAAGCTGGGCCAGCCTGCGAAACATGGGCCGAGTTCGGCCAGAAGCCAGCATTCTCGCCCCGAACTGTGGTTCTCGGCCTGGAAGCCGCCATTCAAACAGAGGGTTGCCGCTTGGCCCGACGACAGACACGAGCGCTGCATTCGCTCCTGCGTCTTGTGGGGACGGGCGCCTCGTCCGACGGAGTCCGAGTTCACCCACGTTATCTGCCCAGCACTCACGATTTCCCGGTCAAAGGCGCTTCCGCCAAAAGTCTTTGCGCGCCTACACGAAATCGGCTCTGCGTACCTTTGGCATGTCATCGTATGCCTTCAGAATGGTCTCCATGGGAGTCCGCTTCGTATTTTGGAGCGAGTACACGATCTTGAGCCACATCACCGCGCGAGTCGCCTGCCCTTCTTCCTTGAACTCCTCGGCTATAAAAAGCGAGCGTGATGTTAGCACACCAGCGCTAACGGGTAGGCTAAATTTCAACATCGTGCCTTATTAATTCATCGTGCCTTATTTATTTTTGCACCCAAGGCGCGAAGCTCTTTGTGGACAGATCAAACACCTTTATTGACTCTCCAGAATCCTCAATAAGTTCACACCTCCAAATTCGATCGCTAGCGGCCAGCGCCACGGCCACAGCCAAATTCTTAAAACCTGCACAAGCCGCATGACTCGCGTCGCCAACCACTCTGCTATGGCAGGCGTTTGAAGCGGTATATTGCGAAATACTTTGCGGTACCAGTCGGTAACCCGCCAAAACGCAGACTCATGTGAACTTGCATTCCGCGCTCTAACAGGAGATTACCCTCGGAGTCGAGCCTCAACACGACAAAAGAATCCGAACGATTCGGACCGAACTCCGACCGTCCCCCAGCACCTTCCCCTCCCCAAGAAATCATCCCTCTCTCACCGGTACAGACAAACTTCGTCTTGTCTTCGAACGAGGAAGCAAACTCAATCGTGTTCTCGTTCTGAAAATGCAGATGAATCTTCGCCAGGCGGCCCTCCATGTGGACTTGCGCATACGTCGGGGCCGTATACCTACCATCACTTGCCCGCGAGGCATCTAACACGACTTGTCCCTGCGTGGCATCCCGATAGGGGAATACGTCCGACATCCGCCGTTTTGTTGCCGCCTGTTTCGCGGTCGAATCCCCGTACACAAGGACGCCGACACCCTCATACCGTCCACTGAGGTTCGGACACTGGTAGTTTGTGTAAGTGACAGGATCGAGATTAGTGCCGCCAGCACCAGGGTACGTGGGCGGCGAATGGACGCAAGCAGAGCAACCGAAGAATAGGATTGTGAAAACTATGCGAGCTCTTATCATCTTTCGTTTTTCGTCTGTTGTACGTCATTGCGCAATACAGACCAGTCTATCCCATATTGGTTGAGTAGCGTCACAGCAGCAAATGGCGCTGCCAGTGGAATATCAATGTCTGTCTGAATTTCAAACATCGCCCGCTGAAACGAGGTCATTCCTTCCTTCAAATTACCAAGGCGATCATATGCCGTCAGACTTCCAAGATAATCATGAGGCCCCGCAAACGATTCGAGCACTCGATCAGTGAACGTACGAGGCAAGTATGGTGAGCCGGCAAGAGTTCCGGGCAGACCTTGGAATCCGCCGGTAAGCCCACCCTCGTTGTTCAAAACATCAACTAACGACCAAAACTGGTTGGTATTGGGATTGATCACAGTCCCAGTGAAATCCCAAGCACCATCAGCCCGCTGCACAACGGCTCCGTATTTCCGCAAATCATCAATACTAATGCGAGTCCCCGCGAGCTTTATCCCGTCACCGTCTATTCCGCCGCTCAGACCGCTATCGTTCGAAACCAAGGAACTTCCATCATCCTTGGTGTCGTATACGCCCTTGAAACGCTGCGAGGATTCAATCTGATCCTGACGCATTGCGTCAGCCGCCCACGCGACCGCTGCGGTAACGAAGCCCGTGATCGCCCCTGTTTTACAGTCTCCTCCCTGTAGTGCCGCAGTTCCGCAGCCAGAGGCGGTGGAGGCCAACAACCTGTCGATACCGTAATTGGATCCGAAGTAGCCCGCAACACCACCTGTGACTGCTCCAGCTAAGCCCGCCGCAGCCAACTGCCCGATGGACAATGTTCCAGTCATACCGATCTGGGTAACAGTACTCGACACCATCCCGGCAAGCGCGCCCGCAATTGCTAGATTCGCAATCCCTCCCGCTGCAAAGGCGGAGCTGGCGAGCAGCCCGCCTGCCGCGGTAGCTTCGATAATCGACCCAGTCGCTATAAGCGTCGCCATACCGGCCTCTGCCGCTGCGATCTGTGCCGCCGCGATAGCCGCTGACGCAGCACCTGCCGTCACTACGGCAAGGGCCACGGCCGCCACGATTGTGATGATCGTGCCAAGAATGCCGAAACCCTTCTTCTCCTTGATAAATCGCGTGTGGATGTCGTCGGCGACCGTGCCTTCCGTGTAGTTCAGCCCCAGGCTTTCCTTGAGCTGCGCCACCAGCGCGGCGCTGGCGTCCGCGTCGACCGAGCCGTCGGCGCGGGTCACGCGGAACGCGTCGTTGATGGCCCGAATGCTGTCGGCTTCGATGTCCATGTGCATCGCCGACAGGAAGCCGCCGGGTTGCACCACGGTGCCGGTCACCACGTTCCAGCCGCCCTGCGCCTTGTAGGCGTTGGTGCCGATCGACACCACATTCGGGCTCAAGTCGATGCTTTCGGCCTTGACCGTCAGCGTGTCGCGAGCAATGACCTGGCCGGTGTTTCGAAGCTGCCCGTCGACGGTCAGCTTGATGTTCTCGCCGCTGATCGTGCCACCCGTGGGCACAGCCAGCGCCTGTGCATAGCCTTCAGGCAGGTAGACCTGCGGCACGAGCGCATTGACGCTCGGGCAAATCGTGCTTGCCAGCGTGCATCGGGGGTCGGGCACCGCCTGCTCGACGTACCACAGCATCGGCGCGTCCAGCGCCTTCACCTGGTCCACGCTCAGGGCCTGGCCCAGCGCCAGATTGTGTTCCTTCGCGTAGTCAGCCGCGTTTTTGTAGAGCGCCAGTTTCTCCTGATCGGTCACCGACAGGTTGTTCTGGCTGTCCCACGACAGGCCGCTGATGAAGCTTTCCTGCCCGGTTTGCGCCAGCGCAGCCTGCTGCAGTTTTTGCGCTTCGGTATACGGGTCGTAATAGAACGTCACGTCGCCCGGGCGCAGTTCTGGCGGCAGTTGCGCCAGCAGGCTGTCGGGCGTCACGCCAGCCAGCACCCCGGTAGCCGGGTTCGGGTTGACGTACTGCGCGCGGTCGTTCGAAGTCGTCGGTGTGGTCACCGGCGTTCCGTCCGGCTTGGCATTGAAATGCCAGTCGACGGCAGGCGGTGTCGTGGCCGTTGGCGCGGTCGGCGTGGCCACCACCACCGGCGTGAATTGCCACGGTGCGGTCGGGTCCGACGTGACCGGCGTCGTGGGCGGTAGCGAACCAGCCGGCACGGGTGCCGGGCCAAGCGGGATAACCTGCTGTGGAGGCGCGATCGGCGGCGTCGGCTGGTTCGGACTTGTGATGCCGTTGACCATTGACGCACCGGTCAGGTCGACGGCTTCGCCCAGCAGATTGCCAGTATTCACGATCTGGCCACCGGAATTGACGGTCAACGCGTTGCCCGCCTGGATGCCGGACGCGATGCTGCCCAGCACCGAGCGGCCACCCGTGTCGTGCCAGCGGTCGCCGCCACTGCGATCCTCCTGCCAGCGCCCGATCCAATCGGCATTGAGCGCGATGGCGGTGTTGTCCACCCCGCCGCTGGCCTGCACGTTGACGTTGCGGCCACCGCTGATCAGGGCGCCGTTGTTGCTGAGCGATCCGGTCTGGATCGTGACATCACGCGCGCCAGAAATTACCGCGGCCGGACCGGCGGCGGCGTCCTCGGTGGCGCGGCACTGGCTGTTGCCATAGGTGCCGCCAGGATTGCAGCCGCCCGCATACGCCGGGTTCTGACCGCCATAGCTCTTGTTCAGCTTGATCGGATCGAGCGACTGGTTGACCAGCGCCGCCGCCGTGATCGAGACATCAGCGGAGATCGACTGGATCGCACCGGCCCGGTTGGTCACGGTGCCGCCGGTCGTGATGTCGACATTGCCCTGAGCCGCGAGCGTGGCATTGAGGTTCTGCACGCCGCCGGCATTGATTGTCAGCGTGTTGCCCGCGGCGATAGTGGACGGCGTCTGCTTCCAGTCGACCGACTGCACGGTCTGGTAGCTGTCATCCGGGCAATCGCCGCCCGGCACACAGCCCAGTTTGGTCGAAACGCTGACTTCGTATACGCCCTTATTGGTGAAGGTGCCAGGGGTGGTGATCTTGACATTACCGGCTGCGGCGATATCGCCCGCGTTGGTAAGGTCGCCGGTGCCGTTCAGGGCCAAGTTGCTGCCCGACGTGATTTGGCCCGCCTTGCCCAGTTGGGACGTCACCGACGATTGGCTGGGTGTAGCGACTTGTGCACCGTTAGCATCGATGCCGATCGCCATCGGCACCGCCGTGTACCGCGGGGCACCACAACTATCACCCGAGCATGATGGCGGCAATTTGCCATACATGAGTTGATCGAAGCCGGACATGGAACTGCTGCCAGGCTGCGCCATAGCCTTCAGTTGCGCCATGAAGGCATTCAGGTCGACCTGATTCACGGTATCCGTGACGCTGTTCAGCAGGGTGGCGGAGCGGCCGTTATCGAGACTCCCAACGTTGAGCGTGACGTCCTTCGCGCCCGAAATAATGCCACCCTTGTTCGACAGCGCGCCAGCCGTGATGCTCAGATCGCCGCCACTGACGATCTGGCCCGCAGTCCCATCCTTCTGACTGACGATGGCGCGGTCGACGGTCGGCAGCGCCAGGACCGGCACAGGGATATTACTGACGGAGTCACCCGAGCCCGGATCGGCACCCAGGTGCCATTGCGGCAAGTAGTAGGTCGAGCCGCTTTCTCCATCGCCATAGTGGGGGATGTAGCCAAGAACCGGCGAGATGGTCTTGCCGTCAGCGTTGCGCGCCAGGTCACCCAACGTGACGTTGGTCGGCAGCCCTGTCGTCGTGTTTCCCGAACAGGACTCACCACCGCAATCCGGGATGATCAGCGGCGCGTAACTGCCGATCACCGCCGAGTTGACCAGCGCCTCGTTGCTGACCTTGCCCGTCGTGCTGCCCCCATCCACCGGCCCGGCACGATCGTTGACTACCGCGCCCGCCGCGATGTGCATGTCGCCATTGGCGCCGATCACGCCGGCCACGTTGGTAACCGTGCCGCCGATATCGATCTTCAGGTTGCCGTTGGCCTGGGTCTTGGCGCCGGTATTGTCGAAATTGCCGCCGGTGATGGCGATATTGCCCAGCGCCTCGGCCACGCCACGGTTGGTGATGTTGCCGTCCAGGGCGAGGTCGCCATTGGCGTGCAGCGTGCCCGTATTAGTCAGGTTGCCGGACGACAGCGACACATTGGCGCCGCCGATGATCTGCCCGGTATTGGTCAAGGTGCCAGCGGTGGCCAGCGACAGGTCGCCCGCCTTCTGGATCGTGCCGATGTTGCTGATGCCCTGGCTGGCATTGAGGACCACACTGCCGCCCGGTACCGTCCACGTGCCGGTGTTGTTGATCGCCAGTGCGCCCAGCGTCAACGTGCCATTGGCGTCCAGCTTGCCCGTGGCCATGGCCGATGGGTCGAATACCTGGTTCGGCGCATTGAGTGTCAGGTTGTTGCCCGCCAGCACCTGACCGCCGACGTTGTTGAAGCTGCCGTTGCCACCGAGCACCGTGAACGCGAGATTTCCGCTCAGCGGATTCTGGCCGCTGAGGTCGCCGGCAAACAGCGTACCGCCCGAGTTGTTCACCAGTGCACCGGCCGACACCGTGAGTGTCTGGGCACCCGACAGCAGACCGGCCGCATTGTCGAACGCGTTGCCAATCGTCGCATTGACGCTCTGCCCGCCCAGTACGCCCCGGTTGGTCAGGTTCGCCACGTTTAGCGTAACGGCATTGCCAGCCAGCGTCCCGGTGTTGGTCACCGAGCCGCCCGACACCTGCAGTTGCTGCACGGCCGCCGTCCCGCCTGCATTGCTGACGGTCGTGCCGCTCAGCTTCACGTTGGTAGCCGTGGTATCGCCGGTCAGCGTCAGGCCGCGCGTGGCGGCCACATCCAATGTGCCGCTGACGGCGTTCTGCTGGCCTTGTGGCGCGCCAATCGAGACATCGCCACCGCGCAGCGTGGCGTCCTTTCCCACCCAGGTGAGTTCTCCGACCTTCAACGTCCGCCCCGCGGACGCGCCGAGGTTCCCGCCCACCAGCGTGCTGCCAGATAGCGTGGCATCCTGCGCGGCCGTGACGTTGGCATTGCCAAGGCTCGTCAGCGACCCGCTGATCATGGCCGACCCCGCCGCAGCCGACACGCTGGCGTTGCCGCCGCTCGACAGGCTACCCGAGACGTTCGCGTTGCCGCCGGCCGAGATGGCGGTATTGCCGTCGCTGGTCAGAGCACCGTTGACCGCGACATTACCGCGCGTGGCCGTGATGGTGGTATCGCCCGCGCTTTGGGCCTGGCCGCCCACGGTCACATCCTGCGCCGCCTTCAGCACGATGCCGGCATTGCTGCCGATCTGACCGCTGGTGGTAATGCTGCCAGTCTGGGCCGTGACGTCGAGTTGGGCCGTGGCCACGACCTGACCACCCAGGCTGACATCGGTCCCCGCCTTTACGCTGAGCGTGCCGGGCGAGACCACGTTGCCTGTGGTGGTGACGCTACCGTCTACGCCGGTCAGCGAGACATTGCCCGTGGTACTGCCCGCAGCACCGTGAATCGTCAGATTGCGTTGCGTAGCCAGGTTCAGGTCGCCGGCCGAGACCGCGCTACCGTCGATGACCGCATCGCGCGCGGCTTGCAGCGCAATAGTTCCGGGCGACGTTACATCGCCGCCCAGGCGGATATCGCCCTGCCCGTCCTGCCCCGCCGCCTTGACCACAATGCTGGCGCCGTTGATGGCACCGCCAACATCCACATTGGTCGCTGCGTCGAGCGCAACGGCGTCCTGTGCCTTGACACCACCCGCGCCACGGATGGCGCCACCCGACATCACGGTGACGCCGCGCCCCGCCTCCAGCGTGCCACCCAGGGTCACATCGCCAGCCGCGTTGACCGTATAACCCGCCTCGGCGCGGCCGTCGCCCGATGCCTCCAGCGTACCGGCCGCGTTCAGCGCCGCCGCTTGCTTCGCGTAGGTGCTGCCCACCTTCACGTTGCCCGACGCGTCGATGGTGAGATTGCCCGCCGACGCCGCGAGGTTGCCATCGGCGCGAACCCCCACGCCAACGGCCGTGCTGACGATGCGGATCTGCCCGGCGTTCATCGCCCCGAAGGCCGTCGCATCGATCGCCAGACCGTTCGTGGCCGAGGTGTTCGTGGCCGCATTGTTGGCGCCGGTGGGTGTGGTCGTGAACCCGTCGCCGTCGGGCTTGACCAGTTGGCGACCGGCAACGAGGTTGATCTGGCGGCCCGCGTTCAGCGCCGCATCGACACCGATCGACTCGCCGATCAGATTGATGTTGCCGACCGTGCCTTCGATGCCGGTGCTGGGCGATCCAGGCGTCGGGTTACCGATCTGGATGCGGCCGCCTTCGACCAGGAATCCCGCCGATGCGGCGGCGTCGAAGCTTGTGGCGGCGCCCGTGGCCGAAAGCCACTGCGGCGTGCCGGTCGTCAGGGTGACCTGCGACGTGTTGGTGAAGCCTGCGCCGTTGGTATAGACACCCCCCGGTGCGGCCACTACCACCCCGGCTTTTGCGCCGAACACCTCGACCATGCCGTTGATCTGCGCCGGCGCATTGCTGGTCACCTGGTTGACGATCAGACGCGCCGGCCCCGACGTTGCGAGATTGGCATTGGCCGCCACCTGGCCGCCCAGGAATGCCCCACCGCCGGTGGCGCTGTTGTTGAGGATCAGCCCGATCGGATCCACAACGAACGAGCGGTACTGGTTCAGCGAGATGCCCTGGGCATTCGGCGTGGTAATGCCCACGACTGGCACGCCGCCCTGCGGTGCGCCGGAGCCCGTCGTTACCGAGATCGTCGGCGTAAATCGGATCGGCGCAGTCGGATCCGTCACTGGCGCGGCCATGGCCTCGGCGGGGCCAAAGCGCAATACCACCGGCAACTGGTCCATCGCCCAGCGCAGCAGCCCCTGTCGCACCGCGCCAACATGCGTGGCGAAGGCATCCACCGGCATTGCACCCGCACCGAGCACACCTGCCGCCTGCCTGGACTGCTGCAACGTGATTGACATCGGCCCGATCCACAGCGTCGTGGCCAGACATGCCGCCACGGCACGCGCCGCCAGGCTGCGGCGGCCACGGTCGGCCAGCGACAGGTCGGCCGGCACGTCCGTGGGAACGTCAGCGGAGGTCGAGGAAACAGGGTACAGCGTGGCCGAGCGGTCGCGTTGCATGGTAGGGCTGAACAGCAGCTTCAGACGAAAGACTGGGAACGGTGGCGTGAAACGCCACCTGCGATTCGGGGCACAGCAAGGACTGCGCGATTACTGGGTGATCTTTGCCTTGGTCAGCAGGCTCGTGACCAGGGCCAGCGTGGCGCGCTCCAGCGCCTGCGCCTGCAGCGCCTGCCGGATGCCGGGCGCCGCCGTCTCGAACGAAGGAATCTGCGTCGCGCGGACGGCATCGACCTTGACCAGATAGCGGCGTTCGCCCAGCGAGACCGGCGCGGGCGTAATGGCACCCGGCGGCAGCGACGCAATCGCCTGCGCAATCGGCAGCGGCAGGTTCTGGGTCTTGCCCTCCTGGACCGGCACCTTGAAGCTGATCCACTCCATCGCACCACCCGCAGTTTTTGACGGGGCGAGGCTGATGTCCTGCGCCACCTTCGCGAAGTCCTCGCCCGCCTTGATACGTGCCAGCGCAGCGCTGGCCGCGGCATCGTCGGCCACTTCGATGACCCGGGCCTTGTATTCCTGGCCGCCCAGCGTGGCCACAATGGCGTCGTAGCGCGCCCGGACTTCTGCATCGGTCACCGGCGCGGGCTTGATATGGTCCTTGAGCCAGGCTTGCGTCAGCACCTGGTTGCGCGCCTCGCGCAACGACGCCTGCACGTCCACGCGCTGCTCCAGCGCCTTGTCCTTGGCAGCCTCCTGCCGGAACAGTTCTTTGGCAATCAACTGCTGCTTGATCGCCTCGCGCGCCTGCGGAGAATCGGGCAGGCCTGCCGCCCGCAGGGTGTCGGTGATCGCCGTATCGGCGATTGCCACGCCATTGACCGTGGCAGCGTGCGCGCACTGGAGTACGAATGCGAAGACGGCACCCAGAACGAGACGAGTAAAGTTGCCTTGCATGGCTTGTGCTCCCAATTTCTAGTAGATCCAGTTCAAGGTGGCCAGCACGACGCCGCGCTTCGGCCCGAGATTGGCCGGCTGCGCCAGCGGCGCGCCCACCAGCAGTTCGCTCGTGAAAGTTTGTTTGGCCCACTGGGCTGACAGGCGGATGCCTGCACCCGTCCCTGCCACCGCTTGCCATTGGTGGGTGGCCACGTACTGGGTTTCACCGCCATCGAGAAAGACATACGGCTCCATGCGGATGCCCGCAATTGCCGGCGCGTTGGCCCATGCGACCTCATTGCGCAGGTACGCACCCCGGTCTCCCGCAATCACCCCTTCCCGAAAGCCGCGCACGGTGCTCATCCCCCCCGCGTAGATCTGCTCGGAGCCAAACAGCGCAACGTCGGTCCACTGCCCCACCAGTTGCGCCCGCCAGGCCAGTTGCAGGCGCTCCGCAATGACGGGAAGCGGCAACTGCAACGTGGTATTGGCGTCGAGCTTGTTGAACTGGGCGTGGGCCTCGTCATGGCGGATGTCGGACGGGTCTGGCGTGGCGTGGAATGCCGACAGTCCACGTGAATAGCCGGCTTCTGCCGTGACATAGCCTTGCTGGCCGTTGGCAGCAAAGCGCCAGAGCCCTTTCCACGCCGCCCGCAGCACGGTCAGCCGTTGCGGATCCAGTTCAAGGTTGTTGATCTCGCGCTCGGTCTTCCGCCAGGTCAGCGTCAGGTCCAACGCCTGCCGCCCGTGCTGGTTGCGCGTAATGACGCGGTTCCAGCCAAACGTATGGCCCAACGTGCGGCCATAGAGCAGCGCCGTATCGCCAATGGTGTTCTGGTACTCGGACATCGACGCCGTATAGCTGAACGTGTTGTAGCCAAACGGCACGGCCACCGACGCCACGGCCGCATTGGTATCGGTCGTTCCAACGTAGCTCACGCCCAGCGATTCCTGCAGACCGAGCGCATTGTCGGCATCGATACCGAATCGCGTGCGGGAGATGCCGGTCACGCGACTGCCATAGTTGTCGACGCCCGCATTGAAGCGGAAGCGGTCGCCGGGCTGGTTGGCCAGTGCCACTACCGATCCGCCTGGCGTCTGGCCCGGCAGGATCTGCATCTCGGCCCGATTGCGGCGCAGGCGGTTGAGTTGATCGACGCCCTGCTCCAGATCCGCCAGCCGCAAGGTGTCGCCCGTCGCCGGAAACTGCCATACCGTGCCCGCGTCTGTGATCCATCCACCGGCTGCGGTATCGAAGAGCGGCAGCGGGCCTGGGCGCAGGGTCTTGCCGTTGAGCTGGAACGACTCCACCCGCCCCGGCACCACGGTCACGCGCAGGACACCACTGGCCAGGTTCTGCTCGCCCAGGTAGGCCCGCGTGGTGATATAGCCGCGCGCGACAAACGCCTCGGTGAACCGGCGCAGCAGCAGGTTGATGCGATTGGCACCAAGCCGGCGGCCAGCAAACGGGGCCGTAATGGCTTCGACGTCTGCGTCAGACAGTACGGTGTTGCCCACTACCTCGATACGGTCGATGGCAAACGTGGTGGCCGTCTCTTCAAGGTCCTCGACGCGCACGTCCGGCGCCGTGGGCACGCGGTTTTCGATCTGCGCGGGCGGTTGCGTCGCCTCGCGCTGCAGTTCGCGCTGGCGCTGCTCGCGCAGCAGCCGCTGGGCCGGGTCTTCGGGCGGCACGAGTCCAACCGGCGGCACCTGCGCCATCGCCGATCCGGCAGCGGCCACGAGCCAGCACGCGGCGGCGGCGCGAAGATGGTTTTGTCGCGTCGTGGATGTCATCGCCACATCCACGACGTCAGGCCAAGATGGCTTTCCACGGAAACCGGTGTCTGCTGGCGCGGACGGGAAATGGTGGTGGCACCGGCGATCGACACATCGCCATCGAAGCTGCCTCCCGACACGACGGCATCGCCGCCAATGCGGGTGCGGCCCGTTGCCATCCAGCTACCGCCTACGTCCATCGCGTAAAGCCGGGCCCAGGTATCGCCGAAGAACACCTTGAAGCCCCGATCGCGCGCAATGGCTGTGTAGCCCGTCACACCCGAGGCATAGGTCACTGGCGCATTTACCGTCAGGTCGCCAATGGCCAGCACGCGCCCGCCAATGTTCTCGGCCAGCTTGCCTGCGGTGATGTCTATGCTGCCCCCTGCGGACAGCAGGCCGCCCGTTACCGCCGTATCGGACGAGGCCGAGGTACGGCACACGATCATGCAGGTCCGCGAATAGCGTGCGGAGCCCGTGGTCACCCCTTGCGTGCGGAACGTATCGGCGGCATGGATCGTGATCGCGCCGTTGTTGGCATAGATCTCGCCCCCGGTATTGATCACGTTGCGGCCGCTGAGCGAGGTGCCGGCATCGGACAGCAGATAGGCGATCTGCCCGGGACGGTCAGCCACGCCGTAGTCGATATCGAACGTGCTGCGCCGTTTGGTCAGCACCAGCCACCGACGGGCGGATTCCGCGTCGACAACGGCCTGCTCGCCATTCGCACCTGGCTGCTTGGTGATTTCATTGATCAGGTCGCCGGTCGCGGCGACATCGAGCCGGGCGTTGGACAGCATCCGCGCATGCCGGTTGACGATGTCGCCACCGGCGCGCACGACAACGTCGTCGGCTGTGCCGAACAGGATGCCCAGGTATTGGGGTGTCGAATCGTTCCAGAGCAAGCCGCCGGTACGCATGGTCACCGCACCTTCGGCACCCGACAACGTACCGCGGCGCTGGCCCTGGACCAGAGCACCGGTATTGACGAGGTCACTGTCAACATTGACCACGACACCGCCGCCATTGGCGACGATGGTGGACTGGCGGCCGGCCGATGCCAGCACCATGGATCCGCTGTGCAGCGTCACATCAGTGGCCGCCAGTACGTCGCTGTCCTGCTGGCGCCACGCCCCGGCAACGTCTGCGGTCACCGCACCGCCCGAGGAAGCGAAGACGGTGTCCTGCAGTGCAATGTTGCTGGCCTTGACCGCGGTACCACCGACGCCGTCGATATCGGCCCCGCCAAGCTGCAGATCCGTAGCGGCGATCGACACTGTGCCTTGGAGCGACGTCAGCGATGTGCGCGTACGCCCGGCGCTGACGGCGAGCCCGCCTACGCCCTTGCCTTCCATCACCACATTGCCGTTGGCGCTGAGCTGCACCCCTGAAAACGCCACGCCGGCGCCAGCGTCGAACACACCCACGCCGCCAGTGGCGTTCAGCGTCGTGTCGGTCAGCGACACAGCCCGACTATGCGCCTGGCCCGATGCACCGATGACGATGTCACCCGTTGTCGCCGTGCCGGCCGTCAGGGCGCTGTCGACCATGCTGACGCGGTCGGGCAATATCTGCACATGACGTCCGGCCGCGATCGTGCCCATTCCTTGCAAGCCGCCACTGCCGATCAACACGTCGCGGTTGGCGGTGATCTTGCCCGACGCCAGCTCCAGGTCTCCACTTCCGGAAATCACGAAATCCCCAGCCGTGGCATATGCCGCGCCAGCATTGCGCACGCCCGCGCCCTGGTCGGTCACGATCAACTCCACGCGACCGCCAATCAGGCTGCCTGCTGCTGTGATATCGAGGGCAATCTGTTTTGACGTCGCGCCAGTACCGCCCGTATAGGAAATCCACGGTGTCAGGTTATCGCCGGGCGACACGCTGGCATCGATCTCCGCGTGGCTGTCACCCACCACGGCGCGTACGCGCGAGTTGGCATCGGTGTAGTAGTTCTCGACCTTGCCGCCGACCCGCAACTGCTTGGCGATCAGTTCGAGGTTCAGCAGCGTGCCGGACAGGCCGCCAGGCCCGATGTCGATCAACCCCTGGTTTGTGGTCAGAACCAAGTTGCGCTGCAACTGTCCATTGACCGTGAAATCGTTGAACAATACCTGCCCGGTCGTCAGTGCCAGGTTGCCGATGTTCTGCACCACCATGCCGTTGACGCTGATGCCATTGGGATTGGCGATCACGACATTGGCGCGCGGACCCAGCACGCTGAGCGGACCTTCGAGCAGCGACGGATTGGTGCCCGTCACCTGGTTCAGGATCGTGCGCGCACGGGCCGTCGCGTTGTCCAGGTCCACGCCCGCACGTGGCACGTTGAACTCGCGATAGCTGTTCGTAGAGACGCCACCTACGGCGCCCGCCACGCCAACCGTGATGCGGCCGTTTGCCCCCACGTTGACAGTGGTGGCAGTGGTGCCGTCTGCCACAACACCTGCCCCTTGGACGCGCATGGCCAGCGCGGCGAACGCCAATGCCGTAACTGTGCGCCACGCGCGCGGACAACGTGCCTGTGGCGCAGATGCACCCCGTAGAACCCGAAATCGAAACAACGAACCGCTCCCATCTATTTTTTGATGCGTAGGGAGCGTGGTCGCTTGCAGCGCCGCCCCCCCTACTTCTTCATAGGGCGCGAAATTATCAAATTTGGACTTACTGGCAAATACCTCTTGCGGGCGTAAGGATCTGGGATGTAGGCGGGACGCAACGCCTGCGCGCCGCTTTCATCGGCCTACCCAGATCAAGGCCCATGGGCCCTACCAACCCGCGAGTGGGTATAGACCCGGGAATGTAGGAGGGCCAATCCCTTTGGATGTGAGCGTTTGAGAGCAATCGGCAAGGCTCAAGGAATCCCCGGGAATGCCGTTAAGCAGGATGCGGTGGCATTCGCCCCAAATTTTCGGTGCTGGTCTCCTCCCCTCGGTTGGGGGAGCCTCACCCTACTGCAGTAGGATTTGCAAGGGCGTCGGTAGTAGACCAGCGCTCTACACCACATTAGCGATACGCAGATCTCTCGAAACAAGCCCATTACGTGTAGACGAATGCCACTGGGCTACACAATCCGCGAGAGAGGGCTAAACACGTAGCCATGTGGTGGAGATTAGCCAGCGTCCTACACCGTTACTCAAAAATCTCGTCAGATCGGCACAGCGACTTTTACGCGGGGGAATTATTTGTTATCTTCTCGGCACGCTGACTATCTGACACGGTCCAAAGCGACCGCCCGTACCGGCGTACCAGCGAAAACAAATCCATGAAAAAGCGACTCTCGTTGATTGTTTTGCTGGCATTCACGGGCTGTGCCCCGATGATCCAAACCGCGCCAGCGGATCTACTGCCTTTCATGGATAGCGCAGCGGCGCCGGCCATCCGTTTCGAGACCAAGACTGAACTCCATCTCGATACCGGTTACACACGAACGCTGGCCCGCAACTCGGTCTGGAAGCTTGTAGGACGGTTGCCGCAGGGGGCGGTGTATCGGCCAGCAGGCACGGTCTTCACGATCGAAGGCCGCCAGGTACATGAAGCGTATCTCGTTATTCATGACAAACAGCTTGTCGGCTTCTACCTTCCGGGTGAGCAGAACTACTCCCCTCTTTCCACGGCAGTTCCAATTACAACAGGAGAAATTCAATGAAACAGATCGCACGCATGCTGATTGCCACAATGGCCGTTACGTCACTATTGGCAGGTTGCGCTTCCGGGGTCAAGCATAGCGAGATGGCCGCATCCATTCCGACCGTGAAGGCAGGCGAAGGGCGAATCTACTTTCTGCGGTCGGCATCGATGTTCGGTGCAGCTATTCAACCCGATATCCGTCTGAACAATGAAGTAGTGGGCGAATCGAAGCCCGGTGGCTTCTTCTTCGTGGATCGTCCGGCTGGCAAGTACGTTGCGTCGGCAGCTACGGAAACCGAGAAGACGCTCAGCTTCGTGCTCGATGCCGGTGAAACTAAGTACGTGCGTAGCTCGCCTTCGCTTGGTCTGCTGGCGGGCCGTGTCGTGCTTGAACTCGAGACCCCGGACAAAGCGAAAGAAGAACTGCCTTCCCTTAGCTACACAGGCACGCCGATTAAGACCGCCGCCAAGTAAGATCCGGCGGCGCCGAATGTAGGAAGGCGCTGCGGACATCCTTTCCCGTTTTGAGGCAACGAGCCGACATGCCGGATTTCCGTTGCGGGTCTGGAAACGGCCTTAGGACCGCCTGGAGCACAGGGGACCTCTTCGGGTCGCGAGCCGCCGATGAAGCCGAGCACAGCCTGTGAGTGAGGGCCGACGACCGGGTCCCGGCCACAAGCCGCCAGTCGAGGTCGCCATTCAATTTGAATAGCCAAGTCTCGTTCGACCTCACTCAGTAGCCGGCTTCCGGCGAGCGGATTGGGCGTGGCACCGCCTCATCCCGGTAACGGTCATTCCGCACTCATGCGTCTATACTTACTGGCCCCGTAGTTTGAGTGATTCAACAAGGCCAAATGAAAGCAGCAGAATTAATCATCGCTTCGCTAGGGGTATCGGTGTGGGCTCAACCATCGCTATCTTTCGCCCAAAACATCAACGGGAAAAATCTCTACACACAGAGATGCTCGATGTGCCACGGCGCGGACATCAAGGGCACGGGGCCATTGGCCAGAAAAAGCAATCCATCCACGCCTGACCTAACGACAGCCGCCTTCAAAAAACGGCTCAATGATTATCCGGGCGTCATTGTTTCATCCATAATACTTCGTCCGAACGGAGATCTGATTCCGAGAACTTTGCGGGAGAACGGCGTAAAGCTTGCGCCGCACTCATGGACAGTGCAGGATTTTCGCGATTTGAATAAATACATGAGTGACGTGATTTCCAAACGATGACCACCTCATTAGACGCGCGGAGTCCGCCAGACTGAGGGTCCGTTTCCGGGAAATGCAGAAGACCGTTATGGGTCGTTCTGCGACTGCCGCGGATCAATGGCAGCGTCGGTCTCAGGGTTGCCCGCCCCAAACCGGTAGCTACCAGCTATCGTCCTGGCCGGGCCCCGACGACGCCACCAGATCTTGAACGACCGTTCTCGGGCTTTGACCCGGCAACACTCTGCTCACGACTCTTCCGCTCCAGGCCAGCACCGGCGCCATACAGGGCTGCTCATCAACGCTGCACTGCACAAGAAGTACACCCGGCGACATGCGACCCTAGGCCGCTCCGTGCAAATTTCGTCCGCCAGTACTGTGCAATTTACGATTGGCATTGACAGCGTACGCATCGGAGGGCTAACGGTCGTCACCCCGACACTAATCCCGCCATGCCACGCTAGTGGGGCATACCTGCCGCGCGACCCACCCTACAATCACGCTGTCGTGATTGACCCCATGACACCCCAGCCCGCGCGCGATTCGCCGCGGGCTTCTTTTTTGCTGCATCCCGGATATACTGTATGCATATACAGTATCCGCGCGGTAAGCCCATGCTTCGGATCCGAAGCGTTGGCTGGGCTGGCGGCTAATCGCAAGCCCCACACAACAAAACCCTTTGAATCGCTGGAACCGACTTCTCGCTCAGGCCCTGGTTACCGCGACCGTCATCGTCGTGGCCGCCGTCGTGTCGCGCGAGATCTATCTTCTCGTTCAACAGCCGCCCGCAGCAGAAATGGAAGATGTCGGCGACTTCGACCAGTCAACACCGGATTGCCCAGCGCCACGATGGGAGCAATCCGCACCACAAGGCGGAAATCCGGAACGCCAAACGCACAGATCTCCTGGCTGCCTGGAATCCTGAAAGATGCCAACCTGGTCTGCGCGCCCAATGGGCAAATAGACTGCAGTCGACGGCAGCACCCGACATCGGCGGCTTCGGCTGCCACGTTCTGCAGGCAAGCGGCCCGCTATCGCGCACAGGGTTTCCGCGCACAGGGTCGTTTTCAGAGTCTTTGGGGAGCCGAAAGGCAAAAAAAATGGGAAGCCTTGGCTTCCCATTCTTCGTCCTGGCGAACCCGTGCCTTACAGGGCAGCGTCCTTCAGCTTCTTCAGCGGACGAACCTTGACCTTCACGGAAGCCGGCTTGGCAGCGAACCACTGATCCTGGCCCGTGAAAGGATTCTTGCCGAAGCGCTTTTTCGTTGCCGGAACCTGGATCGCGGAGACCTTGAAGAGGCCCGGCAGCGTGAATTCGCCAGCGCCCTTCTTGTGGATCGAGCTCACGATGGTGTTCTCGAGGTGCGACAGCACCGTTTGCACCGTTTTCTTGTCCAGTTCAGTCTGGGCAACCAGGTGGGCCAGCAGGCTCGACTTGTTGAACGTATCCTTCAGCGGCTTTGCAACCGGTGCTGCGGCGGCTGCCTTCTTGGCTGCAGGCGCAGCCTTCTTCGCTACGGGAGCAGCCTTTTTTACCGGGGCTGCCGCTTTCTTTGCCGCAGTCTTCGGGGCGGCCGTCTTCTTCGTTGCCATATCGCTCCTATCGCAGAACAACCGGCACCATTGCCGGATTCCGCGCAGCATAGCGGAGATTTGCGCGAATGTGCAGTCCCACCTGCGCATAGGTTGTTTCGGCCTGTTACGCAGAGCAAGCGTGCGGGAATCAAGTCAGCAGGCGGGCGCGCTAGAATTGCGCCCTCAATCCACGAAGGAGTTCGGTTGTGCCAGGCATGCATCCCGCACCGCACCGTATCGCGATCAATGGATACGGCCGTATCGGCCGGTGCTTCGTACGCGCACTCTACGAGTCCGACTGTCGGGAATCCTTCGAAATCGCGGCGATTAACGAGCCGGCCGACCTCTCGAGCATGGCATATCTCACCCGCTTCGATTCGACCCACGGACGCTTTCCGGGGAAGGTCGGTGTAGGCGATGGCGCCCTGCTCATCGAGGGTGACGAAATTCCGGTCTTCCATGCAACAACCCCCGAAGCGGTAGCTTGGGATGCTCTTAACGTCGACTTGCTCGTTGAATGCTCTGGCGTCTATGGCAATCGGGCATCGCTGACACGGTTTCTGAACGCCGGCTGCAAGCGCCTGCTACTGTCCCACCCCGGCGACAGTGCTGCCGATGTCGACGCAACCATCGTCTATGGCACGAACCACAACACGCTTGCGGGCAAGGAGCGCCTGGTCTCGAGTGCTTCCTGTACGACCAATGCAGTGGTCCCGGTGCTTTCCCTGCTTCACCAGGAACTGGGAATCGAGCAGGCCGTGCTGACGACGCTGCATTCCGTCATGAACGACCAGCCGCTGATTGACGGCTATCACGATCGTGATCTGCGCCGAACGCGCTCGGCCATGCAATCCATCGTCCCGGTATCAACTGGCCTGGCCCGCGGCGTTGAACGCCTGCTTCCCGAGCTGAAGGGGCGAGTGCATGCCAAGGCAATACGCGTGCCCACGCATAACGTATCGGCCATCGACATGGTGCTTTCGGTCGAACGCGACGTCGACACGACGAGCTTGAACCGCCTGCTACAAGACGCGACGACCGGACCGTACGCGGGTCTCATCGCGTACTCCGAGGACCCCCACGCTTCGATAGACTTCAATCACGACTTCCATTCCGCAATCATCGACGGTGCCCAGACAAACGTGAGCGGCCAGCGCCTGGTCAATCTTATGCTGTGGTTCGACAACGAATGGGGATTCGTGAACCGGCTCCTGGACGTGGCGCGCCATTGGCTCAGGCAGTCGGCCTGAAATGCAGGTCGGACCGGCTGGGCACACTCAGCCGGATGCGGCTGCTTCCCGGAGCGCCCGCAATTGCGTGATCGATGCGTCCGCGCGAGGTCTGGCAAGACCGATCAGATAGAACGCGATGCGTGCCTACCGAATGGTCCGCCGAAGCGCGGAGAAAAACAGTTCTGACTGAAGGCGTTCGCCCTGGACCTGGCGGGCCACCGTCTCGGCGAGACTGGGCGCTACCGGGCACAGCTTCTTTCCCGTGGAGAGTGCAATCACCTGAGCGGCACAGGCTCGCTCCAGGTAATACAGGTCATCGTACGCATAGTCGACGCGCTCGCCGCACACGACCACGCCATGGTTGCCCAGAAACATGACGTCGGCGCCCTTCATGGCTCTCGCAATGCGCCCCCCTTCGCTCGCATCCAGGGCCAGGCCGTGGTATTCGGCATCGATGGCGGTGCGTCCGTGATACCGCATGGCGTTCTGCGACAAGGTCGTATCCAGCCCGCGAACCTCCGTCAACGTCAGTGCCGTGGCATAGGGCATATGTGTATGCAACACGCACTGCTTGCCAGCGATGCGGTGAATCGCAGCGTGAATGAACATGGCGGTTGGCTCCACGTCGTGGCGTCCCGCCACCTTGCTGCCTTCGGCGTCGACGATGACGATATCGTCCGCCGTGACCTCGCTCCACATCAGACCCCGTGGGTTGAGCAGAAACAGACCCTCATCGCCCGGAATTGCCACACTGAAGTGATTGCAGACCCCTTCCGCAAGGCCATGGCTTGCCGCTGCCCTCAAGGCAAGCGCCAGGTCATCCCGGAGTACAGCTACCGCTGACTGGTAAAAACAATCTGGATTGCTACCTTGAAGGGCACTCATATGGTCTCCTCGGGTCCGAACAGCAATGTCATGCCGGCAATGCGACGCGGGCAATCTGCGCGAAATAGTTCGCCCCGATGGTCAGCACGTCGTCATTGAAATCGTAGTGGTTGTTGTGCAACGGAACGCCGCCCGTGCTACCCGATTCACCATTGCCGATAAAGACAAATGCGCCAGGTACAACCTGCAGGAACGCGCCGAAATCTTCGGAAATCATCATCGGGGCGACGGCGCCGTTCACGCGATCCTCGCCGACCACGCTGCGTGCCGCTTCCAGCGCAACCGGAACACACTGCTCCCAGTTCACGGTCGGGGCAAACTCGTGGGTGTATTCGAAAGTGCAGTTCGCCCCATGCATTCGGCAGATGCCTTCGCAGATGTCCCGCATACGGGTTTCGAGCAAGGACTGGACCGCAGGGGTGTAGCTGCGGGTGTCGCCCTTGATCGTGACGTTCGCCGGAATGGCGTTGCGAATGCCGTCGGTAATGAATTCCGTGCAGGAAATCACCGCCGGCAGGCTCGGGTCAAGGTTACGCGAGACGATTGTCTGCAAGGCAAGCACGATTTCCGACCCAATCACGATGGGGTCGATACCCATATGTGGCCGGGCTGCGTGAGTGCCCTGCCCCTTCACGTGAATCACGAAATTGTCTTCGCTGGCCATGATGCCGCCGACACGGGTTGCAATGTTGCCAGTCGGCAAGCCTGGCATGTTGTGCGCGCCGTATATGGCGTCGACCGGGAAGCGTTCGAACAGGCCATCCTGCATCATCGCCTTGGCACCGCGGCCGTGCTCCTCGGCAGGCTCGAAGATAAAGCGCACCGTCCCGTTGAAATCCCGACGTTCGCTGAGCAGTTTGGCGGCACCCAGAATCATGGCCATATGACCATCATGACCGCACGCATGCATCTTGCCATCGGTCCGGGAAGCGTAAGCCCGATCCGGAGCGTTCTCGTGAATCGCCAGCGCGTCCATATCCGCGCGCAGGCCGATCGCACCTGGACCGTCGCCCACACGCAAGCTCGCGACCAGGCCGGTTCCGCCGATGCCCCGCTGCACGTCCATTCCCATGTCACCCAGCAGTCTTGCGACGAAGTCCGAAGTCCTCAGTTCCTCGAAGCCTGTCTCCGGATGTCGATGAAGTTCGTGCCGCCAGGATTTGAGCAGGTCACGGAGGTCTTTGTCAGCGTGCATGGAAGTGTCTCGATGTCGGAGCAACCGCTAGCATCTTACGTGCGCGACGTCGCAAGAATTGCTCGTTATTGCAGACCCGAATGAAACGTCGTTGCGTTGGCAAGGGCGATATATTGGTAAAAATGCGCAATAATCGAACGAAACTTGCGTCGATCCGATCTACGCCGTCGAAGGGAATCCATGGCATCGCAACTAGATTCATATGACCGGAAGTTGCTGCAACTACTGCAGACCAACAACAGGCTGTCACAACGCGAACTCGCAGACGCGGTCAGCCTGTCGCCCTCGGCGGTGAATCGGCGCATTGCTGCCCTCGAGGCGGATGGCGTCATTACGGCGAACGTCTCTGTCGTGGACCCATCAAGGGTGGGCAAGCCCATTACCGTGCTGGTCCAGGTGAAACTCGAGAGCGAGCGGCTGGACCTGCTTGACGAGGTGAAGAAGCGCTTCGTCGATTGCCCACAGGTCCAGCAGGTCTACTATGTCACCGGAGACTTCGACTTCGTTCTGGTGCTGGCCGTCGCCGACATGACAGAGTATGAACGGCTGACGCGTGAGCTCTTTTTTCTCTCCGGCAATGTCAAGAGCTTTCAGACGCACGTGGCCATGCAGCGGGCCAAGGTAAGCCTTGGCGTGGCCATCGAATCCTAGGCTTTCGGCCAGACAAGCCTGTGCCACAGACTGGCTTCAACGCGCCAGCCAGGCAGTCTGGCGTGCGAGCACCGATTCATGCGACTCGCCCACCAGTTGCTGGTATACGGAAGGCGCCGTTGCCCCTTCCGTATTGATGACCAGGACGCGTGAGGTTGCATCCAGCCCGGCCTCTTCGGAAAGCGCAGCATTCGCACGAAGCACGGCCAGTCCGGCGAGACCCGCTGCGCCAGATTCCCCCGCCACGACCGGCAGATCGCCAGTCTGCTTCCCCGCAAGTTGGTGCATTGCGGTCACGGCGTCTTCGTCCGAGATCGTCATGAAGACGTCCACGCTGCCCTGGAGAAAGCGCCAGGCGAGAGGCGACGTCTCTCCGCAGGCCAGCCCCGCCATCACGGAATCAACCGAACCGGTGGCGTTGGCCGCCCTGCCTTGCAGCGCGCTTTGGTACAGGCAGTCCGCCTGCACGGGTTCGACGACGATGAACTGCGGACGATGCGCGCCGAAGTACTCCCAGAAATAGCTGGCGATGCCAGCGGCAAGTCCACCGACGCCCCCCTGCAAGAATACATGCGTATAGGGGCACGACTGCCCCGAAGCCACCTCTGCCTGCGTCAGGATCTCGGCAGCGATGGCGCCGTAACCCTGCATTACGTCGCGTGGGATGTCCTGATAGCCCTCGTAGGAGGTGTCCGAGACGACCGTCCAGTGATTGGCAGCGGCAAGGCGAGCCGCCTCTTCCACGGATTCATCATAGTTGCCGGCAATACGGACAATGGTTGCGCCGTAGGCCGCGATGGCATCTTCGCGCTCCTGACTGACATTGGCGTGCAGCACAATCACGCATTGGCAGCCGAATGACCTGGCTGCGGACGCCAGTGCCCGGCCGTGGTTGCCGTCCGTCGCGCTGATGACGGTGAAGTCCTTCAGCAGGTCCGCATATTTCCCGTCAATCAGTGCCAGCGGGTCCAACTTCCGCTCGGGGTACACGCGCAGAATCAGTCGGACCAGGGCAATCGGTGCCCCCAGCGCCTTGAAACTGCCCAGCGGCGAGCGAACGGATTCATCCTTCACGCTCAGTTGGCCGATATTCAGGCTGGCGGCAAGCATGGGAAGGTCGCGCAGCGGCGTGGGCCCGGCGGTCAGTTGGTCCCAATGCGAGAGCCAGGCGCGGCTGCGCTCGGCTTGCTCGACGCTCATGATGTCCTTGAGCTCCGCAGGATAGGCGGCCCGGCAGGCACGGGAATTCTTGGTCAGCATAGATAATCCGATCGGATAATGGTTCAGGCCTGCGCCTGGCCGAGGCGATGGAGCACGACATCGAGCAGGACTTCCGCACCCATGATGAGTTGGTCGTCGTCGGTGTGCTCGCGTGGGTTGTGGCTGATGCCCCCCTGGCTCGGGACGAAGATCATGGCGGCAGGCGCGATGCGGGCAATCATCTGCGCGTCGTGGCCAGCGCCGGACGTCATGCGCCGGTTGGTAAAGCCAAGGCGATTCGCCGACGCCTCGACGCTATCCACCAGACCAGCGTCGAAAACAACCGGCTCGAACCGGGCCAACCGCTCCGTGGTAACTGTCGCACCCTCCTGCTGGGCGACCGTCTCCAGGAATTCCGCAAAGCGCCGCTCGGCCAGCTTCAGGCGCTGCTCGTCCGGGTCCCGAAGGTCTACCGTGAGCGTGGCGCGGCGTGGGATGACGTTGATGACGTTAGGCTGCACGCTCAGGCAGCCAACCGTCGCCAGTGTCGTACCGCCGGAGTCCTGCGCGAGTTGGCGCAGGAACGTCACGATGGCAGCGGCCACGAATCCGGCATCGTGCCGGAGATGTGTCGGCGTCGTACCGGCATGGTTGGCGTTGCCTTGAATGGATACCTGTTGCCAGGAGATACCCTGCAGGTTTTCGACCACGCCAATCTGGATACCTTCCGCCTCCAGAATCGGGCCTTGTTCGATGTGGAGTTCGACATACTCATGGGGGACGATGGCACCGGGCTCCAGCGTGCCCGCATAGCCGATGCGAGCCAGTTCATCGCCCAGCCGCGTGCCATCGGTCCCAACGGTATCAAGGGCTTCCTGGACGGATACCCCCCCGGCATAGACCAGCGAGCCCATCATGTCAGGCTGATAGCGGATGCCTTCCTCGTTGGTGAAGGCCCCGACCATGATGGTGCGGGAGGGTGCGATGCCAGCTTGCCGATAGGCTCGCGCCACGGCCAGTCCGGCCAGCACGCCGTAACAACCATCCAGCGCGCCTGCGTTTGTCACGCTATCGATGTGCGAGCCCATCATCAGCGGTGCCTGGATGCCATCATCCGCCTCGGATCGAAGGATGCCGAACAGGTTTCCGATACGGTCGATGACGACCTCCAGTTCCAGTTCGCGCATCCAGTGGGCAACCAGGTCGCGTCCGGCCTTCTCGGCGTCGGTAAGGGCGATGCGAGTACGGCCGCCGACCTCGCTCTCGGCGCCGATTTCCCCGAGCTCCTTGAGCTGGCGCAGCAATGTGCCGCCATCAAGCTGAAGCCGCTGCGCTTTCGTCGCAGTGTGTGACATTCAAACGTCTCCCATTCCCTGACATGCCTTGCCCAGCACGCGACGCGTCGTGGCGCAATGTCTGCAATGTTAGAACGTTGTGGCGCAACAGCGTCCCCGTTTGCTACCTCCCTGCGCAACAACCTTGCGAAGTTGGATCGCAAACCGCAGCGATGCAGCCAAGCCCACGGATTACGTAGCCTGCCTGCCCGATCCGTGCTGCTGCTTTTGTCCTCCCAGGGCCGCTTCGAAGCACTGCATGAGGGCTTGCACGCGTGCCGTCCGTCCACGCCGTCTCGGTACGAGCAGGGTCACCGGCGCGCTGTCGAACTCCCAGTCGGCCAGAACCCGTACAAGCCGGCCACGTGCGACCGCTTCGGTCGTGTCCCACTCCGAACGCAGCACCAGACCCAATCCCTGCTCCGCCCACTGGCGCGCAATACTCCCGTCGTTGCTGGTGTAGGCGGGGACCACACGAACGGTCTCGCGCGCAGATTGCCGTCGGCCAGCGCCGCTGTCAGCCCGTCGAAAGCGCCATAGGGTCACATCCTCATCGTTCTCACGAATACAGATGCAGGCGTGCGCGAGCAGGTCGCGCGGTTCGGCAGGCGTGCCGTGCTTGCGCAAATAGGCCGGGCTGGCACACAACCAGCGCGCATTGGCCGCCAGCGTGCGGGCGACCCAGGATGAGTCCCGCACGGTGCCAATGTGAATGACGGCATCTGAATCATGCCGATCCGGCCAGGGTGTCTCGCGTAAATCGAGCTGCAGACGCAAATCCGGATGGGCCTGGGCGAAGCGAGCCAGCAGCGGCGCAATATGGTGTCGTCCATAGCCGAAGGGTGCGGCGATACGCAAGGTTCCCGTCAGTCGGCTGTCCTCACGCCGGAAAGACTCCGGCAGCGCTTCCAGTTGCGCCAGCAGGGCCGAGCCCTCGCGCGCAAGGCGTTCCCCCTCCGGAGTCAGGCTCAGCCGCCGCGCCGTGCGGGTAGCAAGCGCCAGTCCCAGGGTCGCTTCCAGCTTGCGAAGGCGCGCCGACAATGCCGGAGGCGTCACATTCAGGGCGCGTGCCGCCGCACTGAGCGAAGGCGACTGCGCCAACGCTTCGACCAGCCGGAGGTCCTCGATCTGGATCATTCACTTCAGCTTAACGATTGATGTTCTCAAATTTAACCACAAGCCGCCCTATCGTTCGTACATTAAGGACCTCGGCCAGCTGTCCGTCTCGGCGCAAGTTGCCAGGCAACAAGAGGCAACCGATTGCGCGGCCTGCACAACAATGTGCTGACGCTGAACGCCAAGGGCCAATTCTGGACTGAAGACAAACAAGGACGATATGACAAACCACTCCCAATTCCTTGCGAGCATCGACACGCCAGCGGCGATCATCGACACGCAGCGCATGCAACACAACATCCACTGCATGCAGACGCGCATGGATGCGCTGGGTGTGCGCTTTCGCCCGCACGTCAAAACGACCAAGTGCTCCCCCGTCGTCAAGGCACAGATTTCGGCGGGCGCCAGTGGCATCACGGTTTCCACGCTCAAGGAAGCCACGCAATTCTTTGACGACGGCATCACGGATATCCTCTATGCCGTGGGGATGGTGGCCAACAAACTGCCGCAGGCGTTGGCGCTGCGCCGCCGAGGCTGCGATCTCAAGATCCTGACGGACAGTGCGGATTCCGCCCGCGCCATCGTTGCCTTCGGCGTCGAGCACGGCGAGATGTTCGAAGTCTGGATCGAAATCGACACCGATGGTCATCGCTCCGGCATCCGGCCGGAGGAACCGGCATTGCTCGACGTTGCAACCATTCTGCATGAGGGCGGCGCGTGTCTGGGTGGTGTGATGACCCACGCTGGGTCGAGCTATGAACTCAATACCCGCGAGGCACTTGTCGCGATGGCCGAACAGGAGCGATCCGGGTGCGTGCGGGCTGCCGAGCGCCTGCGGCAAGCCGGCCTGCCGTGCCCGGTAGTGAGCGTCGGGTCGACGCCTACGGCCCTCAGCGCAGAGAACCTGCAGGGCGTGACCGAAGTGCGCGCGGGGGTCTATGTCTTCTTCGACCTCGTGATGCACAACGTCGGCGTTTGCTCGACCGACGACATCGCGCTCAGTGTGCTGACCACGGTGATCGGACACCAGGCTGAAAAAGGGTGGGCTATCGTCGACGCGGGCTGGATGGCCATGAGTCGCGACCGTGGTACGCAAAAGCAACAACGCGACTTCGGCTATGGTCTGGTGTGCGGCATCGATGGCGCGGTGATTCCAGGGTACATCCTTGGCGGCGCGAACCAGGAGCACGGCATCCTGTCGCGTGAAGGCTCCCCGGACACCGACATCGCCGCGCGCTTCCCGATCGGGACCCTACTGCGCATCCTGCCCAACCACGCCTGCGCCACCGGCGCGCAGTTTCCTGCGTACCAGGCTCTTGACAAGGAAGGCGGAATCACGGAATGGAGCCGCTTGCATGGCTGGTAATCGGGGGGCCCGCCTGGCGGTCACTAGAGCCACACCGCCGTCGACAACGGCACAGGCCAGGCTTACGCCCCAGCCATCACGTCCGATCCACGGTGCATAGGGCTTTCGCAGAGTCGGGGTTAGCAGCGATAATCGGGCAACTCTGATCGAATCAAAAGGCACAAGGAATGGACAAGCAAGGCTTCACGACCGTCATCGTTCATGGCGACAGGACCACAGGTACCGAGCATGGTGGCGTTCACCAGCCGATTCATACCTCCGTGCAGTTTGGTTTCGATCGCGTCGAGGATCTGATCGGTGTATTTCAGGGCACCAGGAAGGGCGGATTCAACTACGCGCGGCAGGGGACACCTACGACCGCCGCCCTCGAGCGCAAGATCACCAAGCTGGAGGAAGGCGCCGGGACAATCTGCTTCAGCACCGGCATGGCCGCGATCACGGCCACGTTTCTCACGCTCCTGCGCGCGGGAGATCATCTCGTTGCAAGCCGTTACGTGTTCGGCAACACCAACAGCCTGTTCGGAACCCTCCGTACGCTTGGCATCGACGTGACGACGGTCGATGCATGCAACGTCGAAGACGTGAAGCAGGCAATCCGACCGAACACCCGCATGGTGTTCGTCGAGACCATCGCGAATCCGGGCACACAGATTCCCGATCTGGTTGGCATCGGCAACGTGTGCCGCGAGCGCGGTATCGCCTATGTCGTCGATAACACGATTACCTCGCCCGCCCTGTTCAAGCCAAAGGCAGTCGGCGCAAGCCTCGTGATCAACTCGCTGACGAAGACGATCGCCGGCCATGGCACCGCGCTTGGGGGCGCCGTAACCGACACCGGCCTGTTCGACTGGAGCGCGTATCCGAACATTGCCGATGAATATCGGCGTTCGGCGGCACAGGAACAGGGCCTTCTGCAGATTCGCAAGAAGGGGCTGCGCGACATGGGCGCGGCCTTGTCGTCCGAGCAGGCCCATACGATTGCCACTGGGGCGGAAACGCTCGCGCTGCGCGTGAAGCAAAGCAGCGATAACGCGCTGGCACTCGCCCAATTCCTGGAGGGACACAAGGCTATCGGCAAGGTGTTCTATCCTGGCCTGAAGAGCCATCCCCAATATGAGATCGCGCAATCGCTGTTTTCTGGCGCGTCATGGCTCCTGTCGTTCGAACTGCTGAACGCCGACCGCATGATTGACGTGGTCAATGCGCTGAAGCTGCCGATCAAGGCGACCGGCCTCGGCGACACGCGCACACTCATCATTCCCGTGGCGCCCACGATTTTCTTCGAAGCCGGCCCCGAGACCCGCAAGGCAATGGGAATTTCCGATGGCATGCTGCGACTGTCGGCCGGTATCGAGGATATCGATGACCTGATCGCAGATTTCTCGCAAGCGCTGAAACTCGCCGCGTAGCACTGGCTGGAGGCGTTCTCGACCTCCGGGCATCGATCACCTCGCAGCCAACCACGAGCACGGTGCCCAAATGTTAGTGGAATGGGGCGACGCGGAAAGCGCCGCCCTTTACCGCTTGAACCTCAGTGCACTTGGCGAAGTGAGCATGCATGCAATCCCGCGCCCGATCAGTTTCTGAACGAAGCGCGGCGCGTGCTTACCGGCTTACCTGCTTACTTGAAGGGCGTCTGCAAGATGCCCATGACAGTCTGAATGCCGTCGCGGTAATTGCCAAGCCGCATGTTCTCGTCAAAGCTGTGCTGATTGTTGTCGGCATTGACCAGCGGCACGATCACGAACGGGGACTTGAGCGCCTGCACTGCGGCGCCCGTGGGTACGGTTCCCCCCATCATCCGGATCTGCACGGGCGCCTTCCCGTAGGTATCGTGCATCACGCCCTGCAGCCATTTACTGATCGGCGCTTCCAGATCGGTGCGTGCGGCCGAACTTGAGGCGGAGACTTCGCCGGCCGTAAGCGATGCCAGCTTCGGATAGCGCGCGCGTTCTTCCGCCGTCGGCTCGCCGTTCACCAGGTGGTAGCCCTGCTTCTCGATATGCTTGCGCAGCAGCGCCACCAGCGACTCGGGCGGTGTCTCCGGCACCGTACGCAAATCGATGTCGGCGATGGCGACTTCCGGAATGATGGTCCGCGCCTTGGGGCCCACGTCGCCCGCCACGATGCCGCGCACGTTCAGGCTCGGATACTGCATCGCCTCCTGATAATTGGCGCCAACCTTTTCCGTGCTGGCGATGCCCAGCCGGCGCTTGAGCGCCGCTTCGTCGTCCGGCACCGCGGCCATGATCTTGCGCGCACGCTCATCGAATTTCACCGGCGTGTAATAGCCCGGGATGGTCACACGGCCATTGTCGTCCTTCATCGACGCCAACAGGCTCGCCATGCGCTGCACCGGATTGGCGGAATAGTTGCCGTAGTGCCCGCTGTGCAGCCCCTGGCTTGCACCGAAGACTTTCAGCTGCACGAGCTGGATGCCCCGATTGCCAAATACCAGCGTCGGCTGATTGCTCTGGTGCATCGGGCCGTCGAAGATGACCATGCCATCATTTCGCAGCAACGCAAGATTCTGCGCAATGACCTGTCCCAGCGAGGGCGAGCCCTTCTCCTCCTCGGAATCGAGCAGCACCTTGATGTTCACGCCCGGCTCCACGCCCGCCGCCTTGAGCGCATCGAAGGCCGCCAGGAACATCACGATCGGCCCCTTGTCGTCCGATGAAGACCGCGCGAACAAGCGCCACTCGGGATCCACCTGGCCCCCGTACAGTTTGTCCAGCGGCAGGGTCTCCCACTTGCCATCGGCAGCGCGCGCCTTGAGCGTGGCTTCCCATGGACTCTTCTGTGCCCACTGGGACGGCGTCACGGACTGTCCATCCAGATGCATGTAGAACAGCACGGTCTTGCGCGGCCCGGCCCCAGGCGCGGTGTACTCGGCGTACATCATCGGCTTGTCGCCATTTGCAAGCGCCTGCGCCTGGAAGCCGCGCCGCGAGAACGCCTTGGTAAGCCAGTCCACGTTCTTCTGGATATCGGCCGGCACGGTCGCATCATTGGGAATCGCCAGCAGTTCTACCCATTCGCGATAGCTCGCCGCCGCCGCGCGCCCTGCTGACTGCTCAAGCTGTGTGCGATCCAGCGTGGCGGCGCCTACCCCAGTCCCGTACGCCAGGATGAGCGACGCGACAAGTGCCAGTCTGCGGGAACGATGGTGAATTGCCGATGGGGTGCGCATGTCCTTTTCTCTCTCTTCGTTGTATGACGACATGCATTATGGCGGCAGATTCGGCCAACAAAAAGGCCTTGTGCGCCGTGATCTGCCCCCCTGTGGATGTGCCCACGTATGCATACCGTTCCACAGGGGGCGTTTCTCCACGGGAGTCCAGGCACTGGTTAGCCGTCTTGGCAAGCAACCTCGGCACGGATCGCAGCGCCATGCTGGTCCAGGTCGGGTAGCGTCGCGTCGAGGTGCGGCGTCTGATCGATCGTGAGGGGCAACGCTGGCATCCGCAGCATCCGATTTCCCGGGCTCGATACGCTGACCAGCCGCTCCGGGGTGTGCGTCTCGGCCTGGTGCATGGCCCCCTCAAGGTCGCGCACAACACCGCTGACGACACCAGCCTCGTTCAACAAGACACACGCCTGCTCGGCACTCACCTTCGACATCGCATCGGCCAGCACCTGTCGCAACGCCGCCCGGTTCGCCACGCGCGCGGCGTTGTCGCGGAAGCGCGGGTCCTGGGCGAGGTCTGGTTTTCCGATGCACTGGCACAGGCGCGCGAAGTGCTCCTGCAGGTAGGCCGACAGCACGATCTTGCCTTGCGCGGTGCCGACCACATCGGCCGCTGGCGCCAGTGCCGGTTGCCCATTGCCACACCGCGACGGCATGGTGTCGTAAAGCTGGTGCTCGGCCCACTGCTGGCTCAGGGCGTCGGTCGCCACATCGATCAGCGACACCATGACATGTGCGCCCTGCCCGCTCACGCTACGCCGTACCAGTGCAGCAAGCACCCCGGTAGCCAACGTTCGACCGGCCAGGACATCGACGATCGTGAAGCCGACCCGTGTGGGATCTGCATGAGCGTCGCCATTCATGCTCATCATGCCGCTTTCCGCCTGTGCCGCGATATCGAGTCCGGGCCGGGAAGCCGCCGGGCCGCTGTGCCCGAAGCCGTTCACCGACGCGTAGATCAGTTTGGGAAACTGCTCACGCAACTGGCTGGCGCCTAGCCCGTACTTTTCCATGACGCCGGGACGTGCGTTCTGCAGCAGGACATCCGCGTCTTGCACCAGCGCCAGCGCTACGCCACGATCCTTGGCATCACGCAGATCGAGCACGATGGAGCGCTTTCCACGGTTGTAGGCCGAGAACATCGGCCCGCACGCATCCGCCTGCCAACCGGAGCGGCGGCTGGCATCGCCCCCGGGCGGCTCCACCTTGATCACGTCCGCCCCAAGGTCAGCCAGGATCTGCCCGGCGGATGGCGCCGCAATGAACTGACCGAAGTCGATCACGCGCAGGCCCGCCAGCGCGGCGGGCTCCTGACCACCAGTTTTCGAAGATTGCATTGTTGTCCGCTTCCCTTTCAGGCTTACTCCGGCTTCACGCCGGCCGTCTCGGCGATGTGATGCCAGGCCACCGTGTCGTCTGCAACTACCTTGCGGAACTGCGCCGGTGTGAGTGCCGGGGATACCGGCACATTCAGCGCCGTCAGACGTTCACGAAAGGCTGGGGTGGCGATGGCACGCAGCACCTCCTGGCTGGTATGGCTTGTCTCCTGTCTTGTCTGCAGCGTAATGGTGGCGATCCCATTTGCCACGTTGTATTGGAGGGTGTCGAACGCAGGGCTTGTCGTCATGGGCGGAAGGCGCCAGGGCCGTCAGGTTGTCGGTGCCATTGACACTAGCAAGCCCTGTTCTGCGCCTGCGATAACTGTTTCGCTATCTTGAACGGTCCCGGCAGGGCGTACGCAGTGTGCGATGTGACCGTGAGCCGTCCTTTTCCGGCCATGAATGGTCCGGAATCGGACAAGCTTTCAGCCCTGGCCGGCCAAGGCAGGGGGCGATGCCTACCATGGCGGCACATTTCAACGCCTGTGAAGACCAAACCATGAAGACCAAAGCCGCCATCGCCTGGAAAGCCGGCGCCCCGCTCACCGTCGAGGAAGTGGATCTCGACGGCCCGCGTGCCGGTGAAGTCCTCGTCGAAATCAAGGCCACTGGCATCTGCCACACCGACTACTACACGCTGTCCGGCGCCGATCCCGAAGGCATCTTCCCGGCCATCCTGGGCCACGAAGGCGCGGGCATCGTTACCGACGTGGGCCCGGGCGTGACCTCGCTGAAGCCGGGCGACCACGTGATTCCCCTCTACACGCCGGAATGCCGCCAGTGCAAGTTCTGCCTGTCGCGCAAGACCAACCTGTGCCAGGCCATCCGCGCCACGCAGGGCAAGGGCCTGATGCCGGACGGCACGTCGCGCTTCTCGATCGACGGCAAGCCGATCTTTCACTACATGGGCACGTCGACGTTCGCCAACCACATCGTGGTGCCGGAAATCGCGCTGGCCAAGATCCGTCCGGACGCGCCGTTCGACAAGGTCTGCTACATCGGCTGCGGCGTGACCACGGGCGTGGGCGCGGTGCTGTTCACGGCCAAGGTGGAAGCCGGTGCCAACGTGGTGGTGTTCGGCCTGGGCGGCATCGGCCTGAACGTGATCCAGGCGGCCAGGATGGTGGGCGCCGACAAGATCATCGGCGTGGACCTGAACCCCGGCCGCGAAGCCATGGCACGCAAGTTCGGCATGACCCACTTCATCAATCCGAAGGACGTCGAGAACGTGGTGGACCACATCGTGCAGCTGACCGATGGCGGCGCCGACTACTCGTTCGAGTGCATCGGCAATACGCACGTCATGCGCCAGGCGCTGGAGTGCTGCCACAAGGGCTGGGGCAAGTCGATCATCATCGGCGTGGCCGAGGCCGGCGCGGAGATCTCGACGCGGCCGTTCCAGCTGGTGACGGGCCGCGAGTGGAAGGGTTCGGCATTCGGCGGCGCACGCGGCCGCACCGACGTGCCCAAGATCGTCGACTGGTACATGGAAGGCAAGCTCAACATCGACGACCTGATCACCCACACGCTGCCGCTCGACCGCATCAACGAGGGCTTCGACCTGATGAAGCGCGGCGAGTCGATCCGCTCCGTGGTCCTGTACTGAGGCAACGGCACATGGAACTGCTGTCTGAACACGGCTGCCACGGCGGCGTCCAGCGCTTCTACCAGCACCAGTCGGCGGCCATCGGGCTGCCGATGCGGTTCTCGGTCTTCCTGCCCCGGCAGGCCCTGGCACCTGACGCCAAACCGCTGCCCACGCTGTTCTACCTTGCTGGCCTGACCTGCACCGAGGAAACCTTCATGATCAAGGCCGGCGCGCAGCAATACGCGGCGCAGCATGGCCTGATCCTGGTGGCGCCGGACACCAGCCCGCGCGGCGCGCATGTGCCGGGCGAGGCCGATGCCTGGGACTTCGGCGTCGGCGCCGGTTTCTATGTCGATGCCATCGAGGCGCCGTGGCGCATGCACTGGCGCATGGAAAGCTACGTGGCCGACGAGTTGTTCCACCTGGTCACCGGCGAATTGCCCGCCGATGCCTCGCGCGTCGGCATCTTCGGTCATTCAATGGGCGGCCACGGCGCACTGGTGCTGGCGCAACGCTATCCGCAGCGCTTCCGCTCGGTATCGGCGTTCGCGCCTATCGCCGCGCCGTCGCAGTGTCCGTGGGGCGTGAAGGCGTTCACGGGCTACCTGGGCGAGGACCGCGCCCGCTGGGCCCAGCACGACGCCAGCGCGCTGATGGCCGGGCAGGCATCGGCCCCGTTCCCCGCCGGCATCCTCGTGGACCAGGGCCTGGCCGACAAATTCCTGACCGAGCAACTGCAGCCCGAAGCGTTCGAGGCCGCCTGCGCCAGAGTCGGCCAGCCGCTGACGCTACGCCGGCACGCGGGCTACGACCACGGCTACTACTTCATCTCGACGTTCATTGCCGACCATATCCGGCATCACGCGGAACGGCTTTGAAGAGGTCCCGCGCCGTACCGCTGTACCCACGGCGGTACAGCTTCTTTGCGATGATTTCCGCCGAAGGGTTGCAAGCGACCCATTCTGCTCATGCATTGCGGGGCGTATGATTTGCGTTTCGCCCTCCGCATCGCACATCCATGTCCGCTCTCCCCTACCGCCCCCACCCCATCGTCATGCTGTCCGCCCGGCAGCTTTCCGAAGCGATTCATGCGAAGCAGGTATCGAGCCGCGAAGTCATGGCGGCCTATCTGGCGCATATCGCGGCCGTGAATCCGGGAAGCAACGCCATCGTGGCGCAGCAGGACGATGCCGCGTTGATGGCGCAGGCGCAGGCGGCCGACGACGCGCTGGCGCGTGGGGAGTCGAAAGGCTGGATGCACGGCATGCCGCAGGCGCCGAAGGATCTGGCGATGACGCGCGGCATCCGTACCACGTATGGCTCGCCGATTTTCAAGGACAACGTGCCGGCCAGCGATTCGGTCATCGTGGAGCGCATGCGCCAGGCCGGGGCCATCCTGATCGGCAAGACCAACACGCCCGAATTCGGGCTGGGCTCGCATACGTTCAACCCGGTCTACGGCGCCACGCGCAACCCTTACGATCCCGCGCGGTCAGCGGGTGGCAGCAGCGGCGGTGCCGCAGCGGCGCTGGCGCTGCGCATGCTGCCCGTTGCCGATGGCAGCGACTTTGGCGGCTCGCTGCGCAATCCGGCCGCGTACTGCAATGTGTTCGGCTTCCGGCCATCGGCGGGACGCGTGCCCTATGGCCCGGCGCCCGAGCTGTTCCTGCCGCAACTGGGCTGCGAAGGCCCGATGGCACGCAACGTGGCCGACCTGACGCTGCTGCTGGCAACCCAGTCCGGCCCCGACGCCCGCACCCCCCAGGCGCTGCCGCAAGACCCGACGCTCGCCACGCTGACGCCGCAGAACGTCGAAGGTGTGCTTGAGGCCGATCTCTCCGGCAAGCGCGTGGCGTGGCTGGGCGACTGGGGTGGTTATCTGCCGATGGAAGATGGCATCCTGTCGCTGTGCGAACAGGCCCTGCGCTTCTTCCCCGATTTTGGCGTGGCGGTGGACGCGATCCAGCCGCCCTACCCGCCCGAGAAAATCTGGCAGACGTGGCTCGTGCACCGGCATTTCCTGACCGGCAACGCGCGGCTGGCGCTCTACAACAACCCGTCCACCCGCGCGCAGCTCAAGCCCGAGGCCATCTGGGAAATCGAGGGTTCGCTCGACCTCAGGGCCAGCGACCTCTATGCCGCCAGCACCCAGCGCAGTGCCTGGTATCAGGCGCTGCTGCGCACGTTCGAGACGTTCGACTATATCGCCGTGCCAACCGCGCAGGTGTTTCCGTTCGACGTCGATCAGCATTGGCCGAAGTCCATCGCCGGCCGGCAGATGGACACCTATCACCGCTGGATGGAGGTGGTGGTGGCGTGGACGCTGTCGGGCTGCCCCGTGATCAGCGTGCCGGTTGGTTTCAATGCGGAGGGCCTGCCGATGGGCATGCAGCTGATCGGCCGTCCGCGCGACGACCTCAGCGTGCTGCGCCTGGCAGCGGCCTACGAGCGCGCCCGCGACTGGGTTGGCGACCGGCTGCCGCCGGCCATCGACGGCTAAGGGAGCAACGCGTCAGGCCACGCGCCGCAGTTGCCGCGCCGAAGCACCGAACAGCGGTGCGGCGCGGTCGGCGGCCAGCTTGATGCGATCGGCCAGCGCGCCGCTGCCCACCTGATAGCCGTCGAAATCGGCCGTCGACGCGTACACGCCAATTGGCAGCGTCAGCGCCTGCAGGAAGCTGAACAGCGGCCGCAGCTGGTGCTCCAGCACCAGCGCGTGGCGATCGCTGCCGCCGGTGGCCGCCAGCAGCACCGGCTTGTCGACCAGGGCATCCATGCCGACCAGGTCGAACAGATGCTTGAAATGCCCAGGGAACGAGCCGCGATACACGGGCGCCGCGGCAATCACCAGATCGGCCGATTCGATGGCCGCAACCTGCGCCTCGATCTCCGCCGGCAGTTCCTGGCGCGTCAGCGCCGCACCCAGCGGCCGGGCGATCTCGCTCAGGTCAACGATCTGCGTGTCGAGCACGAGCCGCTGATCCAGTTCGGCCAGCAGCGCCTGGATCAGTACCAGCGTGCGGGACGGTTGATGGGCGCTGCCATTGACGGCGACAACTTTCAGCGGCGTGGACACAATCTATCTCCGGGGCGAAAAGGCTTGACTCGTACCTTAGCGCCGTCGTCCGGCGATGCGAACGAACCAATTCAAATATGCATAGATGCGAAAACGGCAGCCCGGGCGTGACCCCGGGCTGCCGTTTCGGTTATCGCAGCAATCCCGCTCGCTATTGTGCGAAGCGGCTTAGAACGACGGTACCATCGCACCCTTGAACTGCGTCTTCATGAACTGGCGCACTTCTTCGGACTGATACGCGGCCACCAGCTTCTTCACCCACGGCTTGTCCTTGTCCTGCGTACGGACCACGATGATGTTCGCGTACGGGCTGTGGATGTCTTCCAGCGCGATGGCGTTCGTGGTCGGCTGCAGGCCGGCGGCCAGCGCGTAGTTCGTGTTGATCACGGCGGCGGCCACGTCAGGCAGCGCACGGGCCAGCTGGGCGGCGTCCAGTTCCACGATCTTGAGCTTCTTCGGGTTCTCGGCGATGTCCAGCGGCGTGGCGTTCACACCGTTGGTGCCCACACCCGGCTTCAGCTTGATCGCACCCTGGGCGGCCAGCAGCAGCAGCGCGCGGTTTTCATTCGACGGATCGTTGGGCACGGCCACCTTGGCGCCTTGCGGCAGGTCCTTCGGCGACTTCAGGTTCTTCGAGTAGATGCCTAGCGGCGAGATGTACGTGTAGCCCACGCTGACCATCTTGTAGCCACGCTGCTTGATCTGGCTGTCCAGATACGGCTGGTGCTGGAAGCTGTTGGCGTCCAGGTCGCCGGCGTCGAGCGCGGCATTCGGCTGCACGTAGTCGTTGAATTCCACGACCTTCACGTTCAGGCCGTTCTTCTTCGCCACTTTCTGCACCACCTGCCAGACTTCGGAATCCGGGCCGCTGACGGTACCCACGCGAACCGTCTGTTCCTGTGCCGCCGCGTTGCCGGCAGCTACCATGCCCAGTGCCACGGTAGCGGCAGCCAGGCTCTTCGTGATCGAGAGCATCTTCATAGGTATTGTTATCCTGGGAATCGAGGAGCGGCCGCACCGAATAGGCGCAGCCGAGGCGCAAGCTTACCTCAATGCGCTTCCGGTTGATTCCCGGCCTTTGCGCCGGCTTCCTTGCCCACCGGATGGCTGGCGATGGCCGGCGCATTCTGCCAGCCGCCACCGAGCGCCAGGAACAGGTTGACCTGATCCATCGCGACCTGCGCGTCCGATGCGGCCAGCGCGGCATCGGTGTTGGCGAGCGTGCGATCGGCATCCAGGCTCTGCAGGTATGGCGAGCGTCCCGCCTGCCACAGAAGGCGATTCTGGCGCGCGGCCTCGTCGGCCTTGTCACGCGCTGCGCGTAGCGACTGATTGCGCTCCAGTTCGTGCGTGTAGGCCGACAACGCCGTCTGCGTTTCACGCAGCGCCTTCAGCACCACACCATCGAAATGCGCCAGCGCACCCTCGGCACCGAACTCCGTATTGTGGATACGCGCACGGGTGCCACTGGTCGGAATGGTCCACGAGAGCGCCGGACCCCAGCCCCAGTGCGCGGTCGGCGCCTGTCCAAGGTGATCGAGGATACCGGTGAAGCCAGCCGATGCGCCAATACGGATCTGCGGGAACAGGTCGGCCGTGGCCACGCCGATCTTGGCCGTGGCCGACGCCAGTTCGCGCTCGGCCTGCCGCACATCGGGGCGGCGCTTGAGCAGCGCCGTGCCGTCGCCAACGGGCAGCGGCTGCTTCAGCGCCGGCACGTGTTCGCAGGACACACTCTTGACGTCGAGCGCCATGGGCGGCTTGCCCAGCATTACGGCCAGGCGGTACGCCGCACCTTCCTGCTCGGCACGATACTTCGGCAGCACCGCGCGCAGCGTATCGGCCTGGGCCTGGGCACGCAGCACGTCGGTTGGCTGGCCACGGCCGGCATCGACCAGCTTTTGCGCCAGCTGCGCGCCGCGTTCCTGCAGGTCAAGCTGGTGCTGGGCCACATGCAGTTCATGCGTGGCCGTGCAGCCCTGCACATAGGCGCGCACGGTCTCGGCCACCACGCCCACGCGGGCCTGGTCCAGCGCGGCATGGCTGGCCTGGGCGGCCGCCAGCGCGGCTTCGTCGGCGCGCTTGAGCTTGCCCCAGAAATCGATCAGGTATGACACCTGGAACCCGATGTCGCCGAAATTCATTGCAGGGATCTTTTCCTCGTGCAGCAGTGGCTCGCCGGCAATCTGGCCGCGTTCCGCGCTGGCGCGGAATTTTGCTTCCGGCAGGTTCTCGGCTTCCACCTCGTGGTAGACCGCGATCGACCGCTTCAGGTTGGCCGCCGCCACGCGCAGATCGGTATTGGCAACCAGCGCCTGCTGCACGAGGTCGTCGATATGCGGATCGTCATACAGGCGCCACCAGTCGTTCGGCACGTCGGCGATGGACACGGCATCGCTGTCGCCATGAGCGAACGGGCCATTGGCCGCCGAAGACTTCACGGCCGCGTCGTCGGGCACCTTGTGGTCGGGGCCGACGGTCATGCAGGCGGCCAGCGCCAGCGGCAACATCGCCGCCAGCGTGGCACGGGCAAAGCGTTTCACTGCAGCACTCCGGTTGTGGACGCACCCTTGCCGGCCAGCGCGACCTTGTCATGCGAGGCACTCTTGTCAGCCGCCGCCGGCGTGGCAGGCTTGTCATTCGTCTGTCCATCCGCCTTCACGGACACCGTGGCGGTACGGCCAGCCACCAGGCGCACGTCCTCGGGCATCTGGTCGAACTGGATACGCACCGGCACGCGCTGGGCCAGGCGCACCCAGTTGAACGTCGGGTTCACGTTCGGCAGCAGGTTCGAGCCATTGGTGCGGTCGCGGTCCTCGATACCGGCCGCGATACTCTGCACATGGCCCTGCAGCACGCGCTTCTCGCCCATGATGCGGATATCGACCGTGCTGCCGATGTGGATGCCCTGCAGCTTGGTTTCCTCGAAATACCCTTCCACGTGGAACGAGTTCGAGTCCACCATCGACAGCACCGGCTTGCCGGTCACCACGTAGTCGCCCAGGCGCGGCAGGCGGTCGTTGACGTAGCCTTCCACCGGGCTCAGCACCCTGGTGCGTTCCAGGTTCAGCTTCGCCACGCCGATGGCCGCGTCGGCCTGGGCCAGCTGGGCTTCGCCCTGCTGTACCTTGGACAGGCCTTCCTCAATGATTTCCTTCGACACCACATCGGACAGCTTCTGGCTGCGCGATGCCTCGCGACGTGCCTGGCCCAGGTTGGCACGCACCGCCGCGGCGGTGGCTTCGGCCTGGCGCAGCGCCAGCGCATAGCGCTCGTGGTCGATCTCGAACAGGACGTCGCCGGCCTTCACGTGCTGGTTGTCCTTCACGGCGATGCGCGTGACCAGCCCAGAAACATCAGGCGCCACCTGCACCACGTCGGCACGGATGTGCCCGTCGCGGGTCCACGGGGCCACCGTGTAGTAGTCCCACAGGTGTTTGACAACGACCGCGCCAACGGCGGTGACGGCCAGCGTCAACACGACCGGCCCGAGCGAAGAGAGTCTGAGTTTCATGATTGCAGCCACGGCACCATGGCAACCACCCCACCGAGGATGATCGCGTACAGCGCCAGATTGAAGAGGGATCGGTGCCACACGAGCCGGTAGAAGCCTACCCGCGACAACACAGCGCGTGCGGCACTCGTGATAAGAAAGGCCGCGAGCATCCACACCAGCAGGCTGGGGATGAACACGCCATAGATACTGATTTCACCGGGCATCATGCTTTTCCGGAAACGGGTGCCGGCAGCGCCGGCGGAAACAGGGCCACCTGCATGTCGACCAGCGCGGCCAGCGCCACGCGCGAGCGCACCTTTTCCTGTGCGTTTGCCAGGCGTGTGCGCAGCGCGGCGGGCGGCGCATCGGCCGAGCCGTCCAGGCGCGACTTGTAGTAGGTGGAAATGCTGCGCAGCACACGGCGCACGGCATGTTGTTCGTCGGCCGGCATTTCGGCCATCTCGCGCTGCAGGGCCAGCGCGGTCAGTTCCACGCGCACCTCGCTGAAGCCATCGGTCGAGACCTCGCTGTCGCTGGCGGCCAGCCGCGGCACCAGTTGCGCCAGGCGGTCGAGCATGCGGGCACGCAGCACGGTATGCGAATCGGGGTGCTTGCCCAGCGCGTTGTCGGCGATATCGCTCCAGCCGGCCCGCACCAGCCGGCGCGTGGCGGCCCGCGTGCCGAACGGCCGCACCACCAGCGTCCACACCAGCGCGAAGGCGATGCCCGCGATGCCGGCCACATTGCTGTTGAAGAACGACTGGAAGTTGGCGCTGTACGCGCCCTGGATGCCGATGTCGTTGGCCGTGACCACTGCCAGCGGCATGCCGATCATCGCCAGGCGCGGCTGGGCCACCAGCAGGCCGATGATCAGGTACGGCACGGCGAACATCAGCACCAGCATTTCGAAGTCATGCGCGACGGGCAGCACTGCAAACAGCATCACCAGCGAAATCAGCAGGCAGACCACGTTCCAGTTGAAGAACGAACGGATCATCGGCGCCGGTTCGTCCAGCGCGGCAAAGAAACAGCAGGAAATGGCGCCCAGCGCCACCGCGCCGGCCCCGTCGGCCCAGCCGGTGTGGATCCACACCATGCCCATCGCGTAGATCGCCATGGCGACGGTCACTACCGAGAACAGCAGCATGCCGTGATCGTAGTGGCGCGCACGGCCCACTTCCCAGCGCAGGAATTCGGGCACCCACTGGCCTTCGATATGCTTTTCGCCCAGGCGGCGGCACAGCGTCATGCAGTCATGCCAGAGCGCCAGCATCTGCTGGAGCCGGTCTTCCGCCGCCGTGACCAGCGCGGCATCCCAGCCGTCCTGCAGCGGCGTGGCAGTCAGCTCGGGCCGCGCATCGGCGGCAGCGCCGCCCTGGATCCAGGCCTTGACCGCCTGCATCTGCGCCGCCAGCGGAGCGGGCAAGCCACCCGCAGCCTGCAGCGATTCGACGATGGTCGCGAACGATGCCATCACCGGCAGCAGCATGGTCATGCGCCCGCGCAGTTCGCGTGCGGCACGCACCCGGGCAGTGCTTTCGGCGTCGTAGCTCAGTTGGCTGATCAGTTGGTCCAGCGCCAGGATATCGGCGGCCAGACGGTGGCGGCTGTGGTGGCGCGACACCGACGCGCCAGGCGCCGGCGACAGCATGTCCGAAGCCCACAGCGTCGCGTCGGCCATCCACTGGCGCGACTTGTCGCGCAGCACGTTCGCCACACTGGCCGGCATGATGACCGCGCCGACCACGGCCGCGCACAGGATGCCCAGGCAGATTTCCTCGGAACGGGCCACCGCAAGATCGAAGATGCCAACCGGGTTGTCGACCGACGGCAGCGCCACCAGCGGCAGCGTGTAGGCGGCCAGCATGAACACATAGCTGCGCGGCGTGCGGTGCATCAGCGCCACGTAGAGCAGGCAGGCCACCCAGATGGCGACCGCGCCCATCAGCAGCGGCGGCGAATTCACGAGCGGCGGCACCATGGCGATGCCGGCAGCGGCACCAAGCAGCGTGCCCAGCACGCGATACAGGGCCTTCGAACGCGTGGCACCCGTGAGCGGGTGCGCCACGATATAGACGGAGCCCATCGCCCAGTACGGACGGGGCAGCCCCAGGTACATCGCTATGTAGAGCGCCAGCATCGCGGCGATGAAGGCCTTGAAGGAAAACACCCAGTCCCTGGCGGACGGCCAACTCATCATGGCGCTCAGGACTCCTGCTTGCCCGATGCCGAAGCGGCCGCCGCGGCGCGCGACAGCGCGTCGAGCACCCGCAGCGAGGCAGCCATGTCGGCTTCGCTGATATCCGCGAACACCTCGGCACGCAACTGCTTGAGTTCCACCTCGATACGCTCGGCCATGCGTTCGCCGGTCTCGGTCAGCGACAGCACGTTGGCGCGCCGGTCGCTCGGGTCCACCTCGCGGCGCACCAGGTCGGCCGCGCAAAGCTGATCCACCAGCCGCACCAGGGTGGCGCCTTCCACTCCCACATAGTCGGCCAGCGTGACCTGGCGTACACCGCCGCCAAGGCGACGGATAAACAGCAAAGGCGCGGCGGCCGCGGCGGAAATGCCGTGGGCGGTGACAGCGGCCTGGCTGATCTGTCGCCATTGTCGACCGGACAGCATCAGCTGGCCGGTGAAGGCGAATCGGAGGGCGTCGATCTGTGGCATGGGCCGAATGATAGACGTGAATTAATTAGGATGCAAATGATTTCTTTGCGAATTAGTTCACGCCTCATATTCGGCACTTATGATCTGGACGCCGAAATCCCCTGCGCAGGGTTTCGAGATGGACCTTACGTCACAACGAGCGGCGCGGTGGTGCGCAGGTTTTCCAGCATGTCGTCCACCATCTCCTGCAGCCCGTACCGCGGCTGCCAGCCCCAGTCCTGGCGCGCGGCGCTGTCATCGATCGAATCGGGCCAGCCCTGCGCAATGGCCTGCCGGTAGTCGGCCTCGTAACGGATTTCGAAGCCCGGCTCGCGCTTGCGGATGGCATCGGCAATCTCGGCCGGCGTGAAGCTCATGCCAGCCAGGTTGTAGCTGCCACGCTCGCGCACCGCATCGCGCGGGGCTTCCATCAGTTCCAGCGTGGCGCGAATGGCGTCGGGCATATACATCATCGGCAGGCGCTCGTCGGCATGCAGAAAGCACGTATAGGGCTCGCCACGCACCGCGTAATGGAAGATGTCGACCGCGTAGTCCGTGGTACCGCCGCCCGGCGGCGTCTTGTGCGAGATCAGCCCCGGATAGCGCACGCTGCGCACGTCCACGCCATGGTTCTCGAAATACCAGCGGCACCACCCTTCGCCGGCCTGCTTGGAGATGCCATAGACCGTGGTGGGCTCCATCACGGTCTTCTGCGGGGTATCCACGCGCGGCGTGGTCGGGCCGAACGCGGCAATCGAACTGGGCCAGAACACGCGCTGGATGCCGTGATGGCGCGCTGCCTCCAGCACGTTCAGCAGCCCGGTCATGTTCAGGTTCCACGCCCATTGCGGCGCCTTCTCGCCGGTGGCGGACAACGCCGCCGCCAGCAGGTAGATCTGCGTGATGCCATGCCGCTCGATCACCGTGGTCAGTTCGCCCCGGTCGGTGACATTGAGCATCTCGTGCGCGATGTGCACATGGCGCCCGGTCGGCACCACGTCCGATGTGACGACCTGCTCGCGGCCGAAGCGCTCGGCGAGCGCCAATGCCAGCTCCGACCCCAATTGCCCGTTGGCGCCGATGATCAGGATCTTTGGCACCGCATTGTTTGCCGCGTCAGTCATGGAATCAGCCCCAGCTCGCGCCCGGCCTGGGCAAACGCGTCCAGTGCGGTGCGCAACGTGCTTTCATCGTGGATCGCGCTCATCTGCACGCGGATGCGCGCCTGGCCCTTCGGCACCACGGGATAGAAGAAGCCCACCACGTAGACGCCCAGTTCCAGCAGCCGGTCGGCCAGCTTCTGGGCGCGCTCGGCGTCGTACACCATGATTGGCACGATCGGATGGTCGCCGGGCTTGATGTCGTAGCCCAGCTTCACGATGCCGTCGCGGAAGAACCTCGTGTTCTGCTCCAGCCTGTCGCGCAGTTCCGTGCTGCCTTCCAGAAGATCCAGCACCGCGATGCTGCCGCCCACAATGGCTGGCGCCACCGTATTCGAGAACAGGTAAGGCCGCGACCGCTGGCGCAGCAGCTCGATCACCTCCTTGCGGCCGGAAGTAAACCCGCCCGATGCTCCGCCCAGCGCCTTGCCCAGCGTGCCGGTGATGATGTCGATCTTGCCGAACACGCCGCGCGCCTCATGCGTGCCTCGGCCGCGCTGACCCATGAAGCCTGTGGCATGGCATTCGTCGATGCCCAGCAGTGCCCCGTGCTCGTCGCAGATCTTGCGCATCTCGTCCAGGCGCGCCACCGTGCCATCCATCGAAAACACGCCATCGCTGAACACCAGCTTGAAGCGGGCGCCCTCGGCGTCCGCCTGCTTCAACTGCGCACGCAGGTCGTCGAGGTCGTTGTGCCTGTAGCGATAGCGGCGTGCCTTCGACAGGCGGATGCCGTCAATGATCGACGCATGGTTCAGTTCGTCGCTGATCACGGCGTCTTCGGGCCCCAGCAGCGTTTCGAACAGGCCGCCATTGGCGTCGAAGGCCGAGCCATAGAGGATGGTGTCTTCGGTGCCCAGGAAGCGGGCCAGCCGGCCTTCCAGTTCCTTGTGCAGGTCCTGCGTGCCGCAGATGAAGCGCACCGACGACAGGCCGTAGCCATGCGTGCGCAGCGCTTCATGGGCGGCGTCCATCACCCTGGGGTGCGACGACAGGCCAAGATAGTTGTTGGCGCACAGGTTGATGACCTCGCGGCCGTCCGCGGTGCGGATGGTGGCGCCCTGCGGCGTGGCGATGATGCGCTCGCGCTTGTACAGCCCCGCTTCGCGGATGGCATCGACTTCGGCGCGGATCGATGCATAAAAAGCCTCGGCACTCGACATGGCCAGACTCCCGGTGGTAGTGTCTCGGATCGTTCGATCGATAAATCGAACGTGTTCTGTATAGCGAACGTGTCGTGCACTATAACGAACGAATGTCGATGACGCAACCCTCACCCGCCAAACCGCCCGCAGCCGTCGACGGCCCGCCGGCGGTAGGCAGCGCCCTGCAGGCGCTGCGACAAAGCCAGCAGTTGTCGCTGGACGACCTGTCGCGCCGCGCCGGTGTCTCCAAGTCTATGCTGTCGCAGATCGAACGGAACCTCGCCAATCCCACCGTGGCGGTACTTTGGCGGCTGGCAAACGCGCTCGGGGTGAGCCTGACGGACTTTCTGGCCCAGGGGTCGGCATCCGCCCCGGCACCGGCCGTGATGGTGGTGCAGGCGCATGCGGTACCGGCGCTGAAGAGCCCGGACGGGCGCTGCGAACTGCGCATCCTGGGGCCGATCGACCTGGCGGGGCGCTTTGAATGGTATGAACTGACGATCCAGCCCGGGGGCGTGCTGGCGTCGGAGCCGCACGAGGCGGGCACGCAAGAGCACTTGTCGGTGCTGGGCGGATCGATGACCGTGCGGTCAGCCGGGGATGAAAAGAAACTCAAGCATGGCGAAACCGCCCGCTATGGCGCGGACGTGACCCATGCGATTGCCAATCCGGGCAAGAGCGTGGCGACGGCGCTGCTGGTCGTCGTGCATCCGGGCTAAGGCGAAAAGGTTTGGGGGGATAGCCGGGGGCATCGAGGCCGCCCGGCCTCGCCCGCCGGCCTCGACTCGTCCACCCGCCCCACTCCCTCAATCCTCTTCCTTCATCCGTTCGCTGGCCAGCAGGTTGCGCTTGGTTTCGAGGATGTGTTCCTCCAGCAATTTCGCCACTTCTTCCGCATCGCGTGCCTTGCACGCTTCCAGGATGCGGTAGTGGTCGGTCTGCGGCCCTTCCTTGCCGGTGGCCAGCGACATCTGCTCGTGCGTGTAGCGATCCGTATTGAGGCAGAACTCCTCGATCAGCCGCCGCAGCTTGCGGTTGTTGGCCGGCGCGCACAGCGCCAGGTGAAAGCGCCTGTTGTATTCGGCCCACTCCACCAGCGATTCAGATTGCGAGTACGCATCCAGGATTTCCTGCATCTGCTGGAAGTCCTGCTGAACCATGTTTGGCACGCCCAGCCGCGCCGCATGGCATTCCAGCGCCACGCGGATATCGAGCAGCTCGCAGATCTGCGTCACGTCCATGCCTGACACCACCGCGCCACGGTTGCGCTGGTAGGTCACCAACCCTTCCGTTTCAAGCTGGCGCAGCGCCTCGCGCACCGGAATCCGGCTCGCGTTGAAGCGCTCGGCCAGTGCGTCCTGGCGCAACTGGGCGCCCGCCGGCAGCGTGCCTTTGAGGATGTCGTAGCGAAGCTGGTCGCGAATGATCTGGGGTAAACCCTTGGTAGGGGCGCTTGCGCGGCCCGTTTGCGTGGACATGGGAGGTGCTGGAGATCGGTGTGCGATTCGAGTGAGGTCCCTATTGTGCCTGAATATTTGCGCTGCTATATTGGATCCAATTTCTAACACACGTATCCAATAGACTAACAGTCGTATATGTCTACAAACAATCTCTATCCAAAAGCCATCAATGAAACCGTTCTGTCGTATGCGCCGGGCAGCGCCGAACGCCAGGCCCTGATCGCCGAACTGGGCGTGCAGCAGGCACGCGTCCAGGAAATTTCCGCCGTCGTGGGCGGCGAGCGCATTGCCAGCGGCAACACCACCGACGTGTGCGCCCCGCATGCCCACGCGCAGCGCCTGGGCCGTATCCACAATGCCGACCAGGCCACCATCGACGCGGCCATCGGCGCCGCAGTCTCGGCGCAGCGCGACTGGAGCCGGGCCACGCTGGCCGATCGCTCGGCCGTTTTCCTCAAGGCCGCAGACCTGCTGGCCGGCCCGTGGCGCGCCCGCCTGAACGCCGCGACCATGCTCGGCCAGGGCAAGACCGCCTACCAGGCAGAAATCGACTCGGCCTGCGAGCTGATCGACTTCCTGCGTTTCAACGTGCAGTTCGCCCACGAACTGGCGGCTGGCCAGCCAATCTCGTCGCCAGGCCTGCGCAACCACCTGGAATATCGCCCGCTGGAAGGCTTCGTCTACGCCGTGACGCCGTTCAACTTCACGGCCATCGGCGGCAACCTGGCCATCGCCCCGGCGCTGATGGGCAACACCGTGCTGTGGAAGCCGGCCGCCACGGCGTCGCTGTCGAACTACCTGTTCATGGAGCTGCTGGAGGCCGCGGGCCTGCCCAAGGGCGTCATCAACTTCGTGCCGGGCGACCCGGTGGCGGTCAGCAACGCCGTGCTGGCGCGGCCGGAACTGGCCGGCATCCACTTCACGGGATCGACTGCCGTGTTCGACACGCTGTGGGGCGAAGTCGGACGCAATGTGTCGCGCTACCGCGGCTATCCGCGCCTGGTGGGCGAGACCGGCGGCAAGGACTTTGTGCTGGCGCACCCGTCCGCCGACGTGGAAACGCTGGCCGTGGCGCTGCTGCGCGGGGCCTTTGAATACCAGGGCCAGAAGTGCAGCGCGGCATCGCGTGCGTACATCCCCGCTTCGTTGTGGCCGAAGGTGCGCGAGCGCCTGGTGGCACTGGTCGAGACGATCCGCATGGGCGATGTGACCGACTTCACCAACTTCATGGGCGCCGTGATCGACCGTCGCGCCTTCGACCGCATCGCCGGCCACCTGCAACGCGCGGCGGGCGACAGCGGCGTCAAGGTCGTGACCGGCGGCAAGGCCGACGACAGCGTGGGCTTCTTCATCGACCCGACCGTGCTCGAAGTCGACGATCCGCGCCACACGCTGATGGAAACCGAACTGTTCGGCCCGGTGCTGAGCGTCTATGTGTACGCCGACAAGCAGTGGCCCGAAGTGCTGGCGCTGGTGGACGGCACCAGCCCGTATGCCCTGACTGGTGCGATTTTTGCCAACGACCGCGCTGCCGTCGCGCAGGCATCCGACGCGCTGCGCTTCGCCGCCGGCAATTTCTATATCAACGACAAGCCCACCGGGGCCGTGGTGGGCCAGCAGCCGTTTGGCGGCGCACGCCGCAGCGGCACCAACGACAAGGCCGGCTCGCCACTGAACCTGCTGCGCTGGGTGTCGCCGCGCACGGTCAAGGAAACGTTCGTGCCGCCGGCCGACTACCGCTACCCGCACATGGCGGCCTGACCCGCCCCGCAACGCTTTCAAGCCACACCACCACGGAGATAAGAAGATGAAGCGAGCCACCCTGTTGTCCGCCGCCCTGGCGTGCAGCCTGTCCGTCCTTGCCGGCGCCGCCAGCGCGGCCATTTCGGGCGATGTCGTCAAGATCGGCGTGATGACCGACCTGTCCGGCGTCTACCTGGACTACGCCGGCAAGGGTTCCGTCGAAGCGGCCAAGATGGCGATCGAGGACTTTGGCAACGGCCTGCCGGGCAAGAAGATCGAACTGGTCACTGCCGACCACCAGAACAAGGCCGACATCGGCAGCGCCCGCGCGCGGGAGTGGATCGACCGTGACGGCGTGGACGCCATCGTCGATCTGCCCAACTCGTCGGTCGCCCTGGCCGTATCGCGCATCGCCTCGGAAAAGAAGCGCATCTCGCTGATCACCGGCGGTGCCAACCTGCGCCACACCAACGAGGAATGCTCGCCGTACATCGTGCATTACGTGTACGACACCTACGCACTGGCCAACGTGGCCGGCAAGGCCATGGTCAGGCAGGGCCTGAAGAGCTGGTACTTCCTGACCGCCGACTACGCGTTCGGCGCGTCGCTGGAAACGGCCACGGCCGACGTGGTGAAGGCGTCGGGCGGCAGCGTGGTGGGACAGGTCAAGCACCCGCTGAACGCGTCGGACTTCTCGTCGTTCGTGCTGCAGGCGCAGTCGTCCAAGGCACAGGTCGTGGCGCTGGCAAACGGCGGTGGCGACACCATCAACGCGATCAAGGCGGCCAACGACTTCGGCCTGCCCAAGAACCAGACGCTGGTGGGCCTGCTGATGACGATCAGCGACGTGCACAGCCTGGGGCTGAAGCTGACGCAGGGCATGAAGATGACCGACGCCTGGTACTGGGACCTGAACCCGCAGACGCGCGAGTTTGGCAGCCGCTTCTTCGCGCGCATGAAGCGCATGCCGAACATGGTCCACGCCGGCACCTACTCGGCTGTGCTGCAGTACCTGAAGGCCGTGCAGGCCACCGGCAGCGACGATTCGGACACCGTGATGGCCGCGCTGAAGAAGGCGAAGATCAATGACGCCTTTGCCAAGAACGGCTACATCCGCGCCGACGGCCGGATGATGCACGACATGTACCTGATGGAAGTGAAGAAGCCCGCCGACTCCAGGTCGCCGTGGGACTACCTGAAGCTCGTGGCCACCGTGCCGGCCGAGGAAGCCTTCCAGCCGCTGTCGCAATCGCGCTGCCCGCTGGTCAAGAAGTAAGCCCACGGTTTTTTTCCTCCCCTCTCCCGCACGGCGGGAAAGGGGCTGGGGGACCGGACGCGGCAGCGCAAGTATCCGCTTGCGCATCTTGAGAAGCCCGCCCTCTCCCCCACCCCTCTCCCGCTCGCGGGAGAGGGGAGAAGACCCACGTCCCTATCTCCTGAACGAATGACTACCAACGTACTGGAAGTCCGCAACCTGACCAAGTCCTTCAAGGGCTTTACGGCGGTCGGCGGTGTGGACCTGCAGGTGCGTCGCGGCTCGATCCATGCCTTGATCGGACCGAACGGCGCGGGCAAGACCACCTGCTTCAACCTGCTCACCAAATTCCTGGAGCCCACCACGGGCACCATCCTTTTCAACGGCATCGACATCACGCGCGAGAAGCCCGCACAGATTGCGCGGCGCGGCGTGATCCGGTCGTTCCAGATTTCCGCCGTGTTCCCGCACCTGAGCGTGCGCGAGAACGTGCGAATCGGCCTGCAGCGCCAGCTGGGCACCGCGTTCCAGTTCTGGCGCAGCGAGCGGTCGCTCGACGTGCTCGACGCGCGCGCCATGGCGCTGCTGGACGAGGTGGGCCTGACCGAGTTTGCCGAGACCACCACCGTCAACCTGCCGTATGGCCGCAAGCGCGCGCTGGAGATCGCCACCACGCTGGCGATGGAGCCCGAGCTGATGCTGCTGGACGAGCCCACGCAGGGCATGGGCCACGAGGACGTGGACCGCGTGACGCAACTGATCAAGAAGGTCTCCGCCGGCCGCACCATCCTGATGGTCGAGCACAACATGAACGTGGTGTCGTCGATTGCCGACAAGATCACGGTGCTGCAGCGGGGCGCCATCCTGGCCGAAGGGCCGTACGCCGAGGTGTCGAAGGACCCGCGCGTGATGGAAGCCTACATGGGCACCGCCGACGCCGAACTGCAGGGAGCGCACTGATGACCGCGAATATTCCCGCACTCGAAATCAAGGACCTGCACGCCTGGTACGGCGAATCGCACATCCTGCACGGCGTGGACCTGACCGTGAACCGTGGCGAGGTGGTGACGCTGCTGGGCCGCAATGGCGCGGGCCGCACCACCACCATGCGCGCGATCATGGGCCTGACCGGCGCGCGCAAGGGATCGATCAAGATCAACGGCAACGAGACCATCGGCCTGCCCACGCACAAGATCGCGCACTACGGCATCGGCTACTGCCCGGAAGAGCGGGCGATTTTCTCCAGCCTGTCGTGCGAGGAAAACCTGCTGCTGCCGCCGGTGCTCAAGGGCGCCCGTGGCGGCGACACCCCGGGCATGAGCGAGGCCGAGATCTACGAGATGTTCCCGAACCTGCGGGAACGCAAGCAGAGCCAGGGCACGCGGCTGTCCGGCGGCGAACAGCAGATGCTGGCGGTGGGCCGCATCCTGCGCACGGGCGCGAACCTGCTGCTGCTCGATGAAATCTCCGAGGGCCTGGCCCCGGTGATCGTGCAGGCGCTGGCGCGCATGATCCTGATGCTGAAGAAGAAGGGCTACACCGTGGTGATGGTGGAGCAGAACTTCCGCTTCGCCGCGCCGCTGGCCGACCGTTTCTACGTGATGGAGCACGGCGCCATCGTCGAGCGCTTTGCCGCCAGCGAGCTGCAGGCCAAGATGCCGGTGCTGAACGAACTGCTTGGCGTATAACAAGGGACCCTACGTTTCATGAATTTCGATATTGGAATCCCCCTGCCGGCGCTGCTGTCCCAGCTGCTGCTGGGGCTGGTCAACGGCGCGTTCTACGCGATGCTGAGCCTGGGCCTGGCCGTGATCTTTGGCCTGCTGAACGTCATCAACTTCGCGCACGGCGCGCTGTTCATGCTCGGGGCCGTGCTGGCCTGGGCGGGCATGGAGTACGCCGGCCTGAACTACTGGGTCATGCTGTTGCTGTCGCCTCTGGCGGTGGCCGTGATCGGCGTGGTGATCGAGAAGTCGATGCTGCGCTGGATCTACAAGCTCGATCACATCTACGGCCTGCTGCTGACGCTGGGCATCACGCTGGTGATCGAAGGCGTGATGCGATCGGCCTACGGTGTCTCCGGCCTGCCCTACTCGCCGCCCGATGCGCTGCAGGGCGCCACGGACCTGGGCTTCATGGTGCTGCCGAACTATCGCGCCTGGGTGGTCGTGGCGTCCGTCGTGGTCTGCCTGGCCACGTGGTTCACGATCGAGAAGACCAAACTCGGCGCCTACCTGCGCGCGGGCACCGAAAACCCGAAGATCGTCGAGGCCTTCGGGGTCAACGTGCCACTGATGGTGACGCTGACCTATGGATTTGGCGTGGCGCTGGCCGCGTTTGCGGGGGTGCTGGCCGCACCGGTCATCCAGGTATCGCCGCTGATGGGCCAGAACCTGATCATCGTCGTGTTCGCCGTGGTGGTCATTGGCGGCATGGGATCGATCATGGGATCGATCGTCACCGGCCTGGCGCTTGGCGTCATTGAAGGCCTGACCAAGGTGTTCTATCCGCAGGCATCGTCGACCGTGGTGTTCTTCATCATGGTGATCGTGCTGATGCTGCGCCCCGCCGGCCTGTTCGGGAAGGAAAAGTAAATGTTGCAAGACTCCAATCGCCGCGGCCAGGTCGCGGTCTACGGCGCGCTGCTGCTCGCCGCCCTGCTGGCGCCGATGCTGGGCGCCTATCCGGTATTCGTGCTCAAGGTGCTCTGCTTCGCCCTGTTTGCGTGTGCCTTCAACCTGCTGATCGGCTACACCGGGCTGCTGTCGTTCGGCCACGCCGCGTTCTTCGGCGGCGCCGGCTACGTGGCTGGCCACGCCATGAAGGAATGGGGCCTGACGCCCGAGCTGGGCCTGCTGCTGGGCACCGCATTCGCCGCGTTGACCGGACTGGTCATGGGCGCCCTGGCGATTCGCCGCCAGGGCATCTACTTCTCGATGATCACGCTTGCGCTGGCCCAGATGCTGTACTTCTTCTGCCTGCAGGCGCCATTTACGGGCGGCGAGGACGGCATCCAGGGCATCCCGCGCGGCAAGCTGCTGGGCCTGCTGCCGCTGGACAGCGACCTGACGCTCTACTACGTGGTGCTGGTGATCGTGGTGGCCGCATTCGCGCTGATCGTCCGCACGATCCATTCGCCGTTCGGGCAGATCCTGAAGGCAATCAAGGAGAACGAGCCGCGCGCAGTATCGCTGGGCTATGACGTGGACCGCTTCAAGCTCGTGGCCTTCGTGCTGTCGGCCGCGCTGGCCGGTCTGGCCGGATCGCTGAAGGCACTCGTACTGGGCTTCGAGACGCTGACCGATGTGCACTGGTCGATGTCGGGCGCCGTGATCCTGATGACGCTGGTGGGCGGCCTGGGCACGCTGGCCGGCCCCATCGCCGGCGCGTTCGTGGTGATCGCGCTCGAAAACAAGCTCGGCGACCTGGGCACGTTCCTGGCCCGCATCACCGGCATCGACTGGTTCAACACGCTGGGCGAATCGGTGACGATGGTCACGGGCGTGATCTTCGTGATCTGCGTGCTGACGTTCCGACGCGGCATCGTCGGCGAGATAATCGGCCTGGCCGATCAGTGGAAGGCGCGGCGCAAGCCGGCCGCGCCGCTGGGCTCACATCTCGTCGATCGCGGTTGACGCGGTGACCACGCCGGCATCCTTCTCCAGCGAGAAGCGGTCGCGCGTGGTCACGTAGAAGCTGGCGCCAAAGCGGCCCACGGGGAAGTAGTCCTGCAGCCGCACGCGCCAGCGCTCGGTGTCGATCAGGCCGTCGCGCGCATGCAGCCGCAGCACGCGGCCAATAAAGATCTGGCGGCTTTCCGTTTCCAGCGTTTCCCAGAGCCGGCATTCGAACGCCACCGGTGCCTCGGCAATGCGCGGCGGTGCCACCTCCGTGCACGGGGCGGCAGTCAGGCCCACGTGGGCCAGTTCGCTCATGTCTGGCGGCAGGCGCTCGCCGCAACGGTGCATCTTCTCGGCCATCGCCTCGTCGCTCAGGTGCACGACAAATTCCTGCGTTCGCACGATATTGGCCGCCGTATCCTTCAGCGATCCGTCCCCCAGGCGGTTCACGCTGATCATCACGATCGGCGGCTCCTCGCCCAGCATGTTGAACATCGAGAACGGCGCGGCATTGGCGGTGCCGTCGGGGCCCAGCGTGGTGACCAGCGCGATCGGGCGCGGCACGATCAGGCTGGCCATGAGCTTGTAGCGCTGATACTCGGTGATCGCGCTGAAATCGATTTCCATCGTGTTCCTTGGGTATTCGGGTTTAGCGCTGCGGCAGGCCCAGCATCTGCGCCAGGCTCTTCTCGCCCTGCATGCGCGACGTCTCGATGCGCTGCTCCAGTTCGCGCAGGTGTGCTTCCATCAGCGTCACGGCGCCCGTGGCGTCGCGCGCCTCGATGCAGGCGACGATGGCGGCGTGCTCGTCGTGCTCGCACGGCGCATGCCCCGGCGGCTCGTAGAGGCCCACGATCAGCGAGCAGCGCGACACCAGTTCGGTCAGGTAGCGTTGCAGCACCGGATTGCGCGCCAGTGCCGCAATCCGCAGGTGGAAGCCACTCGCCAGCCGCGCCCACGATGGCTGGTCGAAGCGGTGCATCGCGTCGTGCTCGTCGGCCAGCTGCCGGCGCAGTTCGCGCAGGTCGGCCTCGGTGACGCGCTCCACCGCCAGTTCCACCAGCACGCGCTCCATGGCGCGGCGCGCCTCGAAGATCTGGCTGGTTTCCTCGGGCGTCGGCTCGGCAATCACCGCACCCTTGTTCGGACGCAGCGCCACGATGCCGTCGTGCGCGAGCTTTTCCAGCACGCGCCGCACCACGGCCCGGCCTACGCCGAACAGCGTGCATAGCTCGGGCTCGGGCAGTTTGGTCCCGGGCGTCAGGCGATGGTTCAGCACGCCGTCGAAGATCGCCTGGTAGATGCGGGTGTCGGCGTCCTGCCGCTCGTCGGATGCTTCCGGTGCTTCCGGCGCGTCCGTCAGGGGCGGCTCCGCCACCGTGGCGGCGGTTTTCCTTGCAGCTTTGGTTGACATGGCGTCGGTCAGGGAAACAATGCCCATGATGTTAGCGCGCGGCGGCGGTGGCGATATCCGGTGCCATCGGCACCTGCGTGTCCATCGCATCGCAGATCGCGCCGGGCGTGGTGAACCACACCTCGCCGTGAGACCGCCGCGCGGCAATATGCGCCAGCGCGCGCCGCAGGTGCCGCAGCCGGTACGGCTGCCCCACCAGGTACGGATGCAGCGCAATGCCCATCACCAGCGGTTGCGGATGCTGCGGGTGGTTGGCCTGCAGCAGCATTTCGTCGAACTGGTCGATGATCATGTCGGCGAACGCCGCGCCATCGAGCTGGCGCGCGATGATCATCGGGATATCGTTGAGTTCCTGCGGGTACGGGATCGACCACAGCGCGCCGCCATCACGGGTCTGCATGCGGATCGGCCGGTCGTCGTGGGCCCAGTTCAGCGTGTAGCGATAGCCGGCTTCGGCCAGCAGGTCGGGCGTAACCATCGTCTCCGAGATCCACGGCGACAGCCAGCCGCCCGGGGCCCGGCCGCTGTGTGCGTGGATGCGGTCGCGGCAGTGCAGCAGCAGCGCGCGCTCGCCGGCTTCGTCGAACTCGCTCTGCCGGTGTGCATTCGTATGACCATGGCCGATCAGTTCGTCGCCCCGCGCCAGGCAGGCATCGAGCACCTCCGGGCAGTGATCGTAGATCGCCGTGTTCAGGATCACACCGGTGGGCAAATCGAGCTGGTCGAACAGTTCCAGGCAGCGCCACACCCCTACCCGGTTTCCATATTCGCGCCAGCTGTAGTTCAGCACGTCGGGCTGCGGCGATACCGGGCCCAGGTTCGCGCCCAGCCCCTCGCCAAACGCAAAGTGCTCGATATTGAAGCCGAGATAGACGGCCAGACGCGCGCCATTGGGCCAGCGGAAGCCGTCGGCGTCGGTGATCGGCCGGTACGGAAAGCGGCCGTGATGGCGCAACGGCCCGAACGACGGGGCCGCCGCGGCCTGCGCTGCCGCCAGCGGACTCGGATTGAAGGTCATGAACGAGTGCCTTTCTTCTGGTTGGTGCATCCATCGCCGGAACCGGCACCGCCCTCGTGCGTCATGCCCCGTTTCCGATCGTATGCATAGGTATCGCGTAATCGTTCGCAATTTGCGGGCCAGATCGTCAACGTATGGAAACACCGTATGTCCGGGAGATTCCGGGTGATTCGTCAACGTGATGGCACGGCTCTTGCGAGACACCGCGCCGACACCAACCCTTCCGGAGATCCGCCATGTTTCGTCCCCAACGCCGTGCACTGATCGCTGCCGCCGCGGCCGCCTGCGTCATGACCGCCCTGCCTGCGCATGCCGCCGACACCATCAAGATCGGCCTGATCACGGCGCTGTCGGGCCAGTCGGCCCGCGCTGGCGAATCGCTGACACGCGGCATGACCATTGCCATCGACGAGATCAATGCGAAGGGCGGCCTGCTGGGCGGCCGCAAGCTCGAACTGGTGCGCCGCGACGACGAAGGCAATCCGGCCAAGGGCGTGCTGGCCGCGCGCGAGCTGATCTACAAGGAGAAGGTGGCCGTACTGTTCGGCGGGCTGGACACGCCCGTGTCGATGGCCATCGTCCCGATCGCCAACCAGGAAAAGGTGCCGTTCATGGGCCCGTGGGCCGCCGGCACGCCGATCACGCACAACGGCGCGAATCCGAACTTCGCCTTCCGCGTCTCGGCGGTGGACGAGGTGGTGGACAAGGCGATGCTGCAGTACGCGCAGAAGGCATTCAACGCCACCAGGCCGGGCCTGATCCTGGTGAACAACCCATGGGGCGAATCCAACGAGAAAGGCATCGTGGCGGCAATGGCGGCCAAGGGTGGCAAGCCCGTGGGCGTCGAGAAGTTCGAGGCCAACGACGTGGACGTGGTGCCCCAGCTCGGTCGCCTGAAGGCCGCCGGCGCCGATGTGCTGCTGATGGTGGGCAACGTCGGCCCGTCGGCGCAGGTGGTGAAGTCGCTCGACCGCATGGGCTGGAAGGTGCCGGTGGTCTCGCACTGGGGCCCCGCAGGTGGCCGCTTCACGGAACTGGCCGGACCGAACGCGAAGAACGTTCACTTCGTGCAGACCTATAGCTTCTTCGGCAGCCCTTCGCCGGTCAGCACGCGCGTGGTCAACGATCTGAAGGCGAAGTACAGCGACGTGAAGGGCCCGGACGACATCACCCCGGCCGTGGGCGTGGCAAACGCCTACGACGCCACGCAGCTGGCTGCGCTGGCGATCGCCAAGGCCGGCAGCACCAAGGGCGACGCGGTGCGCGAAGGCTTCTACAAGATCGACCGCTACGAGGGCCTGATCAAGACCTATGTGAAGCCGTTCTCGCCCCAGCAGCACGACGCGCTGACCGAGAACGACTATGTCTGGGCCCAGTTCATCGACAACCGCATCGTGCCGGTGAAGCAGTAAGCGCTTCTTGCTGGCCGATTGCTGGTCTCCCCTCTCCCGCCATGCGTGGAGAGGGAGAAAAACACAAAAAGAAGGACATCACCATGTTATGGATATCCGCCCTCATCAGCGGGCTTGGCCTGGGCAGCATGTACGGGCTGATGGCGCTGGGGTTTCACATCACCTACGCAGTCTCTGCCACGGTCAATTTCGCGCAGGGCAGTTCGATGATGCTGGGCGCCGTGCTCACGTACACGTTCGCGCAGACGCTGGGCTGGCCGATGCCGCTGGCAATCGTGCTGGCACTGGCCCTGTGCGCGCTGTATGGCCTGGCCGTGGAATTCCTGGCCGTGCGCCCGTTCGCCAGCCGGGGCTCGAACGCCTGGCTGATGGCAACCGTGGCGCTGGGCATCGTGCTCGATAACGTGGTGATGCTCTGGTTCGGCACCGAGCCGCGCAGCCTGCCTTCTCCGCTGGCAACCCAGTCGGTACAGCTTGGCAGCTCGGGGGTGGGCGTGTATCCGCTGCAACTGGTGATTCCGGTGGTGGGGCTGGTGCTGGCCGCCATGCTGCATGTGGTGCTGCGCAAGTCGCGCTGGGGCGTGGCGATGCTCGCCGTGGTGCAGAACCGCGACGCCGCGCGCCTGATGGGCATTCCGATCCGCCGCACCATTGCCGGCGCATTTGCGCTGTCGACGCTGCTGGCCGGCATTGCGGGGGTACTGATTGCCCCGCTGTTCAACGTACAGGCCGACATGGGCACCGTCTTCGGCCTCAAGGCATTCGCGGTCGCCATTCTTGGCGGTCTGTCCAGCGCCTGGGGCGTCATGGTGGCCGGCCTGATCTTCGGCGTCGCCGAGGCGCTGGTGACCGCATCGCTGGGTTCCAGCTACACGCAGATCATCACCTTTGCGCTGGTCATTGCGCTGCTGGCGCTGCGGCCCGATGGCCTGTTCGGACGTGCGGAGGTACGCAAGGTATGAGCCCAGGTATGAGTCCAGGTACGAGCAAGACCATGACATCCACGGTATCCACCGCACCGCCGGCCACCCCGGCACGCCCCGCCGCGCCATGGCTGGGCCTGGGCACGCCGTTGCAGATCGCCGCCTTGTGCGCGGCGCTGGTCGCGGCGGCAGGCCTGACCCTGACGCTGAACGGCTACTTCGTCTTCGTGATTGCAGGCGTGGCACTGCTTGCCATCTGCGGCGTGGGCCTGAACCTGCTGCTCGGGCTGACCGGCCAGGTGTCGTTCGGCCACGTTGGCTTCTACGCGATTGGCGCCTATACGGTGGCGATCCTGACCGGCCAGGCAGGCTGGAGCTTCTGGGCAGCGTGGCCGGTCGGCGCACTGGTGGCCGCCGTGCTGGGCGCCTTGCTGGCCCTGCCCGCGCTGCGCGTCAAAGGCCCGGGGCTGGCCATGGTGACCATCGCCTTCGGCTTCATCGTCGAGCATGGCGCCGTGGAATGGCGTGGCCTGACCGGCGGCCAGAACGGCCTGATGGGCATCGCGCAACCGTCGCTGCCCGGCGTGGATGGCGGCGAGCGTGCGCTGGCGCTGATCGCCATCGCCGTGCTGGGTCTTGCGCTGGCCGCCTATGCGCGCATTGCGCGCGGCAGCTGGGGTGCCGCCATGCGCGCGGTGCGCGACAGCGAAACCGCAGCGGCGTCGATCGGCGTCAACCCGCTGGTCGTCAAGACCGTGGGCTTTGCATTTTCGGCCGCATTGGCTGGGCTGGCCGGCGGCCTGTTCGCCCCGCTGCAAGGCATGGTCACGCCGGGCATGTTCTCGTTCCTGCAGTCGATCCTGTTCGTCCTTGTGGTGATGATCGGCGGTGCCGGCACGGTGGCCGGGCCGGTCGCGGGCGCAATCGTGGTCGGGCTGCTGCCGGAAATCCTTTCGAGCCTGGAAAACCTGCGTCTGCTCTGCTTTGGCGTGCTGCTGCTGGTGGTGCTGTGGGTAGCGCCCAGCGGCATGGTCGGCGTGGTGACGTCGGCGTTCCGCCGCCTGCATCCTGCCAGACCTGCAGGCCACGACGCCGTGGCCGGCGCCATGCTGCCGCAGCGTGACGCCGCCCAGCGCCGGGGGCTGTCGGCACTGGGCCTGTCGATGGTATTCGGTGGCGTGCGCGCGGTCGACGACCTGTCGTTCGAACTGCCGCCGGGCCAGGTGACCAGCCTGATCGGCCCGAACGGCGCGGGCAAATCGACCGTGCTCAACATGCTGTCCGGTTACTACCGGCCTCGATCCGGCGGCCGGCGACTCGGCGCCGAGGCCCTGCCCGCACGCGGCGCCTGCCACAGTGCGCGCCATGGCATCTCGCGCACCTACCAGACCACGCAGCTGTTTACAGGCATGAGCGCGACCGACAACGTGGCCATTGCACTCACGCGCGGCAAGCTTGGCACGCTGCTGGGCATCGCCGGCTTCACGGCCCCGGCCGTGCGCGACGAGGCCCGCGCATTGCTGGCCGCCTGCGGCTATACCGGCAACCCCGACGCCAGCGCCGCCGACCTGGCCCACGTGGACCGCCGCCTGGTGGAAATTGCCCGGGCGCTGGCGACACGGCCGGCCGTGCTGCTGCTGGATGAACCGGCTGCGGGGCTGTCGCGCGAAGACAAGGCCACGCTGGGCCGCCTGCTGCGCCGGATTGCCGACAGCGGCATCGCGGTCGGCCTGGTCGAGCACGACATGTCGCTGGTGATGGACGTATCCGACAACATCGTCGTGATCGATGCAGGCCAGCACCTGTCCGCCGGCACGCCCGACGCCGTGCGCGCCGATCCTGCCGTACGGCGCGCCTATCTGGGCGAGGCATCGGGCGCCCCGGTGCGGCAGCGCAGCCGCCAGCCGGACGATGCCATGCCCCCCGAAGTGCTCGGCGTCAGCGCGCTGCGCGCTGGGTATGGCGCAGCACCGGTGCTGCACGACGTGGACCTGCAGGTCCGCGAGGGCGAGATGGTGGCGTTGCTGGGCGCCAATGGCGCGGGCAAGTCCACGTTGATGCGCGCGTTGTCGGGGCTGCATCGCCCGGTGCAGGGCGGCATCACGTTCGATGGCACCGACCTTGCCCGGCTCGACGCGGCGAAGATTGCCGAAATGGGCGTGGTACTGGTACCGGAGGGCCGGCAGGTATTTCCGGAACTGTCCGTGCTCGACAACCTGCGGCTGGGCGCCTTCCCGTCGGGCCGCATCTCGCGCGCGGAAACCACCCGCCGCATCGAGGCCATGTTCGCGCGCTGGCCCCGCCTGCGCGAGCGGCAGCACCAGCGTGCCGGCCTGATGTCCGGCGGCGAACAGCAGATGCTGGCCGTGGCGCGCGGACTGATGTCGAACCCGTCCGTGCTGCTGCTCGACGAACCGTCGCTGGGACTGGCGCCCAAGGTCATCGAGGAATTGTTCGCATCGCTGGACGCGCTGCGCGAGGCATCGATCACGATCCTGCTGGTTGACCAGATGGCCGCGCTGGCCTTGTCACTGGCCGACCGCGCCTATGTGCTGGAAGAAGGCCGCGTGGTCGCCAGCGGCGATGCCGAGACGCTGGCTAAGGACCCGGCGCTGGTACAGGCCTACCTGGGCGGGCAGCACGCATGAAGGCCCTTGCCACTTCACGCGCCGGGATGGTGACCAGCCCGCATGCGCTGGCGAGCGAGGCCGGCCTGGAAATCCTGCGCGCCGGCGGCAATGCCATCGAAGCCGCCATCGCCATCGGTGCCACGCTCTCCGTCACCTATCCGCATTTCACGGGGCTGGGTGGCGATGCCTTCTGGATCCTCGGCGACCAGTCGGGCAACGTGCGTGCGCTTTCCGGCATCGGCCAGGCCGCCGCCACGCTGCCCGACTACGGCAACGCCATTCCCACGCGCGGCGCGGCCTCGGCCATTACGTCTGCCGCCACCGTGGACACCTGGGACCGCGCCTTCGCCATCAGCCGCGACCTGTGGGGCGGCCGGCAGGCGTGGAGCCAGTTGTTCCAGCGCGCCATCGCGCTGGCGCAGGAAGGCTTCGAGGTCACGCCGTCGCAGCGCTTCTGGCAGACATTCCGCCAGGAAGAATTGTCGGACTGGCACGGTTTTGCCGCGGTCTTCATGCCCGATGGACGGCTGCCCCGGCAAGGCGACCGCCTGCGGCAGCCCGCGCTGGCCCGCAGTCTTGATCGCATAGCGAACTTCGGTTCGCGCGAATTCTACGAAGGCGAGCTGGCCGAGCGCATCGTCGCGGGGCTGCGTGCCGCCGGATCGCCACTCCGGCTGCAGGACCTGGCCCGCACGGCGGCGCGCGACGAAGCGCCACTGCGTGTGCCGTACCGCGGGGGCGAACTGCTGAGCCTGGCGCCGCCCACGCAGGGTGTGACCACGCTGCAGATCATGGGCATCCTGGAACGCTTCGACGTAGCCAGCATCCCGGAGGGCAGCGCGGACTATTACCACCTGCTCGTGGAAGCTGTGAAACAGGCGTTCATCGAACGCAACCGGCATGTGGCAGATCCCGAATTCGCCACCGTGCCGGTCGATGCAATGCTGTCCCCGGCGCGGCTGTCCGCGCTGGCCGCACATATCGATATGCGTCACGCGATGCCGTGGCCCCATGTCTATCAGCACGGCGACACGGTCTTCCTGTCGGCCGTGGACAGCCAGGGCCGCTGCGCCAGCGTGCTGCAGACCGTGTATTTCGACTGGGGCAGCGGCGTGGTGGCGGGCGACACCGGCATCCTGTGGCATAACCGTGGCGCCGCGTTCAGCACCGATCCCACGCATCACAACGCGATTCAACCGGGCAAGCGCCCTTTCCATACGCTGAATCCGGGCATGTACCTGCGCGATGGCAAGCCACGGCTGACGTATGGCACGCAGGGCGCCGACGGGCAGCCGCAGACGCTGGCCGCCGTGCTGACACGGCTGATCGACTATGGGATGGATCCGATGCAGGCGCTGTCCCGGCCGCGCTTCCTGCTGGGCCGCACGTTCTCCGATACGCGCGACAGCCTCAAGATCGAGGCCGATGCAGGCGACGATGTGATTGCCACGCTGTCGACCCGCGGTCACGAAGTCAGCGTGATCGACGCGCAGAGCCCGCTTGCGGGTCACCCTGGCGCCGTCGCGTTGTACGACGACGGATCTTGCGCGGGCGCGCACGATCCACGCAGCGACGGCATCGCCATGGGGGTGTGAGGGGCATAGCCACGGTATCGGAAACGTCAGGCATCATCTGGGTATCCGGGAGAAAAACGGCAACGCCCTGCGTGACGCGCGCATGAAAGCCCTGCGGTCTGTAGCGGTTTTGTATCGGACAGGAACCCGTGCAGCGGATGCCCGCCCAATGCAGTAACTGTCGACTAGCCGTCACGATGCGATGCAGCGTGCAAGCGCCGGCGCGATGGTCCACAATCCCGTCGGAGGAACGCACCGCTCCCAGCGGCCCTGCGTCCCCCATGTCCCCCAGCAACCGCTCCCCTCTCGCCAAGGAGAACACCGTGCTGAGCCCACATGAACTTGCCACGCTGATGTTGATCGGCAACGGTCCACATACCCGCGACGATACGTCTACCATCCCCGCACGCGAAATCGACCCCGTCGATCTCGATGCACTGATTACCCGGCAACTGGTGATCCTGGAATCCGAACAGGGCAAACGTCCCTGCCCGCAAATCACCGCGCATGGCCGATCGATGCTGGCCGCGGTGGGCCGCCTGAACTAGGCGGCTTGTCTCACCCTTTTCTGTCCGCCTGCAGTTGCCGCGTGACTACCGGGTGACGGCCGCCGTCTTCATGGCTGCGGCCGGTGCCTGATAGCCATCGGTCAGCGTCTTCAGGAACGCGATCACATCGCGCATCTCGGCCTCGGTCATCAACGGCTTGTCGCCCGGCTTGCCGCCGAACGGCGCTTCCATGTTGATGTTCTCGTGGTATCGCGCCGGCAGGTCGTCGAACTTCTGCACCTTGCCGTCCGCGCCGCGCGGATACCACTTCTGCGGCTTCACATCGCGCTCGGCGTAGAAGTGCAGCACCTCGTCCAGCGAATGGAAGATGCCGTTGTGAAAGAACGCGTGGCGCAGTGCCACGTTGCGCAATGACGGGGTACGGAACAGGCCGCAGTAGTCGGCGCGGTCCTTCAGGTCGGTGCGATCGGGGCCACACAGCCCCATGTCGAAGAAGGCCGGATCGGCATTGCCGGACAGCTTGCGGTTGCGCGGCACGCCCACGGCAATAAAGCCGAAGTCGGAAAACGCCGGGAAGGCGCCTTCGCGGACATCGCCCGGGTGGCACGCGGCGCAATTGCCCTTGGCCGGATCGTTGAACACACGCAGGCCGCGCGTCTCCTGCGGGCTCAGCGTGGCCTGCCCGCGCAGCACCGCATCGTACTTGCTGGTATAGGGATAGAACTCCGACGCCGTCTGCTGGAACACTTCCAGCGCCATCAGCACGGCGTTGAAGGCGGTGTCTTCATCGTCCAGCACATCCTGGCCCAGCACCTTCCGGAACGTCTCGGCGTACGGCCCCTTGCGGATCCGCTCGACCACCACTCGTGGCTCGCCATTTGCCATCTCGTGCGCGGACAGCAGCGGGATACGGGCCTGGTCGTGCGCGGAGCCCGCGCGGCCATCCCAGTTGTGGCCGCCGGTCGGGCCCTGGTCCTCGGCGTCGTTGCCGTCGTTCTCGTGGTAGTGGTCGGTGTAGGCCGGCACGTTCTGCACGTAGCGCAGCGACGGCGCGGCACGCACGCCGGTGCGCGTCATGTCTGCGCCGCCAAGCTGCACCGACAGGTTGTTCGGCGGCCCGTACGCATGTGCCGGGCTATGGCAGGTGGCGCACGACTGCTTGCCCGACGCCGACATGGCCGGCTCGAAGAACAGCGCCTTGCCCAGCGCCCTGAGCTGCGCGATATCGGGATGGCGCTCGGCCATCATCGCGTAGAACGGTTTCGGGCCAGCGGCCTTCGGTGCACTGGCCACTGCCGCCTGCGCGGCCGGGGCGGCCGGCGCTGCCACGGGCGCGGCGTCCTGCTTGCCGCAGCCCGTCATCACGCTGGCCAGCAGGATGATCAGCAGACTGCCCGCCACGCGCAACCAGGCAAAGAGCGACGGGAACGCGGCGTTCCACAACAGCGGCGGCAAGCTCATGACGAAATGATGGCAACAGGATGACGATGGAATGGCGCAAGAGGCTATTCCGGCTTCATGACATCCACATGACGATTCACGAAAACGAAACGTCGACGCACGGGCCGCGCGGCACCGGGCGGGATGTACCCGGTTCCCATCCGCATCATCATCAATCTGACACATGCCCGGGTCACACTCGCGGCGCACCCGGAAGCACCCTACAAGTTTCATTCCAGCACTGCAGTCTTCCCACATATAAGAAAGAGGAAAACCATGAGCCGTACTACACGTCTGTGGCCCCTGGCCGCATTGGCCGCCGCATGCCTGTCCGCCTGTGGCGGCAGCGATTCCGGCAGCAGCAGCGCGACCCCCGCCGCCACTACTTCAGGCGTCGTCACCGGCAGCTACTTCGAGCACGCCAAGGTTTGTATCGACGCCAACAACAACGGCGCCTGCGACAGCAGCGAAGCTTCGGTCTTTACCGACGCCAAGGGCGCCTTCACGGTAAGCGGCCAGGGCCCGGTGGTGGCCGAGATCGGTACGGACGCCTTCCGTAACGACGATGCCGGCGCGCACGCCGCCGTGACGCGCAAGCTGGTGTTCCGCGCGCCGGCCAGCGCCAATGGCGTGGTCAGCGCCATCTCCACCGAACTGGCCGTGCTCATGGACAGCAACGGCGGCAACCTCGACGCCGCGCGCTCCCAGCTGGCAGATCGCCTGGGCGTGGCCGCAGACAAGCTGCTGGAAGACCACAACAAGGAAACGGACAGCAAGATCAAGGCCGCGCTGCAGGGCGAGATCGAACAGGCCATCGAACTGATCGCCAACGCCGTGGCAGCCGGCGGCGATATCGCCACGGCCATCAAGAATGGCGTGGCCCAGCGCGTGGCGATGAACAACATCAAGACCGTGGTGGTGATCTACGCCGAAAACCGCGGCTTCGACAACCTGTACGGCCTGTTCCCGGGCGCCAACGGCATTCCGGGTGTGAACCCCAGCGCCGTGGGCACCGTGACCCCGCAGAAGGATTTCGACAACGCCACGCTGGCGTCGCTGCCGCCGACCTGGGGCGGCTTCACCGCCGCGGGCCAGACCGTGACGCTGGACGCATCGCAAACCGTTGGCTGGGCCAACAAGCCGTTCCGCATCGATGATCCGTCAGGTGTCAACGGCACCGGCGTGGTGGTGAACCAGAGCGTGGTCACGCGCGACCTGGTGCACAAGTTCTACCAGAACCAGATGCAGATCAACGGCGGCAAGAACGACAAGTTCGCAGCATTCTCCGACGCCGGCGGCATCACCATGGGCTACTACGATGGCAGCAGCATGGCGATGTGGAAGATGGCCAAGGACTTCGTGCTGGCCGACAACTTCTTCATGGGCGCATTCGGCGGCTCGTTCCTGAACCACCAGTACCTGGTCTGCGCGTGCGTGCCGACGTACCCGAACGCCGACACGTCCGTGGCATCGGGCTCGATCGCCGCCGTGGCCGCCGACGGCAAGAGCCTGGCACTGACGGGCACCAGCTCCACGAGCATCCTGAATGCCACGGCCTCGTACGTGAAGGATGGCGCCATCACGCCGAAGGACCCGGCCACCGGCATGTTCTACGCCGTGAACACGATGCAGCCGGCCTACCAGCCGAGCGGCAACGCGCCGGCCTCGACCGATACCTCCAAGCTGCTGGCCGACCCCAACGCTGCCAGCACGCTGCCGCCGCAAACCCAGGACACCATCGCCACCTACCTCGACAAGCGCGGCGTGGACTGGGCCTGGTACGCAGGCGCATGGAAGACCGTGTCGGCAGATCGCACCAAGATCTACAACAACACGACGCCGAACTTCCAGGCCCACCACCAGCCGTTCAACTTCTTCGCGGCGTTCAGCCCGATTGACCATGCCGACTACCGCACGGCCCACCTGAAGGACTTCGACAGCCAGTTCCTGGCGGATGCCGCCGCAGGCAAGCTGCCGGCCGTGACGTTCTACAAGCCGCAGGGCAACCTGAACCAGCACGCCGGCTATGCCAACGTGGCCGACGGCGACGCCCACATCGTCAACGTGATCCAGCAACTGCAGAACAGCCCGCAGTACAAGAACATGCTGATCGTGGTGACGTACGACGAAAACGGCGGCTTCTACGACCACGCGCCGGTTCCGACCGCCGACCGCTGGGGTCCGGGCACGCGTATCCCGGCGATCATCGTGTCGCCGTTCGCAAAGAAGGGCACCGTGGACCATACGCAGTACGACACGGCATCGATCCTGCGCTTCATCACGCGCCGCTTTGCCCTGCCGACGCTGCCGGGCCTGAAGCTGCGTGACGACTCGCTGGTAGCCAACGGCAAGCCCGCCATGGGCGACCTGACCAACGCGCTGACCTTCCCGGCGCAGTAAGACAGGCATCCTCCGACGTACAGGGGCGGCCCTCGCAAGGGGCCGCCCTTTTTTCGTGGCGGGGCGGTGCCGGCGTCGGCGGATCGCCGACAGGCAGGCAACGCCGGAGTGGCTATAGTCGTGGAAGTGCCACCCCAGCGCCAAGGAGCCCGCCATCGCCGCCTGGCATTCCGATATCCCCGCCCGGCTCGACCGCCTGCCGTGGTCCGCCTGGCACTGGCGCGTTGCCATCGCGCTGGGCATCGCCTGGGTGCTCGACGGGCTGGAAGTCACCCTCGTGGGGTCGGTCGGCGCCGTGCTGGAGCGGCCGGACACCCTGGGGCTCGATGCCACGCAGGTGGGCTGGTCCGGCTCCATCTATATATCCGGAGCGGTCATCGGCGCCCTGCTGTTCGGGCGCCTGGCCGACCGGCTGGGCCGCAAGAAGCTGTTCCTGGCTACGCTGGCGGTCTATATGGCGGCCACGCTTGCCACGGCGTTCTCTCCCAATTTCGCGTTCTTCGCGGTCTGCCGGTTCCTGACCGGACTGGGCATCGGCGGCGAATATGCGGCCATCAATTCGGCTATCGACGAACTGATTCCCGCGCGCGTACGCGGGCGCGTGAACCTGGCGATCAACGGCAGCTTCTGGCTGGGCGCGGCGCTGGGCGCCGGCCTGAGCCTGGTGCTGCTGGATCCGCGCGTGTTCGGTCCGGTCTGGGGCTGGCGCGTCTGCTTTGCGCTGGGCGCGCTGCTTGCCGTGGCGATCGTCCTGATCCGCCGGCATGTGCCGGAAAGCCCCCGATGGCTGACGACGCACGGCCGTCACGACGAAGCCGCGCGCGTGATCGCCAGCATCGAGTCGGAGGTGGCACGGCGGCATGGACCGCTTCGTGCGGTGGACGCCGCCGCCACGGTGGCTTATGCGGGCAGGCCCGTGCCGGCGTTGCGCGAGATCCTGCGCCTGCTGCTGCGCCGCTACCGTACTCGCAGCGTGGTCACGTTCGCGTTGATGGTGGCGCAGGCGTTCTTTTACAACGCCATCTTCTTCACCTATTCGCTGGTATTGACCAGGTTCCAGGGCGTGCCCGAGGAACGCGTGGCGCTGTATATCTTTCCGTTTGCCCTTGGCAACGCGCTGGGCCCGCTGGTACTGGGCCCGCTGTTCGACCGGATCGGGCGGCGCAGGATGATCGCCGTGACCTATGTGCTGTCGGGCATCGGACTGGCGGCCACCGGCTGGGCCTTCATGGAAGGCTGGCTCGATGCGCGCGCCCAGGCGCTGTGCTGGTCGGCCGTGTTCTTCCTGGCGTCGGCGGCGGCAAGCTCGGCCTACCTGACCGCCAGCGAGGTGTTTCCGCTGGAAATGCGCGCCCTGGCTATCTCGGTGTTCTACGCCGTGGGCACCGGCACGGGCGGCTTTGTCGCGCCCGTGCTGTTCGGCATGCTGATCGAAACGGGCAGCCGGGGGGCGGTTGCCATTGGCTACGGCATCGGCGCGGCCCTGGTGATCGTGGCCGGCCTGATGGCGCTGCGTTTTGGCGTGGATGCGGAAAGGCGCGCCCTGGAAGATATCGCGCCCCCGCTGGGAGCGGAGCGCGATTGACGAAGGCTTTTTCCTTTTGATCGCCCCTTATCCCATAACATACGATTAGAACATTTAGTATGTTATTTCATACTTTATTTCCGTACGCTATGATAATCGATAGAACCTTCCGATCCCGGCGCCATCATGTCCGCTCTGCACCTGCAGCTACGTTCGCTTCGAAAACTCCGTGGTTTCTCCTTGGCCGACATTGGACGGACCATCGGCATGGCTAGCTCCAACCTGTCTGTCGCCCTGAGCGGCAAGCAGGATGTGCGCGCCTCGACACTTGTCGCCATTGCCGCCGCACTGGATGCCGAATGGGTGCTGGTGCCGAAGGAGCATTTGGCGGAAGTCCGGCAAACGCTGGCGGGCAAGGCAACCGGGCCAGACCGGGCGGCGCCGACCTCAGTGGATCTGCTGCTCGGGGACGAGGCATGAGCGACGACCTGCGGCCCCGCTATCTGTCGGTACACCTGCACGGCGTGCTGTGCGGCTACCTCTGCGAAGCCGGGCGCACCACGCGCTTCGTGCCAGGCGAGCATTTTCGCGGGGATCCTGGCCGGCCGACGCTGAGCCTCTCGTTGACCATTCCCGGCAACGAGCCGCTGACCGGCACCATCCTGTCGAATCCGTTCCATCCTGCGGTCTATAACGTCGGTGGCGAACTGCCCCCCTATTTCGCCGGGCTGCTGCCCGAGGGCGAACTGCGCAAGCGGCTGGAGGCCACGCGCCATCACCCGGATGACCGCGACGACTTTGGCATACTGGCTGCCGCCGGCGAAGACCTGCCCGGCGCCTTGACCGTACGCCCCGCCGATCTCGATACGTTGCCCGACCACGCCCGCACCATCGGGGTGACGGGTGGCGCGGACAATCTGGAGATCGCGGTCGTGGAAGGCGCGACGGAGGGCGCTGCGTCGGTGTCGGGCGTGCAGAACAAGCTGGCGCTGTCCACCGCGCACGCCGGCAAACGGTACACCATGCCCACCCATGGCCGCCTCTCGGACCTGATCGCCAAGCTGCCGTCGCGCAACGACGACAGCCAGATATTTAACGAATATGTGTCGATGCAGCTGGCCCAGGCAGCCGGCGTCGCAGTGGCGGTGTGCCGACCGCAGCCGCTGGCGGCCATCGACGTCCCCGGCCTGGCCGATGCGCTTGGCGCGGACCTGCACTTCCTGGCGGTGGACCGTTTCGACCGCGAACCCGGAGGCCGGGTGCATGCCGAGGACGGCTGCCAGATCCTGACGCGCATGCCGGCACGCAAGTACGCCGGCAACGACGCCTACGTAGCCATTGTCCGGCTGCTGGACCGGCTGAGCGTGCGCGGCATCGAGGACGTCCGGCAGTTCTTCATGCGGCAAGCCGTCAATACCCTGCTGGGCAACAGTGACGCCCACCTCAAGAATTCCTCGTTCCTCTATCGCAACGGCACGATGCCGGAACTGTCTCCGGCCTATGACATCGTCAGCGTGGCCGCGCTACCGGGCTTCCAGGCATTCGGACAGAACGTCGCCATCGACCTGCTGCAACGCAAGCAGACGCTGGATACGTACCGGGATTTCGCGCGCAACGCGCGGATTGCCGAGCGCATCGTCGTGGCCGCGGTGAAGGACGCCGTGACGATGGCGCAGGACCGCTGGCCTGCGCTGCTCGATTCGCTGCCGACACCGGCCGCGATGAAAGCCGTGGTTCTCGAACGGCTGAGCACCCTGCCGCTGGCGCAGCTGCGCAGGCGATAGCCGGGCGCACGCCTATCCTTGTTCGATACCGCAAGGCCGCCCGTGCCATCGGCATGAGGCTGGCGCCATGAAGCGGGGCGGATGGTCAACTCAGCCCGTCCAGCACCAGATGCTGTCCATGCATGGCCTCGGCCCCGTCCGACGCCAGGAATGCCACCGCCCGGGCGGCGGCACCGGTGGATACCCACCGCGCCGGATCGGCCGACGGCATCGCCTGACGGTTGGCGGGTGTGTCGAGAATGCTTGGGGCAATGCTGTTGACGTTGATGCCCGAACCCCTGACTTCGTGCGACAGGCTTTCCACCAGGCGCTGCAACGCGCTCTTGGACGCGGTATAGGCGCCCATCGCGGCCGCACCGTTGGCGGCACCGCGCGCCGAGACGGCCACGACCTTGCCGCTGCGCTGGAACATCATGGCCGGAATGAAGTGGCCGGTCACGGCCACGAACGACCACGCGTTCAGGTCCATCATGCGCAGCCAGGATTCGCGGCTCAAGGTGTGGGTGGGCTCGCCCATCTCGAAGCCACCGGCCACGTGGACCAGGACATCGACCGTGCCAAACGCGTCGAGAATGGCTGCGGCCACGGGTGCCATTGCCGTATCCGACGTCACGTCTGCCGCGTGCAGCAGCGTACCGCCGTGGTCGGGCTCGGGATGCGCAAACACGCTCTGCAGATGTTGCAGATTGTGGTCGATCAGCGCCAGCCTTGCGCCTTCCCCGGCGAACCGGCTTGCCACGGCACGGCCCAGCGCGCCGGCGGCTCCGGTAATGACGACATGACGACGCGGTGCCTTGGCTTCCATGGTGAACTCCGGCAAAAACGGTCCTTCCACCATAGTGCCTTGGCCGGGACTCCGCCAGCATGCGCCCGGGCGTATGCCCCGGCGCCGGACCGGTGTGCCCAACTGTACAGCGCACGACACCGGCATCTGTGTATGGCCGCCCGGTCGATGTTCGGGCAAGATGCCGCACCGCCCGTAGCCGGGCTTACCGCACCAGGACAAGGAAGTGCCCCTCACCCGCATCAAGCAGAGCGAGACCCTGCTGGCCGTGCTGGCCCTGATCGGCTCCATGGCGTCGCTTTGCATCGGGACGTCGTTTGCCAAGAGCCTGTTCAGCGCCGTTGGCGCGCAAGGTACGGTTGCGCTGCGCGTCGGTTTTTCGGCATTGATCCTGATCACGGTCTGGCGGCCATGGCGCTTTTCGCTGTCGGGCGCGCATGCCCGCGCCATTGCCCTGTACGGCGCGGCGCTGGGTGCGACGAATCTGCTGTTCTACATGTCGCTGCGCACCATCCCGCTGGGCCTGGCCATCGCCATCGAATTCACGGGCCCGCTGACGGTGGCAGTGCTGTCCTCGCGCCGGGCCATCGACTTTCTCTGGATCGCCTGTGCCGTTGCCGGTCTTGTCCTGCTTCTGCCGCTGGGCGAGGCGGCAACCCATCTCGATCCGGTGGGTATCGGCTATGCGCTGGCGGCCGGCGTTGGCTGGGCACTCTATATCGTGTTCGGCCAGATGGCTGGCAATGCGCATGGCGGCCAGGCAACTTCGCTGGGCATGACCATGGCCGCGCTGGTTGCGCTGCCGTTTGGCGTGGCCCATGCCGGCGCGGAGATGTTCAGCCCCGGACTGCTGCTTTCCGGCCTGGCTGTTGGATTGCTGTCGAGCGCGATTCCCTACTCGCTGGAGATGGTGGCGCTGAAGCGGTTGCCCCGCCGGACGTTTGGCATCTTGCTGCGCCTGGAGCCCGCCATGGGTGCGCTGGCCGGGCTGGCATTCCTGCACGAGCAGCTCTCGGCGATCCAGTGGGTGGCGATTGCCGCCATCATCACGGCGTCGATTGGCTGTACGGCGACGTCGCGCGGCAAGCGCTGACGACCTTTCCGATTGCCGTATGCGGGCTAGTTGCCGGCGAACCAGTCGCGCGGCAGCCAATGCTCGCGCTGCGGCCGCGGGGCGCGATCATGGGCCCCGGCCAGCGACAGGCTGACTTCGTGCAGAAAACTGTCCTCAGGGTTGCGGCGCGCGGCAAAGCCACAGTCGCGCATGATTGCCAGCATGCGCCGGTTCTCGCTCAGGACGTCGCCACGCATGCCCTGCAGCTGACTGGTCCGTGCAATCTGCTGCAACCGCTGGATCAGCCGGCGGCCCAATCCTTGCCCTTGCCAGTCGTCGGCCACCACCACGGCCAGCTCCGCCACGTTTTCGGCGTTGACCACATATTCGGCGTTGGCGACGATCGACTCGGCGCCATCCTCGGCGCGCACAGTCACCACCACCGCTACGTCGCGCTGCGGATGATGGGTGACAAAGCCCTGGACGATCTCGTCAGCCACCCGGCCCCCGGTCAGGAACCTGTAGTAGCGGCTTTCGCGCGACAGGCCATCGACAAACGTACGCAAACCGTCACGATCAGCGGGGCGCACGGCACGCACCGTCACCTGCCGGCCGCCGCGCGCCATCCAGCGCTCATCGGGGATTCTCGAACCCGCCTTGTTGTCACCTGCCGCATTGACATCACTCATGGCCCACCCCTGACTTCATCTTCTGTAGGCAGAACTATAGTCGAAACCCTGACTTTTTCAAATGAAGTTAGAGTGCTATGCTCAAACCATGAATACGCCACCGCCGCCGATCTCAGCCGAGGACTTCGCGCAATGCTCGATCGCGGCCACGCTGTCGCTGATTGGCGAAAAGTGGACAATTCTCATCTTGCGCGACGTGTTTTCTGGCATCCAGCGCTTCGATGATTTTCTGGAGCGGCTTCAGTGCTCCCCGGCCGTGCTATCGGCGCGGCTGAAAACACTGACCGAGGCCGGGCTTTTGCGCAAGGTCAGCTACAAGGAGCCAGGCGAGCGCGAGCGCTTTGCCTACCGCCCCACCCGCGCCGCCGTCGAGCTGCTGCCCGTCATCGTCGGGCTGATGCAATGGGGCGATGCGCATATGAAGCCTGACGGTCAGGGGCCCGCCGAAATCCGCTCGCGGGTCAACGGCCTCAAAGTGCGCTCGGCCTTGATCGACGAAGCCGACCAACTGGTCTCCCCGGCCGACATGCAGCTGATTTCCCTCCTGCCCCAGGCCGACAAAGCTGACTGACCACGCACACCGGCCACCGGCACACGCAGCGCACACGTACGCTGCACGCACCGCGCCCGCACATTGCACCGCACCATAGCCGTGCAGCCGCCCAACTCTGGCGCCGCACCATGATGCATATTAGTGACCTATGAATCACTAATATGTATGCTCGCGGGATTCAAAGTCTCCAAACCACCACCTGACGGGGCTGGCACACCGCTTGCGATATGGATCGCGGGCCGGTCAACGGCGATCCGCCCACCCCACACAGCATGGTTGCTATCCGTAGGTAGCAATCGTCAGGACAACGGCGTCCCCAGAACTGGCCCTTTCGCCAGCCTCTCGGGACGCCATTTGTTTTTGGAGCCCAAGAATGAACGGCAAAGCCACCCGGATCGATCTGCTAAGTCTGAAGACCCCGCAGATGCGCGCCTTCCACCTGACCTGGATGGCGTTCTTCGTCTGCTTCTTTGCGTGGTTTGCCTGTGCGCCGCTGATGCCGGTGCTCAAGGGCGAGTTCGGCCTGACTCCGGGCCAGATTGCCAATATCAATATCGCCGCGGTGGCGGTGACCATTCTGGTGCGGCTGGTGATCGGCCCGATGTGCGACCGCTTTGGCCCGCGCAAGACCTACACCGGCCTGCTGGCGATCGGTGCGATTCCGGTGATCGGCGTGGCGTTCGCGCAGAGCTACGAGACCTTCCTGTTTTTCCGCCTGCTGATTGGCGCGGTGGGCGCGAGCTTCGTCATCACGCAGTACCACACGTCGGTGATGTTTGCGCCGAACGTGGTAGGCACGGCCAATGCCGCGTCTGCCGGCTGGGGCAACGCGGGCGGCGGTGCGGCGCAGGGCGTGATGCCGCTGCTGCTGGCCGCCGTGCTGTTCCTGGGTGTGGACCATGCAATGGGCTGGCGCGTGGCACTGATCGTGCCGGGCGTGCTGATGCTGATCATGGCCGTCGTCTACTGGCGCTTCACGCAGGATTGCCCGGAAGGCAATTTCTCTGACCTGCGCGCCCGCGGCATCGCCGTCAGCGGCGGCAAGGGCGGTGGCGGCTGGGCCAGCTTCCGCGCGGCCAGCGCCAACTACCGCGTCTGGATGCTGTTCATCACGTACGGCGCCTGCTTCGGCGTGGAGATCTTTATCCATAACGTGGCCGCCACCTACTACGTCGATCACTTCGGCCTGTCGCTGTCCGCCGCCGGCATGGCCGCCGCCAGCTTCGGCCTGCTCGCCCTGTTCGCCCGTGCGCTGGGTGGCTACGTATCGGATCGCGTGGCCCGCCACCGCGGCCTCGATGCGCGTTCGATCGTGCTGTTCGTCTTCATCCTGGGCGAAGGCCTGGGCCTGCTGGCATTTGCACATGCCTCGGGCGTGGTCACCGCCGTGGCCGCCATGCTGATGTTCGGCCTGTTCACCCATATGGCCTGCGGCGCCACCTACGCGCTGGTGCCGTTTATCGACCGCAAGGCGCTGGGCGGCGTGGCCGGAATCATTGGCGCGGGCGGCAACGTCGGTGCCGTGGCGGCGGGCTTCCTGATGAAGGGCCTGGGCGACCTGCAGCAAACGCTGACGTACCTGGGCGTGGCCGCCACGCTGGCCGCGCTGTGCGCCATCGCGGTGCGCTTCAGCGCCGAGCACAAGGCGCAGGAACAGGCCCTGTACGACAGCGCCCTGGCCAACTGAACCACATCGCCCCCTACAAAAGACACTCCGGACAAGGAAAGCATCATGAAGATCATCATCGTCGGGCACGGCATGGTCGGCCACAAGTTCCTGGAATGCCTGGCAGAAGCCGGCGCGCAAGACCTGGAAGTGACGGTGCTCTGCGAGGAGCCGCGCCCCGCCTACGATCGCGTTCACCTGTCCGAATTCTTCGCCGGCAAGTCTGCCGACGACCTTTCGCTGGTGCCCCAGGGCTTTTTCGACCAGCACAACAACATGCTGCTGCGCCTGAATGCCAAGGCCTCGGCGATCGATACGGCCGCGAAGACGGTCACCACATCCACCGGTGAAACGCTGGCCTACGACAAGCTCGTGCTGGCAACCGGCTCCTACCCGTTCGTGCCGCCGCTGCCGGGCAAGGACCGCAAGGACACCTTCGTCTACCGCACCATCGAAGACCTGGAGGCGATGCTCGAATGCGGCAGTCGCGCCAAATCGGGCGTGGTCATCGGTGGCGGCCTGCTGGGCCTGGAATGCGCCAAGGCCCTGCGCGACATGAACCTGGACACCCATGTGGTGGAGTTCGCCCCGCGCCTGATGGCCGTGCAGGTCGACGATGGCGGCGGCCGCATGCTGCGCCAGAAGATCGAAGAGCTTGGCGTCAAGGCGCACACGGGCAAGAACACCGTGGAAATCGTCGACGGCGTTGACGGCACGCACCGCATGAACTTTGCCGACGGCACGCATCTGGACACCGACATGATCGTGTTCTCGGCCGGTATTCGTCCGCGCGACGAACTGGCGCGCGACAGCGGCCTGACGGTGGGTCCGCGCGGCGGCATCGTGATCGACGACAACTGCCTGACCTCGCACCCGGACGTCTACGCCATCGGCGAATGCGCGCTGTGGGACGGCAAGATCTACGGCCTGGTGGCCCCGGGCTACGACATGGCCCGCGTGGCCGCCCGCCACCTGCGCGGCGAGGCCGCCCGGTTCGCCGGCGCCGACATGAGCACCAAGCTCAAGCTGATGGGGGTGGACGTAGCCAGCATCGGCGACCCGCACGGCAATGTGCCGGGCAGCCGTTCGTACCAGTTCACCGACGAGCGCAAGCAGGTCTACAAGAAGCTGGTGGTGTCCGATTGCGGCAAGTACCTGCTGGGTGGCGTGCTGGTGGGCGATGCCGCCGAATACGGCACGCTGCTGCAGATGATGCTGAACCGCATCGAACTGCCGGAATCGCCCGAATTCCTGATCCTGCCGTCGTCGGACGGGCAGGCAAAGCCGGCGCTGGGCGCCGATGCCCTGCCGGACACGGCCCAGATCTGCTCGTGCAACAACGTCAGCAAGGGCCAGATCTGCGCCGCCGTGACCGATGGCGCCACCAGCATCGGCGCCGTGAAGTCGTGCACCAAGGCCGGTACGGCCTGCGGCGGCTGCGTGCCGCTGGTCACGCAGATCATGAAGGCCGAGATGAAGAAGCAGGGCATGGCGGTGAACAACCATGTCTGCGAGCATTTCCCGTACTCGCGCCAGGAGCTGTACCACCTGGTGCGCGTGGGCAAGTTCAAGACGTTTGACGACCTGCTGGCCGCGCATGGCAAGGGCCTGGGCTGCGACATCTGCAAGCCCACCGTGGGCAGCATCCTGGCGTCGTGCTGGAACGAGTTCGTGCTCAAGGAAGAACACGCCAGCCTGCAGGATTCGAACGACTACTTCCTCGCCAATATCCAGAAGGATGGCACCTATTCGGTGGTGCCGCGCATGCCGGGCGGCGAAGTCACGCCCGACGGCCTGATCGCCGTGGGCCAGGTTGCCAAGAAATACGGCCTTTACACCAAGATCACCGGTGGTGCCCGGGTGGACATGTTCGGCGCCCGTCTCGAAGAACTGCCCCTGATCTGGGAAGAGCTGGTGGCGGCCGGTTTCGAATCGGGCCATGCGTATGGCAAGTCGCTGCGCACGGTGAAATCGTGCGTGGGTTCCACGTGGTGCCGCTACGGCGTGGACGATTCCGTGGGCCTCGCCATCGATATCGAGAACCGCTACAAGGGCCTGCGCGCCCCGCACAAGATCAAGTTCGGCGTTTCGGGCTGCACCCGCGAGTGCGCCGAAGCACAGGGCAAGGACGTGGGCATCATCGCCACCGAAAAGGGCTGGAACCTCTACGTCTGCGGCAACGGCGGCATGAGGCCGCGCCATGCCGAACTGCTGGCCGGCGACCTGGACCGCGAAACGCTGATCCGCTACGTCGACCGCTTCCTGATGTTCTACGTGCGCACGGCCGACCGCCTGCAGCGCACCAGCACCTGGCGCGACAACCTCGAAGGCGGCCTGGACTACCTGAAGGCCGTGGTCATCGACGACAAGCTGGGCATCGGCGCCGAACTGGAAGCCGAAATGCAGCACGTGGTGAACACCTACGAAGACGAGTGGAAGAAGGCCATCACCGACCCCGAAACGCGCAAGCGCTTCCGCCACTTCGTCAACAGCGACCTGCGCGACGACAACCTGGTGTTCCTGGAGGAACGCGGCCAGGTTCGCCCCGCCACGCCGGAGGAACGGAACTTGCAGCGTACCCGCCTGAGCCACATTCCCGTGGTCACCGTGCCCGCAAAAGCAGCCTGAAACAAGGAGAACGTGATGAGCCAAGCCCACCATCCCGAAACCTGGACCGCGATCTGCACCTTGCGCGATATCGTGCCCAATACTGGTGTCTGCGCACTGGTCGACATGCAGCAGGTGGCGGTCTTCCGCGTCGGCCGCGGCGAAGAGGTCTACGCCATCGCCAATTTCGATCCCAATTCGCAGGCCAACGTGCTGTCGCGCGGGCTGGTCGGCAGCCTTGGCGAGCGCGTCGTGGTGGCCTCGCCGATCTACAAGCACCATTTCGACCTGCGCACGGGCGAATGCCTGGAGGCGCCCGAGCACTCGGTCGACGCCTTTGCCGCGCGCGTCTATGACGGCAAGGTCTGGGTGGCGGCATCGGTCGTCCAGCGCGAGGCCGAGGAAGAACTGGCCGCCTGATCCGCAGCCCCCTGCCCTCGCCCAAGCCCCGGCCTGACGACCCACACGCCTAACGCCCACAGGAAGATGATGTTCAAGACGCCCCCCGCCTCGTCTCCCGCCACCCCGGCCAAGCCTCGGCTGGTGGTGGTCGGCAACGGCATGGCCGCCATGCGCACGGTCGAGGAGCTGCTGAAGCTCGCGCCGGACCTGTACGACATCACGGTGTTCGGCGCCGAGCCGCACGGCAACTACAACCGTATCCTGCTGAGCCCGGTGCTTGCCGGCGAGAAGACCGTCGACGACATCATGCTCAACACGCGCGACTGGTACACGCAGAACGGCATCGAACTGCTGGCCGGCGATCCCGTGGTCGGCATCGACCGGCCGCGCCGCACCGTGCGCTCCGCTTCGGGCAAGGAAGTCCACTACGACCGGCTGCTGCTGGCTACCGGCTCCAAGCCGTTCATCATCCCCGTGCCGGGCCATACGCTGGACGGCGTGATCGCCTTCCGCGATATCCAGGACGTGGAAACCATGCTGCACGCCGCGCGCAACCATCGCCACGCGGTGGTGATCGGCGGTGGCCTGCTGGGCCTGGAAGCCGCCAACGGCCTGATGCGCCAGGGCATGGACGTCACCGTGGTGCACCTGGCCGACAGCCTGATGGAACGCCAGCTCGACAAGCCCGCGGCCGAACTGCTGAAGGTGGCGCTCGAACGCAAGGGCCTGCGCTTCCTGCTGGGCGCGCAGACGGCGGGCATCCTCGGCGACGACCGCGTCACCGGCGTGCTGTTCAAGGACGGCACGCAGATCCCGGCCGACCTGGTGGTGATGACCGCCGGCGTGCGCCCCAATATCGAACTGGCCGCCGGCGCGGGCCTGCGTTGCGAGCGCGCCATCGTGGTGGACGACACGCTCCAGACCTTCGATCCACGCATCTACGCGGTGGGCGAATGCGTGCAGCACCGCAACGCCACGTTTGGCCTGGTGGCTCCGATCTGGGACCAGGCCCGCGTCTGCGCCGCGCATCTGGCCGGCGCCGGGCATCGCCGCTACGTGCAGCAGGCCACGGCCACCAAGCTCAAGGTGACGGGCGTTGACCTGTACTCGGCCGGCGATTTCATCGGCGCCGAAGGCAGCGAGGACCTGGTGCTGCGCGATCCGCGCCGCGGCGTCTACAAGCGCCTGGTGCTGCAGGATGGGCGGCTGGTTGGCGCGGTGCTGTACGGCGACGTGAAGGATGGCCCGTGGTATTTCGACCTGATCCAGTCCGGCAAGCCCGTTGCCGCGCTGCGTCAGCGCCTGCTGTTTGGCCAGGCGCAATGCGAGGCTTTGGCGGCCTGATGGCCGTCCCGCCCCTGAAACGCACGCCATCATCGAGAGATTCAGCCGTGAACCTGTCAGACATTGCGGTGGTTGCCACCACCCCCACCAAGACGGTATCCACCACCTGCCCGTACTGCGGCGTGGGCTGCGGCGTGCGCGCCACGGCGCGTGCCGATGGTCAGGTGGAAGTGCAAGGCGACGCCGACCATGCATCGAACTTTGGCCGCCTGTGCGTCAAGGGCTCGGCGCTGGGCGACACGGTCAGCCTGGACGGCCGCCTGCTCCATCCGCAACTGCGCGAGGCCGATGGGTCACTGCGCCGTGTGAGCTGGGACCAGGCACTCGACAAGGTTGCCAGCGGCTTTGCCGACGTCATCGCGAAACACGGCCCCGACGCCGTGGCGCTCTATGTGTCGGGCCAGATCCTGACCGAGGACTACTACATCGCCAACAAGCTGATGAAGGGCTTTATCGGCTCGGCGAACATCGACACCAATTCGCGGCTGTGCATGTCGTCGGCCGTGGCCGGCCACAAGCGCGCATTTGGCGAAGACCTGGTGCCGTGCAGCTATGAAGACCTGGAACAGGCCGACCTGGTGGTGCTGGTGGGCTCCAATACCGCGTGGTGCCATCCGATCCTGTTCCAGCGCCTGACGCGCGCCAAGGAAGCCCGGCCCGACATGAAGATCGTGGCGATCGACCCGCGCCGCACCGCCACCTGCGAACTGGCCGACCTGCACCTGCCGCTGCGCTCCGGCACTGACGTGCGCCTGTTCAACGGCCTGCTTGGCTACCTGGCCCGGCGCGGCCATGCTGACGCAGCCTTCGTCAACGCCCATACGGCTGGCCTGGACGAAGCGCTGGCCGTGGCCGATGCCGATGGCACGGACCTGACCGCCCTGGCCCGCGCCTGCAAGCTCGATCCGCAGGACCTGCAGGCGTTCTTCGAACTGTTCGCCGGTACGCGGAAGGTCATCACGGCGTTCTCGATGGGTGTGAACCAGTCGTCGGCGGGCACCGACAAGGTCAACAGCATCATCAACTGCCACCTGCTCACCGGGCGCATCGGCCAGCCGGGCATGGGCCCGTTTTCGCTGACCGGCCAGCCCAACGCCATGGGCGGGCGCGAAGTGGGCGGCCTGGCCAACATGCTGGCCGCGCATATGGAACTGGCCAACCCGGTGCATCGCGACATCGTGCAGGACTTCTGGCAGTCGCCGCACATGGCCGACAAGCCTGGCCTCAAGGCCGTCGACCTGTTCAACGCGATCGAGGCAGGCCAGGTCAAGGCCGTCTGGGTCATCGCCACGAACCCCGTGGTCAGCCTGCCCGATGCCGATCAGGCCCGCCGCGCGCTCGCCAAATGCGAACTGGTGGTGACGTCCGACATCGTCACGCACACCGACACCAACGACGCCGCGCACGTGCTGCTGCCCGCGCTGGGCTGGGGCGAGAAAGACGGCACGGTGACCAACTCCGAGCGCCGCATCTCGCGCCAGCGCGCATTCCTGCCGGCACCGGGCGAGGCGCGCGCCGACTGGGACATCCTGTGCGACGTGGCCCGCCGCATGGGCTTTGCCGGCTTCGACTACGCCGGCCAGCACGAAATCTTCGACGAGCACGCCCGGCTCTCGGCCTGGCGCAACGGCGAGGCCAGCGACCTCGACGCGCCCCGCATGTTCGATATCGGCGGCCTGGCCGGGCTGACCCGGGACGAGTACGACGACTTTGAACCGGTGCAATGGCCGTACCGCGCCGCCACGCCGGGCGGCACGCAACGCCTGTTCGAAAACGGCCGCTATGCGTTTGCCGATGGCCGTGCCCGCTTCGTGCCCACGGCGGCCCGTGCGCCGGTCCACGCGGCCGACGACGAATTTCCGCTGATCCTCAACACGGGCCGCGTGCGCGACCAGTGGCACACCATGACGCGCACCGGCAAGGCGGCCCGGCTGTCCGACCACCTGCCCGAGCCGTTCGTCGACATGCATCCGCAGGACGCGCTGCTGTGCGGCGTGGGCGAAGGCAAGCTCGCCCGCGTGACCAGCCGTTGGGGCGCCATGGTGGCGCGCGTGCGGTTTGGCGGCGGCATTGCGCGCGGCAGCGTGTTCGTGCCGATTCACTGGAACGACCAGTTCAGTTCCGATGCGCGCGTGGGCGCGGTGGTCAATCCGGTGGTCGACCCGGTCTCGGGCGAGCCCGAATTCAAGCACACGCCAGTGCGCGTGGAGGAATTCCGCGTGTCCTGGCACGGTTTCGTGCTCAGCCGTGCCGCGCTGCCAGCCGATTCGCTGACGTACTGGACACGCATCCAGGGCAAGCAGTTTCAACGTTACGAATTTGCCGGCCGGGAAACCATCGCAGACCGCGCCGCGTGGGCGCGGGCCCTGCTGGGCGTGCAGGACCCCGACGCGGACTGGCTCGAATACGAAGACCGGTCGGCGGGCGTCTATCACGCGGGTTACGTGGTCAACGACCGGCTGGAAGCATGTGTATATGTGTCCACGCGGGCCGACCTGCCGTCGCGTGCGTGGCTGTCGCAACTGTTCGGGCAGGACCGCCTCGAAGATACCGACCGCATCGGCCTGTTGCTGGGCCAGCCGCTGGAAAAAACCGCCGATGCCGGACCCACCGTGTGCTCCTGCTTCGGCGTGGGCCGCAATACGATCTGCGACGCCGTGCGCAAGCACGACCTCAAGACGCCCGCCGAAATCACCGCCTGCGTGAAGGCCGGCGGCAACTGCGGGTCCTGCGTGCCGGAACTGCGCAAGCTGCTTGGCGAGATTCGCATCGCGGAAGCGGCCTGACTGTCCCCAAGCCATAGCGAATCGAACGAAACCAACGAAACACACGAAACGAATGATGGCGCGGCGGCCCAAGCGGCCCCCGCGCCATTTTTTCGTCCATTTCTTGACATTTAGTCCAATACTATACAAACTGTCCAGCATCGAATGTCATCCATTTCATCGACCGAGATGCCCAACCGCACGCCCGAGCAGCGTCTGCTGCTGGACCAGATCAAGCAGGTTGCCGATGGCCTGGGCCAGACGCTGGCGCCATTCTGCGAGGTCGTGGTCCATGATCTGCTGGAGCCAGATCAATCGATCCTGGCAATCCACAACAACCTGTCGAGCCGCGCCGTGGGCGATCCCACCACGGAACTGGGCGAGGCCCGCATTACCGATCCCGACTATCCGCAGGTACTGGCCAACTACGCGAACCAGTTCGCCGATGGCCGCCTGGCTAAAAGCACGTCCATCGGCATCAAGGACAGCAGCGGCCGCTATATCGCGGCGCTATGCATGAACGTGGACCTGACGCTGTTCCGCAGTCTGCAGATGGCGATGGGCCAGTTCGTGCAGACTGCCGCGGACGGCCCCGAGGAAACGCTCGACCCTGCCAGCACCGAAGTCCTGCGCTCGCGCATCGACGCCTTTGCCGCGCGGCTGGCTACCACGCCCCGCGCGCTGAAGACCGACGAACGCCGCGCGCTGCTGGCCGAACTCAAGGCGTCCGGCCTGCTGGAAGTGCGCCGGGCCATGGAAACCATCGCGGCACATCTGGGCGTGTCGCGCGCCACCGTCTACAGCTATGCACGCTAATTCCGCCGCGCAGTTGCTACTGCTCGACAAACACGCCGTGGAAGCGGCACTGATCCCCGACGATGTCCTGGCCGCCGTGCGCGAAGCCTTTATCCTGCACAGCCATCGCGAAGGGCGCGTCTTCCCGCTGATCCGCGAGAAGCTGGCAACCGGCGGGGTGTTCGGCATCAAGGCAGGCGATGTGGGCCGGCAGAACCTGCTGGGCTTCAAGGCCGCCGGCTTCTGGCCCGGCAACCGCCAGCGCGGCGGCGAACCGCACCAGGCCACCATCGTGCTGATCGACCCGGCCACCGGACGCCCGGTGTGCATTCTCGACGGCAACGCCATCACCACGGCGCGCACCGGCGCCGCCGGCGGCATCGGCCTGCAGGCGCTGGCACGCCCCGACAGCCGCCGCATATGCGTGTTCGGCACTGGCGTTCAGGCGCGCGTGCAACTGACGTACGCGCTGGCGCTGCTGCCGTCGCTTGCCGAAGTACGCTATGTCAGCGCCAGCGGCGCGCCCAGCGGCAGCTTCGAAGCCGAGTTCGCCGGGCGGTGCCAGATTGCGCTGGCTACCGACCGCAACGACGCCGTGGCCCAGAGCGATGTCGTGATCACGGCCACGCCCGGCGGCGGCGCGCTGTTCGACGCCGACGCCGTGCAGCCCGGCACCCATCTCACCTGCGTGGGCGCCGATACCAGCGGCAAGCGTGAACTGCCCGACGGCGTGCTCGAACGCGCCCGCATCGTGGCCGACGATCTGGAGCAGGCGCGCAGCATTGGCGAGTGCCAGTGGTCGCCCGACCTGCACTGCATCGAGATCGGCGACCTGCTGACCGGCAGTGCCACGTTCGAGCGGCAAGCCGGCGACATCACCGTTTTCGACATGACCGGCCTGGCACTGCAAGACCTGACCGTCGCCCGCTTCCTGCATGAACGGGCCCTGGCCGATGGCACCGGCACGCGCCTGGCGTGGCCCTGGTAGCCCCCTCCACCCTTTTCGCCTCCTGCATCCTGCAACCCGATACGACCATGACGACCCTGCAATTGCCCACCTACGCCGACGTCGAGGCCGCTGCCAAGCGCCTGGAAGGCTATGCCAACCGCACGCCCGTCAACACCTCGCGCACGCTCAACGAGCGCCTTGGCGCCGAAGTCTTCTTCAAGTGCGAGAACTTCCAGCGCATGGGCGCCTTCAAGTTTCGTGGCGCGTTCAACGCGCTGTCGAAGTTCACACCCGAGCAGCGCAAGGGCGGCGTGGTCGCCTTCTCGTCGGGCAACCATGCGCAGGGCATCGCGCTGTCGGCAAAGCTGCTGGGCATGCCGGCCACGATCGTAATGCCGCTGGATGCGCCCGCGCTGAAAGTGGCGGCCACCAAGGGCTACGGCGCCAGCGTGGTGATGTACGACCGCTACAAGGAAGACCGCGAAGCCATTGGCCGGGACCTGGCCCAGAAGCACGGCATGACGCTGATCCCGCCGTACGACCACCCCGATGTGATGGCCGGCCAGGGCACCGCCGCCAAGGAACTGTTCGAGGAAGTGGGCCAGCTTGACGTGCTGCTGGCCCCGCTGGGCGGTGGCGGCCTGTTGTCGGGCACGGCACTCGCCACGCGCGCACTGGCCCCGCAATGCCAGCTCTACGGCGTGGAGCCCGAAGCCGGCAACGACGGCCAGCAATCGCTGCGCAGCGGCAAGATCCTGCATATCGATACGCCCAAGACCATCGCCGACGGCGCGCAGACGCAGCACCTGGGCAACTACACGTTCCCCGTCATCCAGCGCGACGTCAACGACATCCTGACCGCCTCGGACGCGCAGCTGGTGGAGGCCATGCGCTTCTTTGCCGAACGCATGAAGATGATCGTCGAGCCCACCGGCGCGCTGGGCCTGGCGGCCGCCCTGCAGATCAAGGATCAGCTCAAGGGCAAGCGCGTGGGCATCATCATCAGCGGCGGCAACGTCGATATCTCGTGGTTCTGTGAGCTGATGGGGCGTTGATCACCGGCCCGGGCCGCTATACCTCCTCCGACGGCTGCGCCTTCGCCACCACGACCTTTTCGGGGTCGAGCTGCATGAAGATCCAGGCCGAGGCGGAGGTGATCAGCCCCACGCAGATGAAGGTGGCGTGGAAGGCCGGCAGCACGTCGAAGTGATGGCTGCCGATGCCGGCCTGGAACGTCGCCAGCAGCGCGCCGGCCGATGTCACGGCCAGGCTCATCGACAGCATCTGCACCATCGACAGCATGCTGTTGCCGCTGCTGGCGTTGACGCCGCTCAGGTCCTTGAGCGTGACCGTGTTCATGGCCGTGAACTGGACGGAATTGACCGCGCCGAAAATCGCCATCTGGACGATCACCAGCGGCAACGGCCGGTCAGGCGAGATCAGCGCGAACGACGCCATCACCAGCCCCACCAGGAATGTGTTGGTCACCAGCACCTTGCGGTAGCCGAACTGCTCGATGAGCCGCGTCGCCAGCCGCTTCGACGCCATGCCGGCCACCGTCACCGGCACCATCATCAGGCCGGCGTTGAACGGCGAATACCCCAGGCTGACCTGCAGCGTCAGCGGAATCAGGAACGGCATGGCGCCGTTACCGATCCGTGCGAACAGATTGCCCAGCAGGCCCACGCTGAACGCATGGATGCTGAACAGCTTGAGCGGGAACAGCGGCATCTTGCTGCGCCGGGCGTGCAGCACGTAGGCAGACAGCGCCGCCAGGCTGGCAATCAGCAGCATCAGCACCGTGGCGTGCTGGAAACCCATGCCAGCCAGGCCATCCAGCGAAAACGACAGCGTCACCATGGCGATGGCCAGGAACGCGTAGCCCGCGATGTCGAAGCGCCCCATGCCGGGCAGCCGCGCGTTGGGCATGTACTTTACCGTGGCAATCGCGCCAATCACGCCCACGGGCACGTTGATCAGGAAGATCCAGTGCCATGAAAACGTCTGCGTGATCCAGCCGCCCAGCGTCGGCCCGATCAGCGGCCCGATCATGCCCGGTATCGCCACGAAACTCAGCGCCTGCAGATACTGTTCGCGCGGAAACGTCCTTAACACCGACAGCCGGCCCACCGGCAGCAGCATCGCCCCGCCCGCCCCCTGCACCACGCGCGCAGCGGACAGCATCGGCAACGTGGGCGCCCAGGCGCACAGCAGAGACCCCAGCACGAACAGCCCGATGGCCGTCTGGAAGATCGTGCGCGTGCCAAACCGGTCGGCCAGCCAGCCCGACGCCGGAATGATCACGGCCATCGTCAGCGAATAGGCAATCACCACCGACTGCATGCGCAGCGGGCTCTCGCCCAGGCTGCGCGCCATCGACGGCAAGGCGGTGTTGACGATCGTCGAATCGAGCGTCTGCATGAAGAATCCCACCGCCACCACCCAAAGCATGATGCGCAGCTTGGGGTCCTGGGGCATGGTGGCGGATTCGACGGGTGGCGTGGCTAGAGACATGGCAGCGGCACGCAGGTAGCGGCTAAAACCGCCACCTTAGGCGTGTGATGCGACGTTGGCAAGTCGGGCAGGCGGAGATCGCGCAATACCGGGCGCATCACATCGACGCCCGCAGGCCTACAAAGAACCGGCGCCCGGGCGCCGGCTCGTAGTATCTGCCGTTGGCTTCATTGACGATGACCGAGCCGATGTAGCGCCGGTCGGCCACGTTGTCGACGCGCCCGAACACGTACCACTGCGTGGCGCCGGTCTTGAACGTGTAGCCGGTCTTCAGGTTGAAGACGAAGTATCCGGGCGCGGCCTGGGTGTTCAGGTCGTCCACGTAGACCTTGCTGTCGGCCTTGGCTTCCACCCCCACCATCCACCGGGCCCATGGCTTGTAGGTCAGTTCGGCGCCGAAGCTGTGGCGCGCCGTGCCGGGCAGCCGGTTGCCGGCGGCCACGGTTGCGCCCTGCGCGTTGACGAACGCATCGCCGAAGTACGCGTCCAGGTACGTGTACGCCAGCCCGGCCGCCAGCCGCCTGGCCGGGCCGAATGCGCCGTGCCAGCCCAGTTCCAGGCCGCGCCGGCGTACCCCATCCACGTTCTGGTAGACCGTGCGGCCGTTGTTGTTCGACAGCGGCACGATCTCGCTGTGGCTGTCGGCATCGAACAATGCCGCGTCCAGCCGCTGGCCGCCCGACTCCCATTTCACGCCGATCTCGCCCTGGCGGCTGGTCGATGCCTGCAGCCCAAGGTTGGCGCCGATGCCGTTCGGGCCATAGGCCACCTCGGTCAGCGTGGGCGTCTCGAAACCACGGCCCAGGTTGGCGTAGACGTTGACGGTTTCCATCGCATGCCAGACCGCGCCCAGCACCGGGCTCAGGTTGCGATAGGTGGACGTGCCGCTGTCGTCGGGGCTGGCCGCCGTCACGTAGTGGTCGTCGATGCGCAGCCTGACCATGCTGGCGCGCAGGCCGCCCACGATCTCCCAGGCGGGATGCACGGTCCAGTTGAATTGCGCGAAGGCGCCGTAGTCGGCCGCCTCGTCGGTTTCGTCGCGCCGCAGCGCGCCCTGCTGGCCGTTGTCGTTGACGTACCCGTGCCGTGCGTCGCGCATGCCGTTCACTTCAAGCCCGGCCGTCCACTGCAGCGGCAGGCCGTTGGCCGTGGTCTTGCGTGTCCAGGACAGCGCGCCGCCGCCGTAGGTGCGGTCCAGGTCGACGATGCCGCCTGCCGAACTCGGCGCCGCCCCGCTGAAGCCCAGCCGCTGGGTCAGCTGGCGGCCACCGCCGTACAGCCGGAAGTTCAGGCTGTCCAGGTCGGTCAGCTGGTGCTCGACCACCACGCCTGCCTGGGTCTGTTCGACTTCCTTGCCGGTATTGAACTGGGTGGCCGCCGCAATCGCCTGGCGCGGATTGGCGTCGGCCTGGGCGCGCGTAAGCCCCAGCGGGTCTTCGGCCAGCGGCTGGTTGAAGTAGTTGAACTGGCCCGTGACCCTTGTGGCCGTGCTGGGCTGGGCCACGATCTTGGCGTTGAGCTGGTAGCGTTTGGCGGCGCTGTGGTCGCGGTAGCCATCAGGCTGGTAGGTCCAGGCGTCGAGCGTTCCGCCCAGCCGGTCGTTGCCGCCGGCCAGCGAGACACCAGCCTGCCATTGCCCGTCGGAGCCGAAACCGGTCGATGCCCGGCCGGTAAATCCGGTCTTCGGCGGATCGGGTGTGAAGACCTGCACCACCCCGCCCGACGCGTTGCCGTACATCTGCGCGAACGGGCCGCGCAGCACCTCGATGCGGCTGGCATTGGCCAGGTCGAAGGTGGATGCCTGGCCCTGGCCGTCGGGCATGGTGGCCGGAATACCATCGATAAACAGCCGCACGCCACGCACGCCGAAGGTCGAACGGCTGCCAAAGCCGCGTACGGCAATCTGCAGGTCCTGGGAGTAGTTCTGGCGGTCGCGCACTGCGATGCCGGGGCTGGTCAGCGTCAGTTCAGACAGGTTGACCAGCGGCGAGGTGGCGGTGAAAGGATCGACCGGGATACTGTCGATGGCCGCCGGGGCGTCGAAGCGCCGTTGCTCGTTGCGGCTGGCGCTGACCACCACATCGGGCAAGGTGGTCTCTTCGGCAGCCGCCGGAGCGCCAGACGCCATGGCCAAGGGCACCACGAGCCAGATGGCAGCGCGGGGGCGCGGGGAAGCGGGTGTGGCGGAAGCAGCGGATGTAGCGGAAGCCTGGGTCCTGCCGGCAGCGTGCATGGGGGCGCGTCCCGAAGATAGACACCTCGCACGCGCGGATCGCGCGTGACGCATAGTCTACCCTCAGTCGGCGTGCCGCCGCCGTCGGCAGTTGCGGCTGGCTACGGTCAGTTGTTGGCGTCGACCAGCGTGCGGGCGTCCACCACCTTGTCGCGGTAGGCCTCGAAGATGCGGCGCAGCGCCTGCTCCATCGTCACCTCGGGCTTCCAGCCCAGTTCGTCGATCGTGTTGTCGATCTTCGGCACGCGGTGCTGCACGTCCTGGTAGCCCTTGCCGTAGAACTCGCCCGACGACGTCTCCACGATCTGCGTCTTGCGCGCTTCCTCGGCGTACTCGGGGTAGTCGGCCGCCATCTTCAGCATCATCTCGGCCAGCTCGCGCACCGAGTGGATGTTCTTCGGGTTGCCGATATTGAAGATCTTGCCGCTGGCGACGCTGTCCTTGTTCTCGATGATCTGCATCAGCGCCGAGATGCCGTCCGAGATATCGGCAAACGCACGCTTCTGCTCGCCGCCATCCACCAGCTTGATCGGCTCGCCGCGCACGATATGGCCCAGGAACTGCGTCACCACGCGCGACGACCCTTCCTTCGATTCGAAGATCGAGTCCAGGCCCGCGCCGATCCAGTTGAACGGCCGGAACAGCGTGTAGTTCAGGCCCTGCTCCATGCCGTAGGCGTGGATCACGCGGTCCATCAGCTGCTTGGAGCAGGCGTAGATCCAGCGCGGCTTGTTGATCGGGCCGTAGATCAGCGGCGAGGCCTCGGGGTCGAATTCCTCGTCGGCGCACATGCCGTAGACCTCGGAGGTCGACGGGAACACCAGGTGCTTGCCGTACTTCACGGCGCTGCGCACGATCGGCAGGTTGGCCTCGAAGTCCAGTTCGAACACGCGCAGCGGGTTGCGCACGTACGTGGCCGGCGTGGCGATGGCCACCAGCGGCAGGATTACGTCGCACTTGCGGATGTTGTACTCCACCCACTCCTTGTTGATGGTGATGTCACCTTCGGAAAAGTGCATGCGCGGATGGTTCACCAGGTCGCCCAGGCGATCCGACGACATGTCCATGCCGTAGACCTCCCACTGCGTGGTTTCCAGGATGCGGCGCGTCAGGTGGTGGCCGATGAAGCCGTTGACGCCAAGAATCAGGACCTTTTTCATCGGTTTCCTTTCAAGACTGTGCAGGGATGATGTTCTGGAATTCGGTGGCGGAGACCGGGCTCGCGTGGTCGGCACTGCTGCCTTCCAGCAGTTGCAACACGCGCAGCGCCCCGCCGTCGCCGCAGACGGCCACGATACGGCCGTCCAGCACGTGCAGGCCGGGCCGCAGCCCTGCCGGCACCGCACCGCCTTCAAGGCGGCGTGCCTGGGCCACGATAAAGCGGCGCCCGGCAATGTCAGTGAACGCGCCGGGGTAGGGCGGCGCCACGGCACGGATCAGATTGTAAACGGCAGATGCGGGCTGGCCGAAATCGATGCGGCCGTCCTCGGGCTTGCGCCCGGAGAAATAGCTGCCATCGGCCAGGCGGTTCGGCCGCTTGGGTGTCTGGCCGGCCTTCATGGCGGGCAGCGCACGCCAGAGCGTCTGCTCGGCCGCGACGGTGACCTTCTCGAAGACCTGGCCCGCCGTGTCGTCGGGCAGGATCGGCACGGCCGTCTGGTCGACGATATATCCGGCGTCGGGCCTGGCCTCCATCGCGTGCAGCGTGGCACCCGTCTCCGTCTCCCCGTGCAGCACCGCCCAGTTCACCGGCACGCGGCCGCGGTACTTGGGCAGCAGCGAACCGTGCATGTTGAACGCACCGTGCGGCGCAATCGCCAGTACGTCGGCCGGGATCATGGCGCGGTAATAGAACGAGAAGATCACGTCCGGCTTTGCCGCGCGTACCGCTTCGGCCAGCGCCGGATCAGTCGGATCCTCGGCGTACAGGAAAGACAGGTTCAGTTCGGCCGCGGTGTCGGCCACGCGCTGGAACCAGATGTTCTCGTCGGGGCGGTCGCGGTGGGTCACCACCAGGGCCACGTCCACGCCCTGCGCGTGCAGCACGCGCAGGCAGCGGTCGCCAACGTTGTGGTAGGCAAAGACTACGGCGCGCACGATACCTCCGGCTTGCTGCCCTGTTTCGGGTCGCGTTCCAGCACCGCCTGGATGCGGTAGCGGGGCCGGTCGCGCACTTCCTGGTAGATCCGGCCGATGTACTCGCCCAGCAGGCCGATGCCGAACAGCATGATGCCGATCAGGAAGAACGTGAAGGCGAACAGCGTGAACACACCCTGGACTTCCGACCCGAAGATGAAGCGGCGTACCAGCAGCACCACGAACAGGCCGGCCGACGTGATCGACAGCATGGTGCCGATAGCCGAGAACCACTGCAGCGGTACGATCGAGAAGCCGGTCACCAGGTCGAAATTCAGGCGGATCAGCTGGTACAGCGAATATTTCGACTCGCCCGCATGGCGCTGCTCGTGGCCCACCTCGATCTCGACCGGATTGGACGAGAACGTATAGGCCAGCGCCGGAATGAAGGTGTTGACTTCACGGCACGCGTTGATCGTATCGATGATGTTGCGGTCGTAGGCGCGCAGCATGCAGCCCTGGTCCGTCATCTTGATCTTGGTGATCTTCTCGCGCAGGCGGTTCATGGCGCGCGACGCGTAACGGCGCCAGGCGCTGTCGTTGCGCTGGCGGCGGATGGTGCCCACGTAGTCGTGGCCCTTGCGCATCTCGGCCACCAGGCGCGGGATTTCCTCGGGCGGATTCTGCAGGTCGGCGTCCAGTGTGATCACGATCCGGCCGCGCGTGTGCTCGAAGCCGGCCAGGATGGCCATGTGCTGCCCGAAGTTGCCGTTGAACAGGATGACGCGCGTCACGTCGGGGCGCTTGTGGTACTGGGCGGCCAGCATTGCGGGCGACCGGTCCACGCTGCCATCGTTGACGAAGATGACCTCGTACGATTCGCCCATGCCGTCCAGTGCCGGATACACGCGGTCGAACAGCGCCTGCAGCCCGCCTTCCTCGTTGTAGACGGGGATGACGACCGAGACCTCGACAGGACTTAGTGAGAGAGACGTTTGCATGTTTCGCTGAGAGTTGCACAGACCCGCTCGACGTCGGCGGCCTGCATCGCGGGGAACAGGGGCAGCGTGACGATGCCACGGCCGATGCGCTCGGCATGCGGCAGCATGCCTTCGCGCCAGCCGAGCGAGCGGAAATAGGTAAACAGGTGGACGGGCGGGTAGTGGACGCCGGTGCCCACGCCTTGCTCGCGCATCGCTTCCATCACGAGCTTGCGGGCCTCGGCCGGGCCGCCGCGCAGGCGGTCGGTGGGCAGCACCACCTGGAACATGTGCCAGTTCGTGGTCGCCACGGTGGGGTCCAGCGGCACCGGCAGTTCGATGCCCAGGTCTGCCAGCCCGGTCTCGGCCGCACAGCGGAAATAGGTCTCGGCCAGTTCCGCGCGGCGCGCGGTGATGGTGTCGAGCTGCTTCAGCTGCGCCAGGCCGATGGCCGCGTTGACGTCGGTCAGGTTGAACTTGCCGCCGGGCTCCTCGACGTCCATGCCGTCCATGCCGGTGCGGATTACGCCCTGCAGGCGCAGGCGCTCGGCGCGCTGGGCCTCTTCCGGCGTATTCATCACCAGGCAGCCACCTTCGATGGTGGTGATGTTCTTGTTGGCCTGGAAGCTGAAACTGACCAGGTCGCCAAACGCGCCAATGCGCTGCCCGCGCCAGCGCGAGTCGATGGCCTGCGCGGCGTCTTCGATCACGCGCAGGTTATGGCGCTTCGCGATGGCATAGAGGCGATCCATGTCGACCGGCAGCCCGGACAGGTACACCGGCATGATGGCGCGCGTGCGCGGCGTGATGGCGGCCTCGACCGCGTCCAGGTCGATATTGCGCGTGACCGGGTCGATATCGACGAACACCGGCCGGGCGCCTACCGTCAGTACCACGTTGGCGGTTGCCACCCAGGTGATCGGCGTGGTGATGACTTCGTCGCCCGGGCCGATATCGGCGATGCGCAGCGCGATTTCCATCGTGGCCGAGCCATTGGAGAACGTGCGCACGGGGCGGCCGCCGAACAGCTCGGACAGTGCGGCCTCGAAAGCCTGCACCTTGGGGCCGGACGTGATCCAGCCCGACGCAAGCACCTTGCCCACATCGGCAATGGTCGCGTCATCGATCTGGGGGCGTACGAACGGCAGGAAATCCTGCGGAGCGGAAGCGGTCATGGGCGGTCAGGAACGGGCAATCAGGAAAACACCAGCAAGGATCAGCATGATGCCGGCCACGCGCAGCGGGCCAATCATCTCGCCAAACAGCCACCACGCGGCCAGGGCATTGACCACATAGCCGAGCGACAGCATGGGATACGCAATCGATACATCCACGCGCGACAGGCCGATGATCCAGACCCCGACGCTGATGACGTAGCAGGTCAGCCCGGCGATTACCGGCCATTGCGTCAGCACCCGGAATGCGGTGGTCAGGATAGTGGCGCGCTCGATGGTGATCGCGCCCACGGCATTGGTGCCGGCCTTGAGCAGCAACTGGGCACAGGCATTGAGCAATACGCCGGTGAAGATAAAGGCAAATGTCGAAAGATTCATCGGGTATTTCCGGCTTCCTGGGCCGGCGGCGGGAAATTGCTGGCGACGACACGCCGTACATCGCGAGCCACGACGTAGATCGGCACCTGCTGCGCCACCAGGCTGTCATACGTTTCCGGCGACATGATACCGAGCGCCGGCTGGCCGTCCTTCCACTTGGCGACGAACGCATCCATGGTCGGAAGCCACTTCTCCGGTTCCTGCTGGGTGCCAAACTCCAGTTCGTCCGGGGCGGCAACCATGGTCAGCGTGCGGCCCAGATAGAAGGGTAGTGTGTGATCCAGCATCCCCACGCCGTACAGCGGCATGTCGTCCTTGAGCACGGCCTTGATGGCGGGCAGCATGTCCACGCCCGCCGCCCGGCGGCCCATCACCTCATGGCCGAGCAGGCCGATCGTGCAGGTCAGGAACATCGACAGCGCAAACGCGGCAACGCTGGGAAACACCCCGCGGGTGCGCAGCAGCCGGCGCGCCAGCAGCATGCCGGCCAGCAGTACGGCAAACGCCACACCAATATAGACGGCAAAGGCGCGGAACACTTCATTCGGATTGGTTTCCCGCTCCAGCGTGGCAACCACGGGCGCGGCCAGCAGGCCCACCACGGCCAGTACCAGCAGCGCATTGATCTGGCGGTTCCACGACCGGTCGCTGATCTGGTCAAGCGCCACGGCGGCCAGAATGGCCAGGGCCGGGAACACCGGCACGATATAGCCTGGCAGCTTCGACCCAGACATACTGAAGAAGACGAAGATCGCCGCGAACCAGACCAGGCTCAGCAGGGCCGGCTGGAACGGCTTGCCGCCTGCGCCGCGCCGGGCGCCGGTACGGTCGCGCACCACGTCCCACATGCGCGGCACCAGCCCCAGCCAGGGCAGCATGCCCGCCAGCAGCAGCGGTACGAAATACCAGATCGAGCCTTTGCGCGAATGCACCGTGGAGGTGTAGCGGTCCCAGTGCTCGTGGATAAAGAAAAACTGAGGAAATTCGGGGTTCTTGGTCGAAATCAGCCAGAACCAGGGCACGGTGACCACCAGCATCGCCAGGATGCCCGTTGGCAGGTGCAGGCGCCGCCACAGGCCAACATCGCGCGTCAACAGCGTATAGACCACGAGCACCAGGCCGGGCAGGGCGATACCGACCAGTCCCTTGGTCAGGATGGCGACTCCCATGAATGCCCAGCACGCCAGCATCCAGGCGCGACGGGCGCCGGGCGACGTATCGGGATGCTGGGCCAGCAGCATGCAGGCCAGCACGCAGGCCAGGGCGCCGGACAGCGTCATGTCCAGCGAATTGAAGTGGCCCGCCACGCTCCACATCGGCATGGCCAGCATGACCAGGCCGGCCAGCAGCCCGGCGCGGCAGCCGAACCAGCGCGCCGTGGCCCACATCGTCATGCCGACGCCGACGATGCCCGAGAGCGCCACGCACAGGCGCGCCTGCCAGTCGCCCACGCCAAACAGTTCGTAGGCGATGGTGGTCACCCACATGTGGAATGGCGGCTTTTCGAAGTATTTCAGGGCGTTGTAGCGGATCGTCACCCAGTCGCCTGTGACGAACATCTCGCGCGAGATCTCGGCATATCGGCCTTCGTCCGGACGCAGCAGGTGGCGGGCATCGAGCGTGCCGAACCAGACCAGCAGCACGCCGATCACGACGAGCAAAACCATGCCGACAGGCAGCCCGGCTTGGCGCGTGGGCGAAGAACTACGCATATTTCTCCTGAAGTGGCCGGGATACCGGAGGCTGTTCCTGCGTCCGCCTTGTGGCGAACACCCCACAACGCGGCACGCCCCGACATGGTGGACACGCGCGGGCGAGGCGGCTGCGTGTACGGTCTGAAAATGGCGCGTGTCCGGAGGCCAGCTTTCGGGCATGGCGACCGCTACGGGCGCGCAATGGTAGCACGAGCGCATTTCCCGCCTCGCCGTTTTGGCGTGCGCCGGGCGCCGGGCGTGGGCTTCCGGCCACCACCGCCCATTTCCGCCGCGCCGATTTCGCGTAATACTGGCGCCATTCCGGCACATTCCTGGCAGAAACTGACCCTGCCGCCGCCGGCCATTGGATACGGACGATCGCCATGAAACCGGCGCTACTGTGGTTGCTGACGGGTGTGATGAGTACGGCATTTGCACAGGCATCGGCCCCCGATGCCGCGCCAGTGTCGGGCATGTCGCCCCCGATGCCGAACGGCGCGGCGCTGTGCGACGCACCGTGGTTCCGCTCGGGATCGCGCGTGCAACTGGAGGGCGATGGCTCCATGCCGATGTCCATCACCATGACTTTGCGCGATGTCATGCGTACCGCCCGAGGCTGCAGCGCCCAGCTGGAAGTTCGCTCCAAGTCTGCGCTGTCGGCGCTGATGGGTCCGCCCGTCGTCATGGATCAGGTCCACGAGATCAATATCGACCGCAACGTCGCCACGGCGCGTACCCGTATCGACAGCCGCAACGCCGTGATCAATGCGCGCGCGCGCTATGCGCGGATGTTCGGCGAGGCATCGTTCAACGGCAGCGGCGTGTTCAACTACGCGGGCGTGGAAATCAAGGAAGGCGCCACCCTGGAAGGCGAGACCTTCCAGTCCAGCGTATCGCTGAAGATCTACCCGCTGGGCAAGGACGAAGTGGTTGGCACGATGCAGGCGCTGCATGCGTCGATCATCGTCGGCTCCCGCCATGTAGGCCGCAAGCAGATGATCAACACGGTCATGGGCCGCAAGGAATGCATGCCCATTACCTATGAAAAACGCACCTCGCTCGGCCCGCTGATGGTGGGCGACGAACTGCTGCAACTGGAACCGAGCGTGCTGCACGTCACCGACTGGTACTGCCCGATGGAAGCATTCGTGCTACGCACGGAAATCCGGCAGAACAACGAGGTGCAGCGCGTGGACGTGACGGCGCTGGAGATGCTGCCGGAGGAGGGGCAGTAGACCCGGCCCGGCGTTGACCGGCACGCATGCGCGGCTGGCGCGCCTTGAATCACGTTAGTGAATATTGGCGCACAACATCAAAAAGGAGCCCGAGGGCTCCTTTTTTGTGTCCAGAACTCCCAGACGCTCAATTGCCCTGTGCCGGCTTTTTCGTCGGGGCCTTCTTCGACTTCGACTGCTTGGGGGCGGCCGTCGACTGATCGGTCAGGTCGGCGCGGGTGCTCTTGTTCGCGCCTTGCGAATACGGGTCGAACTTGTCGCCGGACTTGGCGCCCTGGCTGTAGGTATCGAACTTCTCGCCAGCCTTGGCGCCCTGCGAATACGGGTCGAACGACTTCTTGTCCTGTGCGATGGCAGCCACGGATGCAGTGGCCAGACCTAGCGCGACGGCGGTGGCGATCAATTGCTTCATGGAAATCTCCTCTGAGTTGCCGCCCGGTGGCGTTTCACGGTGGCGGTCGCGTTGTTGCTGGTCCTACCGGCCGGTAGAACCAGGCTCAGGCCAGTGTGGACAAGGCCATAAAGGGCGTCAACTCAGGGCTTTTCCGGGGGAGCGCCCCGAAAAATGCTTACTCCGTCACAACGTCGGAGGGGTGCTTCCAGGCGTGCAGCACTTCCGTCGACGGCGTCAGCGCCAGGTTGGTGCCACGGGTGCCAATCGGCTGCTGGAACCAGCGCTTCTGCAGGGCGGTTGCCTCGGGGCTGGCAAAGGTTTTCGCCAGCGTCTGGTCGACCAGTTGCTTCCATTCCGGATCGGCCTTGGACATCATCAGCGCGTTCTGTTCCACCGACAGGGCCGGGCCGACAATCACATACTGGGACGGATCCTTCGACTTGGCGCGCAGGCCGGCCAGCAGCACGTCGTCCATCACGAATGCCTGGGCGCGGCCAGTTTCCAGCAGCAGGAACGATTCGCCATGGTCCTTGGCGTAGACGTCGCGGAAGCCATACTCGCTCTTCAGCCGGCGCACGTGGCGGTCACCCGTGGAGCCAGCGCTGGTCACCACGGTCTTGCCGCGCAGATCGTTGAACGACTTGATACCGGAGTCGGCCCGCACCAGCATGCGCACCGTGGAAACATAGTGCGACACACTGAATGCCACCTGCTTCTGGCGCTCGAGCGTATTGGTGTTGGGTGCGCAGTCCAGATCGGCCAGGCCGTTGACCATGGCCGGAACGCGGTTCTGCGGCGTCAGCGGCAGCCAGCGCACCTTCAGGTCTTTCAGTCCCAGCTTCTGCTTGGCCGCTTCGGCCACGCGCAGGCACAGATCCACCGCATAGCCGGCCGGCTGGCCCTTGTCGTCGGCAAACGAGAACGGCAGGGCGGACTCGCGATAGCCGAGCGTGATGGTGCCGGTGTCACGGATCTTGTCCAGGACGGGGCTGGGGCTTTGCGCGTGGACGGCCGGCACGATGGCGGCGGCCAGGGCAACAACCGCCGTCAGGCGGCGGAACGAGGAGAAGGCAACAGTCAGGGACATGTTCGGGGCAAGGCACGGAAAGACGCAAGGGTATACCCCCGGCCATGGCGCACGAAGAATTTGTTTCTTATTAGCTAATGCCCGAGAGTAGTGCAATGAAAGTTGCCTTTTCGCCACGTCGTACACGGATTTACAACCGTTACGGCAGCGGTTACCGGTCGCCCCAAGGCTGAATGCACCGATGCGAGTACAATTCGGCCCACTTTGCACCCCCACGAAGAACAAATGAGCCCCCGTCCTTCCCGTCTGGCGTGTGTAGACGCGCTGAAGGCGGTCAGCTCGCAGCTGATCGTATTGCACCACCTGGCGTTCTACGGCCCGATGTCCGATGCCGCCCAGTCGCTGGCGCCTGGCTTGATCGGCTGGCTGGCCGACTACGCGCGCATCGCCGTGCAGGTCTTCCTGGTCATCAGCGGCTTCCTGGCCGCGCGCAGCCTGGCCCCCGGCGGGCGCCTGACAGTCGCCAGCCCGGTGCTGACAATCTGGCGCCGGTACCAGAAGCTGGTGGTGCCGTTTGCCGCCGCCATCGTGGTGGCGATTGCCGGTGCCGCCATTGCGCGCACCTGGATGCAGCACGATTCCATTCCGGCAGCGCCGCATCTGGTGCAGTTCGTGGCCCATATCCTGCTGCTGCACAACGTTCTCGATGTGGACGCGCTGTCCGCCGGTGTCTGGTATATCGCCATCGACCTTCAACTGTTCGCGCTGATGGTGCTGGCGCTGTGGTTCGCCCGGGCTGTGGTCCGCGACGCGCTGCCGCTCGGCGTGCCACTGGTGGGTGCGCTGGCAATGGCCTCGCTGTTCTGGTTCAACCGCGATGCCTCGTGGGATATCTGGGCCATCTATTTCTTTGGTGCCTATGGCATGGGATCGCTGGCCTACTGGGCATCGAATCCGGGCCGCTCGGTCATGCCGCTGATGGCGCTGGCCGCCGTCGGCCTGGCCGCGCTGGCGGTGGACTTCCGCCTGCGCATTGCGGTGGCGCTGGCAACGGCGCTGCTGCTGGCGGTCTCGCGTCGCGGCGGCTGGCTGGAGAGCTGGCCAGCCGGACGCCTGACCGCGTACTTGGGGCGGATTTCCTATTCGGTGTTCCTGGTGCACTTTCCGGTTTGCCTGGTGGTCAATGCCGTGGTTACCCATTTCGTTCCGGGCCAGCCGGTGCTGAACGCGCTGGGCATGGGCCTGGCCTGGGTCGCAAGCAACGTCGCCGGGGCGCTGTTCCATCGCTATGTGGAGGCCGCCAACCCTGTGCGGGCCATGGTGGCATGGCTGACCGCCGATCTGCCCCAGCGCGGGCGCGAGCGCCTGGGACATCGCGCGGAAGGCTGAGCCTCCCGCCCCTGCATCGCCGAAACGGCACGTTCGATCGAACGTGCCGTTTTTGTTGGTGCCCGCGGTTATCGGGCCGGCGGCCGGGCCGGCGCCGGAATCCGGTGCGCGCTGCACCGCGATGTACCGCAGGCGCCATGCGGACGGTGCCACCCGGCACGCCGACGGTGCGTACGGGATGACACCAACCGTAACAACCCCACTTGGGCGTTGGCACGAACGTTGCCTACTATGAACATGTAAACCTGACCATCTGGTCAGGATTCGTGTTCCGGTTTCATACCGGGGAGGCGACCATGTCCGACCATATCGTCCTGACCTCGCACGCACGCCGCGACAAGCCGGCCGAGCCGATCCACTGGGGCGCGCCTACCGCGGCCGAGCGGGGGCCTGTGATCGCCAGCCTGACCGACCCGGCGCAGCGCAACGTGATCGGCACGCATGCCGGGGCCTACGCGATCTATCGCGCGCTGGCCGTGGCCTCGGGCAGCCTCCAGCGGGCGCATCGGCCCGACCTGACCGACACGGCGCCGGCCGAACCGATCGGCCCGCATGCGCAGTGGGGCGACCCCGACAAGATCGTGTCGCTCGACCCCTGGGGCCATCTGGTATCGACGGTCTTTGCCGACCGCATTGCAGCCGGCTTCGATATCCGGCCGACCATCGCCATCACCCGCGCCCATATCAATATGCCGGAACTGGTGGCGGCCATCGCGGCGGGCCGCCTGGCGCCGGACGGCGACATCCTGTATGCCAATGGCGATGTGCGCGTCACCAAGGCCGCCATCGACCCGGTCTGGTACCTGCCCGGCATCGCCCGCCGGTTCAATATCAAGGAAAGCATCCTGCGGCGCAGCCTGTTCGAGCAGACCGGCGGCATGTTCCCGGAACTGGTCACACGGCCAGACCTGAAGGTCTTCCTGCCGCCCATTGGCGGCATGACACTCTATTTCTTTGGCGATATCAGCAAGCTGGGCAAGCCCGAGACCAGGGTGGCCTGCCGCTTGCACGACGAATGCAACGGCTCCGACGTGTTCGGATCCGATATCTGCACCTGCCGGCCCTACCTGGCGCATGGCATCGAGGTCTGTATCGAGATGGCCCAGCAGGGCGGTGTTGGCCTGGTGGTCTATAACCGGAAGGAAGGGCGCGCGCTGGGCGAGGTGACCAAATTCCTGGTCTATAACGCACGCAAGCGCCAGGTGGGCGGCGACCGGGCCGAAACGTATTTCGCGCGCACCGAATGCGTGGCCGGGGTGCAGGACATGCGCTTCCAGGAGCTGATGCCAGATGTCTTCCACTGGCTGGGGATCCGGCGGATCGATCGCTGGGCCTCGATGAGCAACATGAAGCATGGCGCGCTGACGGCGCAGGGCATCGAGGTGGTGGAGCAGGTGCCCATCCCCGAGGCGCTGATCCCGGCGGATGCGCGCGTGGAAATCGATGCGAAGGTGGCGGCGGGTTACTTCACCAGCTACACGCCGCCTGATGCCAACGAACTCGCCCTGGCAAAGGGCAGGGGGTTGAACGAATGAACGAGCATCCCGCAGGAGGTACGACTGGACACGAACCCGGCACGGGCAGCGGCTGGCATAGCCCGGTGCCGCCCGATCATCCCGCTTCCGCACTGCTGAGCGGCGAGGCGGTGCGCACGCATTGCGCGGTCGTGACCGAATTCGTCGCATCCGGCGAGTCTGAACTGTTTACGTGGCATCCGGATCGGATTCACGCCATTGCGGATTACGTGGCGGCCACCATCCGGCGCCGCTACCCGGATCTCCAGGTGCCTTATCACAGCCGCTGGCGCCATTTCGAAAGCGGCGGGCCGGGGAATGAGTCGATCAACCGGTGGCAGATCCTGTGCGAGCGCGCGGGCATGTCCGGCGCCGATCATTGCGCGGAGCGCGCGCGCATCGGCATCGACGTGGTGATTCCGAGCGTGCTGCTGGACGCCGGTGCAGGCCCCGACTGGCGCTATCGCGATCCGGCCAGCGACATGATGCTGACGCGCTCCGAAGGGCTCGGCGTGGCGAGTTTCGACCTGTTTGCCCGGGGCGGCTTCTCGGCCGAATCGGGCGATCCGCTGCGCGCCGATGCCGAGCGGCTGGCGCGTATCGATGCCTCGACCATCGCCACGGCCTTCCAGGTGGCCCAGCACAACCCGCTGGTGGGCCTGGAGGGGCGCGCCGGCCTGTTGCGCCGGCTTGGCGAGGTCATGCAGGCCACCCCGGCGGTCTTCGGCACTCCGGCGCGGCTGGGCAACCTGTTCGATTACCTGGTTGCCCACGCCACGGACAACCGCATCGAGGCCGGTTTCGTGCTGCGCACCTTGCTGGTGGCGCTGGGCCCGGTCTGGCCGGGGCGGGTGCAGATGGAAGGCGTCTCGCTGGGCGACTGCTGGCGGCATCCGGCGGCGCCCGGCGGGCTGGTGCCGTTCCACAAGCTCACGCAGTGGCTGACCTATTCGCTGCTGGAACCGCTGGAGGATGGCGGCCTGGTGGTCGTGGGACTCGACGCGCTGACCGGGTTGCCTGAATACCGGAACGGCGGCCTGCTCTACGACTTCGAGCTGACCGTGCCGCGCGACCGCGAATTCGCCGAACGGACCCATACGGTGGATGAGCCCGAGATCGTCGAGTGGCGCGCGCTGACCGTCACGGGGCTCGACCTGGTGGCCGATGCGGTGCGTCAGGCGTTGGGGCTCAAGGAAGAAGACTTTCCGCTGGCGCGCGTGCTGGAAGGCGGCACGTGGGCGGCTGGCCGCCGTATCGCGGCACAGCGCCGGCCGCCGGGCGGGCCGCCGCCGTTCGCGATCCAGAGCGACGGCACGGTGTTCTAGCAGCAACGCGGCATTGCACGGCAGTTCCTGACAGACAGGCAGCCAGAGCGTGGCGGGCCCGGGGCCCGCTGCGCCCGGCCAGGCGAAATTCGGATGACCAAGGAGCGCAGCATGAACGACATGTCGGACGTACCCACGGCCGTGCAGGCCTTTGCCGAAACGGAAGGCACGGCGGCGCCCGCGGTAATGGTGGTCAACCACCCGCTGGTGCAGCACAAGGTCACGCTGGTGCGCAGCGAGGAAACCACCACCGACAACTTCCGCCGCCTGGTGCGCGAGATCAGCCAGTTGCTGACCTACGAAGCCACGCGCGACCTGGCAATGGAGACCATCGCCATCAAGACGCCGATTGCGCCGATGCAGTCGCCGGTGCTGTCAGGCAAGAAGCTTTGCCTGGTGTCGATCCTGCGGGCCGGCAACGGATTCCTGGACGGCATGCTCGATCTGCTGCCGGCGGCGCGCGTGGGCCACATCGGCCTGTACCGCGACCCCGAGACGCTGGAGCCGATCGAGTACTACTTCAAGATGCCCGAGGATATCCAAGAGCGCTTCGTGATCGTGGTGGATCCGATGCTGGCGACCGGCAACTCGGCCGTTGCCGCCATCAACCGGCTGAAGGAGGCCGGCGTGACCACCATGAAGTATGTCTGCCTGATCGCGTCGCGCCCGGGGCTGCGGGCGCTGCAGGCCGCGCACCCGGACGTGGCCATCGTCACCGCCGCCATCGACGAGCAGCTGAACGAGCATGGCTATATCGTGCCCGGCCTTGGCGATGCCGGCGACCGGCTGTACGGCACCAAATGATGGACGCCCTGGCGCGCACGCCATTGCCGCCACGCGGCATCGAAGCCCGGCCCGGGCCGCCGGGGGGCCGCATCCGGCAGGAGAACGAAGCGCTCATCGTGCGCGCCGCCGAGTATGTGTTCGCGCGAGCAGGCTTTGCCGGGGCCACGATGGCGGATATTGCCGCCCGCGCCGGGGTGCCGAAGTCGAACCTGCATTACTACTTCCGGACCAAGCAGGCGCTGTATCGCGCGGTGCTGGCCCATACGCTGACGTTGTGGCTGTCCGAGACCGACATCATCAGCGCCGAGCATTCGCCCCGGCTGGCGCTGGAGCAGTACATCCGCGCCAAGATGCGCCTGTCGGCCAGCCATCCCGACGCGTCGCGCGTATTCGCCAACGAACTGCTGCATGGTGCGCCCGAGATCGGCAACGTGCTTCGCCAGGCCCTGCGCGAACTGGTGGCACGCAAGGCGATGGTGATCCGGACGTGGATCGAGGGCGGCCGGATGGCGCCGGTGGATCCGTACCACCTGTTCTTCACGATCTGGGCCGCCACCCAGACCTATGCGGACTTCGAGGCGCAGGTGTGCGCCGTGCTCGGCGTAAGCCAGCTTGACGCCGACGACTTCGAGCATGCCACCGAGCACCTGGTGGCGCTGCTGCTGCGGGGCTGCGGGCTGCAGGAGCCAGATTCCGACCCAGATTCCGAGCCAGACCCAACGCGCGCCTGAGCCGGCGCATCCATCCATCCCAGACATCAACCACGCGTCACGGGCGCACACAACGTAAAAAAGGGGAGTGAATTCATGCACAAGGGAAGCGATCGTCGTACCTGGCTGAAAGCTGCCGCGGCGGCCACCGCGCTGGCCGCCATGGGCCTGTCGCCGGGCGCGCAGGCGCAATCGAAGGTCAAGGTGGCCGCGGTCTACACGGTGCCGGTGGAGCAGCAATGGGTGTCGCGCATCCACAAGGCGCTCAACGAGGCCAAGGCGCGCGGCGAGATCGACTATGTGTTCTCGGAAAGCGTGTCGAACGCCGACTACGAACGCGTGATGCGCCAGTACGCCGAACAGGGCTCGGGGCTGATCGTCGGCGAGTCGTTCGCTGTGGAAGGCGCGGCCCGCAAGGTCGCCAAGGACTATCCGAAGACGGCCTTCCTGATGGGGTCGTCGGGCAAGCCGCAGGCGCCGAACTTCTCGGTGTTCGATAACTACATCCAGGAGCCGTCGTACCTGACCGGCATGATCGCGGGCGGCATGACCAAGACCAACCATATCGGCATGGTGGGCGGCTACGCGATCCCAGAGGTCAACCGGCTGATGCACGCCTTCATGGAAGGTGCCCGCGAGGTGAATCCGAAGGTGAAGTTCACGGTGAGCTTTATCGGCTCGTGGTTCGACCCGCCCAAGGCCAAGGAAGCCGCGTTCGCAATGATCGACAAGGGCGCCGACGTGCTCTACGCCGAGCGCTTTGGCGTGTCGGACGCCGCCAAGGAACGCGGCAAGCTCGCCATCGGCAACGTGATCAACACCCAGCCGCAGTACCCCGCCACGGTGGTGGCGTCCGCGCTCTGGAACATGGAGCCGACGATCGCGGCCGCACTGGCGAAGGTCAAGGCCGGCCAGTTCAGGAACGAGGACTACGGCCAGTATTCGCTGATGAAATTCAAGGGCGCGGAACTGGCACCGCTGGGCACCTTCGAGGGCAAGGTGCCGGCCGACGTGATGACCAAGGTGAAGGCGAAGGAGAAGGCGATCCTTGACGGAAAATTCATGGTCAAGGTGGTGGAGACCGAGCCCAGGTCGACGCCCTGAGCCACCGGCAGGCTCTCCGGCGCGTGCTGCGCATGGCCCCGTTCGGATGGACGGGGCCGCTTCGTTTCATTCGTTCTGATTTCTGAAATTCGATGCCCCAGGAACCGCCGGTGCTCCGGCTCTCGCACATCACCAAACGGTTTGGCCCGCTGCTGGCCAACGATGATATCTCGCTCGACCTGCATCGCGGCGAAGTCCTGGCCCTGCTCGGCGAAAACGGCGCCGGCAAGAGCACGCTGGTCAATATCCTGTTCGGCCACTACATTGCCGACGCGGGCAGCGTCGAGGTGGATGGCATGACGCTGCCGCCCGGCAATCCGCGTGCGGCGCTGGCGGCGGGGGTGGGCATGGTCCACCAGCATTTCACGCTGGCCGACAACCTGTCGGTGCTCGACAATATCCTGATCGGCACCGAGCCGCTCTGGCGCTGGCGCCAGCAGCGTGGCGCCGCGCGGGCACGCATCGACGATCTGGCGCTGCGCTTTGGGCTGGCGGTGCAATCGCAGGCGCGCGTGGGATCGCTTTCCGTTGGCGAACGCCAGCGCGTGGAAATCATCAAGGCGCTCTATCGCGGCGCGCGGGTGCTGATCCTGGACGAACCCACGGCAGTGTTGACGCCGCAGGAGGCCGACAGCCTGTTTGCCACGCTGGCACAGCTGATTGCCGAAGGGCTGTCCGTCATTTTCATCAGCCACAAGCTCGACGAGGTGCTGCGTGTCTCGCATCGCGTGGCCGTGCTGCGCGGTGGCCGGCTGGTGGCGGAGCGTCGTGCCGATGCCACCGGCAAGGCCGAACTGGCCGAACTGATGGTGGGGCGTCGTGTGGAGATGCCCACGCGCGAGGCCAGATTGGCCGAGGGAGATGTCGTGGCGTCGCTCGACCGCGTCAGCGTCGCCCCGGCAGCGGGCCGTCAGGGCCTGCATGACGTGACGCTTGATCTGCGTGCCGGCGAAATCGTCGGTATCGCGGGGGTATCGGGCAATGGGCAGGTGTCACTGGCCGAGCTGATGAGCGGGGTGATGGCTGCCTCGAGCGGCCGCATCACGGTGTGCGGCGCGGCATTGCCAGCATCGCCCCGGCGCTGGATCGGGGCTGGCGTGGCGCGCATTCCGGAAGACCGGCATGCCGAAGGCGCCGTAGGCGATCTCGCCGTCTGGGAAAACATCATCATCGAGCAGCTTGGCAACCGCGCGTTCGTGCGGAGCGGGGTGATCCGTGGGGCGGCGTCGCGCCGCTTTGCCAGTGAGCTGGCAGGCCGGTTCGATGTGCGCGGCGGCGGTATCGACGTGCCGACGCGCACGCTCTCCGGCGGCAATATGCAGAAGCTGATCCTGGGTCGGGCCTTCTCGGTGCGTGGCGCGCAGGCGCCAGCACTGGTGGTCGCCAGCCAGCCTACGTGGGGGCTCGATATCGGCGCCGTCGCGTACGTGCGCGGACTGCTGCTCGATGCCGCGGCGCAGGGGGCGGCCGTGTTGCTGATTTCCGAAGACCTCGACGAACTGATGGCGCTGTCCGACCGCATCGCCGTCATGCACGCAGGGCGACTCAGCGCGGCGCGCGCCACGCCGGCATGGACGCTTGCCACGCTTGGCCTGGCGATGGCCGGTGCCGGTGGCGCGCAGGCGCACGCGGAGGTGGCCCATGCGGCTTGAAGCCCGAACCTCCGTATCGCGTAGCGCGCTGGTGATGGCGCCGATTGGCGCGATCATCGTTACGCTGCTGATCTGCGCACTGCTGGTGGCGCTGGCCGGCGCGCCCGTCGGCCAGGCCTACCTGCTGTTGCTGGAAGGCGGATTCGGATCGCGCTTTGCGTGGTCAGAGACGCTGACGCGCGCCACGCCATTGATCCTGACCGGCTTGGCCGTCGCCGTGGCGTTCCGCACCCGGCTGTTCAATATCGGCGCCGAGGGCCAGCTCTATCTTGGCGCGCTGGCGGCCGTGGCCGTGGGCGGGCAGGTGGACGGTGCGGCGGCGCCCTGGGCGGCATCGCTGCCCGATGGCGTGCTGTTCGGCCTGATGGTGGCGGCCGGCATGCTGGCCGGGGCGTTGCTGCTGCTGCTGCCTGCCGTGCTCAAGCTCAGGCTGGGCGTAGACGAGGTGGTGACCACGCTGCTGCTCAATTTCATCGTCCTGCTGGGTGTGTCGCTGATGCTCGATGGCCCGATGAAGGATCCGCTGGCGATGGGCTGGCCGCAGTCGGTGGCGCTGGTGCCGGAACTGGAACTGGCCCGGCTGATGGAGCGATCCCGCGTGCATAGCGGCCTGCTGGCCGCCGTGGGGCTGGCCGTGCTGGTCTGGGCGGTCAACCGCTTCACGGTCTTCGGGCTGCAGATGCGCGCAGTGGGGGCCAACGCCCGTGCGGCGGCGTTCGCCGGCATGTCGGTCACGCGCGTGACGCTGCTTGCGGCGGCGCTGTCCGGGGCGCTTGCAGGCCTGGCCGGGGTGGTGGAGGTGGCCGGCCGCACCGGCTACCTGACGCTCGACATGTCCCCCGGCTACGGCTACACGGGGGTGGTGATCGCCATGCTGGCGGGCTTGCATCCGGTGGGCGTGGTGGCATCGGCCATATTCGTGGCCGGCATCCTGGTGGGGGCGGACGGCATGAGCCGGGCGGTTGGTGTGCCCAACACGATTGCCGATGTGATCGTGGCGGTGGCACTGCTCGCCATGCTGGTGGCGACGATGCTCACGCGCTATCGGATTCGTTTTGACCGAACCGGGAAGGTGGCCTGATGGAACTGTTCGATATCGTGTCCGGCGCGCCGTTCTGGATTGCCGTGCTGCGCGTGGCGACCCCGCTGATCTTCGGCACGCTCGGTGTGCTGCTGTGCGAACGCGCCGGCGTGTTGAACCTGGGCATCGAAGGCATCATGGTGGCCGGCGCGTTCTCGGGCTGGCTGGCCGTGTACCACGGCGCGCCGCTGTGGGGCGGCGTGGCAGCCGCCGCCGGGGTGGGGCTGCTGTTCGGGCTGCTGCATGGGTGGCTGACCGTGTCAATGGCACTGTCGCAGCACGTGGCGGGGCTGGGCGTGACGATGCTGGCGACCAGCGTGTCGTACTACGCCTACCGGCTGGGCTTTGCCCAGGTTTCGACACCGCCAACGATCACGCCGTTTGCGCCAATGACGTGGTGGGCCGGCGTGCCGCTGATCGGCCCGGTCATGGCGGCGGAGACGGCGCTGACGCTGCTGGCGCTGCTGATGGCGCCGCTGCTGGCGTGGCTGTTATATCGCACGCCGCTGGGGCTGGCGCTGCGCATGGTGGGCGAGAACCCCGCCGCGGCCGAGGGGCAAGGCATCCGCGTGGGCGCGGTGCGCATCGGCGCGATCATGGCCGGATCGGCGCTGATGGCCGTGGGCGGTGCGTTCCTCACGCTGTCGGCGTTCAACGCCTTCTTCTTCAACATGATCAATGGCCGGGGCTGGATCTGCGTGGCGCTGGTGGTGTTCGCGTCGTGGCGGCCGGGCCGGGCGTTGCTGGGCGCCTTGCTGTTTGCGGCCTTCGACGCGCTGCAACTGCGGCTGCAGCAGGGCGGGGCCAGCCTGCCGGGCCTGCCGCCGCTGCCGTACCAGATCTACCTGATGCTGCCTTATATTCTGTCGATCCTGGCGCTGGTGCTGGTGGCGCGCCGCGCGGCCTATCCGCAGGCGCTGATGAAGCCGTACCGCAAGGGCGAACGCTGAACACTTCCGGAAAATTTACCCATGCTCGATACCATCCTGCGTCACTGCAACCTGCCTGACGGCCGCACCGACGTCGACATCGGCATTTCCGCCGGCCGCATTACGGCGGTCGAGCCCCGGCTGGCGGCCACGGCTGGCGAGGAGATCGACGCGGCGGGGCAGCTTGTGTCGCCGCCCTTCGTCGATGCGCATTTCCATATGGATTCCACGCTGTCGTACGGCCTGCCGCGCGTGAACCAGTCCGGCACGCTGCTGGAGGGTATCGCGCTGTGGGGCGAACTCAAGCCGCTGCTGACGCAGGACGCCATCGTCGATCGCGCGCTGGCCTATTGCGACTGGGCCGTCGCCAGGGGGCTGCTGGCGATCCGCTCTCACGTGGACGTGTGCGATCCGCGCCTGCTGGCTACCGAAGCACTGCTGCACGTGCGCGAGCGTGTGAAGCCGTACCTCGATCTGCAATTGGTGGCCTTTCCGCAGGATGGCGTGCTGCGTGCGCCGGGCGCGCTCGACAACCTGCGCCGCGCGCTGGACATGGGTGTCGACGTGGTCGGCGGGATTCCGCATTTCGAACGCACGATGGCCGACGGCGCCGCATCGGTAAAGCTGCTGTGCGAGGAGGCCGCCGCGCGTGGGCTGCGCGTGGACATGCACTGCGACGAGAGCGACGACCCGATGTCGCGCCATGTCGAGACGCTGGCCAGTGAGTCGGTACGGCTGGGCCTGCAGGGGCGGGTCACGGGGTCCCACCTGACGTCCATGCACTCGATGGACAACTATTACGTGTCGAAGCTGCTGCCGCTGATGCGCGAGGCTGGCGTGGCCGCCATCGCCAATCCGCTGATCAACATCACGCTGCAGGGCCGCCACGATACCTATCCGAGACGCCGTGGCATGACACGCGTGCCGGAACTGCTGGCCGCCGGCATCCCGGTGGCGTTCGGCCACGACTGCGTGATGGACCCCTGGTACAGCCTGGGGTCGGGCGACATGCTGGAGGTGGCCCACATGGGCCTGCACGTGGCCCAGATGACGGGGCAGGACGCCATGCGCGCCTGTTTCCGGGCAGTGACCGACACCCCGGCGGCCATTCTTGGACTGGACGGCTACGGCGTGGCGCCCGGTTGCCGTGCCGACCTGGTGCTGCTGCAGGCCCGTGATCCGGTCGAGGCGATCCGGCTGCGGGCCACGCGGCTGCTGGTGATGCGCGCAGGAAAGGTGGTAGCGCGCACGGCGCCCGCCACGGCCACGCTGTCGCTACCGGGCCGGCCCACGGAAGTCGACTTCGGGCTACATCGCAACTGAGTTTTTTTGAAGTTTCTGCGAGAAGGGTGTTGACAGGGTGCGTGCTACTCAGCATAATCACGTTCTTCGCATCGCCGCAGCAATGCAGCGAAACGAAGCCCAGATGGCGGAATTGGTAGACGCACTAGGTTCAGGTCCTAGCGGTGGCAACACTGTGGAGGTTCGAGTCCTCTTCTGGGCACCAATATTTGAAAGCCCTGCTCATCGAGCAGGGCTTTTTCATTTCCGGCCCAGAAAGGGCAGTCCCTGCGGACTGCCCGCGGGGACTCGAAAAGCCCGCGCTTGCAAGCGCGGGCCGGGGTCGCGCATGGGTGACCGAGTCCTCTTCTGGGCACCAATATTTGAAAGCCCTGCTCATCGAGCAGGGCTTTTTCATTTCCGGCCCGGAAAGGGCAGTCCCTGCGGACTGCCCGCGGGGACTCGAAAAGCTTGCGCTTGCAAGCGCAAGCCGGGGTCGCGCACGGGTGACCGAGTCCTCTTCTGGGCACCAATATTTGAAAGCCCTGCTCATCGAGCAGGGCTTTTTCATTTCTGGCTCACCTTTTGAATTTGGCGATTTGGCGTCCTCGTCCGACATCGTCTCTCTCATCCACGATCTCCGCCTTTTAGGGGGCGGCGTTTCCCACATTCGGCTCTAACCATCACGCGGCCTTTGACCTATGCTCAAGCTTATCGGGCATGGTTCACACAACGCCCGACGAGGTGGTCGCCATGTCCGTACAGCTGATGTACGGGAGAGAGGAGCGTGCCGGACAGCTGTCTGGCAAGGCGCATTGCGCCTGCCTGCATGCTGCGCACCCCGGTCTCCCCCTGTGTTTCGTACTTGCGCTGCTGGCCTGCGCCGTGGTGCATGCCGAGGAATCCCTGGACGGCATGTCAGGACGTGATGCACTGCAGTTCGTGCAGCATGCGCGGGCCCCCGATCCACCACCGCCCGACCAGGCCGCGCCGCCGGCCATGCCGGAAGACGCCGCGCCATCGATCGTGCCGCCGCGCATGGTGGTAGTCGACGACGACCCCGACTTGCCGATCCCCGTGCATGCATCGCGCACGTTGCCGGAATCGGCGCCCGAGTCCGAGCCCATCGCGATCAACCTCGCCAGCATCGACCGTGTCGTGGAGCGGTTCAGCAGCGCGCCGCGCGCCCCGCTTGTCCATGTGGAAGACGCAACCACTGCCACCGGCCTCATCGATAGCCGTGCGCGCAACATGGCGGTCGCGCTCGATGCGCCGTTGTCGCGCAGCGGCATGGGGATGACGCTGCAATCTCGCGTGGAGATGGCGTATCGGCCTGGCCTGGCGCCGGTGCCGGGCAACTGGGATGCGCCGCCCGGGGAGGTCAGCGCCACGGGGCTGGCGGTGCGGCTCTACGGCTCGAAGCCGACCAGGCTGAACGGCGTCTATCCATTCGTCGAGGCGGACTGGTGGCAGGACAATCGCGCGAAGACAATCAACATCAATGGCACGCGTATCGACACCGATCTGCTACGCGGCCTGCTCTCGTTCAACATCGGCGCACACAGTAGTTCGACATCGGGTCTGAGGCTCTGGATGAAGGCGCGCGCCGGCCGCAATGCGGGTGGCACGCTGGGCGCCAGATATCGCTGGTAACCGAAAACAGCAAGCCGGCGCGCAGCCAGTGAAATAATTTTCACAAAACGCTTGCGCACAAGGTGAATTGGGATACAATGCGTCCCTCGCGTGCGGCTGTAGCTCAGTTGGATAGAGTACTTGGCTACGAACCAAGGGGTCGTGGGTTCGAATCCTGCCAGCCGCGCCACCTATTGGAAGGGCCTCCAGCAATGGAGGCCCTTCGTCATTTCCGGTCACGAATTGGTCTGGCATCCGGGCAGCCATCCGGGCCTGCACCGCGCCCCGGCCAGTCGAACCCGCATCAAGCCCGCGCCCAGCCGTATGCATTGCGTGCGCGCCCCCTGCGTGACGCCTTCCACACAATTTCCCAAGCCCCGGCCGATGCCTTGGAGGCAGTGTTCGGTATCCCCCTGAAGCCGGCACTCTGGTCATTGACATTGGCCGAGTCGCAGGCACATCATTCGTTCGGAATAGATGCGCCTCCGGAGCTACACGCGTCCCCCCCGGACCCGTTGTGCAAATCACCCGGAAGGCCGCCACCATACTGGGAAACGGGGTCATGAACCGATCGATACGCCAACTGGCAAGCGTGGTCGCGCTTGCCGCCTTCCTGTCCGCCTGCGCGTCCGCGCCGCCGCCTGCACGGGACATTCCGGCCGCCGAGCAGCCGCCATCTGATCAGGCGATGAAGGCGCTCTCCGCCGAGGTGTTTACCTATGGCTATCCGCTCGTGCTGATGGATGTCACGCGCGAGGTGATGACCGCCAAGACACCCGTCAATACATTCAATCACAGCCGCGCCTTTCCGGATGCCACGTACACCACGGTGGTGAGCCCGAACGCGGATACGCTGTATTCGACCGCCTGGGTGGATGTTTCCAGGGAACCGGTCGTGCTGTCGGTGCCCGATACGGCGGGCCGCTACTACGTGATGCAGATGCTCGATGCCTGGACCAATGTGTTCGCGTCGCCGGGCAAGCGCACGACGGGCACGCGCCGTGGCGCTTTTGCGATTGTCGGCCCGGACTGGGAAGGCACGCTGCCCAAGGGTGTCACCGAAGTGCGCGCGCCGACCAGCATGGTCTGGCTGATTGGCCGGATCCAGACCAACAGCAAGGCGGACTATGCCAACGTTCACCGCCTGCAGGACCAGTTCCGGCTGGTGCCGCTGTCCGCCTGGCGCAAGGGCTCGCGCACCACGCCGCCCGCCACGCCGCGCGCCGGGCTGATCGATACCGAAACGCCACCGTCCGAGCAGGTGGCGGCGATGGACGCCCAGGCGTTCTTCAGCCGCATGGCCGCGTTGCTGCCAGACAATCCGCCGGGACCCGATGACGTGGCGATGCTCGAAAAGATGCAGCGCATGGGCATCAAGGCAGGCGAACCTTTCAAGACCACGGTGCTGGAGCCGTCGACGGCGCGCGCTGTGCAAGAGGGCGCCACTGCGGCGCTGGCTACCATCTCCGCCAACGCACGCAAGAGCGCGGCGGGCAGCACCGGCTGGCGACTGCAGCGCGACACCGGCGCGTATGGCGCCGATTTCGAGCGCCGTGCGGTGGTGGCGATGTTCGGGCTGGGCGCCAACCTGGCGGAAGACGCTGTCTATCCGGTTGCCCGTGCCGATGCAACGGGCCGTCCGTTCGATGGCGGCAGCCGCTATGTCCTGCATTTCGACAAGGGCCAGCTCCCGCCGGCCAAGGCGTTCTGGTCGCTGAGCGCCTACAACAACAAGCAGGCCTTCGCCAGCAATCCCCTGCAGCGCTACACCATCGGCAGCCGCGACCGGCTGCGCTATAACCGTGATGGCTCGCTCGATATCTATATCCAGTACCAGCGCCCCGCGCCCAACCAGGTAACGAACTGGCTGCCGGCACCGCCCGATGCGTTCAGCCTGATGCTGCGCGCGTACTGGCCCGAACAGGTCGTGCTCGACGGCAAATGGATGCCACCGGCCGTGCAGCGCGTGAACTGATTCGCGTCGCCCGGCAGACCATGAAAACGCCCTTCCAGAGTGGAAGGGCTTTTTCGTTTCGCGCCACCGGCGGGAGACTGCGCGCGGCGGCGGACTAGAACTTGTACTTCACCCCGGCGTAGAACGCCCGGCCGACACCTGGATAGAACACTGCAGTGTTGGCCGTGCGGGCATCGGTAACGGTGCTGAAGTCGCTGATATAGCGCTTGTCGGCCAGGTTCCGGGCGTCCAGATATAGCGTCACGCCGCGCTCGAATTCGTAGCTGGCCTCGATGCCGAACAGCACGTATGACGGGACCTTGAGCGTGTTGGCGTAGTCCACATAGGCGCCGGTCGGTACCCAGTCGATCGTGCCCGCCACGCGCAGGCGGCTGTTACGGCTGTAGGCCAGCGTGGTGCGCAGCACGTGCTTCGGCACCCCCGCGATGCGATTGTTGCCGTAGACCGGATCGTTGTCGAAGCGGAAATCGCTGTAGTTCCAGATCTGCGATACGGTGACCTTGTCGCCCTTGCCCACCACGTCGCGCAGCACGTCGGCACTGGCGCCCAGTTCCACGCCCTGCAGCACCGTCTTGTTGGCGTTGAAGGTCGACGCCGGGATATCGGCGCTTACCGTGTATTGCAGCAACTGGTCGCGCAGCAGCGACCGGTATGCCGTGACGTCCCAGGCAAAGCGGTCCCACCTGCCGCGCGTGCCCAGTTCCAGCGTCCAGCCGTGCTGGGCAGCCAGCGGCACGAACTGCTGGGTGGTGCCGATGGTCTGGCTCAGGTCGGTGAAGTCCGGCACATCGGCGCTGCGCGTGATGTCGATAAAGGCCTGGATGTCGGGCTTCGGTTCCCAAAGCACCCCGAACTTCGGATTGACGCCGCTGAACGTGGCGCCATCGGACTTTGCCGCCGGATTGCCCGGCAGGCCGCCGTAGTCGGTGTATTCGCGCCGGTTGCGGTAGGCCTTGGCGCCGGCCATCAGCGCCACCGTGGGCAGCACGTACAGCCGGTCTTCCAGGTAGGCCTCGTAGTTGTAGGCGTCCTGCTTTGCGTTCAGCGTCTGGGCGCCGCGGTTGCCGTTGACGTTGACGTACTGGCGCGCGTCGTTATTGCCGCCGAAGAAGCGCGCGCCGGCAATCAGCTGGTTGCGCATGCCGGCCAGCGTGAAGTTGCCCGTGTAGCGCGGCGCGAAGCCGTATGTCCAGCTGTCCTGATCCACCACCTGGAAGATCGGGTGGTACAGGCTCTTGTGGATGCCCCAGGTGGTCAGGTCGATCTGGCCGTTATCGAGCTTGATGCTCGTGACGTTCGCCAGCCGCTCAGTGCGGGTGTTGCGCGCCTGGTCGCCCGCCAGCGCACTGGCCGACGCCATGCGCGGCGTGGTCAGCGCCTGGTTCAGTGTCAGCGCGCCGGGCAGTAGCTGATCGACAATATAGGCGCCGAAGTAGAAGCGCGTTTCGACGGCTGGACTGAAGCGATAGCCGACATTGGCGTTGATCTGCTCGTACTGGCCGCGTTCGTGATTGCGCCAGCCTTCCGAATGGCTCACCGTGGCATTGGCCAGGAAGTCCCATTGACCGATCTGGCGCGATACCTGGCCGCTGCCGCGTAGGGTGCCAAAGCTGCCGCCGTCCACACGCACCATGTTCTGTGCATCGGCCGTCAGCGCCGTTGGCGTGGTGAAATTGATCGCACCGCCGAGCGTGGTGCTGCCATAGGCCAGGCCGTTGCCGCCCTTGTAGACCTCGGCGGCGGACAGCGCCAGCGGATCGATCTGGTAGAAATCACCACTGCCGTCGGCAAAGTTGGTGGGCACGCCGTCCTGCAGGATCTCGATGCCGCGCGTATGGTAGCCGCGCGCCACGCCGGACCCGCGAATCGACAGGCGCAGTTCCTGGCCGTAGCGTTCCTGCACGTAGACACCGGGTGAGTCCTTCAGGACATCGCGCAGGTCGTACGCATAGGTATTGGTGAACGACTGCGCATCGACAAAGCCGACCGACCCGGCCGACTGGAACAGCGACTGCCGTTGCCGGGCCACGCCGGGCGCGGTCAGCGAACCGGCTGCGGCAGCCGTGGCCGTAACAGTGGGCAGGGTGGGGATGGCAGCGGCATCCGCGCCGGTGACGGACGCGGATTGGGCGAAGGCAGCGGTGGACAGTGCGGCTGCAGGCAGCGCCGCGACGCAGCGCCAAGGTGTGGCTCGTTTCATTCCTCTTGGTCGAAGATCGCGCCGGATGCCGGCGCGACCTCGCAATTTTCTTGTTTGGCTCGACCGAAAGGATACGGAGCCGCACGTCGCGCCGCCATGCGACACAGCGACGCAACGTGCGCTCCAGCGCATAAGCTCAGGCGGTTTTCAAGCGCTGGCCTGCCCGGCGCACGACGGTCCACATGCCGCGCCATGCACATGCGACGCGGGCTTCGACGTGCGGTTTGCCGAGCCGGCCTGGCGCACCACGCGCTTCCAGTTTGCCGGCGCCTGGCCGGCAAGTTTCTGGCGCAGGGCGCGCGTCGCACTGACCATATTGGCAAGCGCCGCCTCGGTCTCGGTCCAGCCACGGGTCTTCAGGCCGCAGTCCGGATTGACCCACAGGCGTTCGGGCGGAATCACCTCGCAGGCGCGCTCCAGCAGGCGCGTCATGGCATCGACTGAAGGCACGCGTGGGGAGTGGATGTCGTAGACACCCGGGCCGATCTCGTTCGGATAGTCGAAGTCGCCAAACCCTTCCAGCAGCTCCATGGCCGAGCGCGAGGTCTCGATGGTGATCACATCGGCATCCATGGCGGCGATGGCCGGCAGGATGTCGTTGAACTCCGCGTAGCACATATGGGTGTGGATCTGCGTTTCGTCGCCCACGCCCGACGCCGACAGGCGGAAGGCGTTGACGGCCCAGTCCAGGTAGGCGGCCCAGTCGTCGCGGCGCAGCGGCAGGCCTTCGCGCAGCGCGGGCTCGTCAATCTGGATCACGCGGATGCCCGCGGCCTCCAGGTCGCAGACCTCGTCGCGGATCGCCAGTGCCAGCTGGCGCGTGGTCAGCGCGCGCGGCTGGTCGTCGCGCACGAACGACCACTGCAGCATCGTCACGGGGCCGGTCAGCATGCCCTTCATCGGCTTGTCGGTCAGCGATTGCGCAAAGCGCGCGGTATCGACGGTCATCGGCTCGGGACGGTACACATCGCCAAAGATCACCGGCGGCTTCACGCAGCGCGAACCGTAGCTCTGCACCCAGCCGTTTTCGGTGAACGCATAGCCGCATAGTTGTTCGCCGAAATATTCGACCATATCGTTGCGCTCGGCTTCGCCATGAACCAGCACGTCAAGGCCAAGCGCCTCCTGCTTGCGCACGGCGAGTTCGATTTCGGCGCGCATGCGATCCAGATAGTCCAGCGCGCCGATGTCGCCGCGCTTGTAGGCTGCGCGGGTCTGGCGGATGGAGGCGGTCTGCGGGAACGAGCCGATCGTCGTGGTGGGCAGCGCGGGCAGCTTCAGCGCGTCGCGCTGGCGGGCGATACGCACATCGAATGCGCTGTCGCGGTCGGCCATGTCGGCCGTCACGGCCGCCAGCCGCTTCTGCACCTGCTGGTTGACCACGCGGCGCGACGTGCGGCGCGCGGCCTGCGCGGCATCCGATGCGGCAAGCTGCTCCGCCACAGCCGTTTCGCCAAGGTTCAGCGCCGTGGACAGCGTATGCAGTTCGTCCAGCTTCTCCGTGGCAAACGCCAGCCAGTCCTTCAGCTCCGGATCGAGGCGGACTTCGGCATCGAGCGATACCGGCACGTGCAGCAGCGAGCAGGAAGGCGCCAGCCACAGGCGGTCGCCCAGTTCGGCGTGCAGCGGACGGACGGTGTCGAGCACCTTGCGCAGGTCGGCCCGCCAGATATTGCGGCCGTCGATCACTCCCACTGACAGCACGGCGCTGCCTGGCAGCACCGCCTGCCAGGCCGGCAGTTGCTGGGGTGCACGTACCAGATCGATATGGAAGCCATGTACCGGCAGGGCGGCAATACGGGCGGCGTGATCGGCGGCGGTATCGAAATAGGTAGCCAGCAGCAGCTTCACGCCGGCGTCGGCCAGCGCCGGGTAGGCCCGATCATAGGCATCGAGCCATTGCGGCGGCAGGTCCAGGCACAGCGCGGGTTCGTCGATCTGCACCCATTCAATGCCGCGCGCCTGCAGTTGCGAAAGGAGGCGCCGGTAGGCCTGCACCACCTTTGGCAGCAGGCTCAGCCTGTCGAAGCCCGCCGCGTGCGACTTGGACAGCCACAGATACGTCACCGGCCCGATCAGCACCGGACGCGTGGACAGGCCCAGCGCCAGCGCTTCATCAATTTCGTCGAAATACCAGTTGGCGCCGCCGTCGAAGGTGCTGTCGGCGTCCAGTTCCGGCACGATGTAGTGATAGTTCGTATCGAACCACTTGGTCATCTCCATGGCCGGCTGGGCCGCATTGCCGCGCGCCAGTTCGTAGTATTGCGCCAGGGTCAGCGCGGCCGGATCAAAGCCGAAGCGCTTGGGCAGGGCACCCAGCAGCGTGGTCAGGCCCAGCATCTGGTCGTACCAGGCGAAATCGCCCGCAGCCACCGTGGCCAGGCCCGCATCGGCCTGCAGTTGCCAGTGGCGGCGGCGCAGCGCGGCACCCGTTTCGCGCAGCGCGCCTTCCGATGTTTCGCCGCGCCAGAACGCCTCTTGCGCGAACTTCAGTTCACGTCGTGCGCCAATGCGCGGAAATCCCAAAACGTGTGTACGTGCCATGCCGTGCTCCGGTGATGTCTGATCTGGCGCACAGTGTCGGTTCGCGGCTAGAATGAATCAAGCGACATGTTTTAAACAAAGTATGAATTTCATTCAACTCACTGATCCGACTGCGGGGAGCGGCCGCGATGATTGAAGTCCGCCATTTCCGGTCACTGGTGGCGATTGCGGACGCCGGCAAGCTGGCGACGGCGGCCGAGCGCGTGCATGTGAGCCAGTCGGCGTTGTCCCATCAGATCAAGGCCATCGAGGCCCACTACGGCATGGCGTTGTTCGATCGCACGCGCCAGGGCCTGCGTTTTACCCCGGCCGGCGAGCGGCTGCTGACACTGGCACGCGATACGCTGGCAGCCATCAGCGCTGCCGAGCGCGACCTGCTACGCCTGAAAAGCGACACGCGGGGCGAACTGCGTGTGGTGCTGGAATGCCACACCTGCTTTGACTGGCTGATGCCCGTGATGGACGAATTCCGACGCCGCTGGCCGGAAGTGGAGATCGACCTCGTGGCGGGCTTTCATGCCGATCCGTTGGCGCTGCTGTCGCAGGGCAAGGCCGACATGGTGATTGGCTCGAAACCCCCGGCCAAGCGCGGGCTGACCGTGGCGCCGCTGTTCCGCTTCGAAATTCTGGCGGTCATTGCCAACGAGCACCGCCTGCGCAACAAGCGGCGTATCGAGGCCGCGGATCTGGCGGGGGAAACGCTCATCACCTACCCGGTGCCGGAGCAACGGATCGACCTGATCCGCGAGGTGCTGGAGCCGGCCGGTATCAAGCTGGAACGGCGCACGGCCGAACTGACCGTGGCCGTGCTGCAACTGGTGGCCAGCCGGCGCGGCGTGGCGGCACTGCCGAACTGGGGCGTCAAGAACTATGTCGACCACGACTACGTGCTGTCCAAGCGTATTGGCGCCAGGGGGCTGTGGAGCGAACTCTATGCGGTGCTGCCAACCGCGATGGCGGATCGGCCCTATGTGGACGATTTCGTATCGATCGTGCGCGAGACGTGTGCGGCGGAGCTGGATGGTATCGAACTGCTCGAAGACAGCCCGCGCACAGCGTAGTCAGGCCGCCAACGCTTCGGATTCGGCCAGGGTTTCCTGGTCGTCAGTCAATTCGGCATCGACGATTTCCAGGTCTACGCCGTGGGCCACGCGCCGCACGAACAGTTCCAGCAACTCGACGGAATCGGCCTGGCACACCAGCCGTGCCACGTTGGCGCGGCCCGCATCGAACGTCATCTGCTGCAGCGACAGGCCCGTGCGGCGCGCATTGGCGAGCACCCATTCCAGGCTGCCGAAGGTGTCGCTCAGGTTGGAGCGGTCAAGTCGGAGGGCAAGATGAAGGGCGGCCATGGCAGTTTCCGGTGGTGCGTGACGGGGTGCGATGTGATTCGCAAGGGGTCCGGTAAATTTACCAGCCAGGCCGCAAAATGAGCTTCTGAAATTTCTCCAATCGGCGTCCGGATGGAGAACAATCATCCTTTATGGTGTAGATTGGCGGTGAATTCATCCTTGCCTGCGTGATTGCCGTGACAAACGTTCCCAAACTCGACGACATCGACCGCCGCATCCTGCGCGAACTGCGCCGCGACGGGCGCATCTCCAATGCCAAGCTGGCCGAGCGCGTGGGGTTGTCCGCCACGCCCTGCTGGAACCGGGTCAAGGCGCTGGAGGATGCCGGGGTAATCGGCGGGTATGCGGCATTGCTGAACCAGAAAGCGCTGGGCCTGCCCGATACGGTGCTGATCGAGGTCACGCTGGACCGTCATGACGACGATATGCTGCATCGCTTTGGCGAGGCACTGGCCGAATTGCCAGAGGTGCTGGAAGCCCATCTGTTGACGGGCGAGTACGACTACCTGATCAAGGTGGCGGTGGCGGGTACCGAAGGCTACGAGGAATTCCTGCGCCACAAGCTATACAAGCTGCCGGGGCTGCGGCACAGCCATTCCACCTTTGTCCTGCGTACGCTCAAGCGCGAGCTGTCCGTAGAACCTTGAGCAAGCGTGTCAGCGCGCCGCCAGGCGTCCGAGCCGGGGCGCCAGCGCGGTTGTCACCACGCCCAGCGCAATCAGCCCCAGGCCGATCGACAGATCCGCCGAAATCCGCTCCTGCCAGGCCACGGCCGACAGCACCAGCCCAAGCAAGGGCACGCCAAGCATGGCGATGGACGTGGCAGCCGGCGGCAGCGACTGGGTCACGTTCAGCACGACGATAAAGGTCAGCGCCGTGGCAAGGGGGCCGGTATAGACGATGGCAGGCCAGATTTCGCTCATGGCGCCCAGGTCCGGCGCGCCGTCACGCAATACGGCCAGCAGCACCAGCGGCACCGTTGCCACCGCGCATTCCCAGGGGATCATCTCGGCGCCCAGCCGCACATGCCGATGCGCGCGCAGATGGATGATGCTGACGGACCATGCCAACGATGCGCCAAGCAGCATCGTGAGGCCCAACACCGTATGCAGCTCCCAGCCGCCCAGCGCCGGCGCCACGATCACGCCAATCCCCGCGTAGCTGAAGCCTGTTGCCAGCCATTGCCAGCGCGATGGGCGCTCGCCCAGCACCAGCGATGACAGCGGAATCACCCAGATGGCCGTTGCATAGGCCACCACCGAGGCGCGCCCCGGCGCCACGTATTGCAGCGCCCAGAGTGCCAGCGCGGTAAAGGCGGCCATCTGCAGCAAGCCAACGCTGAACACCAGCGGCCATTCCTGGCGCGAAGGCAGGCGCAGCCGCTTCAGCGCGCCCAGTACGACAAGACTGATCAGGGCCGCCGAGCCGAAGCGCAAGGCGGCGAACCACAATGGGCTGACATGCGATAGCCCGAACTTCATCACGGGCCAGTTCCCGCCCCAGATGATGACGGCGCCGATCAACGGCAGAAACGACTTGAGCGTGGCAGAGCGGGCGCTGCCGGCGGAGGAGAAAACGGACATGAAAGGGCGTGGAATCGGGGCGGCCTGATGAGTCATCGAATGACTCGCCGTATGTCCAAAAGTCTACGATTCATCGCACCGCAGCATTGTCCGCATCGCCCTGTCACTGCCCACGGATACAGCATAGAATGCCGGCAAATATCATTCATGAAGCGAAACATGCTGGACATCGATCTTGACGCCACGGATATCCGGATCCTGGGGGAATTGCAGCGCGACGGCAGCCTGACCAATGTGGAACTGGCGAGCCGTATCAACCTGTCGCCGTCGCCATGCCTGGCACGCGTGAAGCGCCTGGAAAAGATCGGCGTGATTTCTCGCCGCGTGACGCTGCTTGATGCCCGGCGGCTGGGCCTGAAGGTGGTGGTGTTTATCTCCGTCTCGCTGGACAAGCAGCGCCGCGAGACGCTCGACACGTTCGAACGGAAGATCGGCGCGCTGCCGCAGGTGATGGAGTGCTACCTGATGTCGGGCGATGCCGACTACCTGCTGCGCGTGGTGGTGCCCGATGTGGAAGCGCTGGAGCGGCTGATCATCGATCAGATCACGCGGATTCCGGGGGTTGCCAGCATCCGGTCGAGCTTTGCGCTGAAGCAGGTGCTCTACAGTACCGCGCTGCCGCTGGGGTGAGGACGGGCATCGGCACTGCGGCACCTCCGCCCGTCCGCCTGCTGGCGCACGCCACGCGCGCACGACATTGGCCACAGGGGCCTCAGGCTGACAACCGTGCCCGCACGGCAGCCTGCAGCGCAGGCAATAACTCTGCTTCGAACCACGGGTGCTGGCGCATCCAGAGCACCACGCGCCACGATGGGTGGGGCAGCGGAAACACGTTTGGACCAAAACTTCGGAAATCGGCTACCAGTTCGGTCATGGACCGCTTGAGCCGTTCAGGCTGACGGGGCAGATAGGCGGCCTGGGCATAGGTGCCGACCAGCAGCGTCAGCCGGTTGGCGGGCAGGCAGTCCAGCACGCGTTGGTGCCAGAGCGGCGCACATTCGCGCCGGGGCGGCAGGTCGCCGCTCTTGCCCTTGCCCGGGTAGCAAAACCCCATTGGCATGATGGCGATGCGCGATGCATCGTAGAACGCATCCTTGGTCACTCCCATCCAGGCCCGTAGCCGGTCGCCGCTCGGGTCGTCGAACGGCACGCCGCTGGCATGAACACGCGAGCCCGGCGCCTGGCCGATGACGACGATCCGCGACGTGCCGCTGAACTGCACCACAGGGCGCGGCCCGGCAGGCAGGTCGGCGGCGCACTCGGTGCAGGCGGCGATCTCGCGCTGCAGGATCTGTATGACACCCTGTGCGCGTCGGGGAGAATTCATGGCGGTCAGCGGGTTTCGTGGGGTATGCGTATATTACGAGGCTCGATGTATTGCGATGGAAAACCACGATGACGACTCAAACCGAAACCGCGATCCTGGCCGGCGGCTGCTTCTGGGGCATGCAGGACCTGCTGCGCCGCTACCCTGGCGTGCTGACCACCCGCGTTGGCTATACCGGCGGCGACGTGCCGAATGCCACCTACCGCAATCACGGCACGCATGCCGAAGGCATCGAGATCGTGTTCGATCCGAAGCAGATCAGCTATCGCCAGATTCTGGAATTCTTCTTCCAGATCCACGATCCGACGACGAAAAACCGGCAGGGTAACGATATCGGCACCAGCTACCGCTCGGCCATCTTCTACCTCGACGACGAACAGAAGACCGTGGCCGAACAGACCGCGGCCGACGTGGACGCGTCGGGCTTGTGGCCGGGCAAGGTGGCAACGGAAATCGCCCCGGCGGGACCGTTCTGGGAGGCCGAACCCGAGCACCAGGACTACCTGGAGCGGATTCCCAACGGCTATACCTGCCACTTCATCCGCCCGGGCTGGAAGCTGCCGCAACGCGGGTAGGAGGCAGGGCACCGGCCCTCAGGCGGGCCGGTCCTCGACCAGCAGGTCCAGCGGCACGGCCAGCGCGGTTGCCAGGGCGCGCAGCACCTCCACGCTGCCATCGCGCTTGCGGTTCTCGATCTGGCTCAGGTAGGGCTTGCTGACGCCGGCGGCCGTTGCCAGCGCGTCCTGGGTCAGGCGGCGATGGTCGCGCCAGGCCTTGATCGGGTGATCGCCTTCCAGCTGGGCGTCCAGCACGGCTGCGGGGATCCGGAAGCCGTCGTCGTCGGCAACGGCGGCGTCATGGATGCGGACGTCCTCCATGGCTTCGAACAGGTGCTGCACGCGTTCCCAGAGGTCGATCGGAACGATCGCATACTCACGGTTGCCTTCGCGTTGAATGAACTGTATTGCAGTCATTGATATGCACTCCCACGTGGTTTGACGGTCAACACCACGACCACCAGCTGTCCGGCTTCGATCCGGTACAAGACGCGCCAATCGCCAACGCGTAGCCGATAGGCATCCCTGCCCATCAGCTTCCGCACGTTCTGGTTTGGCCCGTAAGGGTCTGCTGCCAGCAGACCCACCTTGGCCCGGATGTTGCGGGCCACATTTCGTGGCATCGACAGCAACTGCTGTGTAGCCTGTCTGGTGAACTCGATCGCGTGTTGCATCCCGATGTTAGCGCATTGCTAATGATATGCAAACCTTGTTTGCTCAATTCGGGGGCGACTTGAACGTGGGGATGCATTCTGACCCAGGATGTGCACGCGATGACGCCCGGCTTGCGAAATCAGAATTGTCTGCTGGCTGTCAGGAGGCCTGTACGTTTATACAGTATAGTTAGGGCACTTCCGCGCCCACACCGCGCGGTTCAATGCTTCCAAAGAACATTAAGTTCTGCATCCAACTCACTGATCCGAGGCAAGAAATTGTCAGATTCCGGTACGATCCGCATTCGCGGCGCCCGTCAGCACAATCTCAAGAACGTTGATCTCGACCTGCACACGGGGCAAATGACCGTCGTGACCGGGCCGTCGGGCTCGGGCAAGTCGAGCCTGGTGTTCGACACCCTGTACGCCGAAGGCCAGCGCCGCTACGTGGAAACCTTCAGCGCCTATGCGCGCCAGTTCCTGGACCGGATGGACCGGCCCCAGGTGGACAAGGTGGACGGGGTGCCGCCGGCGATTGCCATCGATCAGACTAATCCGGTGCGCAGTTCGCGGTCGACCGTGGGCACGATGACCGAACTCAACGACCACCTGAAGCTGCTGTACGCGCGGGCGTCGGAACTGTTCGACAAGCAGTCGGCGCTGCCGGTGCGCCATGACTCGCCGGAGACGATCTACGCCGAACTGCTGGCCCGCACGGCCGCCGGCCAGCCGTTTGCCGACGCCCGGCTGGTGGTGACGTTCCCGGTCGAGCTGCCCGAATCGGCCACCGAGGACGAAGTGACGCAGTGGCTGTCGGTCAGCGGCTATACCCGCGTGCATGGGCAGCGCATCGTCGAATCGCCAACCGGCAAGCGCAAGATGCTGGACGTGGTGGCCGACCGTTTCCGTATCGGCAACGTGGAAAAGGCGCGCGCGATCGAGGCCATCGAGGCGTCGCTGAAGCGCGGCGGCGGCCGGGTCAGCATCAATGTCGTGACCGACGACGGCGACGGCCCGATATGGAAGTTCTCCACGGGCCTGCACAGCCCGGAGAGCGATATCCGCTATGCCGACCCGCAACCGGCGCTTTTCTCCTTCAACTCCGCCTATGGCGCCTGCGAGACCTGCCGGGGCTTTGGCCGGGTGATTGGCGTGGACCTTGGCCTGGTGATCCCGGACGGCCGCAAGTCGCTGCGCGATGGCGCGATCAAGCCGATGCAGACGCCGGCCTGGAAGGAATGCCAGGACGACCTGATGCGCTACGCGGCCAAGGCGGGCATTCCGCGCGACCTGGCGTGGAACCAGCTCACCGAGGCCGAGCAGCACTGGGTGATCCATGGCTCACCTGACTGGAACGGCCAGTGGAACAAGCAGTGGTACGGCGTGATGCGGTTCTTCAACTATCTGGAGTCGAAGGCCTACAAGATGCACATCCGCGTGCTGCTGTCTAAATACCGCAGCTACACGCCGTGCGAAACCTGCTGCGGCGCCCGCCTGAAGACCGAGGCGCTGCTGTGGCGCCTGGGCAGCAGGGACAACGCCGATGCCGTGCTGGCGCCGGCCAGCCGCTTCATGCCCAAGGGCGTGGACTGGAACCGCGCACAACTCGAAAGCCTGCCGGGTTTGACCGTGCACGACCTGATGCTGATGCCGATTGCGCGCATCCGCCGCTTTTTCGATGACCTGACCCTGCCGAGCGCCTTGCTGGACGATGCGCTCAAGCTGCTGCTGGCCGAAGTCCGTACCCGCCTGAAGTACCTGTGCGATGTGGGCCTGGGGTATCTCACGTTGGACCGCCAGAGCCGCACGCTGTCCGGCGGCGAGGTGCAGCGGATCAACCTGACCACCGCGCTGGGCACCTCGCTGGTCAACACGCTGTTCGTGCTGGACGAGCCCAGCATTGGCCTGCATCCGCGCGACCTGAACCGCATTGTCGAGGCCATGCACCGCCTGCGCGACGCCGGCAACACGCTGGTGGTGGTGGAGCACGACCCGTCGGTGATGCTGGCGGCCGACCGCCTGATCGACATGGGGCCGGGCCCTGGCGAGCGCGGGGGATCGATCATTTTCGACGGCACGCCCGACACCATCCGCAAGGAACCCACGCTGACGGGCGACTACCTGGGCGGCCGCCGGCGCGTGACCGATGCCACGGACTGGCGCCTGCGTCAGGTGGATGACGCCACGCCGCGCCTGAAGCTGGAAGGCGCCACGGAGCACAACCTCAAGGACGTGACGGTAGAGATCCCGCTGAACCGGCTGGTTTGCGTGACCGGCGTGTCCGGCTCGGGCAAGTCGACGCTGCTGCAGGATGTGCTGTATCCCGCCATGGCGCGCCACTTTGGCAAGGCCACCGAATCGCCGGGCGCGTTCCGCGACCTGGCCGGGGCCGAGCAGGTGGACGACGTGGTGTTTGTCGACCAGTCGCCCATCGGCAAGACCGCGCGTTCGAATCCCGCCAGCTACGTGGGTGCATTCGACGAAATCCGCAAGCTGTTTGCCAAGGCGCCGCTGGCGCTGCAGCGCGGCTATACGGCCGGCACGTTCAGCTTCAACTCGGGCGACGGCCGATGCCCCACCTGCGGCGGTTCGGGGTTCGAACACGTGGAGATGCAGTTCCTGTCCGATGTGTACCTGCGTTGCCCGGATTGCGACGGCACGCGCTACCGTGCCGAGGTGCTCGAAGTGAAGATCGAGCGCGCCGCGCGCGGGCAGGCGCCGCGCACGCTTAGCGTGGCCGATGTGCTGGAGCTGACCGTCAGCGAGGCTACCGCGCTGTTCGAGGGCGATGCGGCCGTGCTGCGCGTGCTGGCGCCGATTGCCGACGTGGGTCTGGAATACGTGAAACTGGGCCAGCCGGTGCCGACGCTGTCCGGCGGCGAGGCCCAGCGCCTGAAACTGGCCGGATTCCTGGCCGAGACGGCAGCCGCGCAGCCCGTGAAGAACCGCAAGGCGGTGGTGCTGCCCAAGCGCCTGTTCATGTTCGACGAACCCACCACCGGCCTGCATTTCGACGATATCGCCAAGCTGATGCGCGCGTTCGGCAAGCTGCTGGACGGCGGGCACTCGCTGATCGTGATCGAGCACAACCTTGACGTGATCCGTGCGGCTGACTGGATTGTCGACCTGGGCCCCGAAGGCGGCGACGCGGGTGGCGAGGTGCTCTGCGTGGGCACGCCCGATATGGTCAAGGGCTGCGCCGGGTCGCATACCGGCCATGCACTGCTGGCCTATGACAAGGCGCTGGGCGAATCGGGCACGCTGGCTGCCGAGCGCGAGGAACAGGAGAAGCACGGCCTGCCGCTGCAGGCCGCGGTGCAGGCCGCCCGCGCGCGCCGTGCGGTGGAAGGCGAGGGCGTGGTGCGTATCGTCAACGCGCACGAGCACAACCTCAAGGCGCTCAACGTCGACATTCCGCACGGCAAGTTCAATGTGATTACCGGTGTGTCGGGCTCGGGCAAGTCCACACTGGCCTTCGACATCCTGTTCCACGAAGGGCAGCGCCGCTATCTGGAATCGCTGAACGCCTATGCGCGCTCGATCGTGCAACCGGCGGGCCGGCCCGAGGTGGATGCGGTCTACGGCATTCCGCCCACCGTTGCCATCGAGCAGCGGCTGTCGCGCGGCGGGCGCAAGAGTACCGTGGCGACCACCTCCGAAGTCTGGCATTTCCTGCGCCTGCTCTATGTCAAGCTGGGCATCCAGCATTGCGTGCATGACGGCGCGCCGGTGACGTCGCAAAGCCCGGCATCGATCGCGGCCCAGTTGCTGCGCGACTATCGCGGCCAGCATGTGGGCCTGCTGGCGCCGCTGGTTGTGAACCGCAAGGGCGTCTATACCGACCTGGCGAAATGGGCCAAGGCACGTGGCAATACGCATTTGCGCGTGGATGGCGAATTCCTGCCGGTGGACCCGTGGCCGCGCCTGGACCGCTTCCGCGAGCACACCATCGAACTGCCGGTCGGTGACATCGTTGTTTCTCCAGATAACGAGGCTGAATTGCGCGCGTTGCTGGACCAGACGCTGGAACTGGGCAAGGGCGTGATGCATTTGCTGGCACCGCTCGATGGACTGCACGACGCCATGCACAGCGGCAAGGGATCGGGCAAGGTCGGCGAGACCAAGGTGTTTTCCACCAAGCGCGCCTGTCCGGTCTGCGGTACCAGCTATCCGGAACTGGACCCGCGCATGTTCTCTTACAACAGCAAGCACGGCTGGTGCGGCACCTGTGTCGGCACGGGCCTGGCGCTGACCGGCGAGCAACGCGCGGCGTTTGACGACACCGTACTCGGCGGCGATGACCGCGGCCGCGAGCAAAGCCTGCCATCCGAGGAACAGGAACCCGAAGGCGTGGCCGATACGCCATGCCCGGACTGCGGGGGCACCCGCCTGAACCACGTGGCGCGGGCAGTGACCTTCGACACCAATGCGATTACAGACGTGGCGCAATGGACTGTGTCCGATACGCGCCGCTGGGTCGATGGCCTGCGCCTGAAGGGCCGCGATGCCGAGATCGCGCGCGATGTGGTGACCGAAATCGCCAGCCGCCTGCAGTTCCTGGAAGAGGTGGGGCTTGGCTACCTGAGCCTGGACCGTGCCGCGCCGAGCCTGTCGGGCGGCGAGGCGCAGCGTATCCGTCTGGCGGCGCAACTGGGCAGCAATCTGCAGGGCGTGTGCTACGTGCTCGACGAGCCGACCATCGGCCTGCATCCGCGCGACAACCAGATCCTGCTCGATGCCTTGCGCAAGCTGGGCGACAAGGGCAACACGCTGGTCGTGGTGGAGCACGACGAAGACACGATCCGCCGGGCCGACCATATCATCGACATCGGCCCCGGAGCCGGCAAGCGCGGGGGCAACCTGGTGGCGCAGGGCGGTGTGGCCGCGCTGTCCGCCGCAGCGGATTCGACCACCGGCAGGTTCCTGGCCCATCCGATGATCCATCCGCTGCAACCGCGCAGGCCGGTCAAGGCGGCGCGCGCAGGCAAGGAGGCCGAGCCGGCGCAATGGCTGACCGTCCAGGGTGCGCATCTGCATAACCTGCGTGACGTGACGGCGCGGATTCCGCTCGGCCGGCTGGTTGCCATCACGGGCGTATCGGGCTCCGGCAAGTCCACGCTGGCGCGCGACGTGTTGATGACCAACCTGCTCGATGCCGTGGGCCGCTCGGTGATGTCGTCGCCGGCCACGCGCCGGGCCCGTGCCGCCGCCGAAAAGGCCGGCAAGCCCACGGCGACCAGGGCGCTCAGCGTGGAGCATGCCTGGCACGGTTGCGAAGGCATCAGCGGCTGGGAATCGATCGACCGCGTGCTGGAGGTGGACCAGACCCCGATTGGCAAAACGCCGCGGTCCTGCCCGGCCACCTATATCGGCGTCTGGGACGCGATCCGCAAGCTGTTCGCGGAGACGCTGGAAGCCAAGGCGCGCGGCTACAGTGCGTCGCGGTTCTCGTTCAACACCAGCGAGGGGCGCTGCCCGGCCTGCGAGGGGCAGGGCGTACGCACCATCGGCATGAGCTTCCTGCCCGATGTGAAGGTGCCGTGCGACGTCTGCCACGGTCAGCGCTTCAACCCGGAGACGCTGGCGGTGACCTGGCGCGGCAAGAACATCGGCGATGTGCTGACGATGGAGATCGACGAGGCTGTGGAGTTCTTCGCGGCCATCACGCAGATTGCCCATCCGCTGCAACTGATGAAGGACGTGGGCCTGGGCTACCTGACGCTGGGCCAGCCATCGCCGACGCTGTCGGGCGGCGAGGCGCAGCGGATCAAGCTGGTGACGGAGCTGTCGAAGGTGCGCGATGACATTACGCGGCGCGGCCAGAAGGCTCCGCATACGCTGTACGTGCTTGACGAACCGACCGTGGGCCTGCATATGGCCGACGTGGCGCGGCTGATCCGCGTGCTGCACCGGCTGACGGACGGCGGCCATAGCGTGGTGGTGATCGAGCACGACCTGGACGTGATCGCCGAGGCCGACTGGATCATCGACCTGGGGCCGGAAGGCGGCGCCCACGGGGGCACCATCGTCGGGGCGGCCGATCCTGAAGCCCTGTCGCGCATCAAGGCCAGCCATACCGGCGCCGCGCTGGTGCCGGTGCTGGCGCGCACGGCGCCGGGCGACGCGCGCGCCACGGGCTGATCAACGTGCCCGCGGGGCTTTCGGCGGCCTGGCCGGTGACGCCAGGCCCGCTGTCTGCCCCGCTATCCCCCCGGATGCCGGCGGCCTGGGACCCGCCAGGGCCGCCGCGCAGAAATCGATCAGTTCTTCCACAGGCGGCCCGCTGCGGGCCCGCTTGCTGCGTTCGCGCACCCAGTGGGCGAGCGAATACACCACCGTATCCATGAACCAGATCATGCGCAGTTTCATGACGTCGCGGGGTACATCGGGCAGCAGGGTGTAGAGATGTTCGCGCACGCGGTACAGCGCGCTCATGGCGGTCTTGTCGACCAGCCCCTTGTTGAGCAGGCCCGGGCTGAACGTGGTCTGGGCCAGTATCTGCAGGTAGTTCGTGCCCCAGTCCGTGTCGACCACCACCTCGACCAGTGGCCGGATGGTGGCTTCCACCACGCCGTGGATGTCGATGGGCCCGGCGCGGCCCTCGAGTTCGTCCAGATGCCGGTGGCGAATCTCGTTGACCTGATGCAGGCGCCGGTTCAGCAGGTGGCTGACTAGCGCTTCGCGCGATCCGAAATGGTAGTGCAGGGCGGAACGGTTGCGCTGGCCGCTTTCCACCACGATCTGGCGTAGCGGCACCTGTTCCACGCCCTGTTCGGCAAACAGGCGCTCGGCGATTTCCAGAATGCGGCGGGCGGTATCGGTCAGGCCGTCATGGGCGGCGGGGGCCGCTGTGTCGGCGCGGTTGGCCGGCTCGGCGCCTGTCGTGCCGCCGGCATCGGCAGCGGTATCGCTGCCGGTATGGCGTCGGGTGTCGTGTGCGGGCGGGCGGTGCTCATCCGCGATCATGGCGCGCGCTTGCTTGAGCTTCATGGCGGGGTGGCGTCGCTGGCGAGCTTGTCGTTATCAAAATGAAAGCCTCGCAAGGATACGGAAAAATCCGATGTCCGACATCCATCTGGCGTCGTATTCCCTTCATTTTCGTCCCGTCTCCGGGAAAGTCCTAACTAACTGAACGGGCGTAAGCCGTTAGCCTGCGGTCCATGCCAATTTAATACGAGAGATTAAATTGGCATGCGGAGGTCGGCGTCGATTGCCGACGAACGCAACCGGGCGCTGGACGGAGGAGACCACTGGCGCCATCAGCCACCACACTCGGAATCGTAAAAAGATGAAAAAGACGCTGTTCGCCGCCATTGCCGGCGCGCTGCTTGCGCCCGCCGCCTGGGCGCAATCGTCCGTGACGCTCTATGGCGTCGTGACCACGAGCATCCAGTACGTCAACCACGTGCAGAACACCAATAACGGGGTGCTGGCACCGGGCAGTGGCTCGGCGGTGTTCATGAACTCGTCGGGCATTGCGCAGTCGCGTTTCGGCCTGCGTGGCGTCGAAGAGCTGGGCGGCGGCCTGAAGAGCCTGTTCGTGCTGGAAAACCAGTTCAATGCCGATGACGGCAAGATGGGCAACGGTGGGCTGCTGTTCGGCCGCCAGGCGTTCGTGGGCCTGCAGAACCAATGGGGCAAGGTGACGTTCGGCCGCCAGTACACATCGGCGTTCCTGACGATGGGCAGCTTTACGCCGGTGGCGTATGCACCGGAATTCGAGCCGGTGGTGGGTATCGCCGGCGCGAACTTCCGCGAGAACAACATGGTGCAGTACCAGGGCACGTTCGGCCCGCTCACGGCCATGGCGCACTGGTCGTTCGGCGAACGCTCGGGCACCTTCGCGGCGGGCTCGGCCTACGGCGTGGGCCTGTCGTATTCGAGCGGCCCGTTCGGCATCGCGGCAGCCTATGACGAGGTGAAGACGCTCAACGCGGCTCAGGCCGCCGGCACATCGGGATCGAACGATTACGGCCGCGACATGCGCGCGATGCTCGGCGCCAGCTACCGGCTGGGGCAGATCAAGATGGTGGCGGGCTATCGCTGGGGCAACTCGGTGGCGCCGGCAACCGGCACCCCGACGCTGCTGCCGCACCGCGACGACATGTACTGGGTGGGCGTGAACTGGGACGCCACCGCCGCGCTGCGTCTGACGCTGGCCTATTACTACGACGACATCAAGTACGCGCGCATCAACGGCGTGAGCACCAACCCGAAGAACCCGCAGCAGTACCTGGCACTGGCCGACTACAGCCTGTCCAAGCGCACCGACGTGTTCTTCGCGGTGAACTACGCGCGCAACGCATCGCTGAACTGGGACAACATTTCGTATCTGCCCAACGGCCAGTCGGTGGGTTACCTGCCGGCGACGTCGCAGGTCTACTACAAGACGCCGGACGCAAGCGGTCAGCTGGGCGTGTCGCTGGGCATTCGCCACATCTTCTGACCTGGGCCATCCCAGGGCATTGCCAGGCAAGCGAGGGGCCGGCGCGGCACTCCACGACGCGCAGGCATTGCGGCGCCGCGGCCAAAGGGTCGCGGCGCCTTTTTTCGCTGGCGCCGTCCGGGATGCCGCCCGTTCCCTTGGGGCTTTGGCCGATGCGCACCGAAAGGTGGGTATCATCGGGCCGATACACCGACAAACGGGAACGCCATGCAACGCAAGACTTTCCGAAACATGCAATGCCCGATTGCCCGCAGCCTGGAACGCGTGGGCGAGTGGTGGAGCATTCTGATCCTGCGCGATGCGTTCTACGGCACGAAACGCTTCGACGAATTCCAGCGCAATCTCGATATCGCGCCGAACATGCTGACGCGGCGGCTCAATGGCCTGGTCGAGGAAGGGCTGCTCGAAAAACGCCAGTATTCGGAACGGCCGCCCCGTTATGAATATGTGCTGACCGAATGCGGGCGCGATTTCCGGCCCGTGCTGCTGGCGCTGCTGGCCTGGGGCAATCGCAATTTCGCACCCGAAGGGGCCAGCGTGCAGATCGTCGACCGGGATACAGGCAAGGTTGTCGAGCCCCAGCTGGTGGATGCCGCCAGCGGCGAACCGCTGCAGATGGGCAAGCGCCACGTGGTGCGGGCTGGCCCGGCTGCGGACGACCGTACGCGCGAACGCCTGTCGTCGGCCGCCTCGTACATGACCAGCCCGCTCCCAACCAAAGCCAAGGCCCCGGCAGCCTGACATCGCGGGCGCCGCCTGGCGCCTGCCGCCAGGGCGCAGCATCGGCGCAGTGAACGCCGCGCCGCCAGGTTGCTCCAAAAGCATTTCTGACATAGAGTCGAAGGGATCAGCACCCCGTCCTCCGACGGTTTGTTTCGCCGACTCCGGATAGACCCGATGCCACGTTTTACGATTTCTTACCCGATTGCAACGGCCTTGCTGGCTACTATCCTGGCCGGCTGCGCCAGTTCGCCCATGCCGCCGCCCACGCCGCCGCGCATGCCTCAGCAGCCGTCGACCACGATTACCACGCCCCAGGGCGGGGTCAGCCGAGCCCAGCTTGATGCGGCCGGCAACGCCTGCGAAAAGCGGGTGGCCGACGCGGTCAAGACCCGTTATCCCCAGCCGGGCAGCGTCATGATGATGCCGGATCGCGAGCGCATCGCGCAGCAGACGACCAACCAGACGTCGATCAGCGGCGAAGGCACGTTCGAGCCCGATGCCAGCGAGGAAGCCATGGCTTTCCGCTACACCTGCCTGTACAACATGCGCACCCAGCGCGTGGACGATGTCCAGATGAAGTACGGGCCGCACTGAACGTCCCACCGGCAGCGGTGCGCCGCCCTGCACCGATTTGAACGATATTGGCCCGTGTTCGGCGACGATCACGGGCCAATCTTCTTGGTTCGGCACAATGCCGTGCGAGCAGCGCATGACTGGGCTGATTCAGGCTCCAGCAAGCGGGCGAATTTTGGCGTATTGTCTCGACTTGCGATACTTGACGGTGCAATGATTGCCGCGTCATTTGTACCGCTGCTTCCCATCCGTTCCAGCCCGCCCCCCGGATCGATATCGTGCAGAACCACGCAAGCCCGCCCGCCGAAGACGAAACTGCGGCGTCCACCGCCGCCACCGTGCCTCCCGCCGACAGCCCGATGACCGCCCGCGAGAAGCGCGGGATGGCCGCCATCATGATCGCCGTATCGCTGGCGACGCTGGACACGGCCATTGCCAATACGGCACTGCCGAACATTGCCGCTGACCTGAACAGTACCCCGGCCGCATCGGTCTGGATCATCAATGCCTACCAGCTGGCCATGGTTGCGACGCTGCTGCCGTTCGCGGCACTGGGCGGGGTGCTCGGGCATCGCCGCATCTACCTGGGCGGCGTGGTGGTATTCATCGTGTCGTCGGTGGTCTGTGCAATGGCCTGGTCGCTGCCGTCCCTTGCGGCGGCGCGATTGCTGCAGGGGGTTGGCGCGGCCGCCATCATGAGTGTCAACACGGCGCTGATCAGTGCGATCTTTCCGATTCATCGGCTAGGCCGGGGCGTGGGCCTCAATGCACTGGTCGTGGGGGTGTCGTTTGCCGTGGGGCCGACGGTCGCCTCGGTGATCCTGTCGTTTGGCCCGTGGCCCTGGCTGTTTGCCGTCAACCTGCCAATCGGGTTGCTGGCGCTGTTCATTGCCTGGCCGTCGCTGCCGCAGACCAAGCGCAGCCAGCACGGTTTCGATCCCGTGGCCGCAGTGCTCAATGCCATCACGTTCGCCGCGCTGATCTTCGCGCTGGGCGAGGGCGTGCAACGCGAGCCGGTGGAATATGTGGTGGGCGCCGCCGCCATCTTCGTGGTGGCCTTCGGGCTGCTGCTGCGCCGCGAGCGCGGACATCCGGCGCCGATGCTGCCGGTGGATCTGCTCAGGCGGCCGATGTTCGCGTTGTCCACGGCCACTGCGGTCTGCTCGTTTGCCGCGCAGGGTCTGGCATTTGTGTCGCTGCCGTTCTATTTCGAGCATGTGCTGGGCCGCAACCCCGTGGAGACCGGCTTTCTGCTGACGCCCTGGTCGGCCGTGGTGGCAGTGATGGCGCCTATCGCGGGACGGCTGTCCGACCGCTATCCGCCGGGCCTGCTGGGCGGCATCGGCCTGGCAATCATGGCCGTGGGCATGGCATCGCTGGCGATGATGCCTGCCGATGCCAGCGTGCTCAATATCGGCATCCGCATGGCGATCTGCGGCGCCGGCTTCGGTTTTTTCCAGTCTCCGAACCTGAAGGCACTGATGGCGAGCGCGCCGCGCGAGCGCGCTGGCGGGGCCAGTGGCGTGGTGGCAACGGCGCGTCTGCTGGGGCAGGCCACCGGCGCGGCCCTGGTGGCCTTGTCGTTCGGCATTGCCGGCGAACACGGGCCAACCCTGGCGCTGAGCCTCGGAGCCGGCTTCGCGGCGGCTGCGGCGGTGGCTAGTGGGCTGCGGCTCGTCACACCCCAAAGTGCCGACAGCGCGGCAATGCAGGGCGCGCGCAAATCCTCGTAGATGGCCTGCGGCCGGTCGCGCAAGACCTGCGCGCAGGCCTTGTAGAAACTGCATGGCGCCGGTGGTTCCGGCGCCATTTTTCATGGCCGCCCGCTCCGGTACGAAACTTGCCCGCCTGTCTGTATCGGGGGCGATCTTCGCCCCGGCTTTACGGAGGCAAGGCAATGAACCGATCAGACGACTACGGCCGTCGCCACAGGCCCGACCAGCAGTACGGAGGCTATGAGGAAGGCTATGGCAACGTGCCTGGCGACGATCGACACTGGCGCCGCCGCGACCTGTCGGCAGGCCGCTACGGCAACGCCGGCGAACGTAATCCGTACGACGCCTACGACGATGGCGACGCACGCGGGGGCAACGAAGATCCCCGCAACCGTGGCGCCTGGCGTCAGGGGCGCACCGCGCAGCTAAGCGGCGGATGGCGTTCACGCGGTGCCACCGTCTACTATCCGGGCCGCCCGACCTATGACGAATCGCCCGACGAAAGCTCGCCGCACAGCCCGGGCTATGTCAGCGCATACAGCAGCGGCTACGAAGACGGATACGATGCCGGCACGCGTACATCGAACTCGCCTGTGCCGGGCCGCAACGAGCGCTGGAGCGGCACACGCAGCGGCTACGAGAGTGGCTACGAGCGTGGCTACGGCAGCGGGCAGGGCAGCCGCCATGGCTCCGGCTACGAGGACTATGGCGTGGAATCGGGTCGCAATTTCCGTCAGCGCCCGCACATGGGCGATGCGGTTCATGGACGCGGCCCCGAAGCCTATGGCCGCCGCGCGGCCGGTCCCAAGAACTACACGCGCTCCGACGAACGCATCCGCGAAGAAGTTTGCGAGCGCCTGACGCACGCCCCCACGCTGGACGTCAGCGACGTCATGGTGGCCGTGTCAGGCAGCGTGGTGACGCTGACTGGCACCGTGGACAACCGCCGCATGAAGTACGAGATCGAGGATCTGGCAGATGACACGTACGGTGTGTCTGACGTGGTCAACCAGATCCACGTGCGTCCATACGGCGTGCTGGCATCCGAGTAAGTCGAAATTTCTTCAAAATTCGCGGCGTATCATCCGGACCACCCGCCTGCGAGCCCCGGCCCTGCCGGGGCTTTTTGTTTTCAGGGAGAGGCCAGGAGGGATAAGTGGCCGCGGACGGACACACTCCTACAGATCGCTGCCGCTTGGCGGGTTCTCCATTCGCTTGTCGGTCTGGTCAGCGCGATCGACCGGCGTATCGGCGGGCAATTCCTCGGCGGCGCGTCGTACTTCGTCGAAGATTTGGTCTTCCGGCAGTTCGTCGTCGTCAGGCTCGTGACGTTCTCTCGCCAAGTCGCCCAGTTCCTTCTCGATCTCGTCGGTCGCCTCGGAATCCAGGCGCGGGTCCAGCGTGCTGGGAATGCTTTCCGGATCTGCGGCTTCCTTGTTCCGGCTCTTGCTGTCGGCGTCCGGGCGGCCGTGTCGGGTGGTCTTGCTCATCTTTACTCCTGTGGTCGTATTGCATCGTCGGATATTGATCACTGGCGGCAAGTTGCATGCCAATGGCGGCGGAGCAGGCCGATTCGCATGCGGCGGGCGCGGCGCCTATAGTGGTCTCAGGGGACCGCCGCAGAACCAGTCTGCCCAATCCGCCCGCAAAGAGGCTGGAACGGCAATTGCTGAAGCAAGGCAAGCATCGTGCGAGGGAGATAACGATGAACCTGACCGGCGTCCTGGCCACCCTCAGCGTGGCGTCCTCCGTGGCCGTGTCTTCCACGCCTGTCGAAAAACAGCTGCTGGCTATCAGCCCGCACGACTTTGCCCAGCAATTCAACGTGGTGGCCCATGACGTGGGTGCCAAGCTGACGCTGCCCGATTTCCGGGCCAAGCCGGGATGGCACCGCGCCAATACCAGCGACGGCGTTTCGGTCATGGTGCGGGGTGCGCATACCGGCTATGCCATCGAAGAAGTGGTGGTGGTCTGCCGCGCAGCCGAGCAGTGCATGATGACCATCTGTACCGCCGCCCGCGCCATCGATTCCACCGTGGAGCCCAATCTTCTGCAGTACTTCGTTGCGGCGCGCATCGCCGGGCAACTGGGAGAGGTGGCCCTGGTGATGTCCGGGCTGGTCTACCTGGTGGTGAACCCTGATGACGAAGACTATGTGGCGCTGGTGATCCGGCCGTATCAGCCCCAGCAGGAACTGACGGCACGCCGTCAGGCGGCGCTGAAGGTGCCGGCGCCCCGGGCGTAACACGCGCCCAGCGCGCAGGTGCCCTCCTCCTAGTGCACCGGCGGCATCACGCGGCGAGCCCCTGCGCCTGGGGATCGCGCGGGCGTGAATTCCATCGCGCGCTGATCCAGCAGACGCTGCAGTTCCGTGGCGCCGCGATAGTAATGGGCCAGCAGCAGGCGCAGTTCCGGATCTGCAATCGGCTCCCGTAGCAGTTCGCCATAGGCGGCTGCGGCGCGGCCAGCCTGCTGGGCGGCGTGGCGCAGCAGGGGCAGTTCGCCAGACTCGGACGGTGGCGGTATATGCTGCACATCGCGTGTGCGGCCATCGGCGGCAACATTCTTGCCGCCGTCTGCTGACGCGGCACGGGTTGCCAGTTCGACCGACGCGCAGCGCTGCATGTTGGCGCGATGGGCCAGCACTGCCCGGATCTGCGGGTCCGACGCGGCCGCCGCCACGGCCGACAGCGCTTCTGCACACTGCATGGCGTGACGGCTAAGCCGCGCCAGCATGGTGTTCAGTGCATCCATGTACGTCTCCGGTTGATGCTCTAACTGTAGGTGAAGCGCGCGGGCCAGCGGCCGAATTGCGTTGCTGGCGTGGTTAATCTTTTGCAGATCGGCATTTACTGGATTCGACAAAGGCAGCGCCGTTCTTCCAAACCGGAAAAACCCATGCAAAAAACGCGCCGCACGCTGCTCCGTTTTGGGGAGCAACGTGCGGCGCGCCGCAAGCGGGCCTACGGGGCAAGCCCGTGGAAAGGCAGACCCGCCAGCGTGACCTGCGGATTACTGCTTCGTTACCGGATCGGGCGAATCGCCCTTCGGGCCCGAAGGCGCGGTCGGTGTGGCAACCGGCGAGGCGTTCTGCTCGCGAGGCTTCTTGGCATGCTGGCCGGTGTTCTTCTTTGTCTTTTGGGCCTTCGTCGCCTGCGCGTCCTTGTCCTGCTGCATGGTCGAGTCGCCCGACATCATCGCGCCGCTGCCCGAACTACCGCGCTGCGTCGACGGGCCTTCAGGTGCCGGCGGTGCGCTGGGGTTCGGTGCGCTGGGCGAAAGGGGGGCCTGCTGCGCCATCGCGGGCACACAGCAGAGCGCACTGATCGCAAGGGCGGTAGTGGTGAGCAAGCGTTTCATCGTTCGTCTCCCGAAAAATTGGTGGCGGTGACTCCACGATATGACTCCGCCACCCGTGCGCTCAGGGGGACGCGACTGAATTGGGTGTAGGCCGTTGACTACAGCATGTGAAGCCCGTTTGCAGGATTTATATGGCTATGTAAATCGAACCGGCTGCGAACCGGCTGGCGGCCGCGCGCGCGCTGCCGAAGCCGCTTGCGCGGTCGTGCATAAGGCGCTGGCGCCGATGGCCGGGTCAGCGGTATGGAATTTGCGTCGCCAGTTCCGTATTGACCTATTGACCCGCCAACCGGAGACGCTCATGAACCAGGGGAACAACAGGGGCAGTGGTTCCGACGACCGCTACAGCACCCATGGCGCGGAACGCGACGACCGCAGCGATTGGGCCGAGCGCGATGACCGCGACGACCGCCGCCAGCAGGGTGGCAGGCAGCGCCAGCAGGAGGCCTATAGCGGCGGCGACTGGCTCACGCATCGCCAACAGGGCGGCAGCGACTGGCAGGGACGCAGCCAGTCACAACCGGGGCAACCGGGCCAACCGGGCGCGGGCAGCGACTGGCAAGGCAGCGGCCAGCAGCCTGGCGGCAGCCGCTGGAGCGGGCAGGGCACCTCGTCTCAGGGCGCGACATCGGTGTCGTCATCAAGTGGCTACGGCGGGTACGAAGGCCAGAGTCGCCGCTACGACGAAGGCTATGGCGAAGGTCGCTACGGCGAGTATGGCGAAGGCCGTCAGGGCGGGCGGCAGCAGTCCGGCCGTGACACGGGCGACCGCAACACCCCGCAGCGCCACGCGGAACGCGAACGCTGGGGCGACTGGCATCAGGAAGATGCCGCGGCACGCGGCAGCGAATGGTCCAGCCAGCAGGGCAGCCAGCGCGACGAGTGGGGACAGGGGCGCGCCCGCTGGGACCAGCCAGCGCGCGGCAGCGCATCGTCGCAGCGACAGGGCGGATGGGAACAGGGACGCGGAGAACGCCAGCAAGGCTACCAGCAGGGCCGCCAGCAGGGTCGCCAGATGCAAGGCCGTGATACCGGCAGTGCGTGGGGCAGCGGCTGGGAAGGCCCGACGGGGTCGGAACCCGATATGCGCACGCACTATCGTGGCGGCTATGGCGTTTCCGACTACGGTCAACAGGAATCGCCGACGAGCCAGAGCCAACAGACCTGGCAGCGCCGCGCCGCCGCCGACTGGATGGATGAGCGCGAACGGCGCGAGCGCCATGCAGCCGGCCTTGGGCCGATGGGTGACCGGGGCGGACGTGGCTACGGCGGCAGCACGGGCGCCGGCGGCTACGATCCCAACGAACACGCGTACGAGCACTTTACCGGCGCGAACGAACGCAGCGACCTGAACCGCGGCTACGGCGGGGCCGGTGGTTCGGCAGCCGCGCGGCGAGCCCAGCGCGCGGGCCCGAAGGGCTATCAGCGTTCGGACGAACGCATCCGCGAAGACCTGTGCGAACGCCTTGCGATGAGCGGACGTGTCGATGTCCGCGAGGTGGAAGTCTCCGTTGCCAGTGGCGTGGTCACGCTTGGCGGCACCGTGCAGGACCGCCAGCAGAAATACCGGATCGAGGACATGGCCGAGGAAGTGTTCGGCGTAAAGGATGTTCACAACCAGATTCGCGTCACGCGGGACACTGGCATGGGCAGTTCGGCAGGCCAAGGCCGGACAGGCGGCTCGCGCACGTCGCAGGGCATGACCCCGCAGGGCTCGGGCAGCGCGGCCAGCCAGGGCGGCACCGCGCCATCCAGCGCGGCTGGCAGCACAGGCAGCCTGGGGACAGGCATCGGTTCCGATGCCTCGGCCAGTTCCGGCTTCGGCTCCGGCACCACGTCGGGTAGCACTTCCGGCTCCACGTCGGGCAGGTCAGGCAGCTGATCGTCCGATGCATCAGGCCAGCGCCCGGCCACAGGCCCACGCGCTGGCCGCATCACCCTGCAAGCATCGATAAACCTCTCATTCGAACAAGGAGATGCCCCATGCCTTTCGCCTATGCAGGAACCCGCCGCCGCCGCAATCGCGACAGACGTCGCACCCACGAATCCCCGGAAAACAGCGCCGCGTCACAGAGCCGCGAGAACGGGCCGGACGCCAGGGAAGAGCGCGATCCACTTGCCACGCGTCGGGCGTCTGGCGAGGAAAGTCCCGCCGACCGCGAAGCGCAGCGCGCGACCACTGGGCCAGACAACCAAGCCGACAAGGCTGGCGGCATCGGCAGCCAGGACCTGCACGATCCCGGCAGCCGCGAGCCGGATGCGCCACCGGTCGACAACCGATCGTAGCTGCGCCAATTGACGACAGGAGCCGCCATCATGCGATATCCGAAACTACCGATTCGTGCCGGCCACGCGCTGTGCGCTATCGCCTGCCTTTCGCTGGGGGGCCTGGCGTGGAGCCAGACACCATCCCAGACACCGAAGGTGGACAACCGTGCTCCGGGCACGGCCGCATCCGATGTGGCGCCGGGGGCGCGGGAGTGGGGGTTGTCGAAGGACGGCCATCGGAGCCAGGGTGGCGGGCCGGCCCTCAATCAGGGGGCTTCGTCAGCGCAAACCTATGACTATCCGGCCTCGGCGCCGAAGGTCGCGCCGTCCAAACGCCCGTAGCATCCGCCGCTTTTTCTTGTATCGCCAGCAACCGGCGTGTATCAGCGCTGCACGTCGGCCGCGTCAAGGGACCAGTACCGCTCCGGTGCGCATACATCGGCCAGCTGTGCCGGGGAAAACAGCGCCAGCTGGCTGTCGTAGGCCTGTACCGCTCGCGCCTTCTGCGCGGTGAAAACGCTGATCGGCATGTGGACGGGCGATGCCAGCAGGCCCTCCTGCCACCAGCCTGCCATGCGGCTTTGCACCGCACCCGGCATGCGCCGGTAGATCGCTTCCTCGTAGAAAATCCAGCGGAACACTGGTGCATGGGGCTCGTGTGCACCGTGCGGCACGGTTTCGGGAGAATCAGCAAACGCGGCTTCCCGTACCAGCATGCACGCGGCGTTGACCAGCATGTGATCTGCATGCCGCAGCCCCATTGGCGCCACCACGGTGCCGCCAGGCTGCAGTGCCAGCAGGCGTCCCAGGCGCAGGGCGATGCTGACGGCGTCGTAGCGCTGACCGTATTGCTGCTCCAGAAAATCGAGCCAGACCGGCTCGGCGCCCAGCGTGGAAAGTGCCCGGGCATCTTCATGGCGGCGGGCGTCCATGGCGGCTCTGGCCGATGCGAAACCGGCGGCGCTGTCTTGCGCTGGCGCGGGCAGATCCGGGCCGGGCAGACCGGCAAACACGGTGATGACCAGCGCCTCCCGGCTCGCGGCCAGCAGGCTGCCGCAGCTGAACACGGCGTCTTCAATATGCGGCGAAATTATCGTCAGCGGATGTGGAATTTCCATGTTTTTGCAATGCCGACCGGTGTTGAAAAGCCCGGCCCGGCCATTGGCCGGGGTCACCCGTGGAATTGCAAGGGCCATGCCGGTCAGCCATACGTTCGTATGCAGACCGGTTGGCGGGCATGGCAGGGTATGGCGGCCCTCGAACGCCCTAGTCGGGCAGTACCGCCACCGCCTCGATTTCGAACAGCATGCCGTCCAGCGCCAGCCGCGGCACCGGGATCAGCGTGCAGGCCGGCGCGGGCCACTCGCCCAGCAGCGCCTGCCAGGCCCGGCTGAAGATCGCCAGCCGCTCCATCGAGTGGTCGACGATCAGCACGGTGATTTTTGCCACGTCGGGGATATCGGCACCCCCGGCCTGCAGCGCAACGCGCAGGTTCGCGAGCGCCTGGGTGACCTGCGCGGAAAAATCCGCGCGCAAGCCGCCGCACATGTCCTCGCCGCCCTGGCCGGCAGCGAACACGATCCGGGCAGGCCGGGTGGCAATCGCCACATGGGAATAGCCGTTCAGCCGCGGATCGTAGAGGTCAGGCGGATTCGTGAATTGCAGGTATGGCGCGCGGGGCGATTCAAGCAGCATGGCAGGGTCCTGAGTCAGAAGTCGCGCCAGTATCGAACCTCAAGCGCACTTGAGGTCAAGCACAGTTGCGATACCATCGCGCCGTACAAGGGAATTCGAATATTCTCCAAAAAAGAGGGATTACCATGCCAAAGACCGCCGCCCCCCGTCGCGCGGAACGCCCGCTGCGGGCCCGCGACCCGCTGACTGTCGGCGAAGTGGCCGAGCGCAGCGGCATCGCGGTATCGGCACTGCATTTTTACGAATCGAAGGGCTTGATCACCAGCACGCGCAGCGCGGGCAACCAGCGCCGCTATCCGCGCGGCATCCTGCGCCGGCTGGCCGTGATCCGCGTAGCGCAGCGCATGGGGCTGCCGCTGGCGACCATCGCCGACGCCTTCACGCATCTGCCCGCCAACAAGGCCCCCACGGTGGCCGACTGGCGCCGGCTGTCGGCAGCGTGGCGCGAGGACCTGGATGCCCGCATCCGCACGCTGACCATGCTGCGCGACCAGCTCGACGGCTGCATCGGCTGCGGGTGCCTGTCGCTGAAGGCATGCCCATTGCGCAACCCGCAGGACATGATGGCGCAGCAGGGCCCCGGGGCGCACATCGAGGAGGGCGGTTGCCAGCATCGGCAAAAATCCATCACGCGCTGAAGCTGCCACGCCTGCGCCGGATCGTGACAACCCGACAACTTCGTGCAATCTGAAAAAGCAAGTTGGACGCTGGCGTCCATGATGAATCCTGTTCGCAACCCCTGCTGACAAGGAGCAAATCATGAACACACTGAAGAAACTTCTGCTTGGCGCCGCCATCGTTGCGGCTCCCGCCATGTCATTCGCCCAGAGCGTGCAAAGCGCCCAGGCCCCGGTTACCCGGGCCTCGGTACTGGCCGACCTGATCGCCGTGGAAAAGGCGGGCTACCACCCCGGCCGCAACGATGACGACTATCCCGCCGACATTCAGGCCGCCGAGGCCAAGGTCGCGGCGGAGCAGGGCATCCAGCCCGCGCCAGTGGCAAAGCCGGTAGTCAAGGCGTCGATGCACGCGGCGAACACCGTGCCCCGCATCGACCGTCCACGGAATGCGTTTTATGATGGGGCCTGAAAGTGAACAGGGCCAATCCGAAAGGATTGGCCCCTTTGCGTTGTCACGTTCGATCAAGCCGCGTCACAACAACGCTGCTTGATGGTCCCTACTGATTCTTCATGGCCTCGGCCAGGCGCGAAATGATTTCGCCCTCGCTCTTGAATGCTTTCTGCGCATAGGCCGCGTATTGTTCCGGGCCCATGTAGTTGGTGACCATGCCGTACTGGCGCGTCACGTTCAGGAACTTCGGGTCCTTGAGCGCGTTGCGGAAGGCTTCGTCGAGACGTTTGACGACGGCCGGTTTCATATTGGCCGGGCCGATGATGCCGAATGGCGAGTTCGACCACACCGGGTAGCCGATTTCCTTCAGCGTCGGCGCATTCGGGAAGTCGGCTGCGCGCTTTTCCGACAGCGTGGCCAGCACGCGCATTTGGCCGTTCTGCACATAGGGCAGCAGCGTGTTGGACAGCACCGCCACATCGGACGATCCACTCAGCAACGCCGTAATGGCCTCGGCGTCGCCCTTGTACGGCACGTGCGTCCAGTTCGACTGCGACACGCGCGCCAGTTCGGAGATCGTCAGGTGCTGGCTGCCATAGATGCCGGTGGTGCCGTAGCTGATGCCTTTCTTGTTTGCTTTCGCATCGGCGATCAGTTCCTGCATGGTCTGCCACTTGGCGTCCTTCTTCACGGCCACGGCGAAGTTGTAGTCCGCGATCATCGACACGTAGGTCAGATCCTTGAGCGGGTCGTAGCGCATCTTCTGCACGTGCGGCAGGCGGAAGATCACCACGGGCGCCATGCTCAACGTGTAGCCATCGGGCTCGGTGGTCACCATCTGGGTGGCGCCCAGCGTGCCGCTGACGCCGGGCTTGTTTTCCACGACGATGGACTGACCCAGTTCGCGGCCCGCCGCGTCGGCCAGGGCGCGTGCCACCTGGTCGGTCACGCCGCCGGCGCCGTACGGCACGATAAGCCGGATCGGACGGGTGGGGAATTCATCGGCAGCCAGTGCATGAGTGCCGGGCGATGCCGCCAGCAACAGGCCCGAAGCGGCCAGCACCACGCGGAAGAAGCGACGTCGTTGCATGAGGTTGTCTCCTGATTGTCTGCCGGATCGTGCATGTCCGGTCTGCGAGGTTGTTCGCGCAGTATGACAATGCCGCCGGGCGGCGGCTATCGGGAAACGGCGGGGGTGCGGCGCATATCCACCGATTTCATCGCCCGCATGCGGTGGCTGCATGCGGGCTCTGGCAGGGTACTGCCTAGCGGTTCTCGATCACGCGCGAGCGGATGAACGCGTCGTGTTCCATCAGCTTTTCGGCCCATCCTGCCGGCGGCACCAGGCTGATATCGGTAATGACATAGCCGATGTCACCCTCGGTCTGCAGTTGCTGGGCCTCGATATTGGCGCCGATCTCGGCCAGCGCCTGGTTCAGGTGCGACAGTGTGCCGGGGCGGTTGTAGTGGATATTCAGCACCCGCGCCGGCGAGTCCAGCGGATTGGGCTGGATCTGCGGCAGGTTCACCGCGCCAATCGTGGCGCCGGTTTCCAGGAAATTGGCAAGCTTGGTGGCCACTTCCACGCCGATATTCTCCTGGGCCTCCTCGGTGCTGCCGCCCACGTGCGGCGTAAGAATCACGTTTGGCTTACCCTGCAGCGGGGTCACAAACGGGTCGGCATTGCTACGCGGTTCTTCGGGGAATACGTCGATGGCGGCGCCGGCAATATGGCCGTCGTCCAGCAGTTTCGCCAGCGCTTCGATATCGACCACGGTGCCGCGCGACGCGTTCAGCAGGATGCTGCCCGGACGCATCGCCGCCAGGGCCTTCGCGTTCAGCAGGTTGCGGGTCTGGGGCGTGGCCGGCACGTGCAGCGTCACCACATCGGCGGCGGCCAGCGCGTCTTCCAGTGAGTGCATCGGCACCGCGCCGCCAATCGACAGACGAGGGCGGATGTCGTAGAACACCACGCGCATGCCCATGGCTTCGGCCAGGATACCCACCTGCGCGCCAATATTGCCGTAGCCGATCACCGCCATTGTCTTGCCGCGGATTTCGAACGATCCCTTGGCCGATTTCTGCCATTGGCCCTGATGGGCCGCACGGCTTTTCTCGGGTACGCGGCGCATCAGCATGATGGTCTGGCCGATCACCAGTTCCGCCACCGAACGCGTATTCGAGAACGGTGCGTTGAACACCGGGATGCCGGCATGCGCGGCGGCGCCCAGGTCTACCTGCGACGTGCCGATGCAGAAACAGCCCACGGTCAGCAGGCGCTGCGCGCTGGCAAAGTGTTCGGCGGTCAGGTGCGTGGCCGAGCGGATGCCCAGCAGGTCGTGGTCGCGTACGGCGGCCAGCAGTGCGTCGCCAGCCAGCGCCTTGCTTTGCGTGGCGATGTCGATATGGTGGCGGCCCAGCAGTTGCTGCCCGCTGGCGTGGATATTTTCGAGGAGGAGAGCGCTTGCCATGATTCGGGCGTGCTTCAGGAGAGTTGAGAAGGCATGTCAGGCGTCCTGTCCCGGACGCGCACATCCAGACCATAGCACCGAACCTTTCCCGTGCTGGCGATGTGGGCAAGGCACATCCAAATGCATGTCATCATACAAGTGCTTGCTGCGAGGCAATTTTTCTCATAGGATGTCGGACAACTATAAAAGGTCCGTCTGGACCCATTCCACCATCCGATGAGGAGACAGCATGGACAAGAACAAGACGGGCGTTGACGCGGGGCGCCGCCACCTGCTCAAGGCTGGCGCCGCGCTAGGCGCAGCGGCCGCGAGCGGACCGGCGCTGGCGCAGGCGTTCGAATTCAAGGCCGCGCAGCGCTACCCCGACCCTGCCGTCGAGATCCTGGATCCGAGCTTCGGCAAGTACCGGCTGTTCAGTTCCACCGTGGAGCAGGTGGCCACGGGGTTCCGGTGGGTGGAAGGGCCGGTCTACTTTGCCGATGGCCGCTACCTGCTGTTTTCGGATATCCCGAACAACCGCATCATCAAGTTCGATGAAACGTCGAACCAGTGGAGCGTGTTCCGTTCGCCGGCCAACTTCGCCAATGGACACTGCCGGGACAAGCAGGGCCGCCTGGTCAGCTGCGAACACCTGACGCGGCGCGTCACGCGCACCGAATACGATGGCTCGATTACCGTGCTGGCCGACCGCTACCAGGGCAAGCGCTTCAATTCGCCGAACGATATCGTCTGCAAGTCGGATGGCTCGCTCTGGTTCACCGACCCGCCGTTCGGCATTGCCGGGGACTGGGAGGGCGACAAGGCGGCCTCGGAACTGCCGCACGCCGTCTATCGGATCGATCCGAAGGACAACAGCGTGACCCAGGTCGTTGCCGACCTGAATGGCCCGAATGGCCTGGCCTTCTCGCCGGACGAGAAGAAGCTCTACATCATCGAATCGCGTGCCCAGCCTAACCGCGTGATGTGGGCCTATGACGTGGGCGCCGACGGCCAGCCTGGCAACAAGACCCGGCTGATCGACGCCAACGGCCCGGGCGCGCTCGATGGCTTCAAGGTCGACGTGGACGGCAATATCTGGGCCGGCTGGGGCAGCAGCGGCGCGCCGGGCGCCGATCCGTCGAAGCTCGACGGCGTGCGCGTGTTCAACGCGCAGGGCAAGGCGATTGGGCATATCCACCTGCCGGAGCGTTGCCCGAACCTGTGCTTCGGCGGCCCGAAGCGCAACCGCCTGTATATGGCCAGCAGCCATTCCGTGTACGCGCTGTATGTGGAGACGCGCGGCGCGGTCTGACCGTCGTCACGCATGGCAGGGTGGTAGCCCAGCCCCCGTGTGCACGCGGGCTGGGCCAGCCGGCCACTATTTCCGCACGATCAGTCCGATGGCGATGGGGCGCTGGAACCAGCTTTCGTAACTGCCCTGGGCCAGCACGAAAACGCTGCCGGTATACCGCCCGGCGGGCAGATCGGGATTATCTGCCGCGCGATATTCCAGTTCCAGGTCGCTTTGCTTTTCATAGCCGCCGCAGGCAATTGTGTTATTCATCCTGAACTTGCCGCATGTGCCGGTTTGGCGCCGCGCGCGCACCACGACGGGATAGCGCGCCCCCGTGCCCTGATCGGCAATCGTCACCGTCAATTTCGTGTCCTGCGATACCTGGTCCACCAACATGGTCCGCGGTCCGCTGGCGTCCGACTGGGCAGGCACCAGAAAGCCAATCGTGCCACGCTGGATATGCCGATCCAGGCCGCGCACGCCGGTCAACGTTCCCGGCCTGAGTTCGCCCGAGATTCCGGTCACGAATATCCGGATATCGGCCTTGATGGTTCGGCGATACGCCACATCTTTCCAGCCGAGCGCCTCGACGGTCAGTTTGCCCTCGTAAAGCCCTTCTGGCAGCCCGCGATTATCTTCGCGGTCGAAAAACAATTCGAGCCGGCTGTTCTTGCGGTTCCGGCAGTCAACCGCCACGTTCATGGCGGCGTAGGTGCAGCCATTATGGCGGTAGCCCCGGATATTGACGGCTCGGCTGCGGCCATCGAGCCGGTTTGTCAATTCCACCGAGAACATCGACCGATCTGACAGCCCCGCCGTCCATACCATCGACGCCGGGCCGCCTGTGACGCCCGCCTGCTGGGGGACGATAAACCCAACGGTGCCTTTGTCGACCTCCCTGCCGAAGTCGATCGGGAACAGCAGGCTGCCGGTGCGTCGATTGCTGTTCCATTTGTCCAGCGTGCCGCTGACCACTGGAGATACTTCGCCATATCCTGCATCGGAGCGCCCGATCCGCATGTCGCTGACACGCACGACAATCGGCGCTTCGCTGGTGGTCGAATCCTTCCGTGCCGGCCGGTAGATACCGGTTTTCAGATAGGGCGTGCGGTCGACGGACAGGTTATAGGCGTTCTGGCCCTTTTGCTGGTAGACGAGCGTGTCATCCTTCCAGATCTCGACAATGCCGCTGCTGTCGGTTGCCCATTTCGTGTGAATGACCCAATTGGTCAACGTTCCGGGCACCACGCTACCAGGGAGTTCGGTGCTCGAACGCTGAATATTGGCTGGCGTGCCCCACGCGCGCGCCACCACCCATTTGTCGTCTTTCTGATGAATCGCCAGGTTCGGGAAATTCCTGTTCACCTTGTCCTTGCCCATGACGGCATGCCATTGCAGGACGATATACCCGGCCTTGTCGGTAATCTGATCCACGGCGATACGCGCGCCGTACCAGCGTTCCTGCAGCCCCTCTTCGGCAGGAAGCGCCAGTTCCGAGCGGAATGTGCCCGGCGTGCCCGGCAGATGGAATTTCACCGGCAGGCGGCCCGGCAATCCGGCCATGGCTTCCCTGGTGACGCGGTCGGAGGTCAGCGGACGCGCGGCGGGGTCGTACAGGGCATCGATCGAAAGCGTCCATTTCCTGAAATCGCCGCGAAAATCGTCCTGATAGATGATTTTCTTCGTGGTATCGAATACATCCGATGGTTTGAGCTGCCGGGAGGCATATTGCGCATTGGCATCGGGCAGCCATGCATGGAATATCCCGAACAGGGCAGCCGTCACAAACCAGGCCCGCCAGCATTGGCGGGCGCGGAAACTCCCATTGATTCGCATAATGGTGAACTCCAGTACGGTGATGATGGAAGGGAGAAAACAAGACGGGACGAAAAATCCCGCGTCTGATTCCATCAGCACCGGCCGGTGTCATCGTTGCTTGCGGTCAATTCGGAAACCGTGGCCGAACGGATTTCAAGGCGATGCCACGATTCGAAAAAAACATTCAACTCGCGCAGCTATAAAAGTGAATTCCAGGCACGCTGGAATCTGAGAGGATGCTGCAACCCTTTTTCGTTACTGCAGCACCCTCACACGCCCGCAAGGAGACCCCATGATTCGCGCACGTTCGGCCGTCTTCGGTGTCATGACAGTGGGGAGCCTGCTGTCGCCATTGGCCGGACACGCTACCGAAGGCGCGCTCGGCCGGCCGGTGGCGGGCACCAGCGTGTCGCCGAACGTTGGGGTGATTCCCGACCAGCCAGTGTGGATTGCCAACCTGCAGCAGCTCTATATGGATGGCTCGATCGGCAGCGGCCGCGAGGTGCCGGTCGGCGGGCGAACCACCGCAGGCATCGATGCCAAGATCGCTTTCACGCTGGCAACGATGATGAAGGTCTGGGACACCGGGCCCGGTGCCTGGAATTTTGCGTCGAGCTTCACGCTGCCGTATGTCTGGACGACGGTGCATACCAGCGCCGTGTTCGCCGGCCCCGGTGGCAACACGTTCTCGCGTGGCGCCTCCGACCGTGCGTCGAACCTCTATGACATGTATTTCAGCCCGCTGATCGCCGGCTACCACTTTTCGAAGACCACCCATATGGCGTTGAGCTTCAACGTCTGGGCGCCCACGGGCCAGTACGACAAGAACGCGCTGGCGAATCCCAGCCTGAACAACTGGACCTTCGTGCCGCAGGTGGCCTTCACGCACCTGATGCCGGAATACGGGCTGGAATTCAATGCCGTGGCGGCGTTCCAGTTCTATACGCGCAATACGGCCACCGATTACCAGAATGCGCCGCTGTTCACCCTGGACGTGATGGGCGTGAAGAAGTTTGGCAATTGGGGGGCGGGTCTGGTGATGGGGACGATCCAGCAGCTCGGCGACGATACCGGCCCCACGGCAGACCGCCTGAACGGCTTCCGCGGGCACGACTTCACGATCGGCCCGATTGTCACCTATGACACCAAGCTGGGCGGCAAGGCCCCGCTGTCATTCAGCCTGCGCTGGGTGCCGACGGTGACCAGCAAGAACCGGCTCGACAGCACGGCCACCGTCATGGCCACGGCCACGCTGGTGTTCTGATTCCGGCGCGCGACCCGAAAATATCACTAAAGCATCACTTTCCTGTCATGTGACATTGTCATTATCGCGCCCAAAGATGAGCCGGTCAGTGCGGCTGGACCTTTGGGCGCGCCGATCCGTTGACGTTTGACCTCAAGGCCGAAGCAGCACGGCGAATTGGGTCGAAATATCAACAGGATAACGGGGAAGTTTCATGCGTCACATGAAGTCTGCAATCAGCCTGGCGGCGGCAATGACCGTCGCTTTTGCGTTCTATGGCTGCAACGGCAGCGACGACACCAGCAGCACCAGCGGCAACAATGGCGCCACGCCGCCCACCACCACGCCAGTCACGCCTGCCACGCCTCAGGCGGAAGTCACCGGCAAGTGGACCACGGGCGACCTGCATGTCCACACGACCGAATCCGACGATGCGCAAAGCAAGCTGGTCGACGTGCTGGACCAGGCCATGATCACCAACAACCTGGACTGGACCGCCATCACGAACCACCTGCGCGTGTCCACGCGCGACCAGAACGGCACCGCCATCGTGGGCGGGCCGCTGCCGTTCTCGAAGGCCATGGCCGACTACGAAATCCCGGCCGTCCGCCAGCTTCAGGTCAATGGCAGCTATGTCAACAAGCTGATCTTCTCGGCGTTCGAATGGGATATGCCGACCCACGACCATATGAACGTGGGGATTTTCACGGGCGCGCCGCTGGCTACGGCCACCAAGGCCGCCAACCAGTTCGAGTATTACTTTACGAACCGCCCCGACACGTCGTTCGATGCGGTGGATGTCGCCAACTGGAACGCCGCCGGCACGCGTGCCTATACGACCCACGCCGATGCCGTCAAGGCGGTGGCCTGGCTGCGTGACAACTTCCCGGACTCCAGCTACGCGCTGATCAACCACCCGTCGCGCAACCCTGGCAAATACACCGCCGCCGATTATCGCGAGTTCAACGATACGGCCCCGAACATCGCATTCGCCGTGGAAGGCATGGTCGGCAACCAGATGGAGCCGGATCGCGGTGGCTACAACTCTGCCTACATCGACGCCAACCTCAAGAGCCGCGTCTACGGCGGCGTGGACTACGTGGTGGCACAGGTTGGTGGCATCTGGGACGCGATGCTGGGCGATGGCCGCCGATTCTGGAACGTGGGCGACTCCGACCACCACTTCAAGACCGTCGGTACCAACAGCAGCGGCTATTTCCCGGGCGAGTACGCCAAGACCTATGTCTGGATCGAGAACAAGAACACCGGCATCAAGGGTGTGCTGGAAGGCGTCCGGTCGGGCAAGATGTTCTCGGTCTTTGGCGACCTGATCAACGCGCTGGATTTCAACGTTGCCAGCGGTGCCAGCAAGGGCGAGATGGGTGGCGAACTCAAGGCCAGGGCCGGCGAGACGGTGACCGTGACCATCCGCTTCAAGAGCCCGGATCGCAATAACTACCAGTATCCGATCAATGGTGGCGTCAGCGTCAACATGCGGCCTGTGGTGGACCATATCGACCTGATCGCCGGCGATGTGACGCCGCGCGCCGCGTCCGGCACGCCTGGGTACAGCAAGGACACCAACGACTCGACGAAGGTGGTTGCCACGTTCACGTCGGCCGACTGGAAGCTGGACAAGGACGGCTACAACACCGTGACCTACACCTACAAGGCCGCCAAGAACCAGTACTTCCGCCTGCGCGGCACCAATCTGGGCATGAATGTGGCCGGTGAAACGACCAACGGCAATCCGCTGCCGGACAAGCAGATCTCGATCACGGACGCCAACGCGCGCTTCGACGCGATCAACGCGCGTAACTACAACGACCTGTGGTTCTATTCGAACCCGGTGTTCGTGACGGTCGGCTCTTAAGGCCGATCATTGCCGGTCCTGCCTAGTGGCCCAGCGTCTGGAGCCAGAAGGGCAGGCCGGCACCGGCCATGGCCACCGCCAGCGGGGCCAGCTGGGCCAGGCCCGCGCCAAGGCTGCGCAGGGTGGGGTAACGCGGGGACAGGAGTTTGCTGGAACGTGACATGGTGCCGGGGTTGTGGGAATCTTGAGGGCATCATGCGCCGTGGTACCTGAATGGCACCTGAGCATTCCGTTCAGGCGCCGTTCAGCTTGCCCGGCCGAGAATGCCGCAAATGACTGCCTCGCCCCCTCCCACATCCGCCGTCACGGGCTCGCCCGCTTTCCGTTCCGGCGCACGCCTTCGCGGCGCCTGCCGCATGCTGATCCTGCTGGCCGTGCTGGGCGCGGCGGGCAGTGCCGGCGTGGCGCTGGCCGATACCGACGCCGACCGCGCCCGCGCGGCCCTGCGTTCCGGCGAGATACTGCCCCTGGCGCGCATCCTGGACACCGTCTCGCGCCAGTATTCGGGCGACGTCATCGACGTGAAGCTGGATCGCGACGACGGCATCTGGCAATACGAAGTCAAGCTTCTGCTGCCCACCGGCACCGTCGCCAAGCTCGAATATGACGCACGCGATGCCAGGCTGCTCAAGGCCAAGGGCCACGATCTCGACCGCGCGCGCAAGCCCTGAACCGCCATGCGCATCCTCCTTGTCGAAGATGAAGGCACACTGGCCGCGCAGCTTGCGCAGGCGCTGACCCAGGCCGGCTACGCGGTGGATCATGCCGCCGACGGCATCGACGCCGAACACCTGGGCGCCGAACATCCCTATGACACGGTCGTGCTCGACCTGGGCCTGCCCCGGCTCGATGGCCTGACCGTACTCAAGCGCTGGCGCCAGGCCGGCAACGATGTACCGGTGCTGATCCTGACCGCGCGCGACAGCTGGGTGGAGAAGGTGGAGGGTATCGACGCCGGCGCCGACGACTACCTGACCAAGCCGTTCCGCACCGAAGAACTGCTGGCCCGCATCCGCGCGCTGATCCGCCGGTCTGCCGGCCGCACTTCGCCCACGCTGGCCTGCGGCCCCGTGCTGCTGGCGCCCGGCAGCGGCCAGGTTAGCGTGCACGGCAACCCGGTCACGCTGACCGCGCACGAGTTCAAGGTGCTGGACTACCTGATGCACCACCAGGGCACCATCGTCAGCAAGACCACGCTGACCGAGCATATCTACGCGCAGGATTTCGACCGCGACAGCAATACCATCGAGGTCTTCGTGGGGCGCCTGCGCCGCAAGCTGGGCGTCGACGTTATCGAAACCGTGCGGGGCCTGGGCTACCGCATGCGGCCGCCGGCCGACGCCGCATGAAGCGCGCCTCGATCGCCCGGCGCCTGCTGGGCATTGCCACGCTGTGGATCGCGGGCACGCTGTGCACCACCGGCTGGCTGCTGGACACGCTGTTCGGCCGTCACGTCGACCGCACCTATATCGCCGAACTCGACCGCGACCTGACCAGCCTGACCGCCGCGCTCGAATGGCGCGCCGACGGCAAGCTGGAACTGACCCGCCAGCCGGCCGATCCGCGCTTCGAACTGCCCTATGCCGGGGCCTACTGGCAGGCGTCGTCGGGCACCCAGACGCTGCGCTCGCGTTCGCTCTGGGATGTCGATATCCCCGTGGCCGTGGAACGCCGGGTTGGCGAGGGCGAAGCCGATATCCGCGTGGGGCCGCGCGACCAGTCGCTGCTGGTGAAATCGCGCCGGCTGCAACTGACCGGCGCCGATGCCCCGGTCGACATCACCGTGGCGCTGGACCGCACCGAGCTGCGGCAGGCCAAGCGATCGTTCCGGCATCTGCTGTGGCTGTCGCTGGGCGTGCTGGGCCTGGGCATCCTGGGCGCGGTATGGGCGCAGATCCGCTTCGGGCTGGCACCGTTGTCGCGGCTGCGCGCGGCGGTGGCACGGCTGCAGGCGGGCCAGGCGCCGACGCTGCAGGGCGCGTGGCCGGCCGAAGTACAGCCGCTGGTGGACGAGATCCACCTGTTGCTGCGCCGCAATCATGAGGCGGTGGAGCGCTCGCGCCGCCAGGCGGCAGACCTTGCGCATGCGGTCAAGACGCCGCTCGCCATCCTGGCGAACGATGCGGCAACACTGACCGCGCCCGCTTCGCAGCGCGTGATGCTGCAGGTGGATGCCATGCGGCAGCAGGTAGACCGCCACCTGGCGCGGGCCCGGGCAGCCGGAGCGGGCGGGGCGGCCGGCGGCGCGGTGGCGGTGCGTCCTGCCGTTGACGAACTGGTGCGCGCGCTGACCCGACTGCACGCCGACAAGCCCATCGCCGTCGATATCGAAGGCCAGGCCAGCTTTGCCGGCGACCGCCAGGATCTGGTGGAAATGCTCGGCAACCTGCTGGACAACGCGTGGCAGTGGGCCCAGGCCAGGATTCGCGTCGATCTGGTGACGCAGGCCGCCGAGGTGGAAATCCGTATCGACGACGATGGCCCCGGCATGCCGGCCGCCGCGATGGCGCAGGCCGTGCAACCGTATGCGCGGCTCGACGAGTCGGCCGAAGGCAGCGGGCTGGGGCTGGCGATCGTGCGCGATGTCTGCGCGCTATACGGCGGCAGCTTCGAGCTGGCAACCTCGCCGCTGGGCGGGCTCGGGGTGCGTGTACGGCTGCCAGCGGCGCCTGCAGGCTGATCACTATCTCCCCGCTCCAACACGACGGGAGCGCGAGCCGCGTCTCCCGCGTCTCCCATCGGGTATCATCGCGCCCTTTGCTGTTTGCGGTTCCCGCTTTTCATCCCTTGTCTTCCGCCGTACCCCGCGCCGCGCAGGCCGTTCGCCGGCGCCAGCGCCCGCCGGTGGCCCCGGCGCGTTTGCTCGGGCCGCATCACTTTGCCTACTACCGTGGCTACCTGCAGGGTCTCGACCTTGGCCGGCTGGCCGCGCGCTATCTGACGCCGGGCCTGGATCTGCGCCAGGCACGCACCACGCTGGCCTGGATCGAAGCCGAGCTGGCACGCGGCATCAAGCGGCTGGCAACGCGCCCACGCGCCGATGGCGAAGCCGCCATCCTGACCGAGAAGACCTGGCTGGCGATGATCGTGCCGCCCGCCACCGAGAGCGCCACCGCACGCCAGACACGCCAGCGCAAGCTGCTGCGGGCGCTGGATGCGCTGCAGCCACTGCTGCTGGTACGCCCCTTGCCGGGCGACGCCGTAGCCGGCTGGTTCACGCCGGCCATCGCGGCCCGGCTGGTGGCAACGGGCTGGACCACGTTGGGCGCACTCGGGGCAGCCGTCGCCGCCGATCCACGCACCTGGTATCGCCACGCGCACGGCATTGGCGAAGCCACCGCCCGCGAGGTCGAGGCATGGCTGCACGCGCAGGCGATGACGCCGCGCCGTGCGGATGTGCCGGATATGCCTGACGCTGGCCCGCCGGCGCTGGCTCCGCTCGAATCGCTGCGGCACGCGGCAGCCCAGGCCGATGTGCGGATCATCCAGACCTGGCTGGAAGAGTACGGCCCGGACGGCAGCCACACCTGGCGCGCCTATCGCACCCAGGCCGAGCGCTTCCTGCTGTGGGCCGTTTTCGTGCGGAGCAAGACGCTGGCAAGCCTGGACGCCGACGATTGCCGCGCGTACCTGGCATTCCTGGCCGATCCACAACCGGCCGCGCAATGGGTGGGGCGGCGTGGCTCTGCGCGCAATGGCCCTGACTGGCGGCCGTTCGAAGGGCCGCTATCGCCGTCAAGCATCGGCCATGCGGCAAAGATCCTGAAGGCGCTATGTGCGTGGCTGGTGCGGCAGGGACACCTGCCCGACAACCCGTTCGCATCAGCCGCGCAGCCCCAAGCGGCCGCCGCGCCGCGCATCCAGGCGGATCGCAGTCTCAGCCGCACCCAATGGCAACACCTGAAGCAGTACGTAGGCGCGCTGCCCGCCGATGATCCGCGCACGGTGCGCCTGCAGTTCATGCTGAGGCTTGTGCACGCCACGGGGCTGCGTGTCTCGGAGCAGGGGCAGCTGACCGTGGCGCATCTGTCGCAGACCGACGGCTGGCGGCTGCGCGTGCCGGGCAATCGGGCGCGCACCAACGACTTGCCCGAAACCGTGATCGACGCCTTGCGCGATCACATGGAAGCGCGCGGGTTGGGGCGCGACGTCGAACGGTTGCCGGCGGCCACGCCGCTGATCGGCCGCGTGCTGCAGGAAGCCGATGACACGCCGCTGTCTGTCGCCCAGGTTGCGGCAATCTGGAAGCGCTGCTTCACGCGGGCGGGCCAGGCGTTGGCGGACGAAGATCCCACGGCGGCCACGCACCTCGCGCAGGCCAGCGCGCACTGGCTGCGGCACACGGCCGGCGCCCACGCGCTGGCGCGCGGCGTGGGCCGCAAGGCCGTGCAGCGCCAGCTGGGTCACGCGTCGGCCAGCACCACCGCAGCCTATGCCGACCCGGACCTGCACTGACCACCTCACCGACCACCTCACCGACCACCTCCCGGTCTGCTACACGTACTTGCCGGTCAGGCCTCCATCCACCACCAGTTCGGTGCCGGTCACATAGGCGGCCGCATCCGACGCCAGGAACGCGCAGGCGTGGGCCACCTCCCATGCCGTGCCCATGCGCTGCAGCGGCACCTGCCGGCTGCGCGCCGCGCGGGCATCGTCAAGGGTGTCGGAGAACTGCTTCGCCACCGTGTGCGCAATACGCGGCGTGTCGATCAGGCCGGGCACCACGCAGTTGGCGCGGATGCCCTGGCCCGCATACTGCTGCGCGATCATGCGCGTGAACTGGATCACGGCGGCCTTCGTCACGCAATACGACAGGTGCGGATAGCCGAGGTAGCGCAGGCCGGCCACCGACGAAATCGTGACAATGGCACCGCGCCCGCGCTCGGCCATCGACGGCAGTACTTGCCGCGATGCCAGCAACAGGCTGCGCACGTTGACGTTGTGGGCCGCGTCGAAGTCGTCCAGCGCGGTGTCGAGCGGGCCGCCCGGCTTGCCGATGCCGACGTTGTGATGCAGCACGTCCACCGGCCCGAACCGCTCGCGTGCCTCGGCAAACAACCGCACGACGTCGTCCTCGACCGCCACGTCACCAACAAAGGTTTCAGCCTGGCCGCCTTCGGCCCGGATCAGTGCCGTGGTTTCGGCGGCCGACGCCGCGTCGCGATCGGCCACACAGACGCGCGCACCCAGGCGTGCATAGGTCAGGCTGGCGGCCCGGCCGATGCTCCAGCCGGGGCCCGCCGAGCCACCGCCCGCGACGAATACGGTGCGGTCGGCCAGGCTCAGGGGCAGGGCGTTCGGGGGCATGGTCATGCGTGATCCCCATGCGGCGCGTTGCCCACGTAGGGAATCGCTTCCTCGACCACATCCCAGATATGGCGGCCCGACGGGCTCTGCTGTTCCTCGACGATATGCGCGACCAGGCCTGCCGCGCGCGAAATCACCGCGAAACCGCGCATGACAGCCGTCGGCACGCCGATTTCGCCAAGCAGGGCGGCCACGGCGCCGGTGGCATTGATCGTGATCGCACGGCCATAGACCTCGTCCACGGCGGCCGACAGGCGCTTCAGCGCACCAATATGCGCGCCGGCCAGATCCGCCTCGGCTTCGCCCAGCTCCAGCAGCTTGTAGGCGCGCGGGTCCACCGGCTTGTGCAGGTGATGGCCAAAGCCGGGCACCGGGGCCTTGCGCGCCTTGCAGTCGCGGGCGATGGCGAGCGCTTCGGCGTCGGGGTCCTGCGCGGCCAGGATGCGGTCCAGCAGCTGCGAGCAGTTTTCCATGGTGCCGACAAACGAACTGCCCACGGCCAGCAGCCCGGCCGACACCGCGCCCTGCAGGTTCTCGGGCGCGCTCATGTAGATCAGGCGCGTGGCAATCGCGCTGGGCGTCAGGCCGTGTTCCATCAATACCACCAGCACCATGTCGGCGATACGCATATCCACGGGCCGTGGCTTGCGGCCCAGGATCTGCATCAGCATTACCTCGGTAAACGTGGTCTTGCCAAGCAGGTCTTCCACGAGGTTGGCGTCGCGATAGTGCAGGCTGGTCAGCGTATGGGTGCAGAGCCGGGTCACCGGCTTGTCTTGTTGGCTCATGCTTGTTCTCCGGAAGGTTGCGCGGCCAGGGCCTGGTCGCGCACGGTGTTCTTCAGTACCTTGCCGACGGTGGAGCGCGGCAGGCTGGTGTGGAAATGGATCTGCTTGGGCGTCTGCACCGGGCCCAGCCGTTCGCGCACGAACGCGATCAGGTCGGCGGCCGCCGCCTGGCAGCCTTCGCGCAGCTGCACCGCGGCGTGGACGGCTTCGCCCCATTTGTCGTCGGGCACGCCGAACACGGCGCATTCATGCACGGCCGGATGCTGGCCCAGCGCGTTCTCCACATCGATCGGATAGACGTTGAAGCCGCCCGTGATAACCACGTCGCGCAGGCGATCCTTCAGGAACAGGAAGCCACGCGCATCGATCAGGCCCCGGTCGCCGGTATGGAGCCAGCCATCGACGATGGTGGCGGCCGTCAGGTCGGGGCGCTTCCAGTAGCCGGTCATGACCAGGTCGCCGCGCGCCACCACTTCGCCCACCTCGCCAGCGGGCAGCAGGCGGCCGTCGGGGGCCATGATCGCCACGTCGCTGAACCAGGTGGCGCGGCCCACGGACGCCAGATTGCGCTCGTCTTCGAAATCGTCGGGACCGATCACGGTCAGCAGCTGCGGCGCCTCGGTCTGGCCGTAGGTGGTAGCCACCACGGGGCCGAAGAACTCACGCGCCTGACGGATCTTCTCCGGCGGCATCGGCGCGCCGCCGTAGATCAGGCGGCGCAGGGCGGGATAATCGGCGCGCGACGTGCCGGGCAGTGCCATCAGCATGTAGATCAGCGTGGGCGGCATGAAGCAGACCGTGCCGCGCCGGTCGCGGAACGCGGCGCGCACCGCTTCGGCGCCGCTGCCTTCCATGATCACGTGGCAGCCGCCCTGGGCCAGGATCGGCATCACATAGGTGGACGTGCCATGCGTGATCGGCGCGGCCATCACATAGCGATCCGCCTCGGTGAATCCCCACGCATGGATCTGGTTGACGATATTGGTCAGCCAGGCGCGATACGGCTGCATCACGCCCTTGGGTGCGCCGGTGGTGCCGCCCGTGAACTTGATGGCCTGCGTGGCGTCGCGGTCCAGGTCCAGCACAGGGCGCGCCGCGCCCGCGTGCTGCGCGACGGCCGATGCAAGCGACTCGCCCGGGCCCGGCGCCTGGTCGGTGTAGATGCGCGTGCCGGGCGCACCGTCGAGCAAGGCTGCGCATGCGGCGTCCAGCACGACGATGCCTGGCGTGGTGGCGTCGACGATGCGCCGCAGTTCAGGCTGCGTGCTCTTGGGATTCAGCGGCACCCAGATCTTGCCGCTCGCCAGCACGGCCAGCAGCGCCACGATGTGCTGGGCCGAGTTGCCGGCGCAGATGCCCAAACAGCTTTGCGGTGCCGGGTCGAGCTTGATGAAGTGCGCGGCCAGCGCGGCCACCTGGGCGGCCAGCTCGCGGTAGCGCAAGGCGCCGTCCGGGGCGTCGATGGCGATGTTGTCGGGCCAGCGGTCGGCGGCGCGCCAGAACAGGTCGATCGGAAACATGGGACTCTCGGACTCCTTAGTTGACGCGTGCGCCCGATTGCTGCACTACGTCGTGCCAGCGCTTGATCTCGGACATCGCAAAGTTGCGGCATTGCTCGGGCGTGCCGGGTTCCGGCGTGGCGGCCAGGTCGCGCATGCGTTCGCGCACGTCGGCATTGCCCAGCGCCTTGTTCAGCGCGGCGTTGAGGCGGTCCACCACGGGGCGGGGCGTGCCGGCCGGCGCGGAGATGGCAAACCACGACTGCACGTCGAATCCCGGATAGCCCGATTCGGCCACCGTGGGCACGTCGGGCAGCAGCGGCATGCGTTGCGCGCTGGTCACCGCAATGGCGCGCAGCTTGCCGGACTTCACATGCGGCAGCGCCGACGGCGTGTTGTCGAACATCGACTGCACCTGGCCGCCCATCAGGTCGGTCACGGCCGGGGCGCTGCCCTTGTAAGGCACGTGCAGCATGTTGGCGCCGCTGCGGGTGCGGAAGATCTCGCCGGACAGATGGATCGACGACCCGCTGCCCGATGACGCGAACGTCACCCCATTGGGCGATGTCTTCGCCAGCTTCACGTAGTCGGCCACGCTCTTCACCGGCAGGGCGGGATTGACCACCAGCACGTTGGGAATGCGGGCGATCATGCCGACCAGCTCGAAATCCTTGGCCGGGTCGTAGTTCAGCTTGTCGTACAGCGTGGCGTTGATGGTGTTGGCGATGGTGTAGACGTACAGCGTGTAGCCGTCCGGCGTGGCCTTGGCGACCACCTCGGCCCCCACGTTGCTGTTGGCCCCGGCGCGGTTTTCCACCACCATCGGCTGGCCCAGCGCCTCGCCCATCTTCTGCGCCACCAGCCGGGCCAGCACGTCGGTGGCCCCCCCGGCCGCGTAGCCAACCACCAGCCGCACCGGGCGCGTGGGGAATGCGGGATCGGCGGCCAGCGCCGGGGAAGCGCCGCACACCAGCGTGGCGGCAACGGCAACGGCGCCCGCAAGGGCATGGCTGAACAGGCGCCTGCGCGCCCGGCTGCGGATGGTCATGATGGCTGTCTCCTGTTTTTGGATATCGTGGCCGGCGGACGCTTGAGCGTGGGTTCTACGGCATACTGCGGACTGCATCCCGGCCAGCCAATTCTTTCCCATGCGTTCTCGTACTGCGAATCAGAACGTCCGCCAGGCGGACGATCAGGGCCAATCCGTCGAAGAGGGCGCACGCGCCTTGCGGCGTGGCCTGACGCTGCTGGATGCCATCCTGGCGGGCGGCAAGGACGGCTTGCGCGTGGTGGACCTGTGCCGCGCCGCAGCGCTGGAGCGGCCTACCGTCTACCGGCTGCTCGCCACGCTGATCGAGTGTGGCTATGTGGTGCAGCGCGGGCGCTTCCGGTACGTAAAGGGCCCGCGGCTTGCAGCGCTGCCGCAGCGCGGCGAGTCTGCCGACCTGGCCGAGCGGCTCCATCCGGTGCTGGCCCGCATCAGCCAGGCCTGCGGCGATGCAGCATTCGGCATCGTCCGCGACGGGGCGCTGTCACGCTGCATCGCGCGCCATGTCGGCACGCATCCGGTGCAGGTACTGGTGATCCAGGTCGGTACCCGCCAGCCGCTGGGGGTGGGCGCCGCCGGGCTGGCGCTGCTGGCGGCGCTGTCCGATGGCGCGGTGGACGACGTCATCGCCACCAATGCCGACGCGCTGGTGCAATACGGCGGCATGACGCCCGACCGCATGCGCATCCTGATCCGCGCCACGCGCGAGCGCGGCTACTCGGTCATCGGCAACCACGCCACGCGCGGCGCTCTGGCAGTGGGCATGGCCGTTGCGGATCGCGATGGCGAACCCGTGGCCGGTATCAGCGTAGCCACCACGCTGGCCCGTATGCCGCGCGAGCGGCAGCAGTTGCTGGCCCGTGTGATGCGCGATGCGGTGCGGGATCTGCTGCCGGAAGGGTTGTAGCCTCGGCGGCCGGTTACCGAAATCGCTAAATATCGGCGCCAAAAACTCTGAATTCGGATTCCGCCGGCCTCGGCGTAACCTGCCCGCATGCAGTCGGCCCGGGCCTGGTCCCGCCCGGCCTGTTCCGACGCGCCATGGGGAGGACCCGTCAGGTGAACGATCTGGCCGATATCGTCACGCCGCCCCCGCCATCCTGGTTGCCCCAGACGGCGGGCTGGCTCGTGGCCGGCATCTGCGTGCTCTGCGCCTTGCTGTGGCTGGGCTGGCGAATGTGGCGCCACTGGCGCGCCAACCGTTATCGGCGGGCCGCGCTGAGGGAACTGGGCCGCCTGCAGGCCGGGTTGGATGCCGATGGCCCGGAAGGTGCGGATCGCGCGCAGGCGCTGCTGGGGTTGGCGGAACTGCTCAAGCGCACCGCGCTGGCAGCCTGGCCGCGCGAGACCGTGGCAGCCCTGTCCGGCACGTCCTGGCGCGATTTCCTGCTGGCCCACGCCGGGCGGGCGACGGATGCCGTGCCGCCGCTGGCCGCCCTGATCGAAACCGAATACCTGAACCGCTCCGCGCTCGGACACTGGCCGGCACAGCAGACCCGTGACACGGCGGCTGCCTGCCGCCGCTGGATCGCCGAACATCAGGCGCCGCCCGCATGATCGCGTTTGCCTATCCGTGGCTGTTCGTGCTGCTGCCCCTGCCGCTGCTGGTGTGGTGGCGGGTGCCGCCGTATCGCGAAACCAGTGCATCGGTGCGGCTGCCGTTCTTTGGCGAGGTCGCCAGCGCGGCCGGGCTGCAGCCCGCCGCCGGCGCGCATGTGCCACGGCGCAACCTGATGCAGCATCTGCTGGCGCCGCTGGCCTGGGCGCTGGTCGTGGTGGCGCTGGCGCGGCCGCAGTTCCTGGAGCCGCCGGTCTACAAGAGCGAACCCGTGCGTGACCTGCTGCTGGCCCTGGACTTGTCGCAGTCGATGGACACCCGCGACTTCAAGGACCCCACCGGCGTGGTCGAAGCGCGCGTGCAAGCCGTACGCCAGGTGGTGAGCGATTTCGTGGCCCACCGGCCCGGCGACCGCATCGGACTGATCGTGTTTGGCGATGCGCCATATCCGCTGGCGCCGTTCACGCTCGACCACGCACTGGTGCGCACGCTGATCGACGATATGGTGCCCGGCATGGCCGGCGCCAGCACGTCGCTGGGCGATGCCATCGGGCTCGGCATCAAGATGTTCGAAAACAGCCAGGCCGCCGAGAAGGTGCTGATCCTGCTGACCGACGGCAATGACACGGCCAGCCGCATGCCGCCAGCGCAGGCAGCGGATATCGCCCGGACGCGCGGCGTGGTGGTGCATACCGTGGGCATTGGCGATCCTGCCGCCACAGGCGAACAGAAGGTGGATCTGCAAACGCTGCAGCGCATTGCCAGCGCCACGGGCGGCCGCTACTTCTTCGGCGCCGACCAGACCGCGCTGGCATCGATCTATGCCACGCTCGACCGCGTGACGCCACACAAGGAAAAGACGTTGAGCTGGCGCCCGCGCCTCGAACTGTTCATGTGGCCGCTAGGCGCCGCCGTGCTGCTGGTGCTGGCGTACCAGGTGGCCATGGCAGCCTATGCGTACGCGCTGGCACGCGCGCCGGAGTCGAACGTGCGCAAGGAGCCCGCTGCATGAGCGATGGCCTCCAGGCGCTGACCCAGTTCCATTTCCTGCGCCCCGCGTGGCTGCTGGTGCTGATTGCCGCCGTATGGCTGCCGTGGGCTGTGAGCAGGCAAGCCGACGTGCGGCGCCGCTGGCGCGGGACCATCGCGCCGCATCTGCTTGACGCGCTGGTCGTGCGCGAGGGCCGCCATCGCACGGTGCGCCCGGTGCATATGACGGCGCTGGCCCTGGCACTGGGCGCGCTGGCGCTGGCCGGGCCCACGTGGGAACGCGAGCGCCCGCCGTTCCTTTCGGACAAGGCGCCGCTTGTCATTGCCGTGGACCTGACGCCCGACATGAACGCGATCGACATCACGCCAACCCGGCTGGAGCGCGCCAAGCTCAAGATCAAGGCGTTGCTGGCCCACCGCGACGGCGGCCGCACGGCACTCTATGCCTACGCCGGTTCCACCCATCTGGTGCTGCCGCTGACCGACGACGCGGCATTGCTGCAGACCTTTGTCGATGCACTGCAGACCGCGATCATGCCCGTGCCGGGCAAGGACACGGCACGGGCGGTCCAGACCATCGGCGCGGCATTGTCGAAGGAACCGGTGCCCGGCACCATCCTGCTGCTGACCGATGGCGTGGAGCCTGCCGCCATGGCGGCCCTGCAGCAGCGCGACAAACGCACGCAGATCGTGGTGCTTGCCATTGGCACCGCCGCAGGCGGCCCGCTGAAGGCTGGGGACGGTGCGGCGCCCGGGCTCGATGCCGCGGCGCTGCACCGCCTGCGCGACACTGGCGTACCTGTGGCAACGTTGACCACCGACAGCGACGACGACGTGGCCTGGGTACAGCGCCACGTCCAGTCGCACGTGGAGCAGGCAAGCGCCCAGGACACGCTGCGCTGGCACGATGCAGGCTGGCCGCTGACCATTCCCATCGCCGTGCTGGCGCTGCTCTGGTTCCGCAAGGGCTGGACCGTCCGCTGGCTGGCGTCGCTGGCCCTGGCCGTGCTGATGGCGGCGCCCCGCGGCGATGTGCTGGCACAGGCCAGCCCGCCGGAACGCGGCTGGCACTTTGTCGATCTATGGCTGACGCACGACCAGCAAGGCCGGCGCGCGTTTGCGCGCGGCGACTACGCGGCGGCGGCCACATTGTTCGATGACCCGATGTGGCGCGGCGTGGCGTACTACCGCGCCGGAAAATTCGACGAGGCGGCCCGGGCCTTCGAGCAGATCAGCACGACCGACGCCCAGTTCAACCTTGGCAATGCACTGGCCCGGCAGAACAAGTACCCGGAAGCCGCCGCCCGCTACCGGCTGGTGCTGCAGCAGCGCCCCGGCTGGCCGCCCGCGCAGCGCAACCTGGCGCTGATGCAGCAGGCCATCGAGCGCCAGAAGCAGGCCGAGAAGAACGACAAGGGGGACGAGGAACCGCCCGACCTGAAGCCCGACCAGATCGAACTGGACCCCAGCAAGCCGCCACCGCCGCCGGACGGCGACAAGACACAGCAGGGGCTGGTGCAGCAGAACGCCGACATGTGGATGCGCGCGATCCAGACCTCACCCACAATGCTGCTGGCGCGCAAGTTCGCGTTGCAGTCACAGGCCCAGGCCCGGCCATGACGATGCGCTGGCTGGCGGTTCTGCTGCTGTTCCTGTCCGGCGTGGTCCAGGCCGCCGCGCCCACGGTGCGGGTGCGGGTGCTGGGCCAGCAGCCCGTGGTGGCCGGGCAGTCGGTACAGATCGAGGTCACGATCCTGACACCGAATTTCTTCCTGTCGGCGCCCGCGTTTCCGGCGCTCCAGGTGCCCGGTGCCGTGGTGACGATGCCGGACGAGCGGGGGGTGAATTCCACCGAGACCATCGATGGCACCAGCTATGCGGGCATCCGCAAGATCTACGTGTTCACGCCGCAGACCGGGGGCGATTTCACGCTGCCGACGCCCGAGATTCACTTCCGGTGGTCCGGCGATGGCGGCAAGCCGCAGGATGCCACGGTGACGCTACCGGCCATCACGATCCATGCCGGGCGGCAAGGGAACGATAGCCAGGGCGCTGCGCCTTCGGCTTCGGCCCCGGCCGCCGCGCCCCTGCTGCCGGCCGCGCCCATCCACATCCAGCAGACGTTCGACCAGCCTGTCAGCGGCAAGGATGCGCACCTTCGGGCTGGCGATGCACTGGTACGGACCATCACGATCTTTGCGCCCGGCACGCCCGCGATGATGATCGAGCCGCCCCAACTGGCCGCGCCACGCGGGGTGCGGCAGTTCCGCGCCGATCCACAACTGCAGGACGGCGTTGCCGCCAGCGGCGACGAGCCGGCCGGCACAAGCGGCGGGCGGCGTGTGGAGACCATCACCTATGTGTTCGAAGGCAGCGGCCATTACACGCTGCCGGCGGTTTCCGTGGCGTGGTACGACCCGGCCACCGGCAAGCGCGCGCAGTCATCGGCGCCAGCCGTGACCATCGACGTCGCTCGCGCCGCCCCCGGACTGGGATTGGCGCCCTCCGGTGGGGCACCGCTGCAGATCCCGGACTGGCTCGACTGGCGGTGGGTGGCGCTGCTGGCAGGCGTGTTGATCGGGGCGGGCTACGCGGCATGGCGCTGGCGCAAGGGCTGGCGTCCGCACGGCCGGCGCGCGCATGGGGACGGGCCGCACCGCCGCAATGCGCCCCCGCTGCCGCCACTGAATCCGTAGTTCACAAAATCATTCAGATCAAAGTTCCAAAAGTTTGCATTCCGCTCTGGCAGCGACCCCGCCCATACTGGGATGGCTGGATCAGGTGATCGAATCGTATCGTGCAAGGAGTGTCGATGGGACGGAAGCAGCAAGGCAGGGCCATTGCCACCGCCACGCCGGTCTGGCGCCAACGTGTGTGGCTGGTGGCGCTTGCGCTGGGCATGGTTGCGGCCGGTGCCGGCGGTACCTGGTGGTACCACGCGAAGAGCGCGCGCACCGATGCCCCGGCCATCCGTGCCGGCGATGGGGTAAGTGGCCCGCGCGGCATGGTCCATGTCCCCGGCGGCGATTTCCAGATGGGCAGCGACCACAAGATGGCGCAAGCCAATGAGCGCCCCGCGCACAAGGTCCACGTGAACGGTTTCTGGATGGACCAGCACCACGTGACCAATGCCGAATTCCGCAAGTTCGTTGCCGCCACCGGCTACCTGACCACGGCCGAGCGCAGGCCGGACTGGGAAACCATCAAGGTGCAGCTGCCGCCCGGTACGCCGCGACCGCCTGACAGCGCGATGGTTGCCGGCGCCATGGTCTTCGTCGGCACCAACAGCCCGGTGCCGCTGCGCGAGTACTGGCGCTGGTGGCGCTTTGTGCCCGGCGCCGACTGGAAGCATCCGAACGGCCCCGGCAGCAATATCGACGGCAAGGACAACCACCCCGTGGTGCAGGTCTCGTACGAGGACGTGCAGGCCTACGCGCGATGGGTGGGCAAGCGCCTGCCCACCGAGGCCGAATGGGAATTCGCCGCCCGCGGTGGCCTGGAACAGTCCACCTACGCCTGGGGCGACCAGTTCGCGCCCGACGGCCGCCAGATGGCCAACGTCTGGCAGGGGCAGCAGGTGCAGCCTTTTCCGGTGGTCAGCGCCAAGGCCGGTGGCGCGGCGGGCACCAGCCCGGTGGGCACCTTTCCGGCCAATGGCTACGGCCTCTACGACATGACCGGCAACGCATGGCAATGGGTTGCCGACTGGTACCGGGCCGACCAGTTCCGGCGCGAGGCCGGCGTGACCACGGCCGCGCTGCAGAACCCGGCTGGCCCGTCCGATTCGTGGGACCCGACCGAACCCGGTGTCCCGGTGTCCGCGCCCAAACGCGTGACGCGCGGCGGGTCGTTCCTGTGCAACGAGGATTTTTGCCTGAGCTACCGGCCCAGCGCCCGGCGCGGCACCGATCCATACACGAGCATGTCGCACCTGGGGTTCCGGCTGGTGATGGATGACGGTACCTGGGCCGAAGCCCGCCGGCAGCCCGCGCTTGCCGCACGCCCGTAAGCCGCTTCCCGTTTTGACGATCAAGGAGGAAAGCACGATGCCATTCGCCTGGGCAGGTAGCCATCGGCTTGTTCGCCGTGCGGTGTCCGACGTGAAGGCCGTCGCCGTCCTGGCGATGCTGCTGGCGGCGCTGGGCGGCTGTGCGTCTTCGCCCGGTGCGGATGGGGCGGCCAGCGCGCAGCCAGCGGGAACGGCCACCGCGGCCAGCGCCGCAACGGCATTGCCATCGTGGCGCGACGGTGCGGCGCGACAGGCCATTGTCCGCTTCGTCGAAGCGGTCACGCGGCCGGGCACGCCTGAGTACGTGCCACCTGCGGAGCGCATCGCCGTGTTCGACAACGACGGCACGCTGTGGAGCGAGCAGCCGCTGTACTTCCAGTTCTTCTTCCTGCTCGACCAGATTCGCGCCGCCGCGCCCCAGCATCCCGAATGGAAGAACAACCCTGCCTTCAAGGCGCTGATGGCCAATGACATGGCCGGGCTGATGCGCGAGGAAAAGCGCCTGCTGCCGCTGATCGCCCAGGCCAACAGCGGCATGACGGTGGACGAGTACGACCGCACGATCCGCGCGTGGCTGGATACCGCGCGCCACCCGAAATTCAACCGGCCCTATACCGACCTGGTGTTCCAGCCGCAGATCGAGCTGCTGAACTACCTGCGGGCCAACGGGTTCAAGACGTTCATCGTGTCGGGCGGCACCATCGAGTTCATGCGGCCGTGGTCGGAGCGTGTGTACGGCATCCCGCCCGAGCAGGTGGTGGGGTCCACGCAGACCGTGACGTACGAGGTGCGCAATGGCCAGCCCACGCTGCTGCGCGGCCCCAAGCTCGAATTCATCAATGACGGCGCCGGCAAGCCGGTGGGCATCTATCGGCAGATTGGCCGGCGGCCGATCCTGGCCGTGGGCAATTCCGACGGCGACCTGCAGATGCTGCAGTACACGATGGCCGGCACCGGCCAGCGCCTGGCCGTGCTGGTCCACCACGACGATGCCGAGCGCGAGTTTGCGTACGACCGCAAGTCGGGCATCGGCAAGCTCGACAAGGCGCTGGACGAGGCGCTCACGCGCGGCTGGACCGTCATCAGCATGAAGCAGGACTGGGCGCGCATCTATCCATTTGTCCGGCCCTGATCCTGGCGATTTCCTGCACGCCTGACGCCCTGACCCAAACCAGAGGGAGCTTTCGATGAGACCAGAAACGGGCACGCGTCTGACCAGGCTGGCCAAGGTCCAGCAACCGCAACAGCAGAAAAAGTGACGGCAACCCATCGCAAGCTGGAGCCCGGCATGAAGCGCCAACGCGTCTCGCGCCGGGCATCTGGCGCCGTCTCCGCGGCAGCGGGCGTGCAAGCCCAGGCACGCCACGGCCTCTTGCGGGCCGCGGCGTTGTTGTGTCTGTCCGGCGTGGCCGGACTCGTCTATCAGGTGCTGTGGATCAAGCAGCTGTCGCTGGTGGTGGGTGTGGACGTGCACGCGGTCACCATCGGCGTCAGCGCATTCTTTGGCGGGCTGGCGCTGGGCGGCTGGGCCGTGGGCAGGCTGGCCGACCGCACGGCATCTGCCTGGCGCCTTTACCTGTGGCTGGAAGCGGCGATTGCCGTGCTGGGTATCGCGGCGACTCTGGCGTTGGCCCACGCCGCAGCACCTTTCGCATGGCTTGAACTGCGGATCGGGGCCGCTGCCTGGCTGCTGCCGCTGGCACTGGTGGCGCTGCCCGCCATCGCCATGGGCGGCACCCTGCCGGCGCTGATGCGCGCGGTTCGCGGCGATGGCGTGGCACTGGGCGGCAATGGCGGACGGCTTTATGCGGCCAATACGGCCGGCGCCATCGCCGGCACGCTGCTGGCGGCCTTTGTCCTGATTCCGATGCTGGGCGTTACCGGCAGCGCGCTGGTTGCGGCCGCATTCAACGGCCTGGCGGCGCTGGGTGCCTGGTGGTTCGGCCGTACGCTGAGCGCACCTGCCGATGCACCTTCGGCCCAGCCGGCTGACGTGCGCCCATCGGGGCAGCGCGTGCTGGCGCTGACGCTCTATGCGCTGGCCGGCGCCATTGCGCTCGGTTACGAGGTGGTCTGGTCGCAGGCCATCGTCCAGTTCCTGAGCACGCGGGCGTTTGCCTTTGCCGTGATGCTTGCCACATACCTTGCCGGCCTGATGATCGGCAGTATCTTCGTGGCCCGGCGCGTGGACCGTGCAAAAGACCCGTGGGGCGTGTTCGCGCTGCTGATCGTGGGCGCCGGACTGGCGGCGCTGGTCGAATTCGCGTGGCTGGGCGAATGGCTGCCCGCCGCGCAGCACCTGGTGTCGCAGCGCGTGCAGGGCGCCACCGGCAACCTGCTGGCGGCCACCTGCGCCAGCTTCGCGGTGGCGGCGCTATGCATCGTGTTCGTGCCCACGCTGCTGCTGGGCGCGGCCTTTCCGTACGTGGTACGTCTGACGGTAGATCCGTCGCGCACCGGGTCTGGCGTGGGCGCGGTGCTGGCGCTCAACACACTCGGTGGCATCGCGGGATCGGTGCTGGCAGGCGTCTGGCTTGTGCCGACGCTGGGTGTGATCCATACGCTCGGCGTGCTGGCGACCGCCAGCGGACTGGTAGCCATCCTGGCGGTGGCGTTTGGCGATGGCGTCGGGCGCCGCGCCCGATTTGGCATTCCGCTGCTGGCCGTCGTCGCGCTGATCGTTGCCGTGGCGACGCCTGCCGACCGGCTCGCCGCATTGCTGGCAAAGACACGCGGCGGCGACCTGGTGTTCTATGAAGAAAGCCGGGGCGCCACCGTGGCCGTGGTGGAACAGGGCAAGGCCGCGCAGCGCTTTCATCGTCTCTATATCCAGGGCGTGTCGAATTCGGGCGATACGATGACCTCGCTGCGCTACATGCGCCTGCAGGCGCTGCTGCCGCTGATCGTCCACAACGGCACGCCGCGCGCATCGCTGGTGATCGGGCTGGGCACGGGCATCACGGCCGGTGCGACGCTGCAGTACCCGGGGCTTGAACAGCGCGTGGTGGCGGAACTATTACCCGCCGTGGTGCGCGCCGTGCCCGAGTTCCAGGGCAATTTCGACGTCAGCCGCAGCCCGCGGATGGATATCCGCCTGCGTGACGGGCGCCGCGAACTGCTGCAAAGCGCGCAGCGTTACGACCTGATCACGCTGGAGCCACCGCCGCCTTCGGCCAGCGGCGTGGTCAACCTGTATTCGCGCGAGTTCTACCAGTTGGCCGCCGCGCGGCTGCAGGCGGGCGGCATCGTGGCCCAGTGGCTGCCGCTGCCGACGCAGAACCGTAACGACACCCGTTCGCTGGTGCGCAGCTTCCTGGATGTGTTTCCGCATGCCACGCTGTGGACCACGGAATTGCACGAAATGCTGCTGGTGGGGTCACTGCAGCCGATGGCGCTGGACGCAGCCACGATTGCCTCGCGTTTCGCCCAGCCGCAGGTGTCGGCGGCGCTGCGCGCGGTGGGGGTGGCGTCGCCCGCGGCGCTGCTGGCTACCTATGTCACCGATCGCACCGGGCTGGACTGGTTTGCAGGCGATGCCCCGGCCGTGACCGACGACCGGCCACGCATCGAGTACACCAGCTGGGTACGCCGGCAGGACTTTCCTCCCGTGCTGCGCGAACTGCTCGACCTGACCGGCGATCCGCCGCTGCGCGGCGCCAGCGATGCGCTGTACCAGGACATCCGCCGCGAACGGGCGACGCTGCATACGTTCTATGCGGCGGGGCTCGATGCCTACCGCGGCGACCGTGCGCAATGGATGCGCGATATCGACACGGTCATGCGCGCGGACCCGGACAACCCCTACTACAACTGGTTCACGGGCGGACGCCCGGATCGCTAGGAGACCACGATGAATGCGCGCGACGACATCCTGCAGCTTCAGGCGCGCATGGGCGAGTCCATTGTTGGGCAGGCCCGCATGATCGAGCGGCTGCTGCTGGGCCTGCTGGCGAACGGCCACCTGCTGGTGGAGGGTCTGCCGGGACTGGCAAAGACGCGGGCGATCAAGAGCCTTGCCAGACATCTGGATGCCAGGCTGTCGCGCGTGCAGTTCACGCCCGACCTGTTGCCCGCCGACATCACCGGCTCCGACATCTATGTCACCGACGGGGGCAAGGGCGACTTCCGCTTCCAGCCCGGCCCGCTGTTCGCCAACCTGGTGCTGGCCGACGAGGTGAACCGGTCTCCCGCCAAGGTGCAGGCGGCGCTGCTGGAGGCCATGGAAGAGCGGCAGGTGACCGTTGGCGGCAAGACGCATCCGCTCGAACCGCTATTCCTGGTGATGGCGACGCAGAACCCGATCGAGCAGGAAGGCACCTATCCGCTGCCCGAGGCGCAGATGGACCGCTTCCTGATGCATGTGAGTGTCGGGTATCCGCAAGCCGATGCCGAGGCCGAGATCATCCGGCTGGCCCGGGCGGAAGAGGACGACGGCGGCACGGCGAAGCCGCCAGCGGGTGGCGCGGGTGCACAGGCCAGTGAGCAGCGGCTGTCACCCGAGGCCATCTTTGCCGCCCGCCAGGCCATTCATGGCGTGACGGTCAGCGAGCCGGTGGAGCGCTACATCGTCACGCTGGTACAGGCCACGCGCGACGCGGGGCGGTTCGACGACGACCTCAAGCGCTGGATCCAGGTCGGCGTGAGTCCGCGCGGGTCGATCGGGCTCGACAAGGTGGCGCGCGCCATCGCGTGGCTGCGTGGCCGCGACCACGTGACGCCCGACGACGTGCAGGCCGTGGTGCACGATGTGTTCCGCCATCGCCTGATCCTTTCGTACGAAGCCCACGCCGCAGCCGTGGCCGCCGATGCCGTGATCGACCGGCTGCTTGAACGCGTGGCGGTGGCCTGAGCCCGCCACGGCACACCCACGCGCCATGACCCGCGACATCGCCGCGCGCGCCCGCGCCCCGGCCAGCGCCAACGCCGACCGCGCGCCTGCCGCATCGCAGGTGGTGCCCGGCGTAAGCGTGGACCTGGCCGCGCTGGCCAGCCTGGAAGCCAGCGTGCGCGACTTCCATTTCCGCACGCGACAGCCGGTGCACAGCCTGTTGTCCGGGCGCCATGGGTCGCGCGTGCATGGTCGCGGGCTGGCCTTCGAGGAACTCCGCCTCTACCTGCCCGGCGACGATGTCCGGACGATGGACTGGCGCGTCACGGCGCGCACCGGCAAGCCGCACGTGCGCCTGTACGCCGAGGAAAAGGAACGGCCGGTACTGCTGGTGGTGGACCAGCGCATGAACATGTTCTTCGGCAGCCGCCGGGCCATGAAATCGGTGACGGCGGCCGAGGCCGCGGCATTGGCCGCGTGGCGGGTGGTGGCCGATGGCGACCGCGTGGGCGGCGTGATTTTCGGGGACGCCGACCAGACCAGCATGGCGCCCCAGCGCAGCCGCCACGGCGTGCTGCATCTGCTGGGCGACCTGGCCCGGCACAACCAGCGGCTGCGCGCCGATGCGCGGGCCCAGCGCGGCGCCGCCCAGCTCAATGGCGCGCTGGAACGGGCGCTGCGGCTGGCGCACCACGACCACCTGGTCATCGTGATCAGCGATTTCGACGGCAGCGATGACCAGACCCGGCACCTGATGCTGGCCCTGCGCAGCCGTAACGACGTGCTGTCGGTACTGGTTTACGACCCATTCCTGCTGGAACTGCCGGCATCGGGGCAACTGGTGGTCAGCGACGGCGAACTGCAGGTGGAACTCGGCTTCGGCCACGAAGCGCTGCGGCGCAATGTGCGCAGCTTTGCCGATGGGCACAGTGCCGCGCTGATGGACTGGCACAAGGCCATTGGCGTGCCGCTGCTGCCTTTGTCGGCAGCCGAGGACACCGCCACCCAGCTGCGCCGGCTGCTGGGACGTGCGGCGTCCGGCGCGCCCTAGCAGGAGCAGGCACGCCGTGGCCGGGACCGGCGAAGACGATCAGCCTTCGCCCATCGCCGGATCGCTGACGGTGTGCCTGCCCGTCTCGACGCGTCCGGCAAAGCGCCGGTAGTACGCCGGGTCGCTGCTGCACGTGACCGCGAAGTCGTACCACTGGCCGCTATCCTGCAGCTTCCAGTCCAGCGTGGACGTAGCGTCGGGCGCCACGGTGGCCTGCCACGGGCCGTCCGTGCGGTAGGCCAGCGGCGTCACCGTGAACGTGCAGGGCCGGGCGCCCTTGTTGATCAGGTCCACGAAGACATTGCCGTTGGCAATGTCGTAGCAGACGCGGATCTCGGGCGACGCGGCGGCCCGGCCCAACTGCTTCAGGTCGCCCTTGAAGTGCCGGTGGTAGCCGTTCGGGCCCAGTACCCAGAGATCGTACTGGCCGGCGTTGGCGAGCGCGGCATCCCAGCTGTCGATCAGCGTCTTGCCGGCCTCCACCATGTAGCGGCGCGGGATACGGTCGATATTGGCGACATCGTAGACGTGAAACACCGCGGCCTGCGCGCCGGTGTTCGCGAAGATCAGTTCGACCTGGCCACTGTCATAGCAGCGCGCGCTGGTATGCAGTTCGTAGGGCAGGGCGCGCGACGGGCGGGTACCTGGCGCCTGCGCCGGCAACTGCATGGCGCTGGGCACCGGCACGGCTGGCAGGGCCTGCTGCGCGGCGCGCACCCGGTCAGCCGCGTCGCGGGTGGAGCGGCCCGTCAGCGTGGGCAGCGCCTCGGTGTTTGGCGTCTTGAAGTTGAAGGCGCTGGTCAGGTCGCCACAGACGGCACGGCGGAACGGACTGATGTTCGGCTCCTTGACGCCAAAACGGGCCTCCAGGAAACGCAGCACCGACGTATGGTCGAACACCTGCGAATTGACCCAGCCGCCTCGGCTCCACGGCGAGATCACGTACAGCGGCACACGCGGCCCTGGGCCGAAGACGCGGCCGTCCGGGGCCGGCTGGCTCGTGCTGCCAGCGGGCGGGCCCTGATTGAAGTATTCGGCGGCCAACGCCGTTTCGGGCAGCGTGGTCTTGCCGGCGAAGCTGTTGTCTGCATTGCGCGACGGCGCGGACGGCGACGGCACGTGGTCGAAGAAGCCGTCGTTCTCGTCGAAATTGATCAGCAGGACGGTCTTGCTCCAGACGTCGGGGTTGGCGGTCAGGGCGTCGAGCACTTCCTGCAGGAACCAGGCGCCCTGGATGGGGCTGGACGGGCCGGGGTGCTCGCAGTAGATCGATGGCGCGTTCACCCACGATACCTGGGGCAGCGTGCCGTTCATGACGTCGCGCCGGAACGTATCGAGGTACTGCTCGGGCTGTGCGCCCGGCAGCGTATTGGCAATGCCCTTGTAGAGCGGATTGGCGGCGTTGTCGGTGGCGGCGTCATACGCCTTGTAGGGCACGGCCTGGGCTGGCGTGCCGTACGGGCGGCCGGGCGAGCCGCCGCTCGACACCGGAAAGCCCGACGCGAGGTTGGCGCGCCGGAAGGTCTGAAACGCGCCCAGCATGTTGTCGCCCCATTCGTCGGGCATGTTCTGGTAGCTGATCCAGTTCACGCCCGCCTCTTCCAGCCGTTCGGCATAGGTCTTCCACGTATAGCCGACCGCGTTTTCGCTGGTGGCGCCGTAGATGGCATCCCACTCGTTGTTCACGAAGGCGACCCCCTGCGGCGTTGCGCCGTTGGTCCCGGTCATGTGGAACGAGCGGTTGGCGTCGGTGCCGGTGTGCATGGCGCAGTGGTACGCGTCGCAGATCGTGAAGGCATTGGCAAGCGCGAACTGGAACGGCAGTTCCTGCTCCTTGTAATAGCCCATCGACCGGTCGGTCTTGGACACGGGCCAGCGCGTCATGCGGCCGTTGTCCCAGGCGTTCTGGCTGTCGTCCCATTCGTGCGGGGTGCCTGACACACGCTGGGCATTGTTGGCCGTGCTGTCCAGGTGATAAGGCGTCATCAGCGCGCCGTTGGTGCGCTGCTGTTGCCACACCTTGCGGCCATCGGGCATCGGGATCGTCATGCGGTCACCAAAGCCGCGTACACCGTTGAGCGTGCCGAAGTAGTGGTCGAACGAGCGGTTCTCCTGCATCAGGATGACCACGTGCTGGACGTCCATGATGGTGCCGGTGACGTTGCTGGCCGGGATGGCAAGCGCGCGGCGGATGCTGGGCGGGAAGGTGGCGAGCGCTGCGGCCGAGAAGGCGGCGCCTGCGCTCGCCTGCAGGAATTTGCGGCGAGAGTTCATGGTCTTGCTGTACGGGGAAGAGTCGGGCGGTACGGACGATCGGCGGAGATCACGGCGCGCATCACGGTGCGCAGCGTTTTTCGACCGGGGACGGGGTGGACGGCTCGCCCGGAATGGCAGGGTTGGACGGATTGGCGGGGCCGTCGTCGTTGCCGCCACAGGCGGTCAGTGCCGCGGCCGTCAGGCAGACGGCCAGCAGCACCCTGGTCAGGCGCATCGATTGCATGGGGGAGTCCTCGGCTTTGGGTGATTCGGGAAATGTGCTTCCCGAGGCCCCGCAAGACTAAGGATGAAACGTGTCAGATCAGTGACGTAATGAGCGCTTTTGGCAACAAGATGTAAAAAGACGTCCTGTCACGGAAATGAAAAAAAGGCGCCACGATGGCGCCCTCTGGCGATGCTATTTACCGCGCGCGCAGCGGCCCGCGAAGGGGCCTGGCGGCGCTGTCCGAACCTTAGTCGGCCGTGATGTTGCCGGTCTGGATCACCTTCTTCCAGCGCGCGAACTCCGATGCCTGGAACGCCGTGAACTGCTCCGGCGTATTGGCCACGACTTCAAACCCGAGTTCCAGCAGCTTCGGCTTGTTGGCCGGATCGTTCATCGCGGCCACCACGGCGCTGTGCAGCTTGGCCTTGATATCGGCCGGCAGGCCCTTCGGCGCGGCAATGGCCTGCCACGAATACACGGTCACGCCCTTGTAGCCGAGTTCTTCCATGGTCGGCACGTCGGGCAGGATCGGCGACCGCTTGCTGCTGGTGATGGCCAGCGCGCGCAGCTTGCCGGCCTTCAGGTGCGGCACGGCGGTGTTGATGTTCATGAACGTGGCATCCACCTGGCTGCCCAGCAGGTCGTTCAGCGCCGGGGCGCCGCCCTTGTAGGGCACATGTACGCCCGTGGTGTTGGTCTGCTGCCAGAACAGCTCGGCCGTCAGGTGGTCGCTGGTACCGTTGCCCGCCGACGCGAACGTCATCTTGTTCGGATTGGCCTTTTCGTAGTTGATGACGTCCTGCAGCGACTTGTGCGGCGAACTGGCCGGCACGGCCAGGACGTTGGGCGCCTGCACGGCCACGCTGATGTAGTCGAAGTCCTTCGTCGGGTCATAGCCGGCGGTCTTCGTCAGGTGCGGGCCGATCACGAACGGTCCCAGCGACGACACGAACAGTGTGTAGCCATCGGCCGGCGCGCGCTTGGCCGCTGCCGCGCCGATCATGCCGGCCGCGCCGGGACGGTTGTCCACCACGAAGCTGCCACCGAACGTCTGCTGGAACTTGGCGCTCAGGATGCGGGCGATGTTATCCGTCGATCCGCCCGGCGGGAACGGTACGATCATCGTCACCGGCTTTTCTGGCCAGGCGGCGTGGGCTGCCGCCATGGTGACCCCAAGCAGTAGCGATACCAGCGCTTTCTTCATCATCGTTTGTCTCCTTGTGTTTCCGTTTTACTGGTGTGTGCGGCGATGCTGTCCGAAGACTGCGAACGGTCGGATCAGCTGGCGCCGAAATCGGCCTGCTCGCGCGTCCATGCGCGGGCCTGTTCGCTGACGGTGAGCCCCAGACCCGGGCGGGTCGGGACGATGATGCGGCCGTTGGCGATGTCGAGCCGCTCGTTGAACAACGGTTCGAGCCAGTCGAAATGCTCGACCCACGGCTCGCGCGGATACGCTGCGGCCAGATGCACGTGCAGTTCCATGGCGAAGTGGGGCGCGATCATCAGCCCGGCATGCTCGGCCAGCGCGCAGACCTTCAGGAACGGCGTGATGCCGCCCACGCGCGGTGCATCGGGCATCAGGTAATCGGCGGCGCGATGGCGGATCAGGTCCCAGTGCTCGGCGGCGCTGGTCAGCATTTCGCCGGTAGCGATGGGTGTATCGAACTGCTGCGCCAGCGCGGCATGGCCTTCATGGTCGTAGGCGTCGAGCGGCTCCTCGATCCACACCAGGTTGAACGATTCGAACGTACGGCACATGCGCTGCGCGGTGGGGCGGTCCCACTGCTGGTTGGCGTCGACCATGATGGGCACGGCGTCGCCCAGCTTTTCGCGCACGGCGGACACGCGCTGGATGTCGATCTTGCCGTCCGGCTGGCCCACCTTGAGCTTGATGCCGCCAATGCCGCGCTCCACCGACGCGGCCGCATTGACCAGCAGTTGGTCCAGCGGCGTATGCAGGAAACCGCCAGACGTGTTGTAGCAGCGCACGGAATCGCGATGCGAGCCCAGCAGCTTTGCCAGCGACAGGCCGGCACGCTTTGCCTTCAGATCCCACAGCGCCACGTCGAAGGCGCCAATCGCCTGCGTCGACAGGCCGCTGCGTCCGACCGAGGCACCGGCCCAGCACAGCTTGTCCCACAGCTTGGCGATATCGCTCGGATCTTCGCCAATCAGGGTAGGGGCAATCTCCCGGGCATGCGCAAACTGGCCGGGGCCGCCCGCGCGCTTGGAATAGCTGAAACCCAGGCCCTCGTGGCCGCTGGCCGTGCGGATCTCGGCAAACAGGATCGCCACTTCGGTCATCGGCTTCTGGCGGCCGGTCAGCACCTTGGCGTCGCTGATCGGCGTAGCCAGCGGCAGGTAGCAGGACGACAGGCGAATGGAAGTGATGGCGTCAGAGGCGGGCGAGGTGGTCATGAGGCGGTGCATCCTGATAAACGTCCTAGACTTCGGACATCGTATGACATCGTTGTCAAAAAATGGCCGGATTCCGGCCGATCTGCGTTGCTATAATGCGGGCCGCCGCAATGTTGTGACGCGAAATGGCGCTCCAACGCTTGCAACGTGCCTTGAAAAATCGTCTTCCGCCGTCGCAGGGTGTCTTGACCCGGACAGCGGACGAGAAGAATGCTAACGTTGTCATTTGTCCCGGTCAACCGTTGCGGCGGCCATTGGCGTCGTCGTTTACCCGCACTGCAATTCATTTATCCCGAACAGGCATGTCCGATTCATCTGGCGGCAAATCCGTCACCCTGCACGATGTGGCGCGCGAAGCAGGGGTGTCCCTGATTACCGCGTCACGCGCGCTCGGCAATCCGGGGCTGGTCTCCGCCAAGACGATTGCCCGCGTGCAGCAGGCCGTGGAAGTCACCGGCTATATCCCGAACCTGCTGGCGGGCGGGCTGAAATCGCGCCGCAGCCTGACCGTGGCCGCACTGGTGCCCAATATTGCCGTGGCGCAGTTCATTCCCACCGTGAAGGCGCTGACCGATGCACTGGACGCGGCTGGCTACCAGCTGATCCTGGGGCAGACCGGCTATGACCACGCGCGCGAAGAAGCGCTGCTGGGCACGATGATCAGCCGCCGGCCCGATGGCATCGTGGTAACCGGCCTGGTCCATGCCCAGGCATCGCGCGACCGCCTGCGCCGCTCGGGCATCCCCGTCGTGGAGACATGGGACCTCAGCGACCGGCCCGTGGATATGGCGGTGGGCTTCTCGCACCTGAAGGTGGGCAGTGCCGTGGCCGGCTACTTCCTGGCAAAGGGATGGCGGCGTTTCGGCATCGCCACCGGCGACGACCAGCGCGCGGCCGAGCGCCGCGATGGCTTTGTCTCGACGCTGGGCCACGACGTGCCCACCGCACGCGTGCCCGCGCCAAGCAGCCTGGGGCTGGGACGCCAGGCCCTGCGCGACCTGCTGGCCCAGGACCCCACAATCCAGGCCATCTTCTGCAGTTCCGACCAGCTTGCGCAAGGCGTGGTGGAAGAGGCCAGGGCGCGCGGCCTGCGCATTCCCGAAGACCTGGCGATCTGCGGCTTCGGCGACGCCGACTTTGCCGCGGACATGGCGCCATCGCTGACCACCGTACAGGTCGACGGCGCCGGCATCGGCACACTGGCCGCCGGCCTGCTGCTGGCACGCTGCCGGGGCGAAACCGTGGCGGAGCCGGTGGTGGATATGGGGTTCAGGATTGTGGAGCGTGGGTCGACCTGAGAGAGGCGGCAAACTGGTTGCGAGGTATCCGGGACCGATCAGGCTCGTCTGGACTCGGCCGCGACACCGATCGCGCCCGCCAGTCGCCGCGCCGCTTCCTCGATTTCCCGATCCCCAAAGCCGCCGAACCCCAGCACCAGTCCCGCGGGCCGCTTGTCTCCCGCGTAGGTTGGCGAGACGGCGCGTACCGACACGCCGGCCTGCGCGGCGCCCTTCACCACCGCCCGGTCGTCAATGCCCGGTGCCAGCCACAACACCAGGTGCATGCCCTGGTCTGATGGCTGCAGCGACGCCAGATCGGCGGGAATCTCCTTTTCGATGGTCCTGATCACGAACGCGCGCCGCTCGGCATGCACGCCGCGCACGCGGCGGATATGGCGGTCGAGATGCCCTTCGGCGATGAACGCCGCCAGTACGTGCTGGTCTGCCGTGGGCGGATGGCGGTCCATCAGCACGCGTGCACCGATAAAGGCTTCGACCAGCGCTTCCGGGACCACGGCATAGCCGAGCCGCAGCGACGGATAGAGAATCTTGCTGAACGTGCCAAGGTAGACCACGCGCTCTGGCGCCAGCCCCTGCAGCGACGGAAACGGATGGCCTGCGTAGCGCAGCTCGCTGTCGTAGTCGTCTTCCACCACCCACGCCTGCTGCCGGTCGGCCCAGGCCAGCAGGGCCTTGCGCCGGGCCATGCTCAGCGGCATACCCAGCGGATACTGGTGCGAGGGCGTGACAAACGCGGCGCGCGCCTGCGGAGCCAGCGCGATGCCCGCGTCGACGTCGATGCCTTCGTCGTCCACCGGCACATGCACGATGCGCTCGCGCGGCCCGATGCTTTCCAGGATGGCCGTGATGCCGCGGTAGGCCGGGTTCTCGACCCATACGGCATCGGCCGGTTCCAGCAACACCTGGCACGACAGGAACAGGCCCTGCTGGGTGCCCGTGGTGATCACAACCTGGCTGGCGTCGCAATGCACCGAGCGCGAGCGGCGCAGGTAGTCGGCAATCGCCTCGCGCAATGGCAGCGCCCCTTGCGGTTCGCCATAGCCGGCCGGCGCGGCGCTGCCGCCAGCGCGCAACCGGTTGCCAAGCCGGCGCCAGTCTTCGTTGGGCGCGGCCGCACCAGCGGGCACCGATACCGCGAACGGCACTGGCGGCAAGGCAGTAAATTCCTTGGCGATGGCGGCGAATTTCTGCGCGGCCGGGGGCAGCACGATGCTGTCACGCACCCGCCGGCGCGCGGCTGGGGCGGGCGCCAGCGCCGCTACACGGGTACCTGCCCCGTGCTGCGCGGTGAACACGCCCTCGGCCACCAGTTGTTCGAAGGCCTCGACCACGGTGCCGCGCGATACCTTCAGCGCCTCGGCCAGCGCACGCGTGGACGGCAGCGATTCGCCGGGCTTCAGGTCGCCCCGCGCCACGGCGTCGCGCAAAGCCTGCACCAGTTGGCGGCTCAGCGGCCCGGCGTCGCGATCCAATGTGCCGACAAACGGGATTTCTGGCACTTTTGCGGTTCTGGGCATGGCGGGGCGGCGGGAAAGTGGTCTGGTGAAATCGGCATAAACTGGCCCTACACTCTACTCCAGTTTGTCGCCAGAATATGGCTTCGATATCCCCCAGAACCATGCCGGAGCAGTCATGTACGTCCCCGCCCATTTCGACCTGGCCGACCAGCAGGCCATGCATGCGCTGATCGGCGCCAACCCGTTTGGCACGCTGTTCACGCACGGACGCAGCGGCATGGATGCCAACCATATCCCGTTCGAAATCGACCCCGACGTCGGCGAGTCCGGCATCCTCAAGGCCCACGTGGCCCGCGCCAATCCGGTCTGGCAGGACGTGACCAATGGCGACGAGGTGTTAGTCGTATTCCGCGCGGGGGATGCGTATATCTCGCCGAACTGGTACCCCAGCAAGCACGAAGCCCACAAGCAGGTGCCCACCTGGAACTACCAGGTGGTACACGCCCACGGGCGCATCACGGTGCACGACGACGAACGCTATGTGCGCGGCGTGGTTGCCCGGCTGACCCGCCACCACGAGGCCAGCCAGCCACGGCCATGGAAGATGTCCGATGCGCCCACCGATTTCATCGACACGCTGCTGAAGTCCATTGTCGGCATCGAGATCAAGATCACACGCCTGCAAGGCAAGCTGAAGCTGGGCCAGCACAAGGACGCACGCGATATCCGCGGTCCCGGTGAGGCATTGATGGCCCACGGCAGCACGGTGATAGGGCAGGCAATGCTTGAGCGGGCAGAGGAGAAGGAGCGCGGCTGAGCACGCTCGCCCGGCGCCTTACCCCCGCATCACCTGCCGCACGCAATCCAGAAATTCCTGCGCCAGCGCCGGCACCGGGTGCTGCTGGTTGATCAGCACGAAGCTCTCGAACTCGATGGCGGGTGCGAAGGGCAGTGCCTTGAGGCCCGGGAAGCGCAGGCTGCGCACGACCAGCGGATTGACCACGCTGACACCCAGGCCCATCTCCACCATCGTGCAGATGGTGGCCGCGTAGGGAGTCTCCAGCGTGAGCACGCGCTGGTCGGGTACAAAGGCCGCGTCGATGATGGCTCGCATGCCGTCGCCGCGCGTCAGCGATATGAACGGCTCGCCGGTCAGGTCCTGCGCGCGAATACGTCGCTTTTTCGCCAGATTGTGCGTGGTCGGCACGATGCAGACGCCAGCCTCGCGGTGCAGTGCCTCGCTGCGGATGCCCGCCATTTCCACCAGATAGGACACCAGCCCCACGTCGCAAAACCGCGCCGCCGTCCATTTCGCCACGGTTGGCGAATCGCTCGTATGCACGGCGATCGGCACATCGGGATGCCGATTCCGGAAGCGGGCAATCGCCTGGGGCATCACCGTCATGGCGATCGAGGGCACCGTGCCCACGCGCAGCGTGCCAACGCCCACCTCGCGGATCGAGCGCGCGGATGCCTGCAGGCTGTCCAGGCCGACAAAGGCCCGTTCCACATCGCGAAACATCGCCTCCGCTTCGACAGTAGGCGTCAGCCGGCCGGCAATCCGCGTGAAGAGCCGAAAGCCACAGGCCTTTTCCAGTTGCGCAATCACCCGGCTGATATTGGGCTGCGAGGTATGCAGCTGCGTCGCCGCGATGGTCATCGAACCCGACATCATCACGGCGCGGAACGCTTCGATCTGCTTGAAATTCATGGCGCTGGGGGCTTGGGCGCAAAGGCGCGGGGGCGGCGGAGGGCGTGCCCGATGGTATATCGAATCCGTATCCGGACGATAAAACTAGTGATTTGACGATATGGCCGTGCGATTCCCATACTGGGCTCCAACAACGAGGAGAAAGTTGCATGGAATCGAAGGTCAGCCGCCGCCTGACGCAAGCCACCGCCCCCGAAGTCTGCGAGCACATCTACCTGCCGCGGCTGCACCGTGAATTCGGCCCCGGCTTTCGCTATCTCACCGACATCAACCAGGCGCACCTGCTGATGCTGCACGGCGCCGGCCTGATTCCGGCCGACGTGGCCGGCGCGCTGGCCCGCGCGCTGCGCCAGATCGAGGCAGAGGGCCCGGGCGCCGTACCGCTGGACCCCGAGCGGGAAGACGCCTATTTCAATTACGAGGCGCGGCTGATGGCCGTGGCCGGTGCCGATACCGGCGGCCGTCTTCATGTGGCGCGCAGCCGCAACGACATCCTCGCCACGCACGACAGGCTGCGCGCCCGCGATACCGTGCTGGCGCTGCTGACCGCACTGACCGATACACGCGAGGTGGTGCTGCAGAAGGCCGCCGCCCACGCCGATGCCGTGATGCCTGGCTATACGCACCTGCAGGCCGCGCAGCCCATCACCTATGGCTATTACCTGTCCGGCGTGGCGCAGGCCATGGGCCGCGACATCGCACGGCTGCGCCATGCGCTGGACGGCCTCGACGCCTGCCCGCTGGGCGCGGGCGCGCTGGCCGGCACGGCGTTCCCGATCGATCGCGCTGCCACCGCACGCTGGCTGGGCTTTGCCAGCTATGCGCCCAATTCGCTTGACGCGGTGGCCTCGCGCGACTTTGCCTGGGAGATCCTGTCCGCCATCACCATTGCCACCGTCACATGGGGCCGCGTGGCGCAGGACCTGTATATCTGGGCAACGCCGGAGTTCGGCCTGATCGACTTCCCGGACAGCGTCGCCGGCACGTCGAGCATCATGCCGCAGAAGAAAAACCCGGTCGTGCTGGAATACCTGAAGGGCAAGGGCGGGCACATGATCGGCCTGCTTACCGCCTCGCTGGCGGCGCTGAAGGGCAGCAACTTCACCCACAGCGGCGACGGCAATCGCGAAAGCATGCGCGGGTTCTGGGAAGCCCTGGACGAAGCGCTGCGCTGCGCCAGCCTGCTCAGGCTTGTGCTGGAAAACGCCACGCCCCAGCGGGCCAACATGCTGGCCCGCGCCCGGCGCGACTTTTCCTCGGCCACCGACCTCGCGGACATGCTGGTGCGCGATGCCGGCATGTCGTTCCGCGAGGCCCACCACGTGGTGGGGGCCGTGGTGCGCGAGGCGCTCGACCGGCATATCCCCGCATGCGAGATCGATATCGACATGGTGAACGGCGCGGCCGGGCGTCACACGGGCCGTGCGCTGGCGCTCGATGCTGCCGCCGTGGCGCGCTGCCTGGACCCGGAGCAGGGTGTCGCGGCGCGACTGGCTGCCGGCGGCCCCGCACCGGCCCTGGTGCGTGATCAGGTCGACGCCCAGCTTGCCACGCTGGCGCGTGACCGCCATGCCATCGATACGCTGCGCAACACCGTGGAGACGAATCGTGCCACGATGAAGCGCGCGGTCGAACAACTCGCCAGCCGGCAGCCGAAACCGATCGCCAACAGCCACTAGCCACCAGCCACCAGCCAACAAGCCGGCACGCGATTCCTTTATCGACGGACCATCGGCTAACCATCGGCGAATCCGATATCGATAGTCAAAAGTCTTCGTTGTGTGGGAGTGCGGCGCTTCGCAATACTGCGAACGGAAACTGCACTCATCACACAACAATATGGCCTCCGAACTTTCCTCTCCCGCGCCCGGCCGCCGTGGCGCGCTCAAGCAACTGGCATCGCTGGCAGTGGCCGGCAGCATGGGTCCGCTGCTGGCCGCCTGCTCGAAAGGCGATTCCGCCGCCGGGCCTGCCGCCCAGGCAGGCACGCCGGCCGCACCGGCCGCCCCAGCCGTGATCGGCAAGGCAGGCGACAAGGTCAGCTTCAAGTACCCGGACAACCCCACGTTCGACCTGGTCTACCTGGCCGACCAGCTCGGCTATTTCGAGGGCACCAATACGCGTCCCAACTACATCGGCAAGGTGGCCGCGCCGCAGATCATTCCGCTGACCGGCACGGGCGAGATCGATTTTGGCTCGCGCATGGTGCCGCTGGTGATCTCGGCCGTGGCGGCCGGGGCCGATCTCAAGATCGTGGCGGCCGGCAACAAGACGCTGCAGGACGCGCCGCACATGAAGTACTTCGTGCGCAAGGATTCGGGCATTCGCGCACCGAAGGACCTGGAAGGCAAGACCATCGGCATCAACAGCTTTGGCGCCTGCGCCGAGTTCGTGACCAAGACGTTCCTGCGCCAGAAGGGCGTGGACGTCAACAAGATCAACTTCGTGGTGATTCCGGACGACCAGGCCGAGCAGACGCTGGCCACCGGCAACACCGACCTCGCCATCATCCATGCGCCGTTCTCGGGTCGCGCCGACCATGCCGACAAGCTCACGCGGCTGTGGAGCGACTTTGACCTCGATGGCGGCCTGGGGGGCATGCAGCCGTACAGCGTGCACGGCAAGTTCCTGCGCGAGCATCCCGAAAACGTGCGCGACGTGGTGACGGCGCTGGCGAAGGCCGCCAACTGGGTCAACGCCAACCCCGAAGAGGCCCGCAAGCTGGTATCCAGGCGCATCAACCTGCAGCTTGAATACGTCGACCGCTACGCCTACGTGGACAACCTCGTGGTCACCGAGCCGCCGATCCAGTACTACATCGACGTACTGGAGGCCGAAGGCAAGCTGACCAGGGGCAAGGTGGCCGCGCGCGACATCTATACGAACGATTTCAACCCGTTCGCCAAGGCATAGGACCGCACCATGAGCCACAAGATCGTGGCGCGCGGTGTCAAGATGGACTATGCCGTGCGCAATGAAGCCGGCCGCGCCGACAACGTGGCCGTGCTGCGCGACTTCGACCTCGATATCCGCGAGGGCGAGTTTCTTTCCATCCTGGGGCCGTCCGGCTGCGGCAAGTCCACCTTCCTGAGCATCCTGGCGGGCCTGACCGAGCGCACGGGCGGCGACATCGCCATCGACGGCCAGCCGTTGCGCGGCATCCACCCCGCCCAGGGCGTGGTCTTCCAGGGCTACGCGCTGTTCCCGTGGCGCACCGTGCTGCAGAACATCGAGGTGGGCCTGGAGATTCGCGGCGTGCCGAAGGCCAGGCGCCGCGTGATTGCCGAGGAATATCTGGAACTGGTTGGCCTGACCGGTTTCGGCCAGCGCTATCCGCACGAGATTTCGGGCGGGATGAAGCAGCGCGTGGCAATCGCCCGATCGCTGGCCTACCAGCCCGAAGTGCTGCTGATGGACGAGCCGTTTGCAGCGCTGGATGCCCAGACCCGCGAAATCCTGCAGGGCGAGTTGCTGCGCATCTGGGAGCAGCGGCGCAAGACCATCGTGTTCATTACGCACAGCCTGGACGAGGCGATCTTCCTGTCCGACCGTATTGCCGTGATGACCCGGCGCCCGGGCACCATCAAGCAGATCATCGACGTGCCATTGCCACGCCCGCGCGCTGCGGAGGTGCGCAATTCCGAAGCCTTTATCCGGCTGCGCCAGCAGGCCTGGGACATCCTCAAGGACGAAGTGCAGTTTGCCAACCCGGCCGCCGTGCCGCGCCCGCTGGGCGCCACGGCCAACCCGGGCGAACGGCTGCAGGGCGAGCGCGCGCAGGTCGGGCAGCCGGTGGCGGCCGTGGAGAAAACGGCGGCCCCCGTGGCAAAGGCGGCATCATGAGCCGCGCCGCTTCGCTTTCGCGCCTGGGCGACCGGGCGCTTGGCCTGCTGGGTATCGTCGCCTTCCTGCTGATCTGGGAACTGGTGCCGCGCCTGCATATCGTCAGCGATGCCTACCTGAGCCCGCCGTCGCAGATCATCGTCACGATCTGGGATCTGGTCAGCAGCGGGGCGCTGTTCAAGCACCTGTTCGCCAGCCTGCAGCGGTCGCTGTACGGGCTGCTGTCGGCCATCGTGCTGGGCGTGGTGCTGGGCCTGCTGATGGGGTGGTTCAGCCGCTTCGAGGCCATTGTCGACCCGATCCTGCAGTTGTTCCGACAGACCTCGGCCTTTGCACTGTTCCCGGTGTTCATCCTGTTCCTGGGCATTGGCGAGACGTCCAAGGTCGCCATCATTTTCTGGGCGTCGTTCTGGCCCGTGCTGCTGAGCACGATCAGCGGCGTCAAGCAGGTAGACCGGCTGCTGATCGATTCCGCACGTTCGATGGGGGCCAACCGCCTGTTCGTGTTCCGCAAAGTGGTGTTGCCTGCGGCCTCGCCATCGATCTTTACCGGTGTGCGGCTCGCGGGCACCTATTGCATTACGGCGCTGGTGGCTGCCGAGATGATCGGCGCGCATTCCGGGCTGGGCTTCCTGACGCTGAATTCGCAGGAGGTGTTCCAGATCCCGACGATGTACGCGGGTATCCTGCTGCTGGCCTTGCTGGGCCTCGCGCTGAACTATGTGCTGGCAGTGGTGGAACGCCGGCTGACACGCTGGCGCAAGGGGTTGACGCTCAATGGCTAGGTTGCGCCAATACCGCTGGCTGGCGGCGCTGCTGGCGCTGGCCGGCATCGCTGCGTCCTATGCCGTGACGCGTCCCGTGGCCCCCGGCCCCTGGCTGCAGGCGGTGCAGCAGCGCGGCACGCTGGTGGTGGGCGTCCGGCAGTATGCGCGCCCCGCGCCACCCAAGGCGCCGACGCCGCCCGCACCCGACAACTTCGACGTCGCCATGGCGCGCTATGTGGCCGATCGGCTTGGCGTGACGCTGCAGATCACGGGGCTTCCGGGTGAGCCCGGGTCGCCGGCATGGCAGGCCGCACAACGCCATGTCGACGTGGTGCTCGCGGGCGCCAGCCCGACGGCGGGCGCCGACGCAATGGTGCCGGTCGCGTCGGCCTATGCCGTGGGCGACGGTTCGCTGCTGGTGCTGCGCGGCAGCCGCTATCAGCGTGCAGCCGACCTGCGCGGTCAGCCGGTCTGCGTGGGGCAGGGCAGTGCCTATGCCACGCGCATCGCGCAGGACGTCCACGGCGTGCCGAAGGTCTATGCGTCATCCATTCGCGCGGCCACCGGCTTTCTGGCCGGCGAATGCCAGGCGCTTGCGGACGATGCGCTGGTGGTGGCGCGCCTGCTGACGCTGCAGGAGTGGCGCTTCTATCGCAAGCTCGATGGCGACCTGCAGGCCGACACCCACGCCGCGCAGATCGGCCTGCATGCCGCCGATCCGCAATCCGCCGCCTGGTTCGACCACGCCAGCCGCGACTGGCGTCGCGACGGTGCCCTGCAGCGTGCCCGCGACCAGCGCGCGGGCGATGTGGCCTACGAGGCCAGCCAGTTGCAGGACGGCCTTGTCTGCCATTCCTGAACCAGCGGGCAGCGTGATACGTCAGGCCCTTACGTAGCGCGGAGCAGGCGTACTGTTCGACAGCACGCCAGACATCGCGCCGCGCGCCGCCTCATAGGCGTTCCAGTGCTCGATGGCGTGCAGCGACGGGATGGTGATCAGTTCGCCATTATCGAAGCCGACCAGCGCGGCATCGACCATATCGGTGGCCTGCATGACGATCGCCGGGTCCAGGTTTTCCACGGGCAGGCCGCCGACCTCCCAGAAATCGGTGGCCGTGGCGCCGGGCAGCACGGCCTGCACACGTACGCCCCGCGCGCCGACTTCATGGTGCAGCGACTGGCTGAACGCGGTCACGAACGCCTTGCTGCCGCCATAGACGCCGTTCAGCACTTCCGGCGCGATGCCCACGATCGACGAGATATTGATGATCGCGCCCTTGCCGCGCGCCACGAAGCCTGGCACGGCCGCGTAGGTCAGGCGCGTCAGCGCGGTGACGTTCAGGTCGATCATCCGGGTCATTGCGTCGACGTTGCTGTCCAGCAGCGGCGTGTGCGTGCCGACACCGGCGTTGTTGACCAGCAGCGTGATGCTGGCATCGGTGCGCAGCTTTTCCTCCACGCCGGCCAGCGACGCGCGGTCGTTGAGATCGGCCGCAAACACTTCGACGGCGCGGCCCGTGTCATCGGTGATGCGGCGCGCCAGTGCGTCGAGCTTGTCGCGGTTGCGCGCCACGAGCACAAGGTCGTAGCCGCGCCGTGCCAGGCGATCCGCGTAGATCGCGCCGATGCCCGACGACGCGCCGGTGACCAGTGCCGTGCCCAGATGTTGTTGCTGCGTCATGATGCTTCTCCATTCGTTGCGGTTGGGATTGGGTTCGGATGCGCCGCATCCATGTGAAGCATCGTAGGCCGGATCACCGTTGGCCGAAATGACGTATATAGTCCTGTTTCAGGACATCGAGCAAAAACGGGGTGGCAGCATGCACAGGGTGGGATTTCTGCTGATGGATGGCTTCCAGGTGATGGCGCTGGCGGCACAGAGCGTGTTCGAGTACGCCAATCTGGTGGCGGGAGAGCCGTTCTACCGGATTGAAAGCTACTCGGTGGCGGGCGGTGCGGTGCGCTCGTCGCTGGGCATGGCGGTTGACACGCGCGCCGTCAGTTCAAGGGCCACCGTGGATACGTGGATCCTGGCCGGGGCGGCGGACCCCGTCGCCACGCCCACGCCGCAGCCGGTGCTGAATTTCGTGCGCAAGGCCGCGCCACGGGCCCGCAGGGTGGCATCGATCTGTACCGGGGCATTCATCCTGGCCGAGGCAGGGCTGCTCGACGGCCGCCGCGCCACCACGCACTGGTTCTACGCGCGGGAGATGCAGCGTGCGCACCCGCAGATCCGCGTGGAGGACGATCGCATCCATATCGTCGACGGGCCGATCTGGACGTCGGCCGGCATGACGGCCGGGCTGGACCTTGCGCTGGCGATGGTGGAGACCGATTTCGGTGCCGATGTCGCGCGGTCGGTGGCCCACAAGCTTGTGATGTACCAGCGCCGCTCCGGCGGCCAGTCACAGCATTCCGAACTGCTGGACCTGGCCCCGAAATCCGACCGCATCCAGAGTGCGCTCGACTACGCACGCAAGAATCTGCACCAGCCGCTGACCGTGGAAGACCTGGCCGGCGCCGTTCACCTGAGCCCCAGGCAGTTCAGCCGCGTGTTCACGGCCGAAACGGGACAATCACCCGCCAAGGCCGTGGAAAGCCTGCGCCTGGAAGCCGCAAGGCTGATGATCGAGCAAAGCCGGCATCCACTGGACGTGGTGGCAAAGGAAACGGGATTCCGCGACCGCCGGCATCTGCGCGAGGCCTTTATCCGGGGCTTCGGCATGCCGCCGCAGGCGGTGCGGCGAGAGGCGAGGGGGTAGAGCGGGAAATGCCCTGACAATGCAGTCGACGGCGCACAAATGTGGCAGATTGATCGCACAGATAACAGATTGTACACACCGGATGTACATACGGTTTCAACGGTATATACTCGCCCTCAAGCAAGCATTGAGATGAGAGCCGCCATGCATCGCACCAAGCTGTTTCGTAACGGAAATTCGCAGGCCGTGAGGATACCGGCAGACCTCGCCTATCCGGACACTGACACGCCATTCGAGATTGAGCGCGTTGGAGACGAACTCCGAATCCGCCCGGCCCGACAGCGATTGACCGGGGTGCTCGAGATTTTTGCCGCATTCCCCGACGACTTCATGGCCGACGGCCGAGGTGAACAATCGCAGGCGGATCGGGAGCCGTTCTGATGCCCACCTATATGCTGGACACGAACATATGCATCTACCTGTTGAAGCAACAGCCACCACAGGTTGCCGAGCGGATGGCAAACTGTTTCGAAGGAGAGGTCGTGCTGTCGGCCATCACGCTCGCGGAGCTTGAGTACGGCGTATCGGTATCCAGCGAGCCCGAAGCGGCGCGTCGGGCCCTGGATGCTCTGGTGAGCCGCCTTCCCGTCATGCCGTATACGGCCAGTGCTGCACATGCCTACGGCCCGATTCGCGCCGCCACGCGCCAACGCAAAGCGGATGCGCTCGACAAGCTGATTGCATCGCATGCGCGCTCGATTGGCGCCATCGTTGTGACCAGCAATGTGCGCGACTTCGAAGCCTATCCCGGAATCCAGATCGAAGACTGGACGAAGCCTGCCGTCATCGGCAACTAGACCCCACTAGATTCCAGCGCCGCAGGCGGTGCGGCGAGGGGGTAGCTTGCGGCACCGTCCCGCTGCCGCGCACGCGAAAGCGCGGCGACAGGGGACTTCGCTGCTTGCCAGATCAGCCGTCGATGCGGATCTGTACGCCGTTCGCAGAGTAGACCGGCGTGGCCTTGTAGCCATCCACGGCAACCGTGGCGAACTGGCCCTTGACGCTGCTGCCGGTGATCACGGCAATCGTGTCGCCTGCCTTGGGCGCAAAGCCGTCGACGAAAGCGATACGCAGCGTGCCGCCGGCAAGGGTCGTCAGGCCCGCCACGGTCATGCGGCCCTGCCCATTGGGGCCAACGCGCAGATCGAGCGTGGTGTCGGCCAGCTGCGTGTACTTGCCGGCAATCGCCACGCTTTGCGGCGCATTGATGATGACGGAGCCCGCGCCCAGGTAGACATCGCCCGTGCCGAAGGCCTTGGCCGAGACTGCCTCGAGCGCGCCGCCTGCCACCTGCGTGCCGCCGGAATACGTATTGGCGCCGCCGAGCTTCAGGTTGCCGGTGCCGGACAGCGTGAACTTGCCGGCGCCCGCGATATCGTTGCGCCAGATGTCGTTGGCGCTGAAGCCGCCCTTGCCGGCATCCATCGACACCACGACGTTGCCGTTGAACGCGCCATAGCCGTCACCGGCGGCGAACAGGTTCAGGCGGCCCCAGCCTTCCGCATCGTCCATGACCGGATAGCCCGAGGCAATCTCGGTGGTCTTCAGCACCACGCGACGCTGGTCTGCGCTCAGGTACGGGAAGCGCGTTTCCAGCATCACCTCGGCGCCCTTGGGCACCACGGCGTCAGCCGTCGCCGAGCCGATCTGCGCAAAGCCGAACGTCATGCGGCGCAGGAAGTTGGCCTTGTTGGCGGCGTAATCGGTAAAGCGGTCGTTGCTGGCGGTGCCCGACTGCGCGAAGGCGCGGAACGTGGCCGGCGTGGTGCCGGTGGCGGCCATCAGCGTGGTATGGGCCTGGGTATAGGCCGAGGCCTTCAGCGTGGCATTGGCCGGTGCATAGAGGTTGGCTGCGGCCGAGGCAATGCCGAGCATGCGGCCGCCGATCACGTCGAACGGCGAATGCATGCCGGCGAGGATACGGTTTTCGCCCAGCTCCATGCCACGGCTCAGCATTTCCTGAAACCGTTCGGGAACCAGGTAGGCCATCACCACGGCATTGCGCAGCGCTTCGGCGGTGTGGCCGCTGATGAAGCCGCCGTCGGTGGTGGGATCGGTACTGATGGCCGGCACCAGCGTCGGTGCCAGGACCACGCTTGAGCTCCAGCGGTACGGGCGGGCGTACTTGTAGAAGCGCTTGGTCGGCTCGGTCGATGCGTTGTCGCCCACCTTGTTGACCATCGTGATCACGTCACCGAACGCCGCATTGGTGGCGCCCGCCACGCCGGTGTTGTTGCCGCCGTCGTCGTACTTGACCGTGGTGGCGTCGGCCGGGATGCTGGTGATCGTGGTGGTCTGCTGGGCGGCGGCGCGCCATGCCGCCGTCAGCGGGCCCATGCCGTCCGTCACGCTGTAGTTCTTGCCGCGACGGTCGTCGTAGTACGCGGCTTCGGCTTGCGCAGCCGTGCGCTGCGTGGTGGCGTTGATGACGTACTGGATGTTCGCATTGTGCGCGGCGGCATTGGTCACCGAACCACCGGCCGTGCCGTCGTTCGGCAATCCGGTCCACGCCGACGCGGCGACAGCCGGGAATGTTCCGTTGGCCGCGGCCGGTGCGCCAGCGTCAACCAGGCGCGTCAGCGGTTCCCAGACATCGAGGAAGCCCTTGGCCAGACGCACGCCGGCATTGGTCTCGACCGTTACATAGCGTGCGTCACCGCGCTGGTTCGTGGCGATGTTGTCGACAAACGGCAGCACCGACGCCTGTACGGGTGCACTGTCGACGAACCCGGGGTCGGCTGGCGCCGCCGGCACGGCCAGCGGCGTGGCGGTGGAGGCGTTCTGATTGTTGTTGTCGTCGCCGCCGCCGCAGGCACTGAGCAGGAGGGCAAGGCAGGCGACCGCAATGGCCGATGGAATCCCGGGCTGGGAAAGAGACATGAGAGGGTCCTCTGAAGAAAGACGGCGGGCAGGCCGTCAAAAGAGGACGCAGTCTAGAGACGTCTCATGTCATATATGTGAAGCATTAACCGCTGATGTCGACGAATCACTCGGTTTCCGTACAACACCGTGTCACATCGGCCGGCCATCGCCCTGTGCGGGCGACCGGGCCGGGCCGGTTCGCGCCTACCCCCAGTGCCGCACGCGGCCCGTGTCGACGTGGACGAAGTTCTCGGATTTGTAGAACCCGACCCCGCCCACCTGGAGCGATTGCGCTGCGTCGCGCAGATCGGCCAGCCCTACGCCGGGCAGCCTGACATCGATGGCCATGCCGTCCATATGCAGGCTGTGCCTGGCCACGCCGCCGCCGCGCGTCTTGCGCAGGCGCTCGTTCGTGATCGGGCAGCGGTAGCCAGAGATCACCTGAAACGGTGCATCGCTGCCCACCTCACGGCGCAGTGCGAACAGCAGGCCAAACAGCTTCGGATCGATTTCCCCGACCGTGCCCGAGTAGTGATCGCGCAGAAAGTGATTGAGCGACGTCTGCGCCTGCGGCAGCACCTGGTCGCCCATGGCGTAGACCAGCGATAGATGTTCGCCGGTATGGGTGTGCTCGAACGACAGGGATCGGGCGTCGGGGCCCAGCGCCGCCAGGGCAGCGCGGGGCGCCAGCGTCGACAGGCCTGCGCCTACCGCAATGGCACCTGCACGATGAAAAAAACGGCGACGCGGGTTGGAGCTGGATTCAGACATGGAAACTTTTACAACGGCGCGGCATTCAGGAAGGCCGTACGGCAGGCCTGGCACCGGTGCGCTGCCGCAGCGCCTGGTCCAGCAATTTGTCCTGTCCGTAAATGTCAGGCACGAAGTATACCCGTCCGTCGGCGCGCGCAATGGCTGTCCCATAGGCCAGCACCACGGGCACCGGCTGCTGTAGCGCAACGGTCTTCGACTTGCCCGCCGTCATTGCCTCACGGATACGCGCCGGGGTCCATTCGGGCATGCCCTGAAGCGTGAATTGGGCCAGCGCCACGGGATCTTCCACGCGGATGCAGCCATGGCTGAAATCGCGCCGGCCGCGCTTGAACAGTTCGGGCGCGGGGGTGTGGTGCAGGTAGATGGCCTGGTTGTTCGGGAAGATGAACTTGATGTCCCCGAGCGCATTGAGCGGGCCGGGCCGCTGGCGAATGCGCGCCTGCCCGTTCAGCACCGCATCGACATTGGCCTGGCTGAACGTGGCATTGGCCTGGTTGCCATAGACGAACTCGAAGCCCTGCCGCGTGAAATAGCCCGGGTCGCGCTGGGATTTGGGGATGACCTCCTTGCGCGCAATCGACGACGGCACGTTCCAGTACGGGCTGAACTCGATATAACGCATGTCTTCCTTGAACAGCGGCGTGCGCGTGTCGAGCGCCTTGCCCACGATGACCTTCATCTCCAGCTTGATGTCGAGCTTGCCTTCGTCGTAGTCGTAGGCCCGCAGCACGAACTCGGGCACGTTGACGACGATCATGCGCGGGCCCTCCGCCAGCGGCGTCCAGCGCAGGCGCTCCATCGTCAGCACGATCTGGTCGACGCGCGCGGCGGGCGTCACATTGAGCTGCGCCAGCGTACCCGCGCCGATCACGCCATCGGCATCCAGGGCATGACGCGCCTGAAATGCCTTGACCGCATCCACCAACGCGCCTTCATAGCGTTGCGGCACCGGCGTGCCCGCCGGCAGGTCGCCCAGCGCTGCCAGCCGTTGGGCCAGCTGCGGCAGGCCGCTGTAGGACTGCCCCGGCGTCAGTTTGCCACCGGCGATGGCGGGCAGGGGGCTCTTCCAGTATGGCTCGGCGGCGAGCTTGCGGTATTTCGCCAGCGCGTCGCGCAGGGTGCCGTAGAGCGGGAACGACGGCGCGGCTTCGCGCATCGCATCGGTCAGCCGGTTGGCGGCCATGGCGTTGCGCAGATAGCTTTCGGGATCGAACGGCGGCAGATTGCTGACCGAGAAATTGGCGTGGACCTTGCGCGGATCGACGCGTCCCCGGTGCAGATCGGACAGGTAGCGCTTCATCGCGCCCGTCAGCGCGCTGTCAAAGCGCTGCGCCGCGTCTGAAGGGGACGCCGGGTTGTCAACCAGTTGCGAAAGAGAGCGCTGCAGGCCATCGGCGTCGTAGTCGCGCGGGTCCAGGCCATCGGCGCCGGCGCCACCCAGAGCCTTGACGGCGGCCTGCGCCGCCTGCGACGGGCGCCCATCGGCAAACCACAGCAAATCCTGCGGCGGCTGGGCCCACGCTGCCGTGGCACTGCACAGCAGCCAGGCCGCACCTGCACTGGCAAGGAAAGCGAGGGGGGACCGGGACCGGACACGCCTGGAAATCGGCGCGGGACCAGGTGAAAGGCGAGGCGAACGCAAGACCGAGACGTTCGCCGTGGTGGCTGGCATGGCTGCGGGGGCAACTGTCATCGTATGAAGGTCGATAGCGTTTGTCCTTTGCGTATCGTATCCGAACATCGTGACGTATCCATCCCTTCATACAACTGAAAACAAAGTTTCTGCTATTGATGAGCGTTTGATACAGGTCAACTAACAAGCCATGCCGCGAACTATGCTGTCTACAGCGACAACGTTAATGCGGAGGTGGATCGATGTACGAACGGATTCTCGTGGCGATAGACGGTGGCCCGTCTTCGGAGTTGGCCATTTCACAGGCAGTGGGGTTGGCCAAGCATCTGGCGGCCGAAGTCAAGGTGCTGTTCGTGGTGGACGACAGCGAACTGTTCTTCGAGTACGCCCATATCGACCCCAGCCAGATCGTGGGCGGCATGATCGATGTGGGTCAAAAGGCCCTGGCTTCCGCCGCGCGGCGCTTCGAGAACGCCAACGTGCGCTGCCTGACCGAACTGGCCGAAAAGCCAGTGTCCCCTGGGAATATCTCCGGAACCATCGTCAAATGCGCCGACCATTGGCCAGCCGACCTGATCATCATGGGCACCCATGGCCGGCGCGGCATGCGGCGCGTCATCATGGGCAGTGTGTCGGAGGGCGTGATCTCGAAGTCCAACAAGCCGGTCCTGCTGATTCGCGGCGAGACCGTGCATTGAGAGCGGGTGGCAGCAAGCTTGCCATCCTTGTCCGATTCTGCGTTGATAAACACAGACGGCGTGGCTAGCGTTTCAACGATTCCTGCACGCTGAGCAGGTTCTGCGGCATCACCCGGATCAGCCCGCCACGCGGGCTGTCGATATCGGCGATCAGCGCCAGCGACAACGAGACGGTCAGCGGCACCACCAGCAGCAGCACGATCTTCGTGCTTTCGGTACGCGCACCGTAGCCCTGCATCAGACTGCTGCAGAAGGCGATGATGATCATCAGCCCCCAGGCCGCCAGCGGTATGTGGTTGCGCCAGGCGGCTTCCGTGTAGCCCTGGGAGTTGATCACATCGTTCATGCCCGCCACCACCAGCGCCGTGATCGGATTCGGCGCCTCGCGGGCCGCGCCGCGCACCAGTTTCCACATCTCGTCTTCGATCTGCGACGTCTCGGCCTCGATGCGGTCGAGTTGCCGATGATCGCGGGTCTGGTAGTAGCGGATGCGCTGCTCCAGATAGCGCGCGAGCAACGCCTTGATCGCGTCCGAATTCCGCTCGAGCAGTTCCGCGCGCAGGTATTCGGTGCCGACGGCGTTGGCTTCCTCTTCCTCCAGGTTCTTGCGCTGGTCGTACCGGCCAACCGCCATCGACAGCGTGAAACCGATCAGCAGCGCCAGCAGCGTCAGGGTGGCCCCCTGGATGATGTTGAAGTCGTCCCGGCCGTCGCTGGCCAGTGGACGCATGCGGCGCATCACGAGCGCGCCAATGGCGGTGGCAACGCCCATCAACACCAACAGCAAGACAAACAGCAGGCCTGGATGGCCGACGAGCGGTCGCATGGCACCTCCCTGATGGTGGTAGGCAAATGCTGCCCAAGCCCGCTCGGCGGATCAAGTGAAAGCTTCTTTTGGTTACTTAAACAGATTCGTCGGCCATGCCCGCCATCCATTTTCCGCGACCAGTTCTGGCGCCCCACCAATGCCATCGTGATAACTTTTCTTATCGCAATATGTGTATGGCGATGCTAAACTTCGACGCATGAAAAACCGCCAGTCCCAGCCCTTTGACTTTCCCGATGCCGACTCGCTTGCCGCGCTGCGTGCGTGGCACGCCGGCATGTCGACCCGGGTGGCCGTCACGCAGTACCTGGACGCCGACCGGGCGCACGGCCAGTCGTCGCGCGGCATCCTGGGCGGCATTCGGCGGCAGCTGGCCGCCTACGCGCGCTACCGGCGTCGCGAGGATCTGGCGGTGCTGTTCGAATTCGCGGCGGCGGATCGCCCGCAGCAGGGCAGGGCGGCCGATCAGGCCATCGAGACACTGCGCAAGATGCCGCCGCCCGCACCGGCCATTGCCGACGACATCGGCATGTGGCTGGCGCCGTCCGCCGTGGCCGCGCTGCGGGCGCAAGACATCCACACGCTGGCCGACCTGACCGTACGCATTCCTCGCCGCCGCCAGTGGTGGGCCACGATTCCCGGCCTGGGCGTCAATGGCGCGCGTCGGATCGAGGCGTTTTTTGCGGCATGGCCGGAGCTGACGGCCCGCGCTCGCGCGCTGATCGCCACCGAACCGCGCGGCGCCATCGTGCCGTGGGAGCAGATGGGGCGCCTGCCGCATGAGGTGGATGGCTCGCTGGGCCAGTTCCGTGCCCCGCGCGAAACCTGTTCGCTCAATGCCGACAACGACTACGCCGCCATTCAGGCCTGGCTGGGCCTGCACGAATCGCCGTCCACGCAGCGCGCCTATCGCAAGGAGGCCGAGCGGCTGATCCTCTGGGCGATCATCGAAAAGGGCAGGCCGCTGTCGTCGCTGACCACCGAGGATGCCACCGCGTACCGCAATTTCCTGCGCCAGCCCACGCCGCGCGAGCGCTGGGTGGGGCCGGCGCGGCCTCGCACCGCGCCCGACTGGAAGCCGTTCACCGACGCACTGTCGCCGCGCTCGGCCGCTTACACGCTGCAGGTGCTGGGGGCGCTGTTCCGCTGGCTGGTCCAGCAGCGCTATGTGCTGGCGAACCCGTTTGCGGGCCTGAAGGTGCGGGGCGGCGCCAAGACGGCTGCGCTCGATGTATCGCACGCCTTTTCGGAAGGCGAATGGATGCTGACGCGCAGCATCGCGGATGGGCTGGAATGGTCGTATGGCTGGGAAGCCCCGGCCGCGCAGCGGCTGCGCTTCATCCTTGATTTCACCTATGCCACCGGGCTGCGGGCCAGCGAACTGGTAGGCGCAACGCTACGCAATATCGAGACCGATATCCATGGCGACCACTGGCTGCACCTGGTGGGCAAGGGCGCCAAGGCCGGCCGGGTGGCGCTGCCGCCGTTGGCCCGCAATGCACTGGATCGCTACCTGGTGGAGCGGGGCCTGCCGGTGACGCGCGCGCAATGGGATCCGTCCACGCTGATCGTCGGCAACCTGGGCCCGGACGAAAGCGGCGGCATTACCGGCGCGCGGCTCTGGATGATCATCAAGCGATTCTTTGGTACCGCCGCCGACCAGCTGGACGCAGAGCGCCCGGCCACCGCCGAAAAGCTGCGCCGCGCCAGCCCGCACTGGCTGCGTCACACCCATGCCACCCATGCGCTGGCCCGCGGCGCGGAGCTGACCACGGTGCGCGACAACCTGCGCCATGCGTCGGTGTCGACCACGTCGCTGTACCTGCACGGCGACAGCGTCAAGCGCGCGCGGCAGATGGAGGATGCGTTCGGCGGATAGCGGAAACGGCGAGCGCCCAGCAGGGCGCGCGGTGGCTACTGCGTCTTGCCGATGTCGCCCGCAGCCAGCGCCAGCGTGGCGGCCGCGGCAAGCGCAGCGCTATAGGCATCGGCCGACGCATTGCGCGCCAGCAGCAGCTGGTTCTGCGCCAGGTTGGCCTCGGTCACCGTCCCCACGCCCTTGCGATAGGCGGCGAACGCGGCGTCATATGTGGTCTGCGCGGCATCGGCCAGGGCCCGGGCGGCGTCGTAGGCAGCCAGGCTCGATTCCAGCGCGCTCTGGCTGACCACCACCTGACGCACCGATTCCTCCTTGGCCCGGGTCAGTTTGGCCGACGCGCTATCCACGTCGTTACGCGCCTGCGCCAGCACGGCGGAGCGCATGCCGCCGTCGTAGATCGGCAAGGTTACCCCCAGGAATACGCTGTTGCCGTACCGATAGCCGTTGAGGTTGACCGTCGGCGGCTGCTGGCCGACCGGCGGAATGGCCGTGATGGCGGAGCCGCCCGACGCATACGATGCAAACGCCGACATGAAGACCTTGGGCAGGAACGCCGCCTCGGCCGCCTTCACACGGGCCTGGTTGGCGCGTTCCAGCGCATAGGCGCCCAGCACGTCGGGCCGCTGGGCAATCGCGCGTTCCACGATCTGCTCGACCGAACTGCGCAATGCCGGCGACAACGGGCGTACCGGCATCTCGGCAATCAGGGGCTTCGACAGCGGCGAGATGCCGATGGCCGTCACCAGCCCCAGGTAGGCATCGGTCTCCGCGCCCTGCGCCTGCACCATGGCAAGGTTGGTCTGGGCGCGGTTCTGGGTGGCCTGAGCCACCTCCACCACCGTCCCGACGCCGCGCGCAAAGCGCGCCTTGGCCGCTGTCAGCACCGCGTCGGCGTTCGTCATGGCCTGATCCACCGTGGCACGCCGCGAGCGCGCGGCCTGATAGCGGTAGAACGCCACGCTGACATCGTGAATGATGCGCTGATGCATGGCCGTAAAGGCGATATTCGCGGCCACCGTGGCCTGTTCGGCCGCTTCGACCAGGCCCGCCCGCTCACCAAAATCGAACAGCAGCCATTGCAGAGACACCACCGAGATTGCCCCGTGATGCGACGCGTCCACGCCCGCCGTGCCCAGCGCCGTGTTGCTCGACAGCCTGCCGTTTTGCCAGCCGCCCATCGCCGCCACCGAGATCTGCGGCAGATACGTGCTGCGGGCAATGCCGGTAGCCAGCGCCGCATTGCGGGCATCGTTCCAGGCCACGCGCGTAAGCGGGTTCGACGATTCGGCCAGGTCGATCAGCTCGGCCAGCGTGTACGGATGCATGGCGTCGAGCTGGGCTGGCGGGGCGATGGTCGCCAGCGCCGAGTTGGCCGGCAGCGTGTAGTCAGACGGCCGGTTCTGTGGCGCGGGCCGGCTGGCCGCACCGGCCACGATCTCGCCCGTGCCGGTGGTCTGCGGCTGCCAGGGCCGGTCGGCCTGCGGCGGGGCCAGGTCCAGCGCCGACGTGGCGCAGCCGGACACCACCAGCGCGAACACAGCCAGCGCGGGACCTATCGGCAGGCGTGCCAGCGGATCAGGTTTGTGCATGCGATGCAGGTGGATGGGCGGGCCCGGACGGCGAGTCGGCCAGCTGTTTGTCGACGATGGCCAGCAGGGCATCGCGGGTTCGGGTATCGGCGTCGGTCGCGGGCGGCACCGACGGGGCGGGCGATGCCGGCGGCTGCGCAGTCCTCACAGCATGGAGCCGCGCAGCCACGGCGGGATCGCCCGGAAACCGCTCCGCCAGCAGGAATAGCGGGCCTGCCACGGCATCCAGCACGCCAAGCCGGCGCCGGTGCTGGTCGATCCACACCAGCCCCGGGCCGACTCTGGCCGGCTCGTAGCGGGCCAGCGCCAGATCCTGCGCGATCGCCCCTTGCAGACCCAGCGCCGTGGCCGCGTGCTGGCGCCGCTGTTCCGATTGACCGGCCGCCACCAGTTCCTGCCACTGGCTTACCAGGGCATTCAGGGCGCTCTCGATTCGGCCGGCGATGCTGACCGGCCAGATACGCGTGAACACCAGATAGACCACGAGGTTGCCGATCAGGATACCGATCACGCGGTCGCGGACAATGGTCAGGTCGAATCCCGGTGACGGCCCCTGGATCACGCAGAGATAGAACGCGAACGCGATCTGAAAGCCCGCGTACGCGATGCGCGGCGACCCCATGGCAACCCACGCCGACAGCCAGGTGCCCGCGAACACCAGTGCCAGCAGGCCACCCACCGAATCGAGCATCGGCACGACATAGACGATGGCCGCCGTACCCAGCGCCGCGCCGATCAGGCAGCCCGCCAGCCGCAGCACGAGCTTTTCCACCGATTCCGCCGCCGTGCCCAGCGACACCAGATAGACAGTGATAAAGCAGGTATGGATGCCCGGCCAGTTGAGCTGCTGGTAGAGCAGGTAGCAGAACATGGCCGCGCCCGTGGTTTTCAGGGCGTAGTGGATGTGCGACCGGTTGGTGAAGGCATCGGCATCCAGAAAGCCGCCTGGCTTCTTGCCGGTTGCCTGGGGCTCAGGGCTGACCGGTGCAGCGGCTTCAGCTGGGGCGACAGCGGCAGCTTCAGGCTCGGCATAGCGCGCGATGGCATGGCGCAGTTCCGCCAGGACTGACTGCTGCAGCGGGGACAGGCCCGTCGCGTCAGGCTGCGTCACCCCGGTATCCACCGCGATATCCACTGGATAGCCACCGGCATCAAGCATCCGCGCCATCTCGTCGAGCGTATCGGCAATGGGGTCGGCAAACGCTGCCGGCAATCTGGCGCCATCCTGCCGGCCGATGACGTCCGCCGCCATCAGGATCGCCATGGTCGACGCCATCGCCTGCCGCAATGCTGCGACATCGGCCGTATTCGCGCCACCTTCGAACTTCGCCAGCTTCAGCCAGCCTGCCACGGGCTGCACGCCGTCGCGCAGTGCTTCGGCAACAGCCGTGCCGCCCGCTTCGGGATGCCGCAGGCCCTGCGCCGCCACCCGCACGCAGTGCGCCAGGCGAGCCCCGGCCAGCCGGCGCGGCGACGGGCCGATCAGCAGGTTCACCACCACATTGGCGCCGATCGGGATTGCCACCATCAGCCATGCGTAGAGCAGCGCCCGGGTAGCCACCTCGCCGCCGGGCACCAGGCCCAGTTCGTCGAGTCCGAAGCCGATGATCATGGCTACGATGGCCCCCACCGGCCGCAGCTTGCTGGCCGAGGTCAGGAACAGCAGCCCGGCGGACATGACGGCCATGCACGCCACGCGCAGCAGGTCGCTGTCGAGCGTGAACCTGGCGAGCACGATCACCAGCCCCACGATGATGCTGACCAGCACCAGCATGCCCACGCTCATCACGATGCTGCTGGTACGATCGGCGCGATTGATAAAGAAGATCACATAGGCCGAAATGGCCGCTTCGGGGGTGCCGTAGATGGCCGCGACGAGCGCCGTCAGCGTGCTGGCCGCTGCAATGCGCGTGGTGGCGGCGGCGCGCCCCGGGAACGGGGCCAGCAGGGCGCCGATATCGGCCAGGCCCAGTCGGGATGGCTCAGCGGCAGGCTGCGCCATGCCGCACCTCGACCGTTGCGCTGGCGCCTACGCGGGCCAGCGTTTCCGGCGGTTCTTCGAGCTTGATCCGCACCGGAAAGCGGTGCGCGACGCGCACCCAGTTCACCGACGGCTGCACATAGGGCAAGGCGCGCGGCAGGTTGAGCCGGTCGGTATCGGTAATGCCCACGCCGATGCCCTGTATCGTGCCGCGCAGCGCGTGGCGCCGGTCGATCATCGAATACACGGTGGCACAGTCGCCCACATGGATACCGGCCAGCTCGGTTTCGCGGAAGTTGGCTACCGCAAACCACTCTCCGGTATCGACCAGCAGGAACAGCGACTGGTTCGGGATCACGACCTCGCCCGCCAACGACCGCAGGCTGCTGACCCGGCCGGCGTGCGGGGCACGGACCACGGTGTCGTCCAGCGCGCGCTGGGCAATGGCCAGCGCCGCCTCGCGCGCCTGCACGGTGGCCTGGGCATCGTCCTCGCTGCCCACGGCCTGCGCCGTGGTAGCGCGCTGCAACTGGGCCTGTTTCAGGGTCACCGCCGCGTCGCGCCAGGCCACTTCGGCCTGATCGAGCTGCTGCTTCGGTACATAGCCCTCGGCGGCCAGCGGACGCAGGCGTTCCACGGTGCGGGCCGTCAGCGCGTAGTTCTGTTCGGCACGTGCAATCTGTTCCGAAGCCACCGATGCCGTGCCGCGCTCGGTGCCGATGGCACGGCGGCGCGTGCCCAGCATGGCTTTTGCCAGTTCCAGGTCTGCCTGCGCCTGGGCCAGCGCCAGACGGTAGGGCACGGGATCGATCTCGAACAGGACCTGGTCCCTGGCAACCTGCTGGTTCTCGGTGACCAGGATGCGCGCGATGCGTCCGCCGACCGGAGAGGCCACATGCACGAAGTCGGCATCGAGCGCGGCATCGTCGGTGGAGGGATAGCGAACCGTGCGCTGCCATGCGTAGACGGAAAGCAGCACGGCCAGCAGGACAATTGCAAAGGCAATCAATTTGCCGCGCAGCGGTGCCCGGCTGATACCTGCCATTTTCATGGAAAATGCCCCGTGCCGATTAACCAGACGATTTCGGCAATCATCAGTCCGATTGCCGTATTGACCAGCAGTTGCCACCGGACGGTTTCCGCCCAGCCGGTTGTCACGAATATCCGCCAGGCTACCAGCGCGCCCGCGATGCCGACCAGCGCGCTCAGGAGCCAGAGCGGAAAATAGGCACCGAACAGAGGCACGGACGGCGCGCCCGCGCAGCCATATAGCGAGGCAATCAATGCAGCGAGCAATAGCAGGCGTGGCAGGCGTGCCATGGGCAGGATGGCATGGACGGGCCGGAAAATGGTCACGCCAATATAGCAGCGCCGAATCGGGATTGTCCAAGGGACAAAGAAAATTTAAAGTGGCGGCTGAAAATGCCAAACCAGAAAGGGCAACCAATGCGCAGGGAAGTACAGGCTGGCGATATCGAGCTGGGCAACCCGCTCAAATCAGCCCTGGTCGACGAACTTGGTTTTCCCGTAGCTGACGAGGGAACCGTCTTCAACACGGCCGAGGAACGCATGCTTGCGCTGCAGGGAGGCCGCTGCTTCTGGGCCGACGACCTGGCGCCACTGCGGGCCGATACCCCCAATGCCGCCTGGCACGACCGCTATGGCCTGCTGGTTGGCACGCTGCTGCACGTGAAGCGGCCCGGTGATGCCCACCGGGCGGCGGTGAGCCGCCTGATCGGCTTCAACGACGGCGCGGCATTCATCGGCTGGCCTGGCCTGGCCGGCGTTCCCGCCGAGATCGACGACGGCGAAACCGTGCTGTTTCGCGGGTTTTCCGGCACCAATATCCACAGCTTCTCGGCGCGGGTCCAGGCCACTTCGCGCACTCCATTCCCGTACTGGATGCTCGATGACATCCGGCATCTTGAGGCCCGCGAATTGCGCGGCAGCATCCGGGTGCCCGTGCGGCTGGTGGCGTCGCTGTCGCTGGCCGATGGCCCGGCGGTGCCGCAGACCGTGCTGATTACCGACCTGAGCACCGGCGGCGCGTCGATTTCCACCGCATCGAGCCAATTTGACACGCCGGGCCAGCAGGTGCTGCTGGAATTCACACTGCGCGCGGCGGGCCTGAAGAAAAAGCTGTCGATCGAGGGCTGGACGCGCGAAGACCCCGACGTCGATGCCACCGAGCCGTTCCGCCATGTGGGGGTGTCCTTCGACACCTATGGCGAGCGCGAATCGCTGCTGCTGTATTCATTCATCCACGAACAGCTGCTTGAGAGCGCAACCATGCGGCCGGGAGGCAAGGGCAGCGAGGGGTAGGCCGCGGGGGGCGCCCGTGCGGCCCCCATGCTCCGTTATTTGCGCGTCGCCACGCCAGCGCAGACAAAGCTGGACCGGTAGGGATGCTGGAAAGCATCCACCACCTGGCCGTGATCGCCATCATTCGCGACCATTTCGTGCGCAAGCACAGCACATAGACCCAGGCAGGGCGGGCCGCCCGGAAGCTGACGCGAAGTCAGCCCTGTTCTTCGAACGGCTTGCTGCCCAGCACGCTGACCACGTGGTCGACAAAGCAGGTAATGCGCGAGGCGAGGGCGGTATTGCGGTAGTAGACGGCGTTGATCGATTGGCGCACGTCGAGCGTCTGCCGGGCCAGCAGTGGCACCAGCCGCCCCGCCTGACGGTCGGCGCGGGTCATGAAATCGGACAGGCAGACGATGCCCTGGCCCGCCAGCGCCAGGCTGCGCAGCGTTTCGCCGCTCGACGACGCAATGGTCGGCTTGATATGGACGGTATCGCCATCGCCGTCGCGCAGCGGCCAGTCGTTGAGCGAATCGGGCTGCGTAAAGCCCAGCAGCGCATGCCCGGCCAGTTGCTCCACCCTGGTCGGCGTACCGTGACGCTTCAGGTAGCCGGGGCTCGCCAGGACGCGGATACGGCTGGTGCCGATGGGGCGGGCATGGAGGGTGGAGTCTTTCAGCGGGCCAATCCGGAAGGCCACATCGGTGCGTTTTTCGAGCAGGTCGATAATGCCTTCGTTCGAATTCAGCTCCAGTTCCACCTCGGGATAGCGCTCCCGAAAGCCTTCCACCAGCGGCACGATCACGTGAAGCATGAAGGGCGTGGCGGCGTCGACACGCAACCGTCCGAACGGCCGCATGCGGCGGGCCGCCATCTGTTCTTCGGCCTCGTCCATCATCGACAGGATGGCGCGCGCATGCTGCAGGAAGGCTGCACCCTCCTCGGTCAGTTCAAGGCGGCGCGTGGTCCGGCGCAGCAAGGTGGTCTGGAGCTTCTCTTCCAGCCTGCTCAGCGTCCGGCTGGTGGCCGAAACGGTCAGCCCCAGTTGCTCGGCAGCGGCGGTGATCGATCCCGTATCCACGACGGCCGCGAAGGCCAGCAGTTCGTCGATGGTCGTCTTCATTCTTGATTCCGCGTCAAATGAAGACGACTTATACACGGCCTTTGGCGCAAAGGTAAGCCTGAAGGCTGTTTGCGCCGGACAGGAAGACAGAGTTGCCACAAAGGCCAATGCCGCGATGTCCGCCTTGCCTGCCTTGCCCGTACTGCCCGCGTTCCCCGTAGTAGCCATGCCAACCCCTTGTTCAAGCCATCCGGACGGCCCGATAACGGCTTGCGCGCCCCATGTGCCGAACTATAGTGATGTGCCGGCCCACGCGAGCAGGCCGGTGCTGTCAGAGTCATTCCAATTCACTGAAGCAGGGGAAGGCATGAAAAAGGGTTACTGGGTGGCTGCCGTCGACATTGCCGATGCCACCGGCTATCAGGGCTACATCACTGGCAACAAGCCAGTCTTCGAAAAGTACGGAGCCCGGTTCCTGGTCCGAAACGGCGAAAAAACGGTGGTCGAAGGCGCACCGCGCTCACGCATCGTCGTCATCGAATTCGAAAGCTACGCCCGGGCGCTGGAATGCTACCGGTCCCCGGAATACCAGGCGCTGATTGCACTGCGCGCACCACACTCACAGGCAGATATCGTGGTGATCGAGGGATATGAGGACATGGGCGGCTGATGGCGGGGGCTTTTGCCTCCTGAACCGTTGGCCGCCGGGGCCGGGTAGCGTGCCGGCAAGCCGGGGCATGCCTTATTTCGACACGATAATCAGATTAATCCATCTTCGCACAGCGACGACGTGACACGCAGCAACGTGGGATAGCGCAACGAAAGTGCAAATGAAAAACGCCTTCGATTTTGCACAGTCCAAAATGAGGCTAGGACGACGGACACGAGTAAAGGACCTGATCCGATAAATGCTTGGGTGGTTTGGGTCCCGCAAAATGTCTTCGGATACATTTCTCTTCGCAGCGCTGGCGTTGCGTGCTTTTGCACACACCGGGCAGAGCGATTCGGCGTAAGCATTGACACGTCGACCTGGCAAACAGATGCGGCAGCTTATTGAATAGGGAGCGCCTCGTAGGTTGGCGCCCACGTCATGAAAACTCACGATCGTCTTCTCCGCACCTTTCTACGAATTGCCGACCTGAAGTCCTTGTCACGGGCCGCTCATGACCTCGGGCAGACGCAATCGGGGGTGAGCAAGCAGTTGGCAATGCTGGAGGCTGAGATCGGGAAATCGTTATTTGTGCGAACCGGGCGAGGGGTTGCGCTAACAGACATCGGTGTAGCGTTGCAGAAAGCAATCGAAGTGCCATATCGCGCAATTGATCAAGCTCTGGACCAAATACGGGACGACCATGGTGTGGGGAAAGGGCCGCTTCGAATCGCCTTCGTTCATACCGTCAACTATTACTTTCTCCCTGAAGCCGTAGCCGGATTTGTGGCCAGGTATCCAGACGTCAGCTTGTCTCTGATCGCTCGTAGTTCTACGGACGTCGTAATGCTGGTCGAGGGCGGAAGAGCTGATCTTGGCATCGTCTACGATACTGCCGTTGATACGGGCGCATTGTCATCGCATCCCCTTTTTGAAGACAGCATGTGCCTCGTAACGTCACGCAAATCGGAAACGAAAGTCCTGGACGCTGGAGTCGATTTGCGCGGCCGTATGTTGCGCCTTGTCGGTTTCCCGCGGGGCTTCGCGTTGCGCCGAATGGTTGAAAGCGCGGGGCTGATGCCTCTCTACGTCGCGGAAGCTGAGACGGTCGACGCCATTCTCAACCTTGTATCAATGGGGGTTGGAGACAGCATCTTGCCGTCGCGTCTCCCAGAGCGGTTGTTGAACGAATACGGCTTGAGAAAGCTTAGAATTGAAAGTCCAAACCTCTGCCGCCGAATGGTTTTAGTAAAGCACGTCGCGCGCAGGACACCACCCATTGTCGACGTGCTTTTAAACTCCTTGTTGCAGATGGCCAGCACACTGCAGCGGTGACCTTGAGGTTTGGCGTTCCACGGTCTACGCCGTCCATTTTCCACCTCCAACCTCCCACCTCCCATCTCCGTCACGACCACCTGGTGAGGTCTATGAGTTTCGGCGGTTTATTTCAATCAAGTGTACGATAGCCATTAGCAATTGGTTCAACGGTGTCGGGATTCCCAATTTTTTGCCCCGGTGAACGATGGCGCCATTCAAGGCCGCAATTTCGCTAGGCTTTACTCGCGCAAAGTCCTGGGCCATCGAAGAGTACTGACCCGCCGGAATGGTTTGCCGCACGCGTTCAAACTGGCGGTCCAGGTCGAAATCGATGTTGATGCCTTCTGCTCGTGCAACGGCAAGACACTCGGCGATGACATTCTTCATTGCCTCATCCGCTGACGGATACCCCCGTATTGCACTGTATGGAAGATTCACGATTGCTGAAATGGCGTTATAGGCGCAGTTGAGGATTAATTTATCCCAGAGTGGCGCATCGACGTTTGCATATACAACGGTTGGCACGCCGGCTTGCGAAAAAATGCTGGCAACTATCGAGCTTTCGGAACTGCTCCCAATCGCAAGGTCGCCTCGGCCATGATACATAAGATGACCATCACCTACCATTTCGCAGGCGACGTATACGGCGGCAGGGATGACACGTAAATTAAGTGTTTCTGCCAGCGTGTTGGCATTATCCAACCCATTTTGAAGTGATACGATAATAGAATCACCTTTCAGATGTGGGCGTATTTCCTTTGCAACGTTTCGGGAATCCATCGACTTCACACAAACCAGGACGATGTCGGTCCCAGCCAGGTCACGAGGATCGGTGCTTGCACGAATATGGATGCTTTTCAGCGTCGACGACGATTCAAACTGCAAGCTTCGATCATTAATAGCGGAGACATGTGGATTTCTGCCAATAAGGACAACTTCGTGTCCACCTTCGGCGAGTTTTGCACCGAAGAAGCAACCAACAGCGCCAGCACCTACAACTGCGACCTTCATTTTCAATATCCTTGATTGAACCAGGTATTCTAACGACACTTCTCTGCAAACCTGATGAGGAACGTCCAGGTCTCAGGCATACGCTGAATGACATATGCATTCGGGCCCGTATTGAGAAACGCAGGGTAATGCCTTTTCGAGCGGGTTCGGCAATAGAACCGAAGCAAGGAAAATTAATCTTCCTTGCTGCAATATAATAGGTGTGAGTCGCACATTCACAAGGACATATCAGATGTGACTGAAATGAATGCCTCGCGCATTTTATTTCTGTTACTTTGCTGCCTTTGCGAAGCGTCCCCGGCGTGCCTGCCTGCTTACCCGTCAGCGTAGGTGCACGAAGTTCGTGCCGATATCCCCCGGCAATTGCCCCGCGTCACCCGTGTTGCGCGCTCCGCATGTTTTTGCATTTATGCGAGACCTATTATGTACACCTCCAGTGGTACCCCAGGAGCACTGGGCGCGCATGGCGACAATGTCGCCCGTCCTTTGACCGGCCAGGATTACAAAACCCTTGCCCTTGCAGCCCTTGGCGGCGCGCTTGAGTTTTATGATTTTGTCATTTTTGTTTTCTTCGCCAAGGCCATCGGGCAACTGTTCTTTCCCGCCACAGTGCCCGACTGGCTGCGCCTGCTACAGACCTTCGGCATTTTCGCGGCCGGTTACCTGGCGCGTCCGCTGGGCGGCATCATCATGGCCCACTTCGGCGACCTGCTGGGCCGCAAGAAGATGTTCACGCTGTCGATCCTGCTGATGTCGGTGC